>Ga0316601_100000753_pt1 | contig 14810 bp, 14 predicted proteins | sample OWC_soil_day5_no_FD_207663 | JGI IMG/M metagenome (GOLD analysis project Ga0316601, IMG submission 207663) | Wetland soil microbial communities from Old Woman Creek delta, Ohio, United States - OWC_soil_day5_noCT | ecosystem: Environmental > Terrestrial > Soil > Wetlands | place: USA: Ohio... | reverse complement strand
CCCCCGGCAGAGCGCCTATGTCGACGTGGTCGAGATGAATATCGCGAAGGTGTTCTCCGCATCCGGTGCGGCGTCGGGCCTTTCGCATCTGAATTTCACGCCCATCGAGATGCGGATCGTCGAGTTCATTAAGGATGATAAAACAACCAAGGAAATCGGAGGCTTGCTGAATCTCTCGCCCCGGACCGTCGAGTACTACCGCGACCGGATCCGCAAGAAGCTCGGTCTGAAGAGCAAGAATGTCAACCTTCGATCCTACCTCTACACCCTTCCCTGAGGCCTGCTACGCATCTTTTCCCGTAGTCTTTGCGTAATCTGTCCGTATTGCCCCTTATCGTTCAGGCGGGTAAGCTGCACACGGCGGCATGTACCTGGAGCATGGAAGGGGAGGGACCCGTTGTCCTGCCCGGGGCCGAACGACCGGCCGCAATACGGAATTCGCGATGAGGAAGCACAAGCGGTACGCCCTGAATCTCCCGGTTGCCGTCAAGGAGGCAGCGGGGCAGGCGGGCAACAGGATATTTCTGCTCAGAACGGTGGACATCTCCGCCGGCGGGGTTCTGATTCGCGCGCAGCGCGGCCTGCCTGCCGGGACGGAGGTTCGCCTGATCTTTTTCCTGAACGCCGACCCGCAGGAAGTGAAGAGCGATCCGATGTACACGTTCCGCGGGACAGTGGTACGGTCCGAGCCCGGGCGGTTTGCCGTGGCCTTTCTCCGGCAGATTCGGGCTGCCGTGCCCGCGACGATGTCGGGGCCGGAGGCTGAGGCGCCGGGTATTCCCCGCGGCGTCTCGAAGCGGCCGGACAAGGAGAGGACCTGATGCTCGTATGCCGCGTCGAGGCGAAAAAGGCCATCTACGTCATGCCCGACAGGGATCTCGTGGCCGCCGAGTCAGAGGCCATGCGCAGGGAGCTTCAGGGCTGCAGCTGGCAGGGGATGGAGAGGCTCATCCTGGATCTCGCCAGGGTCCGAACGATCGACAACGTCGGCATCGAAACGATCATCAGTGCCTGCAACCGGGTGTGCGAAGGCGGGGGCGAACTGATCATCGAGAATGCCACCCGTGACCTGAAAGACCTTTTTTGGCTCATTCAATACGACCGGCGGCTCACGATCAGCCGGACGGGATGGCCCGGTTAGGATAACCCCTCGGGGGGAAGCAGCGCCCGACGAATCGGCGCTGTCCATTGACTGCGCCCGAGGCATGGGAGACGGCTTCGCAGGCAAATGTTGAATGCGGGGCCGGCGGTTCTCTGCGGTGTCAAACCCCCTTTGCGCGCCGCTCATGCCCGACGGGAAATGTCCTCACGGAGCATTTCCCTGCTCTCTTCCAGAGATTCGCCGGAGCGCTTCCCCCTTTTTTTACTCCTGCCGCGGCCTGATATGCAAATCCCCTTTCATCCCCCCTGTGATGGTCCTTGCGAAAAGTTTCCTCGCAATCATGCGCTCCGGAAGAAAACAGGAATCAACAAGAAGCGGGGTATGGCATTTTGGGTGCCACACCCCGCGAGGGGTGATCGATTTCATTTAGGGGTCCAGCCATCGGAGAGGGTCTTCAGGAACATGACGATGGCATTCTCTTCCCCGCGGTTCAATCCAAGATTCCCCACTTGCACCGTGTTGACGTTTTCAGCCACTTCCGGGGCAGGCCAGCCCGCGCCGGCAACGTCCCTATTACGATGAAGTCGATTGTCCCACCGATGCACCTTTTTCCTCATCAGACCGGAACGTACGATCACCTCCTCTTTATAAAATCAGGCAGTCCTTATTTTATCGGAACCACTTCTTCATTGCTCACGGGTCAGCGGTCACTTGCTTGTTACTCGAAGATCGATTCTCCGGTTCTTCTGTCTGCCTTCTTCTGTAGCGTTATCGGCAACCGGATGCTTCTCTCCATACCCTTCGGCTTCCAGTCTTTTGGCATCGACGCCCAGCTTGACAAGCTCCTGCATGGTGTTTTCAGCCCGTTTCTGAGAAAGCTTGAGATTGGCGTCTGCCTTGCCCACGTTATCCGTGTAACCCCCAATCTTCAATTTGACTTTCGGAAAGGCCTTCATGATCTCCGCGATGTTTTTCAGCTGCTCCGCTGAAGCCGGTTTCAGGGTTGCGCTTCCCGTTTCGAATTCCAGCCGATCAAAGGAAAACCAGGTCTTTGTGTCAACGGGTTTGCTTTTGTCTTCGATGAAGGCAATCAGTTTTCTCTCGACGCCGAACTCGGGAACGTTGAGCTCCACCCCGTTCGGCAGTTTGACCGGCAGAAATTTGCCAAGTTTATCCATGATGGCCTTGGCGGCGTCGGAGACTGCCTTCTCGGCCGGCTTCACGACTGCAGGCGGCGGCGTGGGTGCGCAGTACTGGACCTGCAGGAAGACCAGGATGATGATGCACACCATGACGACCAGAAAAGCCGTGTTGCCCTGTCCGCGGCACGAGGTCCATTTCGACAGGAACGCATGCTTGTGAGGCGAATGAAACGTAACCATTAAATTTCCCTCCTTTTTGTACACCTGTCTGTCGATCTTTTCATACTTCCAACGCGACGATTTGCCGGGGGGCCAGTGGCCCCAAAACAACTTTACCCCATGTCGATGCCCTGGCGTTGCCTGTCCTGGAGCGGCGCCGAACCCTGCGACGTGACTAGTCCATCCATGACGGCATTCGTTTCAGGAAAAATGGAGCCCTTCTGCAAAAGGAAACAATGAACATGAACGATTGGGTTGAAGGTTGAATGTTGCCTGAATGTTAGAGGATATGATTTCTTGTTGCGGAAAATACGTAAAAATTACTATATGCCTTTTTGCATCAATGGCAAGAAAATTCGCCAGGCGGTGGGAATGCCCATTGATTGCGCACTGTCCGGACGAAAGAAACAGGGCTGCCAATCCGCAGCCCTGTCACACTGGTCACAGGTCACTGGTCACTGCTGCGAAGCCGCTCAGTCGACCAGCATCAGGCAGTAGAGGTTCTGCGTGTCCGTCTTCTCTTTCAGGGTCTGGATAAAAAATCCATTGTTCCTTGCCGTCTGGAATACGTCGATCCCGCAGGACTCCATGGAAGGCCTTGCCTTGCCGGACTGGATGCAGGGCGCGTCCTTGACCTTCGAGCACTCCTTGCAGAGGGGGCAGGGGCCTGCCAGGTAGACGAAGGACTTGTAATATCCGTCTTTGAAGATATCGCCTTCCATTTTCACGAGCATGTCGAAGAGGGCCATGTTCCTCTTGCCCCGCTCGGGCGTCCGGGGTGCCTCGATGTGAAACAGGATGGCGCGCTTGTAGCAGTCGAGGACCTTCCTTGTCTCCTCAGGGGTGGGGGTATTCGGGGGGCAGCAGTGGCTGATCTTGTAGGGGCAACCGAAGAGGCACTTCATCCTGACCCACGCCGCCGTGACAACACTCGCCGGGTCGATCACCTTCGCATGGTTCACACCTGCCGCGATTGCCTTCTCGCAATACTTTTCCAGATCCGCAGTTTGCATAGCACCCTCTCCTTTATGGATTGAACAGAACCCCTGATGTCCTGACTCGTCACCGGTATTCATATAGAAAACAGAGAGGTTTGTCAAAGCCTCCTGTCCCCCACTTCGCTGCTACGCAGCAGCCGGTCACTGCCGCGCAGCGGCCTTGCCTTGCGGCTTGAGGCTTGTGGCTCTCTTCACCCCGAAACCTTTCTTTTCTTCACTCTCGTGTTTCTTTGAATAAGCCTCGCCCGATTCTTCCGCGATGCCTTTTCCCCCTGTGATTCAAGTCTGTGGGGACTCTATCGCCCTCACTCCACCCTCAGCTGCAAATAGATTCCATGTACGTGTCTATTCTATCCGCAAAACTCTTCCAAGAATATCTTAAGGCATTGCGCCTTCCATGCATTCTGATTTTCTCTGTCAATACCTTGTCTCTCACTAATTCGACCATCGCGTCCGCAAAATGTCTCGGCGTGGGTTCCACCAGAAGGGCTGTTTCATGATTCGTTTGGCTTTCAACCAGGCCACCAGCCTTGACGCCTATTACCGGTCGAGCACAGGCGTTTGCCTCAAGCGGCACCAACCCCCAGTCCTCATTCAAGGTAGTATTCAATACGGCATATGATTTTCGGATCAGGTTGACGAAGTCCTCTTCGCTTGGATTGACGACGAGAACAATTCGGTCATTATGGGAACTCAGGTTGAGCAGCCTTTTGTAGTATGCATCGCTTCCTGCGTCCAACTGTCCAGCAATTATCAGCTTAAAGCGCCTGGCACTCGTCTCTTCGTCGCAGAAGATCTTGAAAGATTCGATTGCTAATTCAATATTTTTCCACCATTTCAGCCTCGTCGGAAGGACAAAATAATCCTGGTACTCTTCCCCGGGAAAGAAAATGTTTGTATCAACACCCGGATGCAGAACTTCTATCGCGCTTCGATCGCATAATCCGGCGCGCAAAATCCTCTCCCTAACCTCATCACTGTTACAGAAAACATGCTTATAGTGTTTCCAGGCAAGCCGATCAACAAAACAGAAAAGTCTCGAGCAGAGAAAATATGGGATGTGGAATGCTGGGTTAGCTGCCAGGTATGATCCTTTGGCCGCATCATCATGGATAACCTTCAACGGTGTGTGGCAATACGCTACGACCGGTTTCTCACGATTGAGGAAGGTTGTCAGGTCTCCCAGCCCCTCGGTATGAACCAACAACGCCCTGCAATCCGACAGGGGCAAACTTGTCCTCAGTATTGTTGTCAAAGCGATGCATACCTTCGCATAGGTTCTCTTCACGGGAATCCAATTTATTTCCTTGACATCAAATTTTTTGAATTCTTGAAAGGTTTGCTCCCTATCGTAATGGTTCGTAAACACGAGCCACTCATTTCGACTGGCTGTAATTTGGTTCAAAATGGTCCGTTCTATTCCTCCCCTCAAATATAAGTACGGATAATATAATGCGAACCGCATTTACACTTTCCTTGTTTCATCAAATATTTTCGTGGGATTAGGCTAAAAAGTTTTCCGGTGGTTAATCTGGGAGAAATTAACGGCCCTGAGTCATTACTTTAATTCCTGAAACGCACGCAGGGTTTGGTTTCTCCTTTGGGACTGCTTTCTTCAGGAAGCACTTCGGCAGGGGGCCTTTTACAGTGTTTGGCTTTACATAGGTCCACGCCTTACATGCAGGATTTCTAGCGCACTCATCCTCGCATAGTGTTGGGTCCGTCGTCGCCAGGTCTAACCCTTTGGGATTCAGATCTGAACCCTGGTGATCAGTATCCCATTGCATCTCGCTCATCAGTTCTTCTCCGTTTGCTCCGCCAGACCCACCCAATATTACGGTGAAGATCAGTACTAATGATATCACCCTCATGGAATATCACCCTCTTTCCATATCCTTTATAAAGTCCCACATGGTTTTCGCTGGAGTCCATCTCCCATTATGTAGGACCGCATTTCTGCTCATGCGAAAAGTTAATCTTGCATGGTGAGATAGACATCAAAGACTCCAAGATCCCTCGCCGGGCCGGGAGCCTGAGATGCCATGGAAAACGTGGGCACCTCATATGCCCAACCAGCTAATTTTCACCCTGATGATTTCAAACACCTCGTAATAAACCGCTACAGCTTCCTTGTCTCCTGTGCGAACACGCTAATGCAGGTATTGCTTCCTTTCCTCATTATTCAATTCTCGCAGGAGCGGCTTGGCGATTTTGAATAATTCATCGCGAGAACACCACATTACATAATCGGATATGCGTACAGTGCGATCCTCACTCGCGGTAGCGACATACTTGCTATCTGGGCTGAACACTGCGCTGTAGACCCATCCCCTGTGGCCAGATACTCTGCTCAGGCATTGTCCGGTCATCGCGTCCCATACCCGCGCCGTCTTATCCTCACTTGCCGTAACAATATACTTTCCGTCTGGGCTGAACGCGGCGCCGTAGACCTTGTCATCGTGCCCGTTTAGCTGATACAGGCATCGCCCGGTCATCGCGTCCCACACCCGCGCCGTCTTGTCCTCACTCGCCGTAACAATACGATTGCTGTTCGGGTCAAAGGCCGCCGCATAAAGCCGTTCCTGATGCCCTGTTAGCTGACGCAGGCAGCGTGCGTTTGTCGCGTCCCATACCCTGGCGGTCTTATCATCGCTTGCAGTCACGATATACTTCCCGTTGGGGCTGAAGGCTGCGCTGCGCACGCGACCCTTGTGCCCGATCAATTCAACGAGTAACGTTTTGTTTGTTACGTCCCAAACCCGGGCCTTGTGATCTCGACTTGCCGTGACAATATACTTTCCGTCAGGGCTGAAGGCTGCGCTGTAAATCCATCCGTCTTGCCCGGTCAGGTTGTCAAGGCATTGCCCGTTCGTCGCGTCCCACACCCGAACGGTTTTATCCCCGCTCGTCGTGACAATATACTCCCCGTCAGGGCTGAATGCAGCGCTGCTCAGCCAGCCATTGTGGCCCTCCAGGCGGCGGATGGGCGAGCGAGGATCACTTTCTGTCAAATTCCACACCAGGGCCGTCATGTCATCGCTGGCAGTCACGACATACTTGCCATCAGGGCTGAAGGCGGCACTACGCACCGCTTCGGTATGTCCTTTTTGTCCCTCAAGTGCCGTCACATCATCGCCGGCAGTGATACTACGCCTCCCGTCAGGACTGAAGGCGGCACTACGCACCGCTTCGGTACGTCTATCTCGCCCAGCAAGGGTGATCGTGCCCCTGTATTGTGCCACGACCCATGTCCGAGCGTTCGCGTCCGCACCTGCCGTGACAATATGCTCCCCGTCAGGGCTGAAGGCTGCGCTGTACACTGCACCTTTATGTCTAAGTATGATAGTCTCTTCCGTGGAGAGTTTCCACACCCGGGCCGTCTGATCATCGCTTGCAGTCACGACATACTTGTCATCAGGGCTGATGGCTGCACTGCGTACTGCTTCGCTATGTCCATCGAGTTTTTTCAAGCGTTTCCACGTGGAGGTATCCCACACCCGGGCCGTCATATCATCGCTGGCAGTCACAACATACTTGCCATCAGGGCTGAAGGCAGCGCTGTATAATGCTCCTGTATGTTCAGCAAGTTTGATCAAGAGGGTCCCCGTGGAAGTTTCCCACACCCGCGCCGTTTTGTCCTCACTCGCCGTGAGGATATATTTGCCGTCGGGACTTATGGCCGCACTACGCAGTGGACCCTCGTGGCCGTTCAACTGACGCAGGCATTGCCCGGTCATCGTGTCCCACAGGCGGGCCGTCATATCATCGCTGGCAGTCACGACATACTTGCCATCAGGGCTGAAGGCGGCACTACGCACCTTATTCTCGTGTCCGGCCAGCACTTTCAGGCGTTCTCCGGTCTTGGCGTCCCAAATGCAGGCGGTCTTGTCCTCGCTCGCCGTCACGATGCGCGTGCCGTTGGGGCTGAAGGCTGCGCTGTATATCATAGCGGTGTGTTCGTAGAGCTTGGGTGCGGACTCTCCGGTTTTTGCGTTCCACACCCGCGCCGTCTTGTCCTCACTTGCCGTGATGATATAATTGCCATCAGGGCTGTAGGCTCCGCTGCGAACGGGTGCGCCGTGTTTCCGCATGACTGTACGGACATGAGACCTGAGCAACACAGCTAGGCTGCGCCTTAAAGACTCCTCAGCTTCGGCAGTCTGCTCCAATCGCATGGCCCTTTCCGCGAGAGCCAAACTAAGCTCTGGCTCGATCGTCAATTGCGATATCGAGCTTGCCGCAAGTTCACGCGAAAACGATTCGTCTTTCTGATCCAACGCCCAAGAAAGAAGCGCACCAACAATTGCCAATGCGAGAAGCAGCGCTACCGTTCCCTGCATCGCTAAGCGATACTTGAATTGCAATTGCTTTTGGGCTTCCTCTTTTTTTACTCGGGCTTCTTCAGCCCGCCGTTCTCGCTCTCTTTCCTGTTTGCGGCGCTTCTCACGTTGCTCACGGACTACGGGGGTGAGAATATCGTGAGTAAGCTCTACGTTTTTGATCCCCCGATACGTCTCGATCCGCCATAGGCGGAAATCCTCCAGTTTGCGGATGTCCTCATCGGTAATTTGGTGAAGGGTTTTCGCATCGTCGAGGTTATACGATTTTCGAAAGCCCCGTTCCGTAATCAGCTCTTCCTCGATAAAGCGATGGACGTTGTCCGATAGACCCTTCATGCTGTCTTGGTAAAAGTCGCTGATAATGGCCTGTCCCGTACCGGCAAGTAGATCTTTGTCAATTTTCTTTTTGTCCTGCTTCTTTCGCTTTTCATTGAGGCCACGGCAGACGACGCTAAGGATCGCCGGCTCCACTTCGAGGGAACCAGGATCTCCTGCATATTTTGGCGAGGCGGCGGTCACGGATCCGGGAGTTTCGCCGGCTAACTGCGCTGCGGCGACAAACTGCACAATATCCCTGGCGAGGGATTCGTCTACCAAGCGATGGCCGGTTTTGTAAACCGCCAGGAAGGCCTGTTCGCTGGTCATGGCAACGAGACGGAAGGTGTTCCTCCTGAGTCCCCACATTTCCATTTCGGGCAGGTAATCCTCGCGAAAACTGAGAAGGGCCCGAAAGCGGTGGCTGTTCAAGTCCAGGGCGGCGATGGCCGATTCACTGTCCTCGATGCATCGCGCGAGGGGAACGGGAATGCGGTTTTCGATGAGATCTATGAGGTCGATTCGCAATTGCTGAACTGCTGAAGAATTTTCCGCGCCCAGGGTGAAGATTTCTTCAAATTGATCAAAAACAAAGAGCGGGCTTAGAAGTTGGTTCCGTTGGCTCCAGAGTTCCAGGCTTGCCCGGTGTAGGTATTCCCATAAGCTCTCTCCTGGCTCGAATCTAGGCGCATCAACACTTTGAGCCTCGAGTTCGTCCTCGAAGGCTTTGTTGACCTGCTGAATCAGGGGAGCGAGTCGATCAACCGCGTTCAGTCGTATGTAGATTGGCAGGATGCCATCACGCCTGAGCAAGGGAAATAAGCCGGCTCTCAAAAGTGAAGTCTTGCCCAGTCCGGATTTGCTGTAAAGAGTAGTAAGCGGAGCATGCAGGGCGATACGGCGAAGGGCCATGGATTCATCTTGGCGGCCGTTGAAAAAGCGCTCTGCTGCTTCGTCGAAGGAACCAAGACCCGGCCATGGGTTTTCTTCGTCGATATTGATGCGCTGTTTGCTATCACGGTCGGAGGCTGTCACGGCGACCTCTCCCGGTTCAGGTTGCGGATCTCGGCATTGAGTTCTTCTTTCAATTTTTCTGTCGCGTCTCCGCTTGGAGCATGGCCGAACTGGAACTTTTTGAAACCTTCCGGCATTTTTCTATATTTCTCCGGGTTCCCATCGTAGTTTGGATCGATGACGATGGGCATGATGAATTTTTTCCCCTGGATGCCTTCTGCACGATCATTTGCCCAACGCCATTCCCTTCGGAAATAGCCCTCAGAACGCAGTTCCGTAATTTCCGAAATGATGGGTAAAAAAAGATCGCAGCATCTGATTGCGGCCCGGATTGCTAAGTCCCATTCGTCACCGGGGCGGAGATTGCTTTTGTCAAACCATATGAGATCTCCGCCCAACTCTTTAAGCCCCTCGGAAAGTTTCAGAGCTGCGGGCAGGTTTTCACTGGCATAGCTGATGAAGATGCCTCCCGGCCTCTTGGGCTGACAGAGAAGACTTGATTCAGCTCCCTCGGGAGGAGCAGCAGTGTCTGGTCGTTCATGCCAGCGCCGAGAGAGTTCGGAGACAAACTGGCACGCATCATGGGGATAGATACGGGTATTCTGGCTGAAGCGCTCGAGGAAAATCGTGAAGCTGCGATCGGCCGAAGCGCCGGAGCCGACCAAGAACTCCCTTTTGGCCCGAAGGTCAAAGAGTCGGCCGGGGTTGGACAGGCGGAGGAAAAACCGGCTGAGCCAGTCGGCAAAGTTGCATCCTATTAACAAAAGATTCTTATTCCTGATCTCCGAGAGAAATCGCTGTGGAACATTTATGTGACCGACCTGGAGGTTGTATACGAATTCGAGGATATCCTCGTCATGGATGGCATAGGTAGGAGAGGGTGAAGACTTGCCGAAAAGGTAGAAAACGGCAGTGTCTCCCGCTTTTCGGGATTCTGGGATGTCCCCTCGTTTATCGCTGGGGAGGTTCGGGGCGAATGGCACCTGCACGGTTTTTGCCTGACCGTCGAAACGCTCACGATCGAGCATCCGGGCCAGAAGGTCATCGAAGGTTGTGGTGACGAAGAGGTCGAAGTGGCCAATGGCGGCAAGTTGCCGGAGTGGGATGAGACCCTCGTTTTGTGAATCGGCAAGGATACGATCTACCAGCTCCTTCAGCAGGTCATTGATGGGGCGATAGAGATCCTGAATGGATTTAACTTTCATAGCCATAGCCAGGGCACAGACTGCGTCATTGAGTTCACGCTGTGGTTTAAGGTGGGCTATTGCACCCGACAGGCAGGATTCAGCTTCATCATTGATAGAATAAGAGAGGCCGTATTTCTTCACCAACCCTTCGGCAAGAGCCCGGTAGAGGGAGATTTTCTCTCCAGATTCTGTGACCGAAAGCAACTCCGGGCCGATAACGGGGATGACCCGCCTGTCGGCGATGAAAGCGAGCAGGTCTTCCCAGAAATCTTCCTGCTCACATTGGCTTGTGCTTAAGATTCGATCCGATTCCACTGGATTCCTCCTGACAGGCTTACCGGTGAGATGCAGATACAAAAAGGCCCCACAGGAAATCGGAGTTTCCTTGGAGCCTTAAACGAAGGACCTTCTTGGAATATCTTTCATGAAATTCCTCTAGAAGGTTAGTGGTTGTGCATAGCTAGGTTAATCAGCTCTTGTAATTGAAATTTCAATAATATTTTAATGTTAGAGCATTTTTTGTCAAGGAAAATCAGATGGTCGATTCGATGAGAATTTGTATGCGAAAGAAAATACGGCACCAAGATGAAAGCTGCAGTGCGAATGATGGCAGGAAGGAGCAGTCAGGACGACTCTTGCCGTGAAAATTTTTTAATCGATCCTGTTCATGATCGTATTTTCCGGTGCGACAGCCACATCAACGAGCCCGTGTCGCTTTATGCCAGGGGCGATGGAAGCCTGACGAAGCACCTGCGGCAGTTCGAGGGCAGCTGGTACCCCTGCACGCCCGTCATCGACAACACCCAGCTCTTCCACGCCATGACCAATGCCGCGGGCATCCCCCAGCACTCGCCCCTGACGGCCATCGTCACCCGCCCCACCGCCTGCCCGGCCGGGAAATAGTTGGCTGAGAAGATGATTAGCAGCTGTGTTTCAAGTTGAGAGTTTATGCTGGTTGATATTTCCAACACGTACCGTTCTTTAACATGGTATTCAAGATTACCAGGAGCTTCCGCATGCAGGCCGTAATGGCAACTTTCCTGGGCTTGCCGGCCTGGACGAGCCGCTGGTAAAACGCCCGGATCACGGCGTTGGCGCGGATGGCCGCCAGAGTGCCCATGTAGAGCACCGATCGGACAGGACCGCGGCCCCCCAGGATAGTGCGCTTGCCCCGATGGCGGCCGCTTTCCCGGTTAAACGGGGCGACACCGACCAATGCGGCAATCTGTTTGCGGTTGAGCGTGCCCAACTCCGGCAGGGCCCCCAGTAAGGTGCTCACCAGCACGGGGCCGACCCCGGAGGCGCTCTGCAGCAGCTTGTCCTTCTCGCGCCACAGAGGGCTTTTGCGGATCAGATCATCGATCTCGTCGTTGAGATCCTCGAGCCGCTTCTCCAGCCAGCGGATGTGCGCCTGAATGTCCCGGCGGACCCGTTTACTGGCCGTCCCCTGACGGTTCTTCTCGGCGGTGATCATCTCGACGACCTGGCGCCGACGGGTAACGAGTTCGCCGAGAGCTTCCGTCTCCTCGGTCTTCAGGGACCGGGCTTCGGGCTGGAGCACCTCGGCAAACCGGGCCAGCATCAACGCGTCGATGCGGTCTGTCTTGGCCAGGATGCCGGTGGCCTTCGCGAAGGCCCGGGACTGCCGGGGATTGATGATGTTAAAGAGCAGGCCCTCTTCGGCCAGGGCCCGGGCGACCCGCAGCTCGTACTTCCCGGTGGCTTCCAGCACAATCAGGGCCGGCGCCTCTGTGCGAAGGAGTTGCACCAGGCGGGCAACGCCCTCGTCGGCGTTTGGGAAGGTTTGCCACTTCCCGGAAGGCCGCAGGGCCACTTCCAGGGATTCCTTGGAGACATCGATATCGACATAACAGGGGTTCTCGTTCATGGTTCGCTCCTTTTATCCCGTTCTTGCGAGTGATGCGGGATCCTCCAAGAGGTCCCTGACAACTGTTCGGGCTTGAGGGGCATCGGTCGTGGCGACCCTTGCTAATCACCGGGGTTCACCCAAGTTGATGTCGGTCTGCCACGACCGCAGCACTCTCCTTCTTACCATCAAGTGCTGCTTATATGAACACATGAACGAGAGCTAGGTAACATACAAGTTGACAAGGTAATAAGTTGTCCTGAACAGAACGTGACCTGACAGCATGTGTCAACCTGGGGCATAACTCCTTCCTGTACTCGTTGAAGTCCGATTTTCTGACGGATGTGAAGATACCATTCGGCAATCGTCAGTCCTTTCCCCAAAATTTCATGGGTTTCACTGTCTAATGATTTTAGAATCACGAAATCAGGGAATATCCTATTTCGAATCCCTGTCCGAGCTCTTAGTCTGATACGCAAGGGTATATTCGAGACCCTGCATTGGACTCGGGCTATTGCCTGTCTTATCCGAAAGGAGGTTTTCCATGAGCAGGTCCGAAGAAGTTTTCAATCGATCGTGGCTCTCGCGATTCATCAACAGTCCGGTGGGCCGTATCTTTCGCCTGGTCGCGGGCGCAGGATTCCTCGCGGTCGGCTATGTGTATCGGGACCATACGCTCGGCGTTTTGTCCATGGTGTGGAGTATTTTCCCGTTGAGCGCCGGAGCGCTTGACTTTTGCTTCGTCAGCGCTCTGCTGGGTGGCCCGCTATCCGGTGCAAAGATCCGCGCGAAGTACAAAACCGGCTGACACAAATGGAACCGACGCGCCGGACGATCGCTGGTAAAACCTAAACCAAACAGGAGGTGCACAATGCGGTTCTTATTGAAGGTCAACATGCCTGTCGAAGCAGGGAATGCGGCCGCAAAGGCCGGCAAACTCGGCGCGACGATCGCATCCATCCTGGCAGAACTGAAACCGGAGGCTGCCTACTTCACGGCCGATAACGGCCAGCGCACGGGCTTCATCTTTCTCGAGATGCAGGATGCTTCTCAAATACCGGCCATCGCTGAGCCGTGGTTCCTGGCGTTCAATGCCAGCATCGAGTTTTATCCGGTCATGATCCCTGAGGACTTAGCCAGAGCCAGCGGCGCGATCGACAAGGCCGTCAAGAAGTTCGCCTGATCGGCAAGCGGCTTCTCATCGGGAAGAATCGACAGTTTGGGCTGTCGGTTTTTCGGGCATTTCAGTCCGTTGGCGATCGGGCATGCCTCCGACTTCCTCAGGATTGCGCCATCGGCGCAGGTGGCAGCAGAATATAAACGAGGAGGATACAAATGACATTCCCGTCTATTGCACAGGACGCTGTTGAAACGGACGGTGACAAGTATTCGGTTGTTCTGGAAAACGACCGCGTCCGCGTGCTCAGGTATCACGATAAGCCCGGGGACAGAACTTCACAACACGCTCACCCTGACTACGTATTGTACGCGGAGTCCTCATTCAAGCGGCGTCTGACATTCGCTGATGGTCGAAAGCAGGAGGTTGATGTCAAAGCAGGAAGTGTTGTCTGGATGAAAGGGCATGTACACATCGGCGAAAACATAGGGGATACGGACACGGATGTAATTATTGTAGAACTTAAGGATGCTCGATCTGTAGTGTCGACCGCCTCCTCTTCTCGCCCCATGGGTTGGCGCATCCTCGGGTTCGGCAAACATCCGGAGATCGCGGCCGCCGTCCGAGAGAAACTCCGTTCGCTGGGGTTCCTGGCGACCACCTTCGTGCTCACGGACGATGAAGCCGGGGACGCACGGCTGGTCGAGGAGCTGAAGCGAGCCGAGTACGATGGCGTGGCCATCGGCGGCTACATCAACGGTCAGGACGCCGTGAATTTCCCCGCCACGGAAGAGACCACTGCCTGGTTCAATCGCGTTCTCAACATCATCCACGCTCACGCACCGAGCACGAAGATCATCCTTGTGCGCGGTCCGGAGGACGTTGTGCCGGCGATAGAACGAGTGCTCGGAAAACACCCGCCGTCATAAATAGGCTCCAACGGCCGCCAAACAACGCCGTGCAGCGTACACCGAAGGCGGCGCACCGCTAAAGGCAAACGTTATCCTCGCCTTCGATTCGTTATCCTCATGGCTGGGGTATCCCGTGAGCCATTGAATAGCAGGTGAAGCTGCTGGCAAGGCGTCGTGTTGATACGGCCTGTAAAAGCATGCGCCGGTTCGGACACCTTGTCCGTTCACATTTGTACCCCTGATCCCGTCTTGCAAGTTACTCAATCCCTTACGCACTTCTTCATCCTTTCTCCTGCTTCCTCCACGTCTTCACAGTATGCCGTCGGCTGTTTGCTCTCATCTTCCTGAACCAGTGTAGATCAGACAGGCGAAACAGGCCAAAGAGCCGTGCAGCAGCCGCGCTATTCTTGCTTTTCCCCTGGAATAGAGGTACCTTCAAATAAGTAACAGAAATGATCCCCATGAAATCTCTTTCCAGAATGGCCATCCCCTTGGTGCTGCTCGTTTCTCTTGCAGCCCCGCAGCCCCTGCGCGCCGAGGGCGAGCTTCGCCTGGCGGACCTGGGTGATTTTCGTCTCGAGAGCGGCCAGGTGATCCA
>Ga0316601_100000752_pt1 | contig 14811 bp, 12 predicted proteins | sample OWC_soil_day5_no_FD_207663 | JGI IMG/M metagenome (GOLD analysis project Ga0316601, IMG submission 207663) | Wetland soil microbial communities from Old Woman Creek delta, Ohio, United States - OWC_soil_day5_noCT | ecosystem: Environmental > Terrestrial > Soil > Wetlands | place: USA: Ohio... | reverse complement strand
GCTTCTTGGGCGCGGGGCGTCCGCGGCGCGCGCAGCGCCGGCAGACGTTCGATCGCCTGGTCGGCCAGCGGGTCGCTGCCGGCCTGGTATTCGCCGACGCGCAGCAGGAACTCGATCTCGGCGTGGCGCGACAGCAGCGCGCGCAGCTTCGACGCCGCCTCGCGATGCGGCCCGTCGGCGACGCGCGTGAAGACGCGGCTTGCACTGCCCAGCACGTCGATCGCCGGGTAATGGTGCGCTTGCGCCAGCTTGCGTGAGAGCACGATGTGGCCGTCGAGGATCGAACGCACCTCCTCGGCCACCGGGTCGCTGTTGTCGTCGTCCTCGGCCAGCACGGTATAGAAGGCGGTGATCGAGCCATGGGCATCGTTGCCGGCGCGTTCGAACAGGCGCGGCATCTCGGCGAATACCGAGGGGGGATATCCCCTGCGCACCGGCGGCTCCAGCGCCGACAGGCCCAGCTCGCGCAGACCGCGCGCAAAGCGGGTCACCGAGTCGACGAGCAGCAGGACGCGCTTGCCTTCGGCACGAAAGCCCTCGGCGATCGCGGTCGCCGCGTAGGCCGCGCGCACACGCTCGAGCGCCGGGCGGTCGGAGGTCGAGACGACCACCACCGAACGCGCGAGACCCTCCTCGCCGAGGCTGTCGTCGAGGAATTCGCGCACTTCGCGTCCGCGTTCGCCGACGAGTGCGATGACGTTGACATCGGCGCGCGCCTGCCGCGCCAGCATACCGAGCAGCGTCGACTTGCCACCGCCGGCCATGGCAAAAATGCCGATGCGCTGGCCCTCTCCGACGGTGAGAGCGGCGTCGATCGCGCGCACGCCGGTCGGCAACGGTGTATCGACGCCGCGGCGACGCAGCGGCGACGGGGCGCTGGCATAGAGCGGCGTGCTGCGCAGGCCGGGGCCGGGGAGCGGCCGGTCGTCCAGCGGGTGACCGAAGGGGTCGATGACGCGGCCGAGCAGCAGCGGCCCGCAAGGCACGCGCGCCTCATCGGCCAACGCCTGCACCGCGGCGCCCACCGCCACGCCCTGCAGCGGGCCGTAAGGCGCGAGGATCGCCTCCGCGCCGGCAAAACCGATCACCTCGGCCAGCAGCGGCGCGGCGGCGTCTGCCGGCGATGCGGCGTCGAAGATGCGGCACTGCTGCCCGATGCGTGCGTGCAAGCCGGTCGCGCGCAGCACTGTGCCGCCGGCCTGAACCACGCGGCCCTGCTCGACGACGGTGCGCGTGGCATGCAATGCGCGCAGCAGCCGCTCGGCGTCGGCGATGCCCGCGGCGCTCACTGGGCTACCCTTCGCGCTGCGCGCTCGGGGATGAGCGCTTCGGAGCGGCCGTGCGCGCTCATCTCGTGCCCTCGGGGTCGGCAGCTCCCCACGCGGCGGCCAGCCGGGCAAGCTGCGCCTCGAGCGAAACGTCCACGCTGCCGTGCTCGGTCTCCAGACGGCAACCGCCGATGGCCAGAGACGGGTCGGCGCGCACTTCGCAGCGCAACGCCGCAGCGGCGCGTGCGGCCAGGCGTTCGCGCACGCTGTCGCAACGGTCCGGGTGCACGACCAGAGCCAGCGGCTGCAGCGGAAGAACGTCGATGGCGGCAGCATCGGCCAGCGCGACGAGCACCGTCTCGTCGGCGAATTGGCCGAGCAACTTGCGCACCACCTGCAGCGCGAGTGCACCGACCTCGTTGCGCAACCTTTCCCGCTCGCGGGCCGATGCCTCGGCCAGCGCCTCCAACTGGGCAGCCAGGCGTTCGGCCAGCTCGCGGCTGCCTTCTGCGACGCCCTGCGCATGGCCGTCGTGGCGTGCCTGGGCCGCGGCCTCGGAAATCTGCTGCGCCTGCGTGCGGCACAGCTGCTCGAGGCGGTCGCGCAGCGCCTGGGCATCGGCCAGCAGCGGCACCTCGGCAGCGCGCAACACGCGGCGCGTAGCGGCGATGCGCACGTCGCCTTGTCGCTGCCAGAGCAGGAAAGGCGCAGCAGACACTGGGGGCGGCGCCATCCAGCCTTCGCGCAGGGCGCGATCGGGCAGGTTCACGCGACGCCCCCCCAGGGTACCGCGCAGTCCTGCGCCGCGGCTTCGGCGCGTGCGATCAAAGTCTCGGCGAGTTCGGCGTGCATCTCCGCTGCGACCGCCGGTGCCAGCAGGGCCGCGGCGGCGTCGTGCAGAGGCCCCGATCGCAGCGAGGCGAGCAGCACCGAGGCGCCGGTGGCCTGCAGCAGCGGGCCCACCTGCGATGCCGTGTCGATGTGCGACAAGGTCACGGAACCGGCAGGCACGGCGGCCACCTCGGGCTGCGCGAGGAGGTTGTGCAGGAACGACGCGCCGAGCACAGCACGTGCAATGCCTAGCCGCGGGCCATCGATCCACAGCCGCATCGCCCGCAAGTGCAGCAGGGCGCCGATGCGGCGCTGCAGGGCAGCGAGCTGGTCGTCGGGCAGAGACAACCACGCCGGGGCTCGGTCGAGCATGTCCCAGTCGACGTTGGCGGCCACCTGCGGCGCGTGGTGGATCAAGCGCGCAGCGACGGTGGTCCGGCGCCGGCGCGCCGCGGCGGCCGCGGCAGCCGCGATCGGTACGGAGGCGGATGCAGCCATGGAGGTCGTCTCGGCGCAAGTCAGGGACGTGGCGCGGCGCGGCGCAGCCGGGCTTCGAAGTCGTCGGCAGCGGCGGCTTGCGTGCGCCCCTTCGCAGGTCCAGCCAGCGCAGGGGCCGCCGCCAACCCCAGCGCGGGCACGCTGCGGCGGCGCCTCCACCACAGCAGCACGCCGCCGCTGAGCGAGAACAAGCCGGCGACTGCGCCAGCGAGCAACGGCGCGAGCATGGCGGCCTGCTGCATTTGCGGGGCAGCGCTGTCTTCCTTGCGCTCCTCGGCCGGCATGCCCTCGGCGGGGAACAGCGCGACGGTCACGTTGTCGTAGCTCAGGCCCTCGAGGCTGTTGACGACGAGTGCCTTGATCAGAGTGGTCTGCGAAGACAGGTCCTTGTCCGGCCGGTGCTTGATGAATACCGCAGCCGCGGAGGGCCGCGCCTTGTCGGCGAGCAGGTTGCGCTCGGGCACCACCAGGTGCACGCGCGCGGTGACCACGCCATCGATGCTGGCGATCGTGTTCGAGATCTCCTGCGACATCGCGTGCACGAGCCGCGCGCGCTCTTCGAGCGGCGAGGACACGAAGCCCTCGCGCTTGAAGACCTTGCCCATGGTGTCGAAGCTCTCGCGCGGGTAACCCTGTGCATTCAGGATGCGCACTGCGGTGGAAAAGTCGCCCTGCGCCGTGAGGACCGAGAAGCGTCCGTCGCGCGACTGCTTCTCGGCGGCGATGCCGGCACTGCGCAGCACGGCCACCATCTCGTTGGCCTGGCGCTCGTTGAGCTGGCCGTACAGCTCCTGCTCAGAACATCCAGCCAGCAGCCACAACATGAGGCAGGGCAGGGCCAGGCGTCGTGCGAAGGTCGGTCGGGTCTTCATCATGGGCCTCATGCGAATATTCATGCCTGCTGCCGGAACAGCTGCTGCAGACCATCTGCGGTGCGGTTGGCGATGTTGGACGTGAGCTGGCAATGGAACATGAATTCCTGGCAGCGCACGGTCAGCATCACGACCTCGCTCGGGCTCATGTCGCGGCCGGCGTTCTTTGCCGCGGTGGCTTCCATCGAGAGCTGCGAGGCCTCGCTGTTGATGTGCTCGAAGGGCTTCATCAGTTGCTGCGCCGCTTCGGACGTCGCTGCGGCGGGCTGCACCTCGAGCCGTGTCTGCGCGCCGGCCAGCGCCTGCTGGAAGCCACCGATGTCGGTCAGCGACACGCCGTAGCCGACCTGCACCTGTGCGGAAGGCGCGGCCACGCCGGCGGCCGACGTCGCATGGGCCAGCGGGGCCGCGGCGGCGATCTCGAAGCTCATGGTCAGGCTCCGCCGTCGCTCACTGCTTGCGTGCCATCGTGTCGAGGGCCTGGCCGACCGTCGAGATCGAGGTGTGCGAGCTGTTGCTCAGGAAGGTCATCTTCAGCGACTCGGTGGTCAGCGCAGTGACGGCGGCCGGCGTGTCGTCGCCGCCGCTGATGGCGTCGGAACGCTGCTGGATCTCGCCGGCCTGCTTGTCGAGCGCCTGGCCCCAGGCCTGCGCCATGGCTTCGAACCAGCTGCCGCCACCCTGGCCGTTCTTCTGCTGCGTCATCGGCGCGGCAGCGATGCTGGAGAGGGAATTCACATAGTTGCTCATGGTCGGGTCTCCTGTCGGTAGCGTTGGGTTGCGGGTGGGGAAGTGAAGGTTCAAATTCAGAACTGCAGCGTCGTCAGCCGGCCGTCGCGTTCCAGCGTGACGCTCTGGCCGGCCACCTGCGCGAGCCGCCAGCCCGAAGGCATCATCGCGCCGACGAAGTAGCGCGCACCGTCGACGGTGACCACGTAGGCCGGGTCGCCCGGGACGAGCGAGGCGATGCGCTTGTTGGGGTCATCGGCCACCGGCGCCACGGGCGCCGGCAACGGCTGCGCGGTGTTGCGCAGCTCGAAACGCTCGAGACCGCGGACGTCGCGTCGCGCCGCGTCTTCGGCACGGGCGAGCCGGGCCGCGTCGGCCTCGGCCGCCTCGGCGACGATGCGCCCGGGACCGGCCACACGCGCTTGTACTGCAACGCCTTGGACGCGGAATACCTCGGCCACCTCGCGCGCGACCGCCTCGTCGACCACCACGTCGATCACCGGCGTTGCGCGCTGCGCCGTGAGCCACAGGTCGAGCCTGCTGCGCTCGGCCATCGTCGCCAGCCTGCCGCGCAGTTCGACGCGCCCATCGGGTCGAGTCGTGACCTGGAGCGCCGCGAACTCGCTGCCGGCCAGGGCGACGTCGAGTGCTACCGGTGCAACCGCCTCGACCGCGCGCGGCGCCGCTGCGACATGCGCCATCCACAGCGTCCCGGCGCAGGCGATCAGCACGCCGGCGCCGGTGGCGGCAAGCCAGACCTCGGCGCGACGCCGCAGCGGTTTGCGGGCCACGTCGTCGCTGCCGGCCTCCGTGGGCGGCGTGTCGATCCCCGTGGCGTTCGTCGCGCCGGCGGTGTGTGATGCCGCGATCCACTCGTCCTCGCAGGCGAGGCCGAAGGCGATCACCGACGTGCCGATGTCGAGAGGCGCATGCCGGGCCCACTCGACCTGCGCGCCGGCGCAGAGCCGCTGCCCGCCGAGTCGCACTTCGCCTTCGATGACCTCCAGGACTGCCTGCGCGAGTTCTGCGGTGAGGCGGACACGAGCGGGCGCAGCTGCCGCGTCGCGCAGCATGATGTCCGCGTCGCCGACATCGCTGCCGGCAGCAGCGATGACGACGGTTGTGCCCGCAGCGAGCGGCGCGCGCGCGCCGGCCTGCGCCCCTTCGATGACGCGCAGTTCCAGCGCGTGCAGTGTATCGATGATGCTTGCGGCTCGATCCATGGTCGGCACTCCATCGTCAGCGTTGGGTGGTCGAGGTGAGGCCGACCCGCGTCGGCGCGGCGGTGGCGGGGCCGACACCGGCGGGCGGTATTCCGGACGCGCCACGTGGCGGAGTGGCGGCAGCAGGCAGCGGCGCATCCAGATCCAGCACCACCGAAACCCGGGCCGGAGGGCTGTATGCGACGGGCGCTGCAGCGTTGGACGGCGGGGTGGGGACAGCTGTCGCCGTTGCAGGCACCGGTGGCGTGGCAGTCGCCGTTGCAGACAGCGGCGTGGCGGGGAGGGCCCGCTCGACACGCGTCTGCAGCAGCGCGGGCGTCGGCGCCTCGGGTGCGACAGGCTGCGGTGCGGAACGGGGCACCGCTCCGGGGCCCGTGACACCTGCCGCCGGGCGGGTACCGGCCAGACGCGGTGTGATGAGAAACATGCGCTCGACCCGTGCGCTGCTGTTCGTGCGCGTCTTGAACAGGTTGCCGACCACCGGCAGGTCGCCCAGACCCGGCACCTTGTCGACGTTGGAGGAACTGCTGTCGCGCGTCATGCCGCCGATCAGCAGGCTCTCGCCTTCGGCGATCAGTGCCTGCGTATTGATCGTCGAGCGCTCGACGACCGGAATCTTGTCGACCTGTTGTCCGGTCAGGTTTCCGTCGTCGACCTGCACCATCAGCTTGATGCGCGTGGCGTCCTTGTCGCGGAAGACGTGCGGCGTCACGCGCAGCGAGGTTCCGGCACTGACGTTGAAGAGATCGACCTCGTCCTTGCCGGCGACGCGGACGAAGAAGGTCGAGCTGTTGTCGAACACGGCTTCGACGTTCGACAGCGTGACCACCTGCGGGCTCGAGACGACCCGCGCCGCCCCTTCAGCCTGCAATGCGGTGATGCGGGCGACGAACTGGCCCGCCGAACCCAGCACGGCCGAAATGATGCCGCCGCGACCGAGAGGCGTGATGTTCTGGCCGGCACGCAGCAGCAAGTCGCTGGCGGTGCCATTGCCGAAGAGGGCCTCGTTGCCGGCATTGCTCCAGCGCCAGTTGACACCTAGTTCGCGCATACGGTCGGTATTGATGTCGATGATCGTCGCCTCGATCTCGAGCGACTGCGGCTCGACGTCGAGCGCAGCGATGAGCTGTTCATAGCGCGGCAGCCGGTCGGCGAGGTCGCGCACGATGATCGCGTTCAGGCGCGGGTCGGCCTCGATGCGGATCTGGTTCGGGTCGGCGGCGAGGGTGGCCGGCGGTGGCGGTTCCGCCGGCAGCGCCGTGCGTGCCAGCGCCGCGACCAGCATGTCGGCGGCCGCCTCGCGCCCGCCGGCCTTCGAGGACTTGGCGGCCGTCCCCTGGCCCCCCAGGCCCTGGCCCTTCAGGCTGGGCTGGGTGGGCCGCAGCATGATCTCCTGGCCCAGTGGTGCCGATGACTGGGCACCGACCAGCGAACGCAGGATCGACGCCACGCCCGGGATCACGATCTGGCGGCCGCCCATCGTCATCGTCATGTCCTGTGCCCAACCGTAGCGCAGGTAAAAGACGCGGAAGTCGACGCTGCCGGCATTCGGTGCGGCTGCTTTCGGTGCTTCCTGCGTGGCATGCGCCAGTTCGTCGACCTGCTCGACGAAACGGCGTGTGCCGACGGCAAGCATGCTGCCTTCGCCGCTGCGGCGCAGGGTGTTGCGCGCATCGGGCAATCCGAGGTCGCCAGCCTCGCGCAGCATCCGCTCGGCCACCGCCGGCGCCACCGTGTAGGTGCGGCGCACCAGTTCACCGGTCGGCACCACATGCATCACCGTGCCGTCGAAGTACGGGACCAGGTTGTAGACGCGTGCGATGTCGCGCAGCACGCGCTCGGCCGGGCCGGTGAAGGTGCCGTTGACCGAACCGGCGAGCCCCGGGGCGATCGTGGCGGGGACGTCGACGGCAGCAAACAGGTCGTGCAGGAACGCCGAAACGGGCTGCTCGCGCGCGGTGATCGAGACCTGGCGCTGCCCATTGGGCAGGGGTGCCGCGCGCGCCGAATCGGCGGCAACGAGCGCGACCACGGCGGCCGCGGCGCACAGCGAAACGGCGGCCGCGGCGCGGCCCATCGCGCCGCGAAGGGTCAGGCGGGCAAAGGCGATCGGCAACATCAAGCGGCCTCCAGCATCGGCGCGCCGGGCACGGCGACGCGGTCAAGGACGTCGAGCTGCAGCGTCGGCATCAGCTCGTGGTAAGAGAGCACGGGGGTCTCGAAGCAGTCCGGCTCGATGAGCTTGCGCAGGTGCCAGCGCACGTCGATGCCGGTGACGACGGCCGCCGGCCGGTGGGTCGCGACGCTCGAGGCGAGCGCGGCAGCGATGCTGCGCGCGACGTTGGGTTCGAGTGCCAGTTGCGACACGCCGCCGCTGACGCGCACGGCCTGGCGCAACAGTTCCTCGAGTGCCGGCTCGAGCATCACCGCGACGAGTCGGCCATCGGGGGCCACGCGGTGGCTGATCTGGCGTCGCAGGGCGACGCGTGCATACTCTGTCAGCGCATGGGCATCCTTGTCGCGTTGCCCCGCCTCAGCCAGGGCTTCGAGGATGTCGCGCAGGTTGCGGATCGAGACCTGTTCAGCGACCAGTCGGCGCAGCACGTCGGCCACGCGCTGCAATGGCAACGCGCGCAGCACCTCCTTGACGACGTCGGGCGCATCGGTTGAAGCACGGGTCAGCAGGTTGGTGGTGTCCTGGATGCCCAGGAACAGCGGCGCCTGCCGGCGCAGCGCCTGGCGGGTTCCCTCGACCAGCGCCTCGTGTGCGTCCTGCGGCGGCAGCATGCCGTGGGCGATCGGCACCTCGTAGGCCAGCAGCTCCCAGCGCCCCTCGGCGGCAGCCGCGGTGGCTTGCCCGTGCAGGTGGATGCGCGGCAGGGCCAGGCCGAGCTGAAGCTGGAATTCATCGAGCACCTCCTCGAGTGCACGCTTCAGCGCCTGTGCATCCTCGGCCGCGAGCATGTGGGCCGGCACGCTGAGCAACAGCGGCACCGCCGGGCGCGCCGGCGGCAGCGCGGTGGCGGTCACCGGCACCGGCGCATCGAGCCGGTCGACGAGGCCGCGCATCGCGGGATGGCGCACCTGCCGCAGCCGCTCGCGCCAGGCCGGCGTCAGCAGCACGCCGGCGCCAGCAGCGATGGCGGCGAGCAGCAGGAAGACCAGCGTCGGGAAGCCGGGCACCAGCCCCATCAGCGCGCACAGCCCGCCGGCCACGAGCAGCACACGCGGCTTGGCGGCGAGCTGCCTGCGGATCGCATCACCGAGGTGCTTCTCGTGCTCGTCGTCGTTGGTGCGGGTGACGATGAGGCCGGCAGCCATTGCGCCGAGCAGCGCGGGGATCTGCGCCACCATGCCGTCGCCGATGGTCAGGATCGAGTACTTGGTCACCGCCGTGCCGATGTCCATCTCGAGCATCATGACGCCCACTGCCAGCCCGCCGAGCAGGTTGATGACGATGATCACGATGCCGGCGATGGCGTCGCCCTTGACGAATTTCATCGCCCCGTCGAGGCTGCCGTGCAGCTTGCTCTCGAGCTCGACCAGGCGGCGGCGGCGCTTCGCCTCGTCCTTGTCGATGAGGCCCGAGCGCAGGTCGGAATCGATCGACATCTGCTTGCCCGGCATGGCGTCGAGCGAGAAGCGCGCCGCGACCTCGGCGACGCGCTCCGCTCCCTTGGCGATGACGATGAACTGGACGACGGTGATGATCAGGAAGACGACCAGGCCGACGACCAGGTTGCCGCCGGCGACTACCTTGCCGAAGGTGTCGATGATGTGGCCGGCATGCCCCTCGAGCAGGATCATGCGCGTCGTCGCGATCGACAGTGCCAGCCGAAACAGTGTCGTGATCAGCAGCACGCTGGGGAATACCGAGAACTCGAGCGGCGAGGCGATGTACAGGCCGAGCAGCAGCAGCACCAGACCGGAGGCGATGTTGACCGCGACCAGCAGGTCCATCATCCATGACGGCAGCGGCAGGATCATCATGGCGATGATGGCGACGACGCCGGCCACCAGGACCAGGTCGCTGTAGCGAGCGACCGCGCTCTCGCGTACCGCGCCGGCATTGCGGAAATAGGCCGACATCGTCATCACAGGCTCCCGCGCGCCTCAGGCGCACCCGCGTCGTCCCTGGCTACCAGCGCGCCTGTCGCGGAGACCGTGAAGGCCTCACGCAGGCGCTCGTGGATTGCCAGCACGTCGCGCACGTAGGCCTGCGTCTCGGGGTAGGGTGGCACGCTGCGACCGTGCTTCTCGACTGCGCCCTCGCCGGCGTTGTAGGCAGCCAGCATCAGCCGCAGGTCGCCGCCGAACCGTGTGCGCAGCAGCCGCAGGTAGGCGACGCTGGCGCTCAGGTTGGTTTCCACGTCGTGCAGCGTGCGCTCGGGGGCGCCGACACCGAAGCGCTGTGCGGTCGCCGGCATCACCTGCATGAGCCCGCGTGCTCCGGCCGGCGAGACCGCCTGCGGGTTGTGGCGCGACTCGACATGTGCGATCGCGTGCAGGAGCAACGGGTCGATCCCGTGCTCGCGCGCGGCAGCGGCCAGCGCCGGCGCCAGCGACAGCACCCGCTCGCCGTTGCGGTCGAGCGGTGTGGCCGCCGCGGGGGGCGCCACCGGGGCCGCGGCAGCCGGTGCCGTGACGCCCGGAATCGTGATCGCCACCGCGGCCTGGCGGTCGAACAGTGCAAGTTGCTCGGCGTGGCGCACCTGCGGCGGTGCTCCGAGGCCGGGGCATGCGGCGGCGATGAGCCTGAATTTCGGCGCGCCGTCGGCGGCCGGGGCGGCTCCCGCCGCCGGCGGCGGAGCAGCGCACGGCTGGGCCAGCACTGCCGGTGCTGCCACAAACAGCACACCGGCGGCCAGAATGCGGCGACCGTCGACGACGCAGCGATTGATCCAGGGTCTGCCCGCCATGTCTGTCCTTCCGGTTGAGAGCACCCCGCTGGGTTGCGCGGGTGCGGCAGCGCGTTCAAGCGTTTGGTGGTCGGCGCGCCGTAGAGGCAGGCCGCGCCAGTGGCATCCCCCAACAGAGGGATCCGTTTGCCGGGGTCACGACGTCACTGGCGGGCGCGCATGACGAAGGACTCGCGCACGAAGCTGCCACCGCTGGCCTGGACGAAGGCACCGTGCACCTGATCCAGCGAGTCGAGCGCCAACGGCGCGAGGTCACCGGCGTCGACGCTGCTCGGCAGTCGCGGCAGCACATCGGTCTCGGTGGCGAAACAGGCCACGGTCTCCGGCACGCCGCGCGGATTCATCGCGATCTCGAAGCGCATCGCGCCGGGCAATTGCAGCGTCGAGCCGCCGGGCACACGCGCGTCGCGCTGGAAGCGGTTGGGAAAGAAGCGCGTCACCTTGCGGTTCTCGTCCTGCAGGTAGCAGTAGACAAAGGCGTCACGGCTGGGCCGCACTGTCAGCTGCACCGCCTCGCCGCGCGCGAAACGCTGTGCACCGTTGGCCGCGGCGATGCGCAGGCCGAGCACCGTCGGGGCGGCCGCCACCGGCAGCGCGACCGCGACCGCCGGCGCTGCCGCCAGCCGGGCGGCCAGGGCACCGTGGTCGGCGCCGAGGTAGGCCTGGAAGAAGTCGAGCGAGAGCTTCGGCTCGCGCGCGAGGCCGAGCGCCTCGCGGTAGCGCGCCACCGCCTCCTTCAATGCCGGGTTGACCGCGCCGTCGAGCGGGCCGTCGTAGGCGCGGCGCAGGGCGAGCTGGGCCTGGAACCAGCCGACGATCTCTGTCGGCTGCGCGGCCATCGTGTCGTACCAGTCCTGGATCTCGGCCGCGACGCCGGGATCGGTCGGGCCGGCACCGAAGCAGGTCCAGTACGGCACCTTGGCGAGCCGACCGATCAGTTCGATCGACGCCACGTCGATCAGCGCGCGCAGGGCCTGCGCCTGGCCTTGCCCGGTGCCGTCCGACAGCCTGATCTGGGCACCGAACTTGCGCATCTCGGCGTGCCCGGCGGCGCCGAATGCGCCTGCGGACCAGGTCATGACATTACGCGACGCGGTGCCGGGGACGATGCTCATGTCGTGTGCCGAGAGCGCTGTCAGATCGACGCCGATCACGGCCGCCGCGGATCCGGTCGCTGCGCCGGATTCGACCGGGCGGATCGCGCCGCGCAGCACGTACTGCGCTGATGCGGCATGCGGGTCGGAGGCGACGACGCGCAGGGCACGGCTGCGCTGCGTCATGTCGGAGACGGCCGAAACCAGCAAGTCCCGGGTGCCGGCATTCGTTCGCGAGGTCGTGTCGACCAGCTGCTCGACCCTCACCGGCACGTCGCGCATGCCGTGGTCGGCCAGCAGGTTGTCCATGCAGCGCCGCAGGGCCGGCACATCGGCGATGGCCAGCGATACAGCTGGAGGGCTGTCTGGCACCCCGGCCGGCTTCGCCGGCGGCGTCGGCGCCTGCGTGGCGCAAGCGGCGAGGACGGTGGCCGCCAGCAGGCACAGCGGCCGTGCGGCGCGGACGATGAAATTCACTGAAAAGGAATCGGTCCGGGCCATGGCGTGACGATCTCCATCGGGTGACGGACTCCGAACGCGGGCTCATGGCCAACGCCCTGCGGTCCGCACCTTCAGTTGCGCCGACGCCGTTTCCGGTTCAAGCCCATTGCGCGGCACCTGCAGACCCGCGTTCGGTGTCGGCAGCACAATGCCAGGCCGCTGCGGGTCACCCTTCGATCGACCGTCGCCCGCCGTGCTCGGATTTCCATCGCCAGCAACCTGTCACGCAACGAAGGCTTACGCTTGTCGGTCCTCTACCAGTCGGCCCCCCGGATTCAGCGGCAAGACCCATCGAGTCCAGCATCCAGTCCGTGGCGCCTGAATGTCGCACCGATGATGGAATGGACGGATCGGCACTGCCGCTACTTCCATCGCCTGATCACGAAGCGGACCCGCCTGTACACCGAGATGGTGACCACCGGCGCGCTGCTGCACGGCGACGTGCCGCGCCACCTGGACTTCAACCCCGAGGAGCATCCGCTGGCACTGCAACTCGGCGGCAGCGAGCCCGACGAACTGGCCCGCTGCGCAAGGCTGGCGGCACAGTGGGGCTACGACGAGATCAACCTCAACTGCGGCTGTCCCAGCGAACGCGTGCAGCGTGGGGCCTTCGGCGCCTGCCTGATGGCCGAGCCGGCGCTGGTCGCCGACGGTGTGAAGGCGATGCGCGATGTCGTGGACATTCCGGTGACAGTGAAGCACCGCATCGGCATCGACCGCGGCGAGGACTACGGCTTCGTGCGCGACTTCGTCGGCACGCTGGCCGAACGCGCTGGCTGCCGGGTCTTCATCGTGCACGCGCGCAATGCCTGGCTGAAGGGGCTGAGCCCGAAGGAGAACCGGGAGGTGCCGCCACTGCGCTACGAGATGGTGCACCGCCTGAAGGCCGACTTCCCGGCGTTGACCATCGTGCTCAACGGCGGCATCACCACCGACGCGCAGATCGAGGAGCAACTGCGCCATGTCGACGGCGTGATGGTCGGCCGCCATGCCTACCACGAGCCCTGGGCGATGGCGACCTGGGACGAGCGCTTCTTCGGCGCGCCGCCGCAGGTGCTCGACCGCGACGCCGTGGAAGAGCGATTCGTCGCCTATATGGCGCATCTGCAGGCGACCGGCGTGCCCTGGGGCCATGCCTCGCGCCACATGATGGGCCTGCGCAACGGCCTGCCGGGCGCCCGCCGCTGGCGCCAGGTGTGGTCGGACCCGGCGCTGAAGGCCGGGTCGCCAACGGTGGCCATGCGCCAGGCGCGGGCCCGCGCGAGCCTGCAGAATGCGCCAGCGGCGATCTGAGACGCTGCCCGCCGCAACGACAAGGAGCACGAGCGCATGAACGAACCCTTGCTGGCCGTCATCGGCGGCAGCGGCCTGTATGACTTGCCGGGCCTCACCGACACCCGCTGGGTGGCTGTGGACACGCCCTGGGGCGCGCCTTCCGACGAGATCTTCCTGGGCCGACTGGGCGATGCGCGGCTGGCCTTCCTGCCTCGTCACGGTCGCGGCCATCGCATCCCGCCATCGGAGGTCAACTACCGCGCCAATATCGCCGCGCTGAAGAGCCTCGGCGCCACCGACGTGCTCTCGCTCAGTGCCGTCGGCGGCCTGCGCGCCGACCTGCCGCCGGGCACCTTCGTCATCGTCGACCAGTACATCGACCGCACCTTCTCGCGCGAGAAGTCCTTCTTCGGCACCGGCATGGTGGCGCACGTCTCGATGGCGCACCCGGTGTGCCCGCGCCTGGGCGACCACGTGCAGGCGGCGCTGGGCGCGCAGGGCGTGCCGCACGTGCGCGGCGGCACCTACGTGGTGATGGAGGGGCCGCAGTTCTCGACCCTGGCCGAGTCGCAGCTCTACCGCAGCTGGAACGCCAGCGTCATCGGCATGACCAACATGCCCGAGGCCAAGCTCGCGCGCGAGGCCGAGTTGTGCTACTGCTCGGTGAGCATGGTCACCGACTTCGACTGCTGGCATCCTGGCCACGATGCGGTGACGGTGGACAGCGTGATCCGCGTCCTGCTCGGCAATGCACAGGCGGCTCGCGCGCTGGTGGCCGGCTTGGCCGGCACCATCGCCGTCGATCCGCAGGCTGCCGCCTGCAGCTGCCGCCACGCGCTGGACCAGGCCCTGATCACCGCTCCCGAGGCACGCGACCCGGCAGTGGTTGAACGACTGCGCTTCGTCGCCCGCCGCGTGCTGGGCGTTGGCGCATGATCGTCGGCGGCGTGCCGCTGCGGCCGCTGGCGGCAGCCGTCGAGCATGATGCCGTGATCGTCATCGACCAGCGTGCGCTGCCGCACCGGCTGCTCTTCGAGCGCCTGCACACGCCGCAGGACGTGTACACCGCCATCCGCGACATGCGGGTGCGCGGTGCGCCGCTGATCGGCGCCGTGGCGGCCTATGGCCTGGCGCTGCAGGCGCGTTCGGATGCCGGCGATGCGGCGCTGCAGGCCACGGCCGCGCGGCTGCAGTCGTCGCGGCCGACCGCCGTCAACCTGGCCTGGGCGTTGCAGCGCCTGCTCGGCCGGGTGCTGTTGCTGCCGGTGTCCGAACGGCGCGACGCCGCCTGGGCGGAGGCCTGTGCCATCGCCGAGGAAGATGTGCAGGTCAACGCCGCCATCGGGCGCCATGGCCTGCCGCTGCTGCAGGCGGTGGCGGCGCGCAGGCCGGGGCCGGTGAACGTGCTGACCCACTGCAATGCCGGCTGGCTGGCCACGGTCGACTGGGGCACCGCGACTTCGCCGATCTACCACGCCCATGCCGCCGGGCTGCCGGTGCACGTGTGGGTGGACGAGACACGGCCGCGCAACCAGGGCGCCAGCCTCACGGCCTGGGAGCTGGGTCAGGCCGGCGTGCCGCACACCGTGATCGCCGACAAC
>Ga0316601_100000750_pt1 | contig 14826 bp, 8 predicted proteins | sample OWC_soil_day5_no_FD_207663 | JGI IMG/M metagenome (GOLD analysis project Ga0316601, IMG submission 207663) | Wetland soil microbial communities from Old Woman Creek delta, Ohio, United States - OWC_soil_day5_noCT | ecosystem: Environmental > Terrestrial > Soil > Wetlands | place: USA: Ohio... | reverse complement strand
AGCGCGCCTTCGCGGCAGCAGACGCTGCGGGCCGCACTCGACTGGAGCCACGCTCTGCTTTCCCCAGATGAGCAGACGGTGTTCAGGCGGCTGGGCGTGTTCCCGGCCAGCATCGAACTCGATCTGGCGGCCAAAACCGCCTGTGACGACACGCTTGATGAATGGGCTGTCGTCGAAGCACTGGGTGCGTTGGTTGATCGCTCGCTGGTGATGTTGGACCCGAAGTCGGATGGCCGCTACCGGTTGCTGGAAAGCGCGCGCGAGTACGCCTTAGCCAAGCTCGATGAGAGCGGCGAGCGCCGCACGATGAACGAACGTGCGGCGCGGGTACTGCGCCAGCACTTTCCCACGCTGGCCGAGGCGGAGCCGCAAACCTTAGCACGCCACCTGACCGATGGCGACCGCTTGTCCGAGGCCGTGACCGAGTGGGAACGTGCAGCCAACCAAGCGCTCGCGCGCTCGGCCCACGTCGAGGCCGCGCTGCACTTGAACAAAGCGATCGAATTGACGCGCGTGCTGGCGGCACAGGTATCCGACCCGACAGATATACAGCGCAGAGAACTGGCGCTGCGGCTGCGCTTGGGACCCTTAGTGATCATGACCAAAGGCCTCGGCTCTGAAGCCGCCGAGCGCCTGTATGGCGAGGCACTCACGTTGTGCCGCGAGGTCGGCACCGCGTCCGATAGATTCATCGTCACCTTCAACCTTTGGTTCATCGCCGAGTCGCAGCTGCGATTCGACGAAGCCGAGCTACGTATTGCCGAGTCGAGGCAGCTGGCCCTCGAGACTAGTGACGAGCGCTTCATCCTGCAAGCTCACCATGCCGCGTACACCACATCGAGCACGCAGGGGAACTGGGTGCAGACGCTGGTCGACACCGAGGAGACTTACAGGCGCTACCGTCCTGCGGACGGGCTGTTCCACCAAAGCACTTTCGTGGGCCACGATCCGGGCGTTTGCTCGCTGGGCACGCGCGCAACCGCGCTGCTGGTACTCGGGCAGCCCGAGCAGGCATATTTGCAACTCGACGCGCTGCAGCCGTTGATCCGCGCCCATACGCATCCGCCAAGCCGGATCGTCGGTTGGTTCACTGCCTGTGTCACCTGCATCCTGGCCCGCGAACCGCTGCGCATGCGCGCCATGGCCGAAGAGGCGCTCGGGATCTGTCGGCGCATGTCGCTGCAGCAGTACGACGGCATGTTCACCGTATATTCAGCCTGGGCCAGCGCGCTGATCGACCGTAACTCCGCCGTAGTTCCCCTGCTTGCTGCAGGCGTGGAGCGCTTTGAGGCGACGGGAACCCGACTGCGCGCGTCGCTGCTGCGTACCATCGCCGCAGATGCCTGTGCCGCCCTGGCCGAGGTGGAGCCCGGCCTGGCTTTCGTCGAGCGTGGCTTGCAAGAGTTACTCGAGCGCAAGGAGTTCGGATGGCACGCCTACGCGCTGAACGTTCGCGGCAGCCTGCTGTCTTTGGCCGGGCGGCGCGCTGAGGCCGAAGCGAGCTTCGAAGAAGCCATGGCGGTCGCTAGCGCGCAGTGCGCTCGAGGCTACGAGCTTCGCGCTGCAAACGGCCTGGCGCGGCTCTGGCATGAGGGTGGGCTGAGCGAAAACGTGAAGCCGCTGATTGAACCACTGCTTGCGCAGTTCACCCCGGGGTTCTCGACGCCCGACCTCGATGAAGCCCGCGCGCTGCTGAGCGCCGCAGAGCAATAGATCGGTTCGCCCCGCTCCTGACGAGTGACCGCTTCCGGAGAGCCTGTCAAATGCTACCTACGGCTGCTGAGGATCGGGAGGCTGAGGTTGTTGCCTCGAAAGTCGGTCGTTCAGTCCGAGCCGGATCGAGTGGCTGCTGTCGGCGTTGTCTGCGACATGGGGGTCACGGCCATAACCGGCCCCTGGTGATCCGATCAGAATTTGCCCTGCTCGCCCGCGTTGGATGACTGGTTTACGGCGGCCAACTTGAACTACGCTTTGGCTCGTCCCGGCCACGACCCGCCATTCACGATCGATCGGTGTAAGGAATGCCATCGACTGTCGTTACGATACCGGCGGTAGGCTGCAAAGGAGGATTGATGTCGGCCGACTCCGCTCACCTGACCCACCGTTTGGCCGCGATCCTTTGCGCCGATGCGGCTGGATACTCGCGCCTGATGGCCGCAGATGAGCGCGGAACGGTTGCGGCACTCGATGTCGCGCGCGATGTCTACAAGTCGCAGACCGAGAACAACCAAGGTCGCATCGTAGACACCGCAGGCGATTCAGTGCTCGCGGTCTTCCCTTCGGCCGCAGGGGCAGTCAAGGCGGCACTCGCCGTGCAACACGCGCTGGCTTCCGGCGCTGCCGACATACCCGATGACCGCAAGCTGGTCTTCCGTACGGGCGTTCATCTCGGCGACGTGTACGAGAAGGGCGACGGGACTGTTTACGGCGACGGTGTAAACATCGCCGCCCGCATCCAAGCGCTCGCGGAGCCCTGCAGGGTGTGGGTGTCGGATGCGGTTCGAAGTGCAGTCAAAGGCAAGGTTGATGCTGGCTTCGACGATTGCGGCGAACATGTGGTCAAGAATATCGCCGACCCCGTCCGCGTCTGGCGGCTCACCTCGGCGGCAAGTGAACTGATCCCCCCGGCGCCGGTGGATTTGTCGCTGCCGGATAAGCCGTCGATCGCAGTGCTGCCGTTCAACAACATGAGCGGCGGCGTCGAACAGGAATATTTCTGCGACGGCGTGACCGAAGACATCATCACCGAGTTGTCTCGTTTCGACTCACTGTTCGTCATCGCCCGAAATTCGACGTTCTCCTACAAGGGCAAGTCACCGGACATTCGGCAGGTCGGCAAGGAACTCGGGGTGCGCTATGTGCTCGAGGGCAGCATCCGCATTGCTGACAACCGCGTGCGGGTCACGGCGCAGTTGATCGATGCGCTCACCGGCAACCACATCTGGGCCGAACGCTACGACCGGGTGCTTGAGGACATCTTCGCGGTACAGGAAGAGGTCACCTCTTGCATCGTGGGCGCCATGGCGCCGCAGGTCGACGCCACCGAGATCTTGCGCGCGCGCCGCAGGCCAGGAAACCTAAGTGCTTACAACCTTGCCTTGCGGGCAAGCGCGCTGTCCAGGGACGGGTTTCAGAGGTCGGACCTGGCTGCGCGTAACGAGGCTTTGGCGTTGGCGCGTGAAGCGCTGGCCATCGATCCTGAGTCCATCCTCGCATTGGCTATCTTCGCGTTCACTCAATGGCAACACGTCACGTTCCGGTCAGCAGAAGACATCGCCACTGCTTGGCAACACGGAATTGACGCCGCCGATCGAGGCATCGCGCTGGCGCAGTCGAGCCTCTGTCATTCAGTGAAGGCGGCATTGCTCGCATATTGCCCGACCGGCGGCCGATGGGAAGAGGCCCGCATCGAGGCCGAACAGGCGGTGCGACTCAACCCGCAAGATTCGCGTGTCCTATCGAATTCCGGATTCATATTTGCTTGCTCCGGCGAGCCGGACGAAGGCATTCGACTTATGGAGCGGGCGCTGCGAATCAACCCGCGCGACCCCTTTGCTTTTAACCACTACGAGAACCTTGCGCAAGCCCATCTGGCCGCACGTCGCTACAAAGAGGGACTGCAATGGGCAAGGCGCGCGACAAGTGCCGCGCCGAGGTATCAACCGGCCCACCTGGTTACGGCGGCACTGTATGTTGGCGCCGGAGAGATCGACAAGGCGAAAGAGTCGATGGCAGCGGTGCAACGACTGACGCCTGAAGCCTTGCGCGGCCGCACCAAGATAAGCGCAGGTAGTTCGCTTGCGTCGACAGACGCGGGAGCGGAAGCGCGTCTGAGATATCAAACTTTCTTGCGCGTAGCCGCCGGTGTGGATTCTCCGAGTGCGGCGGACGCTTTGCGATAAGTGCAGCCCGAGGGGGGCGCAGTTGAAGGCGGAGGCGACTGCCTTGCGACGGCCAAGTCAGGTCAGCGAGTGTCGCCAATGGGTCGACGGCGGGTCTACACCAGCTCAATCTCGATGCCGTAGACCTGCCGATCGAACTGGCATGCCATACAGCCGACGACCGGATGCGTCATGGCCGGCCAGGAGCGGGCGCTGCTGACTGCCCGCTTCAGGCACCCTGGTTTCGGGGACGCCCGTGCAGACGACGGGCGGCGCGAGCACCGAGCGACAACAAGAAGCCGGGCACGCCGTCATGGCGTATCCCGCTTGCTTGAGTGGTGATTTCCGCTGTCGCGTTGGGTGTCAACTTCCGCCCTTACGCGTCAGTTTCCCTCGGCCATAGTCTTCGCCGCGGCCCTAGTCTGTCCCGGCACCGATCTGCTGCGCTTTGCCGTGCAGTTCCAGGATGTCCATGCCCGCGCCGTTGCGGTCGACCGCAATGACATAACCGCGATTGTCGACCTCGAGGTTGTTCGTCATGTAGCCGTCGGCCTCGGTCAGCGCATTGCTTTGCGGCACATAGAACGCGACCTCGACCGGGGCCTGCGGCTCGCGGATGTCCCACACGCGCACGCCGCCGGTGAAGTAGGCTAGAAAGGTCAGCTTGCCGTAGTACGGGTTGCGGAAGTTCTCCTCGCTCGAGTGCACCCCGTAGCGGGCACCGCGCGTGCAGTAGTTGCCGCGCGGCCATTTTTCGCCCGCGCGCGGATCGACCGACATCGTCGACAAGACCATCGGCCCCTGCCAAGGGTTTTGCAGCGCCGGCAGCGGCGGCGGCCCGGCGGAGGCGGCTTTTGAATTTTCGACCGTGACGTCAACAACGAAGCTCCAGTGCGGCGCTTCCTGGCAGCGGTCGGCGGTCGACTCCGAAGCCAGCAGCACGATGTCGCGCGTCTTGTACTCCGTGAAGTTCTGGTAGCTCTTGGGCTTGACCCCGAACACCGGCATCGACGTATGGCCGCCCTGGTCCGGCGACATGTACAGGACTGAGGTTTGCGGCGCCTCCAATTGCGCGTTCGTCGGGTTGTCGGGGTCGCCGACAAAGCTTCCGTAGGGCGGTGGAAGGAGTTTTTCCCTGTCCAGCACTTGCAGCACCCCATTGTCCCCAACGCCCCACGCGAGGTAGAGACGGTTGCCGATCGCCGCGTGACCGCGTGCCAGCAGGCCCGTCGCATTGGGATGCTCCTTCGCGGAGATCGCACCATGCAGCGACGGCGGCACAGGCCCGGTGCCGCTGAATTGCCCACCTGGCAAGCCGTGGGTGCGCAGGTAGACCGGCGCCGCCGGATTGCTCCAGTCGGCAATGATCATCGACTGGCCCTGGCGCCACTGCGGCGTGCCCCAGGCCGGGCCTTTACTACTGGGAAGGTAGGCGATGCCGGTCTTGCACTCCCACCAGGGCTTGTGGGTGTTGCGAAGGTTGCGTATCGCCGAAACAAATACGGGTGCCGAAACGTTGGTGACGTCCCAGACTTCAAATCCGGACAAGGCGGCATTGCCCGTCTGCACGTTGCGCAACAGGTAGACATGGCCCGCGACGCCTCCTGGCAGATCGGAGCCCAGGCACATGCGGTTGGATTGGGACTGCGCTCTCGGCCCAGCACCAGGAATGTGGAATTTCTCCACCGGGTTCAACGGATTGGTCATGTCGATGATCATCGTGCCGTTGTCCTGCACCGGACTGCCCGGCAACAGCGGATTGGGTTTGGGCCCATCCGCGCCGCTGGCACCGCTGTGGGTGCCCACGAAAGCGATGACCCTGCCATCGGGGTAGTTGATGACGTCGGGGTGATAGGCCGCACGTCCCTGCAGATCAACATGCCCGACCCGGCGCATGTCTTTTTGCTCACCACTCTGGCCTACCGCCAGTGCGCTGCTGGCGCCCAAAGCGAGGATGCTCAATGCGGTTGCAGACAACGCGACGAACTGCTTCTTGCCGCAATGGGTACATGGTGTGCTCATATTCCCTCCTTCACGTGAAGTCCGTTGTCAGACCGAGTGCAGACTGTTTGCTCTCACAGCAGGGCAATCACCCGACGAAGAATGTCGGCCCACTTCTTCTACGTCAATTTTTCATGCTGTTCCCGTTCAGAGAGCCCGTCAAGGAGCACTACCCACGACATCCCTAGAACAGAAAACAGTGCGCACGGCGCCGTTTTGGCGCTGCGCAGCGCAGGCGAAGCCTGTGCGCCCACGCGCAAGAATTCAGCATGTGCACCGCTGTGCGCCACGACGCCGACGACCCCACGGCGCCGGAGTGACTGTGCCGCTGCATCGCGCGCCCGGCGCGAGCCCACACCGTCCCGCGGCGCGTTCGCCATTTCGACAAGTCGCGGTGCATCCGCTCGACGGCATTCTTGCCACCGCTGATGCCGACGTGCGTTATCGGCAGACCGTCAATTAGAGCGCGCCTCGGTGAACGACGCCTATGCGGTACGCGATCGCGGTCCCTGAAGGTCGGGAACGGGTCGGACCTTGACAGCTGAGTCGCTTGACTTGCCGCCCTGAACTGGTCATCCAAGCGTCAACAGCATCGCGTCGCCAAGGACCGGTGCTGCGTGCCAATGGCGGCGCTGGCGCGCAGGTGGTCTACGACTGCTAAGGTCGGTCAACACTTGCCTGCTCGCTCACTCCTCGTCAGTCGCAGCGACGGCACGCGCGGGCCCACGTTCGCCATCGACGAGCCGCCGACCTGGTCGGCCCGAACCTACCATCCGCAGTTGCCGAATGAACTTCGGCGACTGCGTAGCAGGCAACACCGGTCCGGCGCGCCGGGAAACAGAGCCCCGTCTTGTGGGTGCCGGCGAGGCAGGTTCCGGCGTCAACCACCCATCGTCGCGGTCGGGAGCAGCGGCAGTTGCCGCACCCGCTGGCCGGTGAGGTTGAACAGCGCGTTGGCGAGCGCTGGCGCGAAGGTCGGCACGCCGAGTTCCCCTATACCGCCGATCGGTACCGTGCGATCGGGCACCGCGGGACGCGGCATCAGCGTCACCATCACCTGAGGCATCTGTTTCAGCCGGATCATCGGGTTGGTATTGAAGTTCTTGCGCTGCGCGGCGCCGTTGACGAATGTCTGCCGACCGTAGAGCGTGGCGTTGATCGCGTGCACCACCCCGCCGACCATCTGCGCCTCGACGTTGAGCGGATTGACGTAGAGGTAGGGATCCACCGCCAGCCACACGCGGCGCACCGAGAACGACCTCAGGCTGGTGCCGGCGACCTCCACCACCATCGCGACGACGGTGTTGAACGCCGATCCCACCGCGATCCCGCGTGCGACGCCCGGCGACGGCGCCAGGCCCCAGTTGGCGGCGCTGGCCGCCGCCTCGAGCACGGCCAGCCAACGCGTGTCGGTCAAGCGCGAGCGCCGGAACTCGTACGGATCCTGACCCGCGGCGGCGGCCAGCTCGTCGATCATCGATTCGACCGCGAAGGTGTTGATCGAAGCGCCCACCGAGCGCCAGAAGCCCACGGGGATCGGCGACGGGTGGCTGACCCACTCGACGCGCCGGCTTCCCGTTGTGTATGGCAGGGCATTCGAGCCCTCATAGCCCTGGCTGTCGCCCTTGCTGCCCAGCGGCACGCCGCGCTGGCCGAGGATTGACGGCGACACGTTGCGGTACGCCCAGCCGCTGATGTAGCCATTGGCCAGGCTGGACTTGATACGCACCAGCGCCATCGGCCGATACTGGTCGTGAGTGAAGTCCTCCTCGCGCGGCCACACGAGCTGCACCGGACGCTTCAGCGCCATGCCCACCTGCACCGCCTGGCCGATGAAGTCCTGCTCCGCCTTGCGGCCGAGGCCGCCGCCGAGCATCGTCGTGTGGATGAACACCTGGTCCTCGCGCAGCCCGGTGAGCTGCATCACCAGCGTCAGCGCGCCCTTGGCCGACTGCGTGGGCGCATGCACGTGACAGCTCACCCCGGTCACGTAGTCGACGGTGCAGTTGAGCACCTCCATGCACGCGTGCGGTACGTAAGGCAGCACGTAGTCGGCCTGCAGCACCTTGGTGCCGGGCTGGGTGAACGCGGTCTCGGGACTGGCGGTCGTCGATTCCACCGTGTATAGCGTGCCGGGGCCGTTGGTTGCGCCGGCCGCGTAGGGCGTAGCGTTGGTGGCGAGCGCCTGCGCATCGGACAGAAACTTGGCGTCGTTGAGCAGGCTGGCGTTGGCCGGCAGGTTCCACTGCGGGCTCAGACTACGCGCGAGGCGCATCGCATCCCAGGTGGTCGTGGCCACCACGGCGACCGCGTTGACGTTGCCGGCGACCTCGGTGCCGCGCCCCGTGCCCGGGCTCACACTCACCGGCACCACGGCGAGCGCGCCTGCAGGCACGCCCGGCACGGCAGCCAGCGTGCCACCGAAGGTCGGGCAGTGCCGAATCACCGCGAACACCATGTTTGACAACCTGACGTCGATGCCATAGCGCGCGCTGCCATCCACCTTGGACGGGATGTCGTGGCGCGGCAGCGGCTGGCCGATCACCTTGAACTGCGAGTCTGGCACGAGCGGCGCGCTCGATGGCGGCGGCAGCAGTGCGGCGGCATCGGCCACCTGACCGTAGGTCAGCGTTTGCCCACTCGACGCGTGACGGATCACGCCGTCGGTCACCATATAGCTGGAGCGGGAGGTATCGCCGAGGCGGTTCATCGCTGCCGTGATCAGCATCTCGCGCGCGATCGCTGCCGCATCGCGCAAGCGCCAGTAGTTGTTGCGCGTGACGCCCGAGCCGACGGTATTGATCGCGGCCCCGACGGGCGCCGGGTTGGCCATCGTCGGTCCGCCCTGCACCAGAACGACGCGACGGTAGTCGACCAACAGATCCTCGGCCAGCAACTGGGCCAGGCCCTGAAACGAGCCCTGGCCCATGTCGGAGGCGCCGACGGTGAGCGTGATGCTGTTGTCGCTGCCGATCGTCAGCCAGGCATTGACGCGGGCGGCGGTGGCCGCCTCGGCGCGCGGCGACTGGCCGAGCGCGGGCAGCACGAAGGCGAGGGTGAGGCCGCTGGAGGCGCCGAGGAACTGGCGGCGGTTGAGCGTGGCGGTGGCTTGCATGGGCAGTCCTCGATTGGGTTCAGAGCTTGGCCACGGCATGCTTCACGCGCTGGTAGGTGCCGCACACGCACAGGTTCTTCACCTCGCTGGCGATCTCGTTGCCGTGGTGGCCGGCGCGCATCGCGCACGCCACCGACATCAGCATTCCGCTCTGGCAGTAGCCGCACTGCGGCACCTGGTTCGCGATCCAGGCCTGCTGTGCCGGGTGGCTGCGGTCGGGCGACAGACCCTCGATCGTGACCACCTTCTTGCCTGCGGCGGAGGACACGTCGAGCTTGCAGCTCTTTTCGGGCTGGCCATCCATCATCACCGTGCAGGCGCCACAGGCTTCGATGCCGCAGCCATACTTGGTGCCGGTGAGGTTGAGCACGTCGCGAAGCACCCAGAGCAGGGGCATGTCGGCGCGCGCGACGGTGACGGGCCGGTCCTGGCCATTGACGTTGAGCACATAGCTGGGCATTGAGGGCCTCGATTGGTTCGGCGCGATGCCGCGGTAGGCGCCAGTGATCTTCGCGATCACGGTGGGCCGTGGGTTGAAACGGGCAATCTGAGCGTGTATGTTCGGCGCGCGGCGAATGGGACGTCAATCTTGGATCGTGAGCACTTGTTGCAGCGTGTTGTCGAGGAGGTTCTGCTGCCGCTGGCGCGCGTGCGCGGGCTTTCCGCGAGGCGGGCCGCGCGGCCGATGTGGCGGGCATGCGCGGCGTCAGTCAGGTGCGTTTGTCACGCGCCTGGACGTGCACGACGTGGATCGAATCAGCGCCGGGATGGCGCCGCGCGCCGTGCAGAGCCTGCAGTCGGCAACACAAGTGTTTACACGCTGGTCTGTATCAGCCATGCGCGTGTACTCGCCGCGCGACACCTGCCCCACGCTAAGCGACGTGGCACCGATCGCCACTCGACCTGCACGTCCGATGTGGATCGATAGCGTCGTCGAGCGAGCGCTATCAGCGATTGCGCCGTAGGAGCGCTCGTCGCCCAAGCTGTGAAACGGGGTCTGACGGCGAACCACCCGTAACGCCGCTCAGCAGCCGCCTAGACTTCCAACCGAGAGGTCGCCAGGGATCGATCACCTATGTCCGCTTTACCGCCATCATTTCGACGGCCCCGCCGTCAGCTTTGGGTCGTGGCTTGACAGCCCATCCGCCGAACTCGCCACCTGGAACCTGTCATCCAGCTTGATATTGCCGGGCCGCTGGCCCTCACTGGAGACAGTCTCAGCCACCCCCGGTCGGTTGCCAAGGGCCCTGCAAGGACGTTCGACGCTCAGGCGACTTGCCTCTTCGCTGCGGTGATCAGCAATGCCGGCATGGCGAACGCGACCATTCCGCTGGCATCGGCATACGGCCGGAAGACGGCTTGCGCCTCACGCCGCAGGCGCTCGAACTGGGCATCGTCGAGCAGGCCGCCAAGCGTCCAAACGCAGGCACGCTCGGTCGACACCAGCGCGTCGATCGACGCGAAGCGCACCGTGCCCTGGTGCTGCGCGATGCCTGCCTCGGCAAGTCCCGCGTCGACGCACAGCGCACTCAGCGCTGCCGCATCGCCCAGCGCGAACGGGGCGCGGAACGCATCCGCAACGCGCCCACCAAACAGCCGCTCGAGCAGCGCCGCGAGCGCCGCGTAGCCGGGTGAGTGCTCGAGCGCGTCGCACACCGCCACCGCCAGACGGCCACCCGGCCGCAACACGCGCTGCATCTCGCGCAGCGCAGTCACGGGATCGTCGAAGTACATCAGGCCGAACTGGCTCACGACCGCATCGAAGGTGGCGTCGGCGAAGGGCAGCGACTCGGCACGTCCTTCGTGCCACTCAACGTCGGCAGGTTTGCGTCGCGCCACCGCCAGCATCTCGGGGTTTGCGTCGAGCCCGAGCACCGCGCCGCCCGGCCGGATGCGCCCGACCGCCGCAAGTGTCAATGCACCGGTCCCACAGGCCACGTCGAGTACGCGGTCACCGGGTCCGATGTTCGCCGCGTCGCACAGCAACGGTCCCCAATGCCTGAACAGCGCCGGCACGAACTGTTCCTCGTACACCTCGGCGGGCGAACGCACGGCCCTGTCGGCTCGCGCGGCGATGGTCTCGCTCATGGCAGGCTCCTTCAGACCCAACGGTGCGCGTAGCATCGGCGATGCCATGAACGCGGACCATGACCAAGCGTCCGGATCGTTTGCCGCACCGTCCGGCTTCGACGTGCTGTCCGATGTGCTGCGCTGCGTGCGGCTGACGGGCTCGATGCTGTTCCTGGTCGACGCACGGTCACCGTGGATGTCCTGGGCACCGAATGCCGAGGCCTTCCGGCGCGTCGTGCTGCCAAGGTCCCAACACTTGATCTCATACCACATCGTCACGCAGGGCGGCTGCTGGGCAGGGCTGCGCGATGCGCCGTGCGAACGCTTCGAGACGGGCGACGTACTCGTCGTCCCCCACGGCGACGCCTACTACCTTGCCGAACCGCCCGGTGCGCAAGCGGCCTATGGGCCCGACGAGGCTGTGGCGTTCTTGCGCAGCATGGCGGCCGGCGAACTGCCGTCGATCGTCCGCGAAGGCGGTGATGGGGCCGAACGCACGCAGTTCATCTGCGGCTTCCTCGGCTGCGACCTCAGGCCCTTCAATCCGGTGCTCGATGCGTTGCCCGCGATGATCCATTTACGCACCGCTGCCCAGTCGACCGATCGCATGCGTCACCTGATCGACTTCGCGCTGTGCGAGCTGCGCAAGCCATCACCCGGCGGCCAGGGCGTGCTGCTGCGCCTGGTCGAGTTGATGTTCGTCGAGGTCGTGCGGCGCCACCTGGAAACGATGGCAGGTGCGAAAGCCGGTTGGCTGGCCGGCCTGCACGATCCGCTGGTCGCCCGCACGCTGTCGCTGCTGCACGGGGCACCAGCCAGGCATTGGACGCTGGACGGACTCGCCGCGCAGGCCTGCAGCTCGCGTTCGGTGCTGGCCGAACGATTTGCGCACTTCGTTGGTCAACCGCCGATGCAGTATCTCACCCAGTGGCGCATGCAGTTGGCGACCCGGCTGCTCGCCGAACCCGGCCTGAGGAAAGTCGCCGCGGTCGCCGAAGCCGTTGGTTACGAATCGGAGGCGGCGTTCAGTCGCGCGTTCAAGCGGTGCGTCGGCATGGCGCCTGGCGCATGGCGGTTGCGCAATGGGACTTGAGCGTGATGATCCTCGTCATCAGGGGATGCATGGTCCTGCTGGCATCAATCGGCCTGCGTTGTCGCCAACGGCCCAGGCCGGTGGCACTCGATGGCGAACGACGGCATTGCGGCATCGGTCTCGATCCCAATGAAGCACTGAATCGATGAGGATGTACAGACCCGACTCGTCGCCACCGCGCAGTCCTGCGTGTGCTGCCATGACGTTGGCAGTCGCGGTCCTCGCGGGTTGCACGACCCAGCCGACGAACGCGCCACCATTGCCGCCGCCGGCGGCCACTGGCGGCTACTCCGCCGATGCCGCAGCCGATGCAGATGTGCAGCAGAAGGCTTTCGAGCGCTGGGTCACAGACTTCCGCACCAGCGCACGCGCCGCGGGCATCGACGAGGTCACGTTGAACGTCGCGTTTGCCGATGTCCGCTACCTGCCACGCGTGGTCGAACTGGACCGAGCGCAACCCGAGTTCACCCGCACGGTCTGGAGCTACCTCGACAGCGCCGTGTCACCTCAACGTGTTGCTCTGGGCCAGGACAAGTGGCTGCAGTTTCGTGCCGAGATCGACGCTGCGGCAGCGCGCTACGGCGTGGCGCCCGCGATCTTGGTCGCCATCTGGGGCGTGGAGAGCAACTACGGCAGCAACTTCGGAGACATCCCGACCGTCGATGCGCTGGCCACGCTCGGCTTCGAAGGCCGACGCGAGGGTTGGGCCCGCGGTCAGTTGCTCGCCGCGTTGAGGATTCTCCACAACGGCGACATCGACCGCTCGCAGATGATCGGCTCCTGGGCCGGCGCCATGGGCCAGACCCAGTTCCTGCCGTCGGTCTATCTGGGCTATGCGGTGGACGCCGACGGCGATGGTCGGCGCGACATCTGGGGCAGCGTTTCCGATGCCATAGCCTCGACCGCGAACTTTCTTGCGCGCTCGGGGTGGCAGGCGGACCAGCCCTGGGGCGTCGAGGTCCGGTTGCCGGCGGGGTTCGATGCCGGTCGTGCCGACGTCGCGGTGCGACAGCCCAGCGCGCCGTGGGCGGCCGAGGGCGTGCAGACCAGCGATGGTGCGCCGCTGCCGCAGTTTGCCGCGGCCACGGTTTTGCTTCCCGCGGGCGCCAGCGGGCCGGCCTTCTTGGTCGGACCGAACTTCCAAGTCATCCTTCGCTACAACAACTCGACCAGCTACGCGCTGGCAGTCGGCCTTCTTGCGCAACGATTGGCCGGCGGCCTCGACGTGCGTGCACCATGGCCGCGTGATCTGGTCACGCTGTCACGCCAGCAATTGAAGGCGCTGCAGACGGCCTTGAACGAGCGCGGCTTCGATAGCGGCACGCCCGACGGCGTGATGGGTCCTGCCACACGCGGCGCGATTCGCGGCTATCAACGCAGTGTCGGATTGCCCGGCGACGGCTATCCCACCCTGGAGCTGCTGCAGCGCTTGCAGGTGCAGTAGCCGTCCACGAGAACACGCTCTCGGAGCATGGCTCTCTGAACGCGATTGACGTTGACGCCAGTCACACCGATTCCGAGGCAGTTCAGGCAGGCTGAATGGCCGCTTCGCGGCATTGGATCGGACCTACTGAAGTTCAGCTCAGGGTCGGCGGCGGGCCTGCACGAAATTGATCTCGTTACCGTAGACCTGTCGGTCGAACCGGCACGCCGTACAGCCGACGACCAAATGCATCATTTCCAGCCATCAAGCGACATTGAGTGCAGAGGCTCAACCGCAGCGGCGAACGCTGCGCATTCTGCGCCGTGAAGATAGCAGCGGTGCGCGCCAGGGCAGTGCTTGCCGCTCTGTTGAAAAAGCTAGGGATTGAAGGGCGTTCGCCGGTGCGCGAAGCTAGTCTGGCAGACAGCGTTACTGTTCACCCGAGTTCATTCGAGGAGTACCTCATGAAGTCGATTCAGGTGTTGTGGCTGCATGCCGCTGGTGCCCTCTCTATCGTTCTGGGCACGACCGGGTGTGCGATGACCGCTCCCAAGGCGGAGCGTTACGTGGCCCCTCCGATGGGGGCGACCTGGGTCAGCGAGAGGCGCGACACTGGCAGTTACGGTTCGGCCACAGTCCAGCTGCCCAGCAAGCGTGGCGAGTTGATGTGGGAAGGCAAGCCTCACATCACGTTCGAGACGCCGGAAAGCGCCATCGTCGCGCGGCCCGAAGGCGGCTGGATCGGCGTGTTCCGCGACAGTAAGCCACTCATGATGTGGAATCCGCCTGCGAACTTCGAGTGGCCATTGACGGTGGGCGCGACATTCTCGAAGAACTACAGCCTGACGATGTATCCCTCTGAACAGACCGTGACCTACACCGCGAACAGCCGGGTCGAGGCCTACGAAGATGTCACGGTACCGGCAGGCACCTTCAAGGCCTTCAAGGTCAGAACCACCGATACCATAGGTAACGACAACGTCGTCTGGTTCAGTCCAGAGTTTGGCATCTTCGTCAAGCAGAACAACCGCCGCACCGCCCAGCATGCCCAGGGGCCCGGCACGCGCGACATCGAGATGGTCTCGCAGTCGATCCGGAGGTAAGGACTCCTGCGCGGGGGGAACGACGACCGGCGCGCCACCGTCGGCAGGCTCCACTCAGCGGCTCCGGCAGCCAGCGCAGGCGTGGCGACATCGGCCACAAGGCGCGATCGAGGCCGACAGGACGTACCACTTCGCGGGCT
>Ga0316601_100000749_pt1 | contig 14834 bp, 13 predicted proteins | sample OWC_soil_day5_no_FD_207663 | JGI IMG/M metagenome (GOLD analysis project Ga0316601, IMG submission 207663) | Wetland soil microbial communities from Old Woman Creek delta, Ohio, United States - OWC_soil_day5_noCT | ecosystem: Environmental > Terrestrial > Soil > Wetlands | place: USA: Ohio... | reverse complement strand
AGCCCACCCGCGCCGACTGCGTGTACCAGAGCCTTGCTGCCGGCCACCCGGTCGTCGTCGGCGGCTCGCTCGACACGGTGATGGCCGGCCTCGCCTGCGGCGAAGTGTCGGAACTCGCGTGGGAGATTCTGCACGGCGGTGCCAACGCGGCAGTCGCCGTCGCCGACGCCTATGCGCTCGACGCGATGCGCACCCTCGCATTCCCGGCCACTGGCGAGCCGGCCATCGTCGCCGGAGAAACTGGCGGCACGGGGCTGGCTGCGCTGCTGGCCGCGCGTGACTATCCTGACATCCGGGCCACGCTGCAGCTCGACGGAGGTTCGAGAGTGCTGCTGCTGGGCAGCGAAGGCGATACCGACGCGCGGATCTACCTTGAGGTGGTCGGGCGCACGGCCGAGGAGGTGCTCAATGAAAGCTGAACAGTTGCGTATCAATCCCAAGCGGCTGATGGAGCGCCTGGATGCCCTTGCCGCAATCGGCGCGACCGCGGACGGCAGCTGCTGCCGGCTCGCGCTGACCGACGAGGACAAAGCCGGCCGCGACCTGGTGGTCGGCTGGATGCGTGAGCTCGGGCTCGAAGTGCGCATCGACCCGATCGGAAACATCTTCGGGTTGCGCCGCGGCGAGGAGAGCATCGAGTCCTGCGCCCCGGTCATGACGGGTTCGCACATCGACACCGTGCGCACCGGCGGTCGCTACGACGGCAACCTTGGCGTGCTCGGCGGTCTCGAGGTCGTCCAGACACTGAACGATGCCGGGCTCACGACGCGTAGGCCGGTTGTCGTCGGCGCTTTCACCGACGAGGAGGGTGCGCGCTTCCACCCGGACATGGCGGGATCGCTCGCCTACGTCGGCGGGATCCCGCTGGAGGAGCTGTACGCCACGCGCGGCATCGACGGCAAGGTGTTCAAGGACGAACTGGAGCGTATCGGCTACCTTGGCGATGCGCCGGTGCCACTGTATCGGCCGCACGCGTACGTTGAGCTTCACATCGAGCAGGGCCCGGTGCTCGACCTCGAGGGCATCACCATCGGCGCCGTCGAGGACCTGCAGGGCATTTCGTGGACCGAGGTGCTGATCACCGGCCAGTCGAACCACGCGGGTACGACGCCGATGCGACTGCGGCACGACGCCGGTTACTGTGCCGCCGCGATCGGAACGTTCGTGCGCCAACTGGTGAAGGAACTCGGTGGCAACCAGGTCGGCACCGTCGGGTCGATCACCCTGCACCCGAACCTGACCAACGTCATCGCGGCGCGCGCGCGCGTGACAGTGGATCTGCGCAACACCGACGACGCGGTGCTGGTCGAGTCCGAGCGCCGGCTGGTGGCGTTCCTGCAGCAGCTCGAGCGCGACGAAGGCGTGAAGATCGAAACGCATTCGCTGGCGCGCTTTGCCCCGGTGCTCTTCGACAAGGGAATCGCCGCGCGAATTGCACGCACCGCGCAACGACTCGGGCACTCGTGCCGGCCAATGACCTCGGGCGCCGGCCACGACGCGCAGATGCTCGCGCGCATCTGCCCGACGGCGATGATCTTTGTGCCGTCGGTCCGGGGCATCAGCCACAACCCGGCCGAGCACACGGCGCCGGAGCACCTGGCCGCGGGCGCCGACGTGCTGCTGCACACACTGCTCGAGCTCACGGCCTGAGCGCGGCCACCAACATGACCCGCATCGTCACCGTCGGCGCCGCCCAGCTCGGCCCCATCGCTCGCAGCGACACGCGGGCGCAGGTGGTCGAGCGGATGCTCGTGCTGATGCGCGCTGCGCGGGGCCACGGCTGCGATCTCGTCGTATTCCCGGAGCTGGCGCTGACCACGTTCTTCCCGCGCTGGTACTTCGAACAGCAGTCGGAGGTCGACGCGTTCTTCGAACGCTCAATGCCTGCGCCGGAAACGCAGCCCTTGTTCGATGCCGCGCGCGAATTGCGCCTCGGCTTTTACCTTGGCTACGCCGAGCTGGCCGAGGAGGGCGGCCGCACGCGCCGCTTCAACACCTCGGTCCTGGTCGACAAGCAGGGCCGCGTCATCTCCAAATACCGCAAGATTCACCTGCCGGGGCACGCCGAGCATGAACCGTGGCGCAGCTTCCAGCATCTGGAGAAGCGCTACTTCGAGGTCGGCAATCTGAGCTGGCCGGTGGTGCGATGGGCTTTCGGCGACACGACCAGCGGGCTCTTCGGCATGGCGATCTGCAACGACCGCAGATGGCCGGAAACCTACCGCGTGATGGGACTGCAGGGCGTGGAGATGGTGGTCCTGGGTTACAACACGCCGGTGCACAACCCGCCCGCTCCGGAGCACGACGCGTTGTCGCACTTCCACAATGAGCTCGTCATGCAGTCGGGCGCCTACCAGAACGGAACCTGGGTCGTCGGGGTGGCCAAGGCGGGCAACGAAGAGAGCGTGGAGCAGATCGGCAACTCGATCATCGTCGCACCGAGCGGGGAGATCGTCGCGGCCTGCACGACGACGGGTGACGAACTGGCGATCGCGCGGTGCGATCTGGACCTGTGTAATTCGTACAAGACCACGACGTTCAACTTCGCTCGGCATCGCGAACCCGACCAGTACCGCCTGATCGTCGAGCGCAAGGGCGCCGTCGCGCCGGACTGAAGCGGACGACAGCGCGCGCCGATGGCGGCAGCATTCCGGGAGCGCGACCACGTGCCGCCGACTGCAGTCGGCGGCACGCGCGTCCTCACTTGATGGGCGGCGGCTCCTTGCGCTCGCGCCCGAAGAGGACGTAGTAGGGGTCGAAGCGGTGCCCGGCGCCGGTACTGGTATCGATGGTCACATAACCGAAGCCGGCGAACATCTGCGACTCCGGCGCCGCCCGGCGGATGGTCACGTAGTCGCCCCAGCGCGTATGGGTCCAGGTGCTGCCGTCGCGGTACCACACGACGTAGTCGCCCATGAAGCCGACCGCGCTGTTGGCGTGCGGGCTGCTGGCACTGCCGTCGCGACCGCCCCAGCCGAGGGCGATGCCGACCTCGTTGTCGGAGTTGGTGGCAAGGCTGGGATAGCCGAAAGCGAGGTCCGGATTCCAGACCTGCATCTGCTCGATCACCGTCCAGCCGGCTATGTTGACCTTGACGATCTGGACATGCGGATGCGGAAAGTTGAATCCGCCCGAACCGCCGTCACCGTTGCTGGCGGTCCAGCCGAGCCACAGTTCGTTCAGGCGCCGGGTGATCCCGATCACGGCGTTGTTCGGAAAGCCCCAGCCGAACCAGTTGTTGCCGTTCGGTCCGATTGAGCTGAGCGCGCCGTTGGGCCAGTTGCGAACCTCGATGTCGCGCCAGAAATAGGTGTTCGAGTCGTTGCGCCAACTGAAGACGCGCAGCGTGCTGTTGTCGACATGGCCCGCCCAGAACACCTCGTTACCGGTGTTCTGCGACGCGCCGCTGCCCCAGGCGACAGCGCTGTCGGCAGGGGTCGTGAAGCGGAAGTTGATCGTGCCCGCCGCCGCGATCTCGGCAAGGTTGAATCGCACCACGACAAGGCCGTTGTCGGCGATCCCGTCGGCGGTCGTGTCGAGGACATCGAAGGTGAAATAGACCTCGCCATCGCCTAGCGACATCGACGGATAGTCCATCCAGTCGGTGCCGATGCCGAAGCTGGCCGAGGTCAGGTCCCAGTAGGTCCAGGCGGTGCAGTTGCTGTCTATGACGTCCTGCGGGCTCGCCATCGCCAGGCGGTAGGCGTTCGCGCCGGTGCCGCCCGACTGGTATTGCAGCAGCCACAGGAAGCGGTCGATCTGCGGCGCGTATTGCAGCACCTGGTCGCAGCAGAAGCCGCCGGCAAGGGTGTTCGGGAAAATTGTCGTCGGGTCCAGCGTCGTAAACGTCGCGCCGCTGTCGGTCGAGTAGTCGATGTACCAGTTGCCACTCAGAAGCACGACCGTGCCGCCCTTGGCGCCGCTGATGTCGGCGGCGTTGGCGCTGGCATTCGCGACCGAGGAGTCATCGGTCCAGACCCTGAAATCGAGGCCGGAGCCGCCCGGGCCGCCCGATCCAGCCTTGCGCAGATCCGAGCCTTCGCTGCGGCGCAGGACGCCCCGGAACGGACCGGTCGGCACTTTACGCTGCGGGCGCGTGTTCGGCTGGCGGGCCGGATTGTCTTCGCGCCGCACTGGCGGGTAGGGCGCGTCCTTGACTCGCCTTGGCGGGACCTTCCCGGGCTTCGACTCGCCCGAGCCGTGCTCCAGCCGGTAACCGTCGGGGCAGGGAACATGCTTGCAGGGCGGCGGCCCGCCCTGACACTCGCCGAGATCGAGGCAGCGGTCGAAGCCGTACTTGCAGTCGAGAAGCTGGGCGAGGCCGGGATTTCCCGCGCGCGCCACCTCCACCTGGTACGCCAGCAGCTTCAGCAGGCAGCCCTGCAGCGCCGTCTGGCGGTGCAACTCGTTCTGGGAGTCGCAGGTGTGGCGCGCGACCTGCTCCAGTTGGCAGTTCGCGCGCTTCATCTCGGCCAGAACCCGGCCGAGCAGATCGGTCTGGTAAGACATCTCTTCGAGCATGCGCTCGACCGTGCTGCCGGCATCGTCGCGGCGGTCGTCCTTGATTTGCATGACGGAATCTTTGGTCACTGCGGGAAGCGCTGCGGCGACCGACGCCCGGTCAGCAGGTGCACCACGCCGTCGAGCACGAACCAGGTGGCGAGGAATGCCGCGCACTCCAGCGTGAAGCTGTGGAACTTGTAGAACAGCTCGGCGATCACGAAGGCGACCAGAAACACGGGCAGCTGTCGCTTGAACAGCTCGCCGGTCGAAATGCTTGTGAGCAGACGGAACATCAGGAAATCTCCTCTGAAGGAATGGCTGGCGCAGGGGTCGAGGACCGGCTCCGCTCTGCGCCAATAAAGGCTCAGTGAAGGGAGAGCATCGTGGGAGTTATCAGTTGCGGCAGCAATAGCGTCTTCTGGACGCCGCTAGTTTCCTCACGTCTTGAGGACCCGCCGGACATAGCAGGATCCGCGCTACTGCTCGGGCCGACGTGCGATGCCGAGTCCCAGAAGGCCGAAAACGAGCAGCGCGAGACCGGCGGGTTCGGGGATCGATCTGAGGGCGACGTTATCGATATAGGCCAATGCGCTTGCCTCGTCACCGAGCAGCAGTCGGATCTCCGGATGGAAAACATCCGTCATCAACAACGCCCAGGAGACCGCGCCGCCGGTTTCGTCGACCCAGCCGTTGGCAGCAGCTTCAGCATCCGACCAAGTCGAGTCGAACGTCACAGAGTAACTTTGCCAGCTGTTGGGGAAGACGTTCTCTACGTCGAGATGCCAACCGTTGAAGGTGCCGTCTTGATAGCGAAAGCGGAGCCAGGTGTCGACGTAGTTGCCCGCGCTGTAGAACACATCGAACGAAAACGTCCAGGAGGGCGCGCCCGTGTAATCACCCGAGACTTGCGGCAGGTTGGTGGTCGCGCCGATGTCGAAGATGGGCGGGGTGAGGTCGCGGCGTACGGCAAGCGAGCCCGCAGGATTGCCAAAACCAGCATCGCGAACCAAGACGCTCGATGCCGTGCTCTGAATCCAGCCGTTGGTGTCGCCGGCAGTCCAGTCTTCGCTATAGGCCGTCGCAGCGACAGCGGATCGAGCGACGAGCGCGATGATGATGCCCAAGACCGGTGCCACACAAGAACCGAGCTGCCGAGAGCGACACATGGCGAGCACCTCCTTATGTGACGCGGGTTCATGCGGAATGCAGCTTCGAAAGCCTACGGTCATCCGCGTTGTCGATCAATCACATCTGTGCGTGAATACCTGGCGTGCAGACTCCATTCGGCGGCCAGTACCGGACACCGGGAAGTGGCGGACCGTTTCATGGTTAGCGGACAAATGCTGCGCGATGAGAGCCGATTCCTACGGTAGAGACTGGCGCGGCGCTTGCATGTAGGCTGCCTCGATGCGCAAGACTCGTGCGACGCTGGCTCTGCAGGGCGGTGGATCCCATGGCGCGTTCACGTGGGGCGTGCTCGATCAACTGCTGGAAGACGGGCGCGTCGACATGGAAGCGGTCAGCGGCGCGAGTGCCGGCGCCATGAATGCGGTGGCGCTCGCCTACGGCGACCTGCTCGGCGGTCGAGAAGGTGCGCGGCAGGCGCTGAAGGACTTCTGGGACGCGGTCGCGGCCGGCGCACCGTCGAACTTCCTTCCGATCGACTGGTCGCAGTCGGGCGGCCTGCAGGTGAAACCGACGCCGGCGTTCAGTGCGTTTCTGTCGATGGTGCGATTCTTCGCGCCGTATCAGTTGAACCCCTTCGACCTCAATCCGCTGCGCGACATACTCGCCAGGCAAATCGACTTCGACCGCATGCGGACCCAGTGCAGGCTCGACCTCTTCATCGCGACGACGCGCGTAAGTTCCGGCACGCTGCGCCTGTTCCGCACGCGTGAGCTCTCGTTGGAGGTGCTGCTCGCGTCGGCCTGCCTGCCTGCCCTGCACAAGACAGTGATGATTGACGGCGAGGGCTATTGGGATGGGGGTCTGACAGCGAATCCGCCGCTCTATCCCTTACTGCACGAATGTAAAAGCCGCGACGTTATCGCGGTGCTGCTGCATCCCTGTCGCTGGCCGGAAGCGCCGACGACCGCCAGCGAAATTTCGCAGCGGCTCACCGAGATCAGCTTTGGCGCCGCGTTCTTCAGCGAGCTTCAAGGCATCGCGCTGGCGCGGCGGGAAGCGCAGCGCTCGCTGCTCGCCTGGGGTCACCTGGAACGGCGGTTGCGCAGACTCAACCTGCACGTGATTGATGCGCCCGAGCTGATGGGGACGCTCGACACGATCAGCAAGCTCAATGCGCAGGCGTCCTTCCTCACGGCGCTGCGCGACGCCGGCCGGCAGTGGGCCGCGGCATGGCTCGAGAGGAACGGAACTTCACTCGGCGACAAGTCGACTTACGATCTATCGCGTCTTCTCAGCTGAAGTGATTGCGTTCGAACACTGCCTCGCCACCAGCTACGGCCACAAATGCCGCCCCGGACAGATTCGCCGCAAGGCAGACGCTCGGGAAGTCGGGAAGACAGGCAAGCTGCTCAAGCAGAGGGCCTGAACTTGTCGCGCAAGGCCTGGGTCGCGTTCCGGAACAATCCGAGGTCGCTGCCGACGGCGATGAAGTCGACTCCCCATTCGATATAGCGGTGCGCATCGGCCTCGGCTGGTGCGAGGATTCCGCTGGCCTTGCCGGCGGCCCGTGCGCGCTCGAAGATGTGGCGGATCGCCTGCTGCACGTCGGGCTGCGCGGCGTTGCCCAGGTGTCCCATCGCGGCCGCCAGGTCGGACGGCCCGACGAAGATGCCGTCCACGCCATCGACCGCCGCAATGGCATCCACCGCGGCCAGCCCGGCGCTGCTCTCGATCTGCACCATCAGTGCGACGTTCTCGTTCACCGACTTCAGGTAGTCGGGCACCGTCCCGTAGTGGTTGTGTCGCTGCGAAACCGACACGCCGCGCACGCCGGCCGGCGGATAGCGGGTGGCCGCGACCGCGCGGCGCGCTTCGTCCGCCGATTCCACGAACGGAATGAGGAAGTTGTAGAAACCTGCGTCGAGCAGCCGCTTGATGATGACAGTGTCGTTCCACGGGGGCCGCACCACCGGGGCACTGGCGCTGTCCTTCAGCGCCATCAGTTGCGGAATGAGCGTCGTGACGTCGTTCGGTGCGTGTTCGGCATCGAGCAGCAGCCAGTCGAAGCCGGCCAGGCCCAGCACTTCGGTGGTGACCGGATTGGCGAGCGAGCACCAGCAGCCGATCAGGCGCTGACGTGCGAGCAGCGCCTGGCGAAAGTGGTTGGGGATGCCGGTGTACGGCGCGTTCGACGTCATGGAAACCTCACTTCTGAAACGCTTCTTCGCGCTTTGTGCGCAGCGCGGGGAGCAGGACAATGACCAGAGCAATGGCGGAGATGGCAAGCAGCGTTGCGCTGATCGGGCGCGTGAAGAACACCATCGCACTGCCTTTCTTCATCAGCAACGCGCGCCGCAGGTACTCCTCCATCATGGGGCCGAGGATAAAGCCCAGCATCATCGGCGCCGGCTCGCAGCCGAGCTTGCGGAACACATAGCCCAGGATGCCGAAGAGTGCCATCAGGTAGATATCGAACTGCGCGTTCGACAGGCTGAACACGCCGATCGCGCAGAACACGAGGATCGCCGGGAACAGCAGGTGATAAGGCACCGAGATCATCTTCACCCAGATGCCGATCAGCGGCAGGTTGAGCACCAACAGGAACAGGTTGCCGATCCACATCGACACGACCAGTCCCCAGAACAGCGCGGGTTGCTCGACCATCACACCCGGCCCGGGCTGGATGCCGTGCATGATCAGCGCGCCGATCATCAGTGCCATCACCGGGTTCGACGGAATGCCGAGCGTGAGCATCGGGATGAACGACGCCTGGGCGCCGGCGTTGTTGGCCGACTCCGGCCCGGCGACGCCCTCGATCGCACCCTGGCCAAACTCGGCCGAGTGGCGCGATACCTTCTTCTCCAGTGAGTAAGCGGCGAAGGATGAGAGCATCGCGCCGCCGCCCGGCAGGATGCCGAGGAACGAACCCAATGTCGTCCCGCGCAGGATCGGCGCGATCATGCGCTTGAAGTCCTCGCGCGATGGCATCAGGCCAGTGACCTTGGTCAGCGCGAGCGAGCGCGGCGATTCGTCCTCCAGGTTGGCGATGATCTCGCCGAGGCCGAACACGCCCATCGCGACGACAACGAAGCTCACGCCGTCGAGCAGTTCCGGCCGATCGAAGGAGAAGCGGGCCGTACCCGAATTGACGTCGGTACCGATCAGGCCCAGCAACAGGCCCAGCACGATCATGCCGATCGCGTGCAGGAGCGAGCCGCTGGCCAGCACGATCGAGGCGACCAGCCCCAGGACCATCAGCGAGAAATAGTCCGCAGGCCCGAAGCTAAGCGCAATCTCCGACAGCGGCGGTGCCGCCAGCGCGATCAGGAAGGTGCAGACCGTGCCGGCAAAAAACGAGGCGATCGCGGCCGTGGCCAGCGCCACGCCCGCCCGGCCCTTGCGCGCCATCTGGTAGCCGTCCAGTGCCGTCACCACGGACGAGGACTCGCCGGGCAGGTTCACGAGGATCGCCGTGGTCGAGCCCCCGTACTGCGCGCCGTAGAAGATTCCGGCCAGCATGATCAGGGCGGTGACCGGTGGCAGCCCGAAGGTGACCGGCAGCAGCATCGCAATGGTCGCGACCGGACCCAGGCCCGGCAGCACTCCGATGGCGGTGCCCAGCAATACGCCCAGCAGGCAATAGGAGATGTTGGCCCAGCTCGCCGCTGTTGAGAATCCGAGCGCAAGATGTTCGAGCAGTTCCATCGCCTGGCCTTACCTGGTGACCCAGGGCCCGAGCAGCGACAGGGGCAGGCCGAGTCCCTTGACGAACACCAGGGCGCAGAAGGCGATGAGCGCCAGCATCAGCAGACTGGCACGCCACTCGAGTCTAAATCGCGCACTCGCCGATGCACCGACCAGAATGAGGGCGACAAGCGCGGGTACGAGTCCCGCCGGGCGCAGCAGCAGCCCGAACAGCACCGTGCCCGCCGTGACAAGGGCCGCGCCTTTCCAGGCGACCGCACCGATCGGCTTGCCATCACGGAAGAACGAGCGCACAAGAGACGCGATGCCAATGAGCAGCAGCAGCGCACCCAGCGCGGTCGGAAAGTAGCCGGGCCCCATGCGCGATGCCGACCCCATGCCGAAGTCCCACGCCATCAGGATTGCGGTCAGACCGAAGCCGCCATACAACAGCCCCGCGCCAAAGTCCTTCGGGCTGCGGATACGGAGCAACATCGGATCTCCCCTGGTGCCCGGCTCGGTCGGCCGCGGTCGCCGTTGTCAATGCGTCATCGGACCAGGCAGGGCCGCTTGCGATCGAACTTCCACCCCGGGATCAGGTACTGCATCGCCGCCGCATCATTGCGCGCACCGAGGCCGTGCTCCAGGTACATGCGGTGCGCCCGCTCAACTTCGCCTTCGTCGAGTTCGATGCCGAGCCCGGGCTTCTCGGGCAGCGCGATGCGTCCACCCGCGATACGCAGCGGTTCCTGCGTTAACCGCTGGCCGTCCTGCCAGATCCAGTGCGTGTCGATGGCGGTGATCGGGTCGGGCGCGGCCGCTGCCACGTGGGTGAACATCGCCAGCGACACGTCGAAATGATTGTTTGAGTGCGAGCCCCAGGTCAGGCCCCAGTCGCTGCACAGTTGTGCCACGCGCACCGAACCCTGCATCGTCCAGAAGTGCGGGTCGGCCAGCGGAATATCGACAGCGTGCAGCTGCAGCGCATGGACCATCTCGCGCCAGTCGGTCGCGACCATGTTGGTCGCCGTCGGCAAGCCGGTCGCCCGCCGGAACTCTGCCATCACCTCGCGGCCCGAGTAGCCGTTTTCCGCGCCGCATGGGTCTTCGGCATACGCGAGCACGCCGTGCAGGTTGCAGCACAGGCGGATCGCTTCGGTGAGTGACCAGGCGCCGTTGGGATCGAGCGTGACGCGTGCCTCGGGGAAGCGTTCGGCCAGTGCCGTCGCGGCTTCGACTTCGGCCTCTCCGCTGAACACGCCGCCCTTGAGCTTGAAGTCAGCAAAGCCGTAGCGCGCGTGCGCGGCCTCGGCGAGGCGCACGACCGACTCCGACGTCAGGGCGGGCTCATGGCGCAGGCGCATCCAGTCGTCCGATGCGTCGGCGTCCGCGACATACGCAAGATCCGTCCGCCGCCGGTCACCGATATAGAAGAGATATCCCAGCACCGGCACCTCACGGCGCTGTACGCCATTGCCGAGGAGTGCCGCCACAGGCACCTCGAGATGCTGGCCGAGCAGGTCGAGCAGCGCGGATTCGAGTGCGGTCACCGCATGCACGGTGGTGCGCAGGTCGAAGGTCTGTTCCCCGCGGCCACCGGCATCACGATCTGCGAATCGCTGGCGCACTTCGTTGAGCACGGTCTGCACATCGCCGATCGAGCGGCCGATGACGATCGGGCGAGCGTCTTCCAGCGTCTGGCGGATGCTCTCGCCGCCCGGCACCTCGCCCACGCCCGTGCGGCCCGCGCTGTCATTTATGACGACGAGATTGCGCGTGAAAAACGGTCCGTGCGCGCCGCTCAGGTTGAGCAGCATGCTGTCGCGCCCCGCCACCGGGATCACACGCATTCCGGCGACTCTGGGCGTTCCGCGCACGGCGCACATCTGCGTTGCCCCGTCCATCGTGGCCGCGGCTCGCCTATTCGAGCGTGATCTTGCCGACCTCGATCACCTGCTTCCAGCGCTCGAGTTCCTTCGCCTGGAACGCCGCCATCTGTTCCGGCGTGTTGGCCACGATCTCGAAGCCGAGGTCCTCCATCCGCTTGCGGGTCTCGGGATCATTCAGCGCCGCGACGATGGACTCGTTGAGTTTCTTCTTCACGTCAGCTGGCAGGCCTTTCGGGCCGGCAACCGCCTGCCACGAATAGACGTCGACACCCTGAACACCGGACTCGGCCAGCGTGGGCACCTGTGGCAGCTGCGGCGAGCGCTTGTCGCTGGTAATCGCAAGCGCCTTGAGCTTGCCTGCCTTGATGTGGCCGATCACCGCGTTGATGTTCTGGAACGACACGTCGGCATGCCCGGCGAGCAGGTCGGTGATCGCCGGCGCGCCCCCCTTGTACGGAACGTGGATGCCGCTGGTGCCCGTCTTCTGCCAGAACAGCGCCGCCGTCAGGTGATCCGACGAGCCGGCGCCCGAAGTTGCGAAAGTGATCTTCTCGGGCTGCTTCTTCAGCAGCGCCACAAACTCCGCGACCGAGCCGGCGGGAAAGTCGGGCCGCGTTACGAGCACGTTGGGCGCGCGCACCGCGACCGTGATCGGATCGAGATCCTTCACCGGGTCATAGGACAGCTTCTTCTGGATGAACGGGTTCACCGCGTACACGCCGATCGACGCAACCAGGAACGTGTAGCCATCCGGCGCTGCGTTCTTCACGGCAGTGGCACCGATGGCACCCGTGGCGCCGGCGCGGTTGTCGACCACGAACGGCTGGCCGAGCTTTTCCTGCAGCTTGGGTGCGATGGCGCGAGCCACCATGTCGGTCGAACCGCCCGGCGGGAACGGCACGATGATGGTGACGGGCTTTTCCGGATAAACGGCCAGCGCCGGTCCGAAACACGACAGCAGGCCGAGCGACGCCACGGCCAGGGCGCGCAACGATGTCTTCATGGGGTGTCTCCTGAGGACGGGTTGCCGGCCATCGGCGCTCTTGCGGCGCAAGTTCTCAGGCCGGGAATCGAACCAGCCTAGGCCTCAGCGATATGTTCGTCCAATATATTATTTAGCAATTTGTGATTCGAATCCGATATCAACGCCCGGAGGCGCTCGATGGAACTGAGATCGCTGCGTTACTTCGTCGTCCTCGCCGAGGAACTGCATTTCGGGCGAGCCGCCCGCAGGCTTGCCATCACGCAGCCACCGCTGTCGATCGCGATCCGGAACCTCGAGAATGAGCTCGAGGTGCAGCTGCTCGTGCGGGATAGACGGCAGGTGTCGCTGACGGACCCCGGACGGGCGTTCCTGGAACAGGCGCGCGTCGTTCTCGCACGGGCTTCCGACGCGATCGAAATCGCGCGGGCCGCCAACCGCGGCGAGGCGGGCCGACTTGCCATCGGATTCATGTCGGCGAGCATCTACACGGTGCTGCCGCTGGCGCTGCGCGAGTTCGCGTCGAGTAATCCGGGCGTGCGGCTCGAACTGCGCGAGCTCACATTGCCGCAGCAGTTCGCCGCGCTGGAGAAGGGCGATATCCACGTCGGCTTCATCCGGCCCCAGCCGATGGAGGCGGAGTTCTCGTCCGCGATCCTGCTGCACGAGCCGCTGGTGGCCGCGCTTCCCTCCGGCCATCCCCTCACTCGGAACCGCCGCGTTCGCGCGCAGGCCCTAGCGCGCGAGCCGTTCGTAATGTTCCAGCGCTCGCCCGGACTCGTCCTGCACGACATCGTTCTGAAGTTCTGCCTGCAGCAGGGCTTTTCGCCCCGGGTCGTGCAGGAAGCGAGCCAGACCCACGCGGTAGTCGGCCTTGTCTCTGCCGGAATCGGCGTTGCGCTCGTGCCTGCTTCCGCCGAGGAGATCCGGCTAAGGGGCGTCGAGCTGCGACCGCTTGCTGAGCGGCCGCCACAGGTTGGCACCGCGCTGGCGTGGCGAAGCGACGAAAGTTCGCCCGCTCTGAAGGCGTTCATAACGACAACGAAGTTCGTCGCGCGCCGGAAGCAGTCCGGACAAATTTGAGCGGTCGGCTCAGACTGCGAGGTGGTGTTCTCGACCCTGAGGCGGGAAGCAGGCGTCCAAAGCAAGGTATTCCAAGGCGGCTCGGCTGTACGCGGTTACGCTCTCACATAGACGACGTGCTCGAGTTCCGGTCGTCCGAACGCGTCGGCATTGGAGAGATGCCCATCAAAGGGTCCAACTTTGGTTACACGCTCACCCTTGCGAAAGACCAACTGCAATCGATGCTCGGGCTCCCAATCGCACTCGCACTCGATCGAGATGTACACCGCCCGGTCGCCATGCGCCCTTCGGGACACCATGACCACTCCTCCAAAGTGAACCTGGGACCAGACCTCGGCCGCAGAACCGATCAGCGGCGGAGAGACATCGCTCTTGTCCCAGACTGCGTGGGAGTGTTGGTAGTACTCGAAGACCCACCGCTCACAGAATCGGAGCGATTCAGTGCCCAGGCTTAGGAAGTTGTCGACAGCCTGCTCAAAATCCTGCATCGCATCGTCTTCGACGTAGCCTTCCAGAACAATCTCTGATTCGCGGCCGGTCATTGGGACAAAAACAGGACTGACGCGAACCCAACCGAGTCGGTCGGAAGTGCCCAGCGGTCCGAGTTCCTGAAGCTCCACGTCACGAACTCCGTTCAGTTGCAGGTAAGGGCCTAACGTCGAGTTGTCCCCGGTGCCTGCGTGCGAGGCGTTGCGGAAGGGAGCGCGAATGGTCGGCGACGTCTGCAATCAGGACCGTCGCGGGGCGTCAAGCAGCCGAGTGATCTCCATTTGTCCTCCGCCAAGGAATGCTGCTCCCAAGCGGACGGCCGATCAAGAGGTCCCTGACGACCTCAGGGCACTGCTCGGAGACGGGCGTGCAATGAGTTGCCCAAGCGCGTCGACGCTCCCTGAAGGCGAGTTGCAGACGTGGCTCCCCGCGGTCAAACTCGCCCCATGGCCCGCCATTGCTGTCCGCCGCCGTTGAGAGACTGGCCGATCTGGTGGTGGCACGTTCAAAAGCTCGATGCGGAGCAAACGGCATGACTGATTTCGTTCTGGTGCACGGCGCGTGGCATGGGGCGTGGTGCTGGCGAAAGATCCTGCCGTCACTTTGGGCTACCGGTCATCGCGCATTTGCCGTGACGCTCACCGGGCTCGGCGAGCGCGAGCACCTGATGTCTCCCGATATCCCGCTCGCGACTCACATCGACGATGTGGCGGCAGTCATCGAGACGGAAGAACTGACGCGCCTCGTCCTCGTGGGTCATAGCTATGCCGGGCTGTTGATCACCGCCGTGGCTGATCGCTACGCGGAGCGCATTGTCCGGCTGGTCTACGTTGATGCCATCGTTCCCCGCAGTGGAGAGAGCTGGTCGAGTTCCCACGACGAAAGTGCGCGCCAGGCCCGTCGAGCAGCTATCTCGCGAGACGGCGTCATCGCGCCTCCGCCGTCGTCAGCCTATGGCCTGACGGGCGAAGATGCGGCCTGGGTGGACCGGCGCCAGCGACCCCATCCGGGCACTGTGTATGAAGATGTCTTGCATTTCGACGAAGCGCGCGTAGCAGACCTGCCTCGCACGTTTG
>Ga0316601_100000748_pt1 | contig 14860 bp, 10 predicted proteins | sample OWC_soil_day5_no_FD_207663 | JGI IMG/M metagenome (GOLD analysis project Ga0316601, IMG submission 207663) | Wetland soil microbial communities from Old Woman Creek delta, Ohio, United States - OWC_soil_day5_noCT | ecosystem: Environmental > Terrestrial > Soil > Wetlands | place: USA: Ohio... | reverse complement strand
AGCCTGCAAAGAAAATCGCAGATTGCTGTGTTGCTCGAATTTATCAAAACCTTGTTAGAGCATCAGAACCCTGCCGATAAGCTCAAAGAATTGGCTGGGCTTGTTGACGATGTTTTTCAGTTAATGCCTTCTGGCAAGCATATGGTTGGGAGAGATTTAGGGCGTATAGAACCTTCTTCTTCACTACAATAACCAGTTGCTGGATAACTTTTTCAAGAATCAAAATGCAAATAAGTTAAAAACTGGAACATCGAGTATTAATCACTACGTATAACTGGCTTTGGAAGGTTGGTGATATTTAGATGGATCAAAGTTTTATCTTAATCTGGCGAAAAATTATGCGCTATTTATTATTGCTTTTATCTTGATAGTATTGCATTATTACAACAATATGTTGGGCAATTCTAACAATATAGCCCACGATTTTCTCCAAATTAAACAAAAAGGCTTGATGAAATCCCATGTTCAAGTTTTCTAAAACCAATTGTAGAAACAGTGGCTTATAAAAGTAAAATAATGGTCTTAGATAGGCTTTATAACTTTTGACTATTGATTAATAAGAGATTATTTAAAATCAATACCTCGGCAATGAATATAAACTTGAACACTGAGTTATAAAGACGCTATTGAATATGAATTTAATAACAAAAAAATTCCTTATGAACGCGAAAAGAAATATGCAGTTAAATACAAAGGGGGTAATTTTACCTCATTATTTTTTTCCGATTTTGTAGTGTTTGACAAAATTATTTTGGAGGTCAAGTCCCAGGAAGGAATAGTTGATGAACATTATAGTTGGCTCAAAAATTATTTGGGAATACCTGGATGTCCATTGGGGTTAATTATCAATTTTGGCGAAACCTCATTAGATTATTAACGCAAAAGAGTCATTTTATAATTTGTGAATCTGTGGCAAATTTAACAAGAACTGAGTAGTTAACTCAAATGAACGCATGAGAGACAAAGAATGGCCGCATATCCCAGAGCAGAACTTGAAGAAATGGTTGAGCGTTGGCTGCAGGCTAATCGTGATGCTGAAAAAGAAGGTAACTGGCCCAAATACTTAGGGAAGATGTATACCGATGACGCAGAATATCGCTGGAATATTGGCCCCAATGAAGAATTTGTAGCACGTAGCCGCAAAGAGATAGAAGAATGGGCGTTAGGCGTACAAATGGAAGGCTTTGAAGAATGGCGCTATCCTTACCACCACATTTTGATTGATGAAAAGCAGGGAGAAGTGATTGGCTTATGGCGTCAGGTGTCGCCTGCCCTGCGTGAAGACGGTACACATTATGAAGTAGCCGGCATAGGCGGCTCCTGGTTTCGTTATGGCGGCAATTTTAAATGGGAATGGCAGCGGGATTTTTTTGATTTGGGCAATGTGAAAGCCTTGTTTTTTGAATTGGCCGCCGACGGCAAACTCGACCCTGCCGTGAAAAGAAAAATAGGCAAATTGGCCAAAGGGCAATTGCTGCCTGGCCATGAGCGTTTGCGCCAACCACCTGGCTTATGGAAAAAACTGAAAGGTTTTATAGCAATGATACGTATAGCTTTATTTAATAAGTAAATAAATCCAAAACTTATAAGTGGCATCCTTTTAATAAGGATGGCACTTTTCGTTCAACCAAGCTAAAAGGCACCTCATAAAAATCTATGCTGAATGTAAAACCGGGTTGGAAAAACTGGCAACTACTCACTGAAAAAGGACGGCACATTTGGGCATTCAAGCCCGGCTCAGGCAATATCAATGAGCATCTGGAAAATGCCGATAACATCTCGGACGAAGAAATAGCACAGTTTGCCGAAGATTTTCGGTTTGATAAATTCAGCAATCCCAATTCAGGCGATAAGGTTTACAGGCACGCAGCCATTAATGCGAAATTCCAGGAATTTACCGGGCAAATTCCGCAAGTAGAGAGCCCCGAAGAGCAAAAAGTGACCGATGCGCTTATCAATGCCATCAACTATTTTTCTTACTTGCAAAGTGAAGAGGGTCATTGGCCAGGTGATTACGGCGGCCCGTTATTTCTTTTACCCGGTTTATTGATAGCTTCTTATATTTCTGATACGCCGTTTCCCAAAGCGCATCAGGAAATGATGAAGCTTTATTTATTCAATCATCAAAATAAAGATGCCGGCTGGGGCATGCATATTGAAGGTGAGTCGACCATGTTTGGCACCGTAATGCAATATGTGTCGTTGCGTATTCTGGGAGTTGATAAAAATCATGAGCAATTGATCAACGCCAGGACCTGGATCAAAAACAATGGCGGTGCAACAGGCATCCCCTCCTGGGGAAAATTTTATCTTTCTATTATGAATTGTTATGACTGGCAAGGGTTTAACAGCCTGTTTCCTGAAATGTGGTTATTTCCACAATGGTTGCCGGTGCATCCTTGGCGCTACTGGTGTCACACCCGCCTGGTTTACTTGCCGATGGCCTATTGTTATGCGCAGCGAATTAAAGTGCCCGAAAATGAGCTAATATTGTCATTAAGAGAGGAAATTTATAACGAAGATTTCGCCTCAATTAACTGGCCGAAACAACGCAATGCAGTTTGCGAAAAAGATTGTTACACCACGCCATCTCCGGTACTGAAGTGGATGAACTTTTTCACCAATAGCTATGAAAAATTCAAATGGTCCTGGTTAAGAAAAAAGTCTACAGACTACATTTTAAAATACCTCAATGCCGAGGATGAGCAAACCAACTATCTTGATATAGGCCCCGTCAATAAAGCCATCAATTCTATTTGTATTTGGCATGCCTATGGCAAGGATTCTGCGCAATTTAAAAAGCATGTAGCGCGTTGGTATGATTATTTATGGGTTGCGGAAGATGGCATGAAAATGAGCGGCTACAACGGCTCTCAGCTTTGGGATGCCGCTTTTGCAACCCGCGCCATACTGGAAAGTGATTTGGGTAAGCTATTTCCTGAGACTATTGCAAAAAGCTATCAATTTATTGATCTATCGCAAATCGATGCTGAACACCCGACGCATGCCGAGTTTTTCCGTCATCCCATGATAGGCAGTTGGCCTTTTTCAACGGCTGAACAAGGCTGGCCGGTTGCAGATTGCACGGCGGAAGGCTTAAGCGCTACGTTAGCTATTCATCATTCAGGCCTGGTTAAACCTGCGATTGATGAACAACGTATTAAACAAGCCGTTGACATTATCCTTTCTTACCAAAATACCGATGGCGGCTGGGCAACTTATGAGTTGTCACGTGCGCCTAAATGGCTCGAAAAACTTAATCCCTCTGAAGTGTTTGCCGATATAATGATTGATTATTCATGGACAGAATGTACTGCGGCTTGTGTTATTTCCTTACTGGAAATGCAGGAAGCTTATCCTGACTTTAAAAACAGCGAAATACGCAAGGCAATTAGTGCTGGTCTCAATTTTATCCTCGGGCAACAAAAGCCGGACGGCTCCTGGTATGGTGGCTGGGCGGTCTGTTTTACCTATGCTACCTGGTTTGGGGTGGAAGCGATCAGCAAGGCCAAGGGTAAGGGTTATTATGACGATGATGTAATAGCTGCCAGCATAACCAAAGCCTGTGCCTTTTTGGTTGATAAGCAAAAAGCGGATGGTGGTTGGGGAGAGACTTTTGAATCGTGTTCCAAACTGGTTTATACCGAGGCGGCGACGTCGCAAGTCGTTAATACCGCTTGGGCATTGCTGACACTCATGGCCGCTGATTTTGGCGATAAAAAAATTATCGAAACCGGTATCGATGTGTTGTTGAACAGGCAAACCGATATCGGCGATTGGCCACAGGAAAACATTTCCGGAGTTTTTAATTATAACTGTATGATAACCTACGCCAATTACAGGAATATATTTCCTGTCTGGGCGTTGAATCGATACTATAGGAAGTCTGTTAAGGGATGATAAAAGAACCAACGCAGTTTACAGTATTTGCATCAAGTAGCTCAATATGAAATCAGAATTCGACATTTGTATTATCGGCGCAGGCATGGCGGGCGCCACTATCGCCGCTTATCTCGCCCCCAAAGGCATTAAGATAGCGTTAATCGATCATTGTTATAAGGAGAAAAAGCGCATCGTCGGTGAATTGTTGCAGCCTGGAGCCGTGTTATCACTTGAGCAAATGGGTCTCGGTTATTTGCTGGATGGTTTTGATGCACAGCCGGTTGATGGTTATGCGCTGCTACAAGGCGACGAAAAAATAACCATTCCTTATCCTGATCACTATAAGGGAATGGGTTTGCATAATGGCCGGTTTTTGCAGCAAATCAGAGCTTCTGCCCTGCAAAATGAATCGGTTACGCAAATACACGGCAAGGCATTACAACTGCTGGAAAATGAACGGCATGAAATTATCGGCGTTAGTTACCGGGAATCGCTCACGTCCGAGATAAAGACCATTCATGCGCCCTTAACCATTACCAGCGACGGATTCTTTTCTAATTTTAGAGAGAGTCTCAGCAATAATGAAAAGACCGTGACGTCGTACTTTATCGGGTTGATTTTAAAAGACTGTGAAATGCCTTTTCCAAAACATGGGCATGTATTTTTATCGGGACCTACGCCGTTTATTTGTTATCCGATTTCCAATAATGAAGTCAGGATTTTAATCGATTTCCCGGGCGAACAGCTGCCTAGAAAACAGTTGCTGCAAGCCCATCTGGATGCCAATGTAACGCCTTACATCCCCGAATGTATGCTTGCCAGTTACGAACAGGCCTTACAGGAAGGTGGCTTTAAAGTCATGCCCAATCATTATATGGCGGCAAAACCCATAATACGAAAAGGCGCGGTAATGCTGGGTGATGCGCTTAATATGCGCCATCCCTTAACCGGAGGCGGATTGACTGCGGTATTTTCGGATATACAGATATTGAGCACGCATTTATTGGCCATGCCTGATTTCTATAATACAGATTTGATTCACAAAAAAATCGAAGCGTATTACCGTGACAGACAGCACGCCAATGCCAATCTTAATGTCCTTGCCAACGCGCTGTACGGTGTGATGTCGAATGATTTGCTTAAAACGGCAGTATTCAAATATCTGCAGTGTGGCGGTGCTAACGCGCAGGAATCGATTGCCATTTTGGCCGGCTTGAACAGAAACCATTATTCTCTGATAAAACAGTTTTTTTCCTTGGCGGTGTTCGGCGCCTACGACTTGGTGCGTGAGAATATTGCGAATTTTCCCAAAGCAACAAAAATATTGTCGGATGCACTCACGATCATCAAACCCCTGGCTAAAAACGAGCTTTCTCTAGCGGCAGTTGTTAGCGGTTATTTCAAGAAATAAACGCCGGTTTACTTCAACGCTTCTCGCTCTGACAAATATCTCCAAAACCGCCGTTGGTCATTAAATCAATGGAGGATTTGCTGTCAGATACTGGCCGCTTCACCCTCCCTACAATGAAAATCCAGGCTTTCATAATCCTCTATTAACCCTTCCTGCACTACCAACGCAATCAACTAAACCGATCCGATATTGGTATAAGTGCAAAAAAACAAAACAAAAGATATTCTTTTGTAATATGGTAAAATTGCCAGCCATCGGAGCCCTAAAGCCAAAGCTTACAAGCCGGAATTCTCTTTGCCGCGCCATGGCAGCGCAAGTCCGGAGATGTTTCTGTGTTGTTTAGTTTTGGAGCGGAACGATATATCAAAGGGTGCAGCGTCGCTCCCCTAACATAACTTTTGTCTAACCTCATACTTTACAATTCTTATGAATAAACCCAAAAAAGTCGCAATCCTTACCGCGGGCGGTTTGGCTCCATGCCTAAACTCAGCTATCGGCAGCCTTATCGAGCGTTATTCTGAAATCGATCCCTCCATTGAAATCATTTGTTATCGTAGCGGCTACAAAGGTCTGCTACTTGGCGATTTTTATACTGTCACGCCAGCAATACGTGAAAAAGCGGGACTTCTGCACCGTTTCGGTGGCTCGCTGATTGGCAACAGTCGCGTTAAACTGACCAACGTTAAAGACTGCGTAAAACGCGGTTTGGTCCAGGAAGGTCAAGACCCGCAAAAAGTGGCTGCCGACCAATTGGTTAAAGATGGCGTGGATATTCTCCATACCATAGGCGGCGACGACACCAATACCGCAGCAGCGGATCTTGCTGCTTTTCTCGCGAATAACAATTACGGCCTCACCGTTATCGGTTTGCCCAAAACGGTTGATAACGATGTTTTTCCTATCAAGCAATCGCTGGGTGCCTGGACGGCGGCAGAGCAGGGCGCACGTTACTTTTGGAACGTTGTTGCCGAAAACAACGCCAACCCGCGTATGCTGATTGTCCATGAAGTTATGGGACGCAGTTGCGGCTGGCTCACCGCCGCCACGGCTCAGGAATACCGTAAGTTGCTTGATCGCGCTGAATGGTTACCTGAACTGGGCCTTGATCGCAATGCGTTTGAAGTCCACGGCATCTTCATTCCGGAAATGTCCATTGATATTGCCGCCGAAGCCAAACGACTTCGTGCGGTAATGGACAAAGTAGACTGCGTAAACATCTTCGTTTCCGAAGGCGCTGGTGTGGAATCCATCGTCGCTGAAATGCAGGCCAAAGGACAGGAAGTGCCGCGGGACGCTTTCGGTCATGTAAAGCTTGATGCAGTCAATCCCGGCAAATGGTTCGGTGAACAGTTTGCGCAAATGCTCGATGCGGAAAAAACATTGGTACAAAAATCCGGCTATTTCGCCAGAGCTTCTGCGTCTAATGTCGAAGACATTCGTCTGATCAAGTCTTGTGCTGATCTGGCTGTCGAATGCGCCTTGCGTCGTGAATCCGGCTTAATAGGCCATGATGAAGACCGTGGCGGCGTTCTGCGTGCGATTGAATTTCCTCGCATCAAAGGCGGCAAACCTTTTGACCTCGATACGCCGTGGTTCAATAAAACCCTTGCTGAAATTGGTCAGGCCAAGGGTAGCAAGGTTGCGGTAGGTCACTAAGCTGTTTGTGCGGGCACTAGGTGGAACCGTTTGCCCGCACTACACACTGCTACCGAAAAAGTATTCAATAACTCTGGAACATCTATGGCTACCTGGCTAGAAACTTGTCAACAACAGCTTGCGCGGTTAGAAATAACCTCCGTATTGGCGGATAAATTGGTGACGCTGTGTAACAAAACGGGCGAAGATATTGCACCCGAGCTTGTGCAAAAACTCAACGCTGAACACGCGCGATTAAACCGGCAACTGGAGCGATTGCATGCTAACCGTTTTGAAGTCGCTGTTATCGGTTTGGAAAAAGCCGGTAAGAGTGCGTTGCTGAATGCCTGGTTAGGGCAAGAGATTCTTCCCTCTGCACGCGAAAGATGTACGTTCACCAGTACGGAAATTTGGTCGGCCCAGACTGAACAGGATCAACTCCTGTTTATTCAATACTACAGCAAGGATGAGATAAGTAAACTCCAGCAGCAAAGGAAAGAGGCGCTGGCCGGAACTCTGAGTGATAAAGAAAGGAAAGAAATACAAGAGGATTTTGATGACACTGAAAAAAATCTGAATGCCATTTACGAGTTTACCAAGCAAAAAAATGGCTTTAGTCAAAATTTTATTGATATTAGTGAAATTAATGAACATTTACAGTCTGCGATTTTCAAAAACCGGGCGCAGTCTTTAGCCATTAAGCGTATTCAACTTAAAACAGTACGCTTGAGAAGTGACCGGGACATTATTTTTCATGATGTCCCCGGTTTTAATTCGGGCATCCAGATGCACTCGGAACAAGCGATTGACCGGCTGAAGGGCTGCGATGCCATTATTTATGCCAAGGAGATGAAGCAGCCTTCAATTACGGGGCCGGAAAAAGAAATATTGGTCATTGCTGACTCTGAAGATCCCAGTATTAAAGTGTCGGACAAAATTTTTGTTGTGCTCACGCAAGCGGACGCTTTGGATGACCCGATTGATTTTAAGGAAACCCTGGCCAAGCATAGAAATTACTGGCCTGCTGTTCCTGAGCATCGCATGATTCCCGTTTGCGCTCGCGCTCACCTGGTTGAATTCGGCATACCTTCGGAAGATACGCTGAGACGTACTAAAAGCGCAGACGATAAATTGAAATTAAAAAAACTGGGTATCACTGACGGCATACTTCTATTAAAAGAGACAGTAAACAATTATATCGACCACGAACGGGCAGGTGTGCTGCAAAAACGTTGTGATGCGCTGGTTAGCAATATACGACTATATGCCGGCGATATTATGGGGAAACTTGAACCCATCTATGGCGCAATAGCCGATGGTGATATAGAAGAAGATGACCTGCTAGGCAGTGAATTTAATCAATGGTGGGGACGCGAATGGCAGCGCATCAAAAAAGATTTTGATGTGTGGTATGCCGAAAGTATTCAAGGCCGTAAGGAAGCGGATGCATTAGGCGCTGAACATCAGGAGTTGGCGGCTTTGCATTCGGCTTATGATGAAAAAATTGATGCACTTCTTTCCAATCTTACCACGGGGCAAATGGATGAGTTAAAACGTATTTATACGGCAGGCCGAACGATTTCCATGCCTGACCCGCGCGAAGGCAATTACAAAATTCGCGAAGAACTGTTTAGAGAAATTCAGCAAAAATTTGAAACCGAACTGACAGATCAACTGGCACAATCATTGCAGGTTCTGATCGATCAAATTGTCCAAAAAACACAGTCATTGCTGTGGGAAACCGAAGATGTGCGCAAAACCTTGTTAAATGCTGATGAAAATATCGAACAGGCACGCATACGACATGGTTTTCAGGTGCTGTTTTTACGTTTTGGTCGCGTTGCAGTAGAAGCGTTTATCGCAAAACCTTTGCAAGCGCGGGAACGCTTATTGAATGAACGTTCAGCTGAGATTAAAACCCTGGAAGCCTTCTATCAGGGGACGGATATGAATAAACAGGATGTCACGCATTATTTACGCTATGGCTTGTGGGCAAATAAAACGCTAATTCCGCCTGCAGTTGGAAGAACAGTCAAAACAGCCATTAAAGCAGCGATTAGTCCGGATGCGACCAATTCATCGTCTACCGAACAGGTAAATCCGGTTAGAAAAATATCGGAAGAACAGGAAAAATTACCCGAACCCAATAATTTTGAGCAGGTTGTCGAAGAAATTAATGGTGATTTAGCCGCTTTAAAAGACTACCTGAAAAATAGCGTTTTTTATGCCGCAGGGTTTGTTACCTATTGTAATCAGGAATTGGAGCGGATCCGTAATCGCTTTAAAGAGATGGAAGATAATGACAGGCAATGGATTGGCCTTATTCGCACAGCGGTTAAGTATGAAAGAAATCCCAATATTCCCTATAACATCGCACATTCCAGACGTGATTTTCGAATGCGCCGTGAAATAGCATTGGAGCTTAAGGAAGTTAGGGAAAGCTATACTCTGGTTTATTAGTTTTTTGACTGGGCAATGCTTTTTTTCCATCAAATGAACGGTGTAATGACGAGTACAGCAATATACGTTCAAAAACCTCAGCGGTTGAAATAAACCGGTAGAAATGGTTTATTTCAACCGCTGAGGTTTTCCCCTTCTACTTCAAATCATTCTTGCTCCGACATTAGGCTTGATTTTACTCATATTATTTAATTAAATTAGTTTGGCATGAAAATGGCTTATTAATTTGTAAGTCCTTTCTAAGGACTGCCCATATTCATTATTGAACATCCTTGATGAATTCATGGGAAAAATATTAAATTTTATAGGAGCGTCATTATCATGTTATTAGATATTATTCTTACCGGAGTTTTTGGGATAGCAGTTGCTTACGCTTATGTGTTTGTAAAAAATATAACAGATCACGAGTAAGACAAAAAAGTCATAACAAACAATTGATTGTAATTTGCATCAAAAGTGAGATATTCCAGGTTAAGGTGCAAAACCTATGTTTTGAAGATGATTGCTGTTACCGTCCTTTAGGTAACTCGCAACAAATAAACTGCCACAGATTCACAGATTACACTTATTTATAATCTGTGAATCTGTGAATCTGTGAATCTGTGAATCTGTGAATCTGTGGCAACTGTGACAACTGTGACAACTGTGACAACTGTGACAGGGAATATTATTTGCGAGTTACTTTAGTCTGACAAATAATATTCCACAGTGGATACAACTCTAATCTTTTTTATATGTGGATTGTTTTTATCTCTTGGATTTATCTCAAATTGTCCCTGAGATGCTTGTTTGATTTTACCCAATTTACTGTTTGAATCCTGAGCAAATTTTATCGCCACTTCTCGTGCCTTAGTGGTGGCTTCTTCAATCATCTCAGGCTTTATCTTGTTTAATCCAGTAAAAATGTACTCGTTCTGATTTTGGTAATCTCCACTTGTAAAGACTATTCCCTGCTTGCCTAATTCCGCAAGTTCTGTCATTACCTTGCGAACCAGGTCGACTTTGGAAGAATATACCGTGACTATTTGAATGGCGGTATATCTAAACTCAGTCTTAGTAGTATCATTGTACTGCTGAGCGAATTTGTCAGTGATGGAAGGCGTGGAGGCTGTAATTTCAGTGATATCAATCCCTTTTGCAACAAGAAAATCCTTAATTTTTTTAGTGCTGGTATCAATTGACCCATATAGGCCTCCAAGGTCATTGCTAGCTTCCGTGAATACAATTGGCCATATTACAATGTCGGCTGGCAGCTCCCGCTCGGATAATCCTTTGACTGTAACGCTACGCTCATACTCTTTGAAGTGGATCGCTGCACCAGCGAGTAGATAGCCAAGTACGCTCAGCCCCAGAAAGATGGATGCACCCAATAAAAATGCACTCACAGTATTTTCTTGTCTCATGTTTTTCTCCACTGGACTCAAGTTAACAAATACACACTGATTTAGACTGCCGACTTTACCCTCATGAAAACAGTTTGTCAGCCCTTGGAATGAGAGCTGAACATTCACACGGCAAGGCGGGACAGTTTACACAGTTAGGCCTTAATGCTTGTTTTCGGCTTAAGTTTGTAGCCCGTATGGCAGGTTTCCAATCCAAAAATTAAAAGACCATCAATAAAAAAGCCCATCATAAAGACGGGCTTTTTTAAAATTGTTATAGCAAACTTTAGTTTTTCGTTTTATCAACTATCTGATTAGCTTTAATCCAGGGCATCATGCTACGCAATTTTTCACCTACAACTTCAATAGGATGTTCTGCATTCAAACGTCGTCTGGCAGTCATTTCAGGATAATTGGTCATCCCTTCCAGGATAAATTTCTTCGCGTATTCACCGTTTTGGATGTTTTTCAAAGCTTCACGCATCGCCCAGCGGCTTTCTTCGTTGATTATTTTAGGGCCGGTGACATATTCACCATACTCGGCATTGTTGGAGATGGAGTAATTCATGTTGGCAATGCCACCCTCATACATCAAGTCAACAATCAATTTTAACTCGTGCAGGCATTCAAAGTAGGCCATTTCTGGTTCATAACCGGCTTCAACCAGTGTTTCAAAACCTGCTTTAACCAATTCAACCGCGCCACCGCATAATACCGCTTGCTCACCGAACAAATCCGTTTCTGCTTCATCCCGGAAGGTGGTTTCAATGATACCTGAGCGACCGCCACCAATAGCCGATGCATAAGACAAACAAATAGCCTTGGCCGACCCTGAAGAATCCTGATGAATGGCGATTAAATCAGGAATACCGCCGCCGCGTACAAATTCAGAACGTACAGTATGGCCGGGCGCTTTAGGCGCAATCATGATTACGTCCAGATCGGCTCTGGGTACAACCTGGTTGTACAAAATAGAAAAGCCATGAGCGAAAGCCAGGGCAGCGCCTTGTTTGATGTTGGGTTCAATCTCGGCTTTATACAATTGCGATTGAAATTCGTCAGGTGTAAGGATCATAATTACATCTGCACCGGCAACGGCTTCAGGCACATCTTTAACGGTTAATCCCGATGCTTGGGCTTTGGCAACCGAAGCTGAACCAGCACGCAAACCAACTACAACGTCAACGCCAGAATCTTTTAAGTTGTTAGCATGGGCATGACCTTGAGAACCGTAACCGATGATAGCTACTTTTTTTGCTTTGATGATAGATAAATCGGCATCTTTGTCGTAATAAACTTGCATGAGTTTTCCTGTTTTTTCTGGGTTTAAAATTTTGGTGAGTCAAGATACAAGGAGCAAGGTAAAAGAGTGACGTTTTGAACCTTGTGCCTTAAGTTATAAATGCAATCCTTTCTCGCCTCTGGAAATGCCTGTCGGGCCTGAACGAACCACTTCGATAATGCTGTCCGGGTCTATAGCGGCGACAAAGGCATCGAGTTTTTCTGAAGGACCGGTCATTTCAACAATGTAGGTGGCCGGCGTAACATCAATAATCTTGCCGCGGAATATATCCGCCATGCTTCTGATTTCATCGCGCATTTCCGCAGTGGTTTTGATTTTAACCATCATCAGTTCACGTTCAATATGAAAGGATTCGGCTAAATCGATCAGTTTAACAACATCAATCAACTTATTAAGTTGTTTGGTAATTTGCTCAATGATCTCTTCACTGCCACGGGTAACCAATGTCATTCTTGACAAACTGGGGTCTTGGGTCGGTGCTACGGTTAGCGACTCAATATTGTAACCACGTGCGGAAAATAAGCCCGCTACCCGTGACAATGCACCGGATTCATTTTCCATTAGAATAGAAATTATGTGTCTCATTACGCCAATTCCCTGTCCGTCGTTGTGCCCAGGGCGACTCTTAATTTCATATCATGATGGCCCTTACCGGCCTCAATCATCGGATAAACATTTTCAGTTCTATCGGTCATGATGTCCAAAAATACGGTACGATCTTTCATGGCAAAGGCGGCTTCCAGAGCGGGTCTGACTTCTTCCGGCTTGTCTATACGCATCCCGACATGGCCATAAGCTTCTGCCAATTTGACAAATTCAGGAATAGTATCCATATAGGAATGCGAATAACGGCTTTCGTAGGAAAATTCCTGCCATTGACGGACCATGCCCATATAGCGATTATTCAGGTTTATGATTTTAATCGGCGTCTTGTATTGCAAAGCGGTCGATAACTCCTGTATGCACATCTGGATACTGGCTTCACCCGTAACACAGGCAACATCTGCGTGAGGAAATGCCAATTTAACCCCGATGGCCGCAGGCAAACCAAAGCCCATAGTGCCTAGCCCACCTGAATTTATCCAATGACGCGGCTTGTCGAAAGGATAGTATTGCGCTGCCCACATCTGATGCTGGCCTACATCTGAAGTCACATAGGCATCGCCTTTGGTCACTTCATACAATTGCTCAATGACATGTTGCGGTTTGATCAAAGGACTTTCACGGTCAAATTCCAGGCAGTTAACTGCTTGCCATTGCCCAATTTGATGCCACCAAAGCTCCAGTGCTTTTTTATTGGGCTTCTTTGAGCTTTCTTTTATCATCTCAAGCATTTGTTCCAACACCGGTTTAACGTCGCCGACAATAGGAATATCGACTCTAACGGTTTTGGAAATAGAGGCGGGATCGATATCTATATGAATGATCTTGGCATAAGGGCAAAACAAATCCAGTTTGCCTGTGACGCGGTCATCAAAACGCGCACCGATGGCAATAATCACATCGCTTTCGTGCATCGCCATGTTGGCCTCATAAGTGCCGTGCATACCCAGCATGCCGATGAATTGCTTGTCCGTTCCAGGATAAGCGCCCAGGCCCATTAAAGTACTGGTAATCGGATAGCCCAGTGCGTGAGTCAATTCTGTCAATTCCTTACTGGCTTCACCCAGAACTACACCGCCACCCGAATAAATGATGGGTTTGTGTGCGCTCAGCAATAAATCAACGGCCTTTTTAATCTGCCCCTTATGTCCGGTAACTACAGGATTATATGAGCGTATTGAGACTTTTTTAGGGTATTTATAAGGTACTTTAATGTTTGGCGCAGTTATATCTTTGGGTACATCAATTACGACTGGTCCAGGGCGCCCCGTTGTGGCGACATAAAATGCTTTTTTAATAGTTTCGGCTAATTTGGTAACATCCTTGACTAAATAGTTATGCTTAACACAGGGCCGGGTAATGCCGATCATATCGACTTCCTGGAAAGCATCACTACCAATCACGGGTAATGAAACCTGGCCGGAAATGATAACCATGGGAATTGAATCCATATAAGCTGTAGCAATACCGGTTACCGCATTGGTAGCGCCCGGGCCCGAAGTAACCAGGACCACCCCTGGTTTTCCGGTAGCTCGGGCATAACCATCAGCCGCATGGGTTGCACCTTGTTCATGTCGAACCAGGATGTGTTTGAGCTCGTCTTGCTGGAAAAGAGCATCATATAAATGCAATACTGCTCCGCCAGGATAGCCAAAAATATATTCCACGCCTTCGTCTATAAGACTTTGAACCAGGATTTGTGCACCGCTTAGCTCCACGCTAACACCTCAATAAACATGATGATTTTTCGACTTAAAGTCGATTATATTCGTTTTTTAAATTCAAGAGTAAATTACTTGGTTGTTTAAAAAAACACACTTGGATGACATACTTGGAATAATTGTCTTTTTTTTTGACAACACAACATTCGGCATTTTACTAGGTTCTTTGTGAAAATGTAATTACCTCTCTTATCCTTTTTGATTTTTGCCCGATTAGTCGCAATATTTGCCTATTAGCAATGCTTGCTCCGGTGTCGGCTCAATAATCACAGTTGAGTTTGCTGATTAAACGTACTGTGAAGATTTGTGGGTCATTTATGAAGAAATGCCGGTGACAATTCCGTGACACCATGAGTCTGCGGTGATGTGTCCTTTCAGGAATTAATCATCATTCATTATTAGCGGTATTTCCAGTGCGGTTTTCTGGACAATTTTAAAGCCACGCATTTCCAGTATGCCTTTG
>Ga0316601_100000747_pt1 | contig 14867 bp, 7 predicted proteins | sample OWC_soil_day5_no_FD_207663 | JGI IMG/M metagenome (GOLD analysis project Ga0316601, IMG submission 207663) | Wetland soil microbial communities from Old Woman Creek delta, Ohio, United States - OWC_soil_day5_noCT | ecosystem: Environmental > Terrestrial > Soil > Wetlands | place: USA: Ohio... | reverse complement strand
CCTGCATCTGCACCGGCTCGCCGAACAGCGTCAGCGCGCTCTCCGACGCGGACCGGCCGTGGATGACGACGTCCACGGACGCCTCCACGGCCGACGCGCCCTGGCCGGGCGAGAAGGCCGCGCCCGTTAGCACGGCCTCCAGCGGGATGCATGGTCGCCAGGTCGAAGTGGTTCCCGCCGGCGGCTGCGGGACGGCAACGGAACCTTCGGCGCCCGGGCCCCTCACCTCCTCCGCGCCGGGCTGACCGTCTCGTGCGGCAGGGGGAGGAACGCGCGCCGGGAGTGGCAGCGGCTGCGGCTGCAGGTCGACGTCGGTGGGCGAGACGGTCTCTTCCATCACCGGCGGCAGGCGCGACCCGATGCCGGTCATCACGCGGGCCTTCGCCGTCCGTGCGACGGCGCGGTACGGCTCGATCTCGGCCGCCGCGATCATGGGGAACTCCGCTCGATCGGCCATCAGCGCGTCGCCCGCCGAGCCAGCGGACTCGACCGCAGCGGACGGCACCGCGGACAGATCGCCCGGGCCTTCCTCCGCGCTGCTGTCCGCCGCGAGGTGGGGAAATTCCGGCTCGTCCAGGATGAAGCCGGCTCTGTCGGCGACGATCACCGGGTAATCGTCCTCCGGCAGGAGACGCTTGGGGAACAGGTCCCTGAGGAGTAGATCGCTCTGGTCCGTGCCACGCGCCGCCCGTTGCACCTGCACGACGCGGGGCGCGCGGACCTCCATGTGGCGGAAATCCAGCTCGGGCGACGGCCCCGCGCGCGGCGTCACGACCTCGTTCGAGCGCGCGACGGCGGCAAACGCGCCATTGGGCGCGCGCAGGCCCAGCTCCGCCGAGTAATGCCTCGCGTCGCGCCAGAGGCCGATGTACCAGTTGTTCCTCGCCTGCTGCACCTCGATGTCGAAGCGCTGATGGGGTGAGGCGGTATCGGCGCTCCGCCGCGAGAGATCGGTAAAGCGCAGCACGAGGGCGGCGTTCCGCCCGTCGCCGGGCAGGCTCGACCGGGCGGCGGCGAGCTCGTCCTCGGTGGCGTTCCAATACGCGTGCACGCTCCAGGGATCGATCTCCATCAGGGTCAGCCGCCTGGCTTCGACGGGCCGGAACCACTGCGCCGTGACGTCCGCGCTGATCTGCCGGAGCTCGGCGGCAGAGAAGGGCTGCGGGCCGGGCACGGCCTTCGGAGGCTGGCTCGGCTGGACCGCGCGGCCTTCAGCGCCGCTGCGTCGGGATTCCGCGGGACGCCGCGCCGTGCCGGTACCAGCAGGGCCGGGTTTGTGTCGCTTCCTAGTCATCCACTGGGGCCCGATTTCGAACTTCCGGATTCAGGGCGAGAATGTACTACTCCCTGACCTCAGGATCTTCGCTTGGGCGGCGTCTTTCTCGCCGACCGCTTCGGCTTCCTGCCGACCGGTGCCTTCGGCTTTCCGGCGGCCGCTCCCTGTGGTTTCACGACGGCCGGCACGGTCGCGTCTCGACTGGGCGCCAGCGGCCCGGCGGGTGCCGCCGGAGTCACGCTCGGTTGCACCGCCGGGGCCGGCTTCGGATCGAGGAGCCGATCCGCCTGGTCCAGCAGGCCGAGCATCATCGCCCGACGGTCAGCGTCGCCCAGCAGGAAGCCGCTGTCTTCGGCCTGCAGGATCAGCTCCCTTGCACGCGGCAGCGCGTTCCGCGTGTCGGTCTGCTGCGTCGCCGCCTTGGCGCGAGACCAGTAGCGTGCCGAGCTCTGGAACAGCCGCTCGCGCGCCACGCGCTTCTCGTCGCCGTGGGGACTCGCGGCGACCGCCTCGGTCGGTGTGTGGGGCCGCAGTTCCACCTCGGCAGCCGGCCGGTTGGCGCGCAGATACGCGGCGAGGTGCACAGGCTGCACCGGAAACTCGCCGGTCTCGCAGAACTCCATGTACGGCGAGAAGAACTGCCCGAAGAAGCCGTGCTCCTCGTCGAGCCGGCGGAACCACTCGCCATTCTCGGCATCGGACCAGGTGGTCAGCAGGTATGGGGCATTGGTCGGCGGCGAGTGCGCGACGCCATTGCGCACCTCGTCGGCGAACCAGGGAGCCTCGAGCCCGGCCTCCTGCGCGTGCGAGAAGCCCGGGTCCAGCGGAACCACCGTGATCCGGGCACCCTGGTGAGACATGGCATGGACGCGGTAGGGATCGACGACGACGCCGTCGGGTGTGACGAGCAGCGAGCTCGGCAGCAGCACATACTCGTAGCCGGCGCGCACCAGCGCGGGAATCACGTCGACCGTGAACAGGGACGCCGGCGGCCAGTACCCCTTCAGCACCCGACCGAGCACCGCCTCCACGGTCACGCGCTCGTTCTGCAGCTGCTCGTCCCAGTCCTGGGACGGTATCAGCGGCAGCGGCGCGTGACAGTAGCCGGTACCAACGAACTCGATGCTGGCCGCACTGCGCAGGTCGTCGAGGATGGCCGGCAGGTCGGCCAGATGGCGACAGGCTTCGATCAGGTTGGGGTCGCGCATCTGTTCCAGCAGCGCGACGGAGAGGGCCACGTGCAGGCGCGCCACGTGGGCGTACTTGTGGGCGTGGTGGGCTATCCGCTCGTAGCACCGCAGGATACGGCCCACCTCGGCCTCGTCGTCTCGAAGCAGACTGCGCAGGTTCCCCGCCGGCTGATGGAGGTGCAGACCGAGTGCGTGCTGGATGGATACCGGAGGCATAGCGGCTGCCTTCACACCTGACACGTTGAACCTTTAAGCCTGCTGCCCGAGCGTCCTCATTCCCCGCCCTTCCCTTTGTTCTTGACCTTGCCCTTCCCGCTCCCCTTCCCCTCGACCTCTTCGTCGGGAACCAGCACGACCCCGGCGAGCGGCGGCAGCGTGATGACTAGCGACCAGGGTCGCCCCATCCACTCCTTGTCCTCGGCAACCAGGTCGACCGCGCCGTTGCCCGTGTTGCTGCCGCCGTAGACGCCGGCGTCCGAGTTCACGGCCTCGCGCCAGCGGCCCGGCGCCGGGACCCCGATGCGGTAGCCGGTGCGCGGCACGGGCGTGAAGTTGAGCGCCACCACGACCTTCGCGTCGCCCGCCTGCCGGACGTAGCTCAGCACCGACTGCTTGGCATCGTGGCAGTCGATCCACTCGAAGCCCTGCCATTCGAACTCGTGGCGGTAGAGGGCCGGCGTGTTGTGATAGAGCCGGTTGAGGTCGCGCACCAGCTGCTGCACGCCCTGGTGGAACGGGAACTGCACGACCCACCAGTCGAGCACCTGCTGGCTGTCCCACTCGTTGCCCTGGCCGAACTCGGTGCCCATGAACAGCAGCTTCTTGCCCGGGTGGGTGAACATATACGTGTAGGCGAGGCGCAGATTGGCGAAACGCTGCCACTCGTCGCCGGGCATCTTGTGCAGCATCGACCGCTTGCCGTGCACCACCTCGTCGTGCGAGAAGGGCAGCAGGAAGTTCTCGCTGAACGCGTACAGCATGCTGAAGGTCAGCATGTCGTGGTGGTAGGCGCGGTGGATCGGCTCGTGCTGGAAGTAGGCCAGCGTGTCGTTCATCCAGCCCATGTTCCACTTGAGGTCGAAGCCCAGGCCGCCGACCCAGGTGGGCTTGGTGACCTGTGGCCAGGAGGTCGACTCCTCCGCCATGATCAGGGCGCCGGGCGCCTCGGCATGCACGACCTCGTTCATCTGCCGCAGAAAGGCGATGGCCTCGAGGTTCTCGTTGCCGCCGTACTGGTTGGGAATCCACTCGGTGCGCGAGTAGTCGAGGTAGAGCATCGAGGCGACCGCGTCCACGCGCAGGCCGTCGATGTGGTAGTCCTCCAGCCAGCACAGCGCCGAGGACAGCAGGAAATTCTTCACCTCGTTGCGGCTGTAGTTGTAGATCAGGGTCGACCAGTCGAGGTGCTCGCCCTTGCGCGGATCCGCGTGCTCGTAGAGTGCCGTGCCGTCGAAGCGCGCGAGGCCGTGGGCGTCCTTCGGGAAATGCGCCGGCACCCAGTCGAGGATCACGCCGATGCCGTTGCGGTGGCAGTGATCGACGAAGTAGCGGAAGTCGTCCGGGCTGCCGAAACGGCTGGTCGGCGCGTAGTAGCCGGTTGCCTGGTAGCCCCAGGACTTGTCGTACGGATGCTCGGTGATGGGCAGCAGCTCGACGTGGCTGAACCCCATGTCCTTCACGTAGTCGACCAGGCGGTGCGCGAGGTCGCGGTAGTTGAGCATCTCGCCCTCGGGACCGCGCTGCCACGAGCCGAGGTGGATCTCGTAGATTGACATGGGGGTGTGCTGCCAGTCGCGGTCCTTGCGCTGCGCCATCCAGGCCGCATCGCCCCAGCGGTAGTCGTCGGCCGGCTCGACGATCGAGGCCGTGGCCGGGCGCAGCTCGAAGCGCCGGCCATAGGGGTCCGCCTTCAGCTGCAGGCCACCGCCCTGGCCCCGGATCTCGAACTTGTAGACCGCGCCCGGGGCGAGGTCGGGGATGAACAGCTCCCACACGCCACCGCCGCGGACCCGCATCGGATGGCAGCGGCCGTCCCAGCGGTTGAAGTCGCCGACGACGCTGACCCGCTCCGCGTTCGGCGCCCATACCGCGAACAGCACGCCGGCGACGTCGTCCACCTCGTGCACCCGCGCGCCGAGCAGCCGGTGCGCGTGGTAATGCCGCCCTTCGCCGAACAGGTGGAGGTCGAAGTCCGGCAGCTGCGGCGGGTAGCAGTAAGGATCGTGCGCGATGTGCTCGCGGTGCTGGTCGTCGCGCCAGATCAGCCGGTAGCGCTCCGGCACCTGGGCGGCCGGGCCGTGCCATTCGAAGAAGTCACTGCCCTCGACTCGAGTCAGCTTCCGCTCACCCTCGACGAGGCTCACCTGCACGACGTGCGGCATGTAGACCCGCACGACGACGTCCTGACCCTTCGGGAGCCGGCCTAGCACCGCAAAGGGGTCATGATGCCGCCCCTCGGCGATCTTTGTCAGTTCGGGGTCCAGCTTGGCAGCGGGAGTAGCCATCGTTCGCTTACGCTCCTGATCCATGGGTCAGCGTGGCGGGTCGAGCCGCGGAACCACGGCGCGCGCGACCATCGCCGCGAGCCGCCGACGCTGACAGAGGCCGGCGTTCGCCGGCATGACGACGAAACCGGCAGGGTCTGCCCTAACCGGCAAGGTCGTAGTTGAGGATGTCCGTGGCACGGCGGCAGATCTCACGACCGTAGTCGGTCCACAGGCCCTGCCCCCAGTAGCGGTAGCAGGACGTCTGCGAGCTCAGCAGGTGAAAGAGCGCGTTGCGGTAACGCGGGTCGTCCGTCGACACCCGGCCCTCGGTCACCTTGCGGTGGAACAGCGCGCTCACCTCCTCCATGGGGCCGAGCACGTTCTCGTAGCCGCGCACCCAGGACAGGTTGTTGGTCCAGCTGCCGCCGTCCATGTGGAAGCGGTGATCCTCGCGGCGCAGCGCCTCGATGGCCTGCGCCAGCCGCTCCGGCCCGTCGCCCGGCTTCATCCGCTCCCAGATGCGCTTGTGGAAGAGCGGCTGCAGCGCCGGCAGGTCGGCCTGCCTGATCCCCGACGCCAACAGGTGCTCGAGGTATTCGCTGGCGTTCATCAGCGGCACCTCGCCCCAGGACGCGTTGCGGACGACTTCCTCGTACTTCGACGGGAACTCGTTCATCATCACGCCGCCGTTCTCGCCGTCCGCGATCTGCGTCACCAGCGGCGGCACCTGGCGGCCCGCCAGCTCCAGTCGTCCCAGGCCCTGCGCCTCGAACCACGGCTGCATCTGCGCCACCAGCTTGGTGTCCGAGCCCTGCGTCTTGACGATCGCGATGATCTCCGCGGTCTCGCCCGTGGAGCTGGTGCACACCAGGCGGTGCGGCAGGTGCGGGCGCCGCGGGTGCCAGCCGTCCTCCGGCTGCTCCACCGTGTGCTCCTGCACCAGAACCCACTGGAAGCCGCAGTCCAGCAGTGTCCGGACGAAGGCGTAGGCCAGGTCGGGATGGTTCGGCAGCGCCATCTCCGACGGCGAGAACCCCCGCACCCGCTCCAGCGCCGCGAAGCCGAATATCGCCCCGAAGTGCTGCTGCCACGCCTGCACGTGCCGCCGGTAGTCCTGCACGGGCGTGGAGGGCGCCACCGCGTGGCCCCAGGGCGCGCCGAGCCACTCGACGTTGCCCTGGTAGGCGGGGTCGCAGGTGATCGTCTTCATGCTATCGATGACGTCGTCGCGCCCCATGGTGCGCAGGCCGTGGAACAGGGTGCCGGAGTACTCCAGCATCACCCGCGGGTTCTTCCCCTCGGCGACCAGCCGCGGCACGATCTCGCCCATCCGCTTGTAGCAGTGCGCGAACACCGGGGCATTGTGGTTGTCGCCGATGTCGCGGTGCTCGTCCATGTACTGCAGATTGCCGATGATCGCCGCGGTGCGCAGGTCGCCGCCGCCCGCCGGTATCAGCGGCTGGTGCATGTGCAGGGCGATGGCGCAGGCGCTTCGAACCGCGCCGAAGTCGATACGCCCGGGCCCGCGGTAGAGCTCGCGGCCATGGCCGGCGCCCATCACCTGGGCAACCCGCGCCTCCGCCCCGCTGATGTTCGGCACGCCGTCGATGTATTCCGGTAGCTCGCTCATCCCCGCACTCCCTCAGGTGTTGTCACTTGTGGCGGACCCACTCGTAGACGCTGACGTAGTCATGGCCCGGCTGGCTCCAGGAATAGTCGTAGCCCATGCCCTGGCGCATCAGCTGCTGGAAATCGTCCGGGTGGTGGTTCCACAGGCCGATGGCGCGATGCATCGCCGATTCGAGGCCCGCGAAGTCCGCCTGATGGAAAACGTAACCGTTGCGCGCTTCGACCGGCTTGTTCGCATAGTCGCGGTCGAACACCGTGTCGACCAGCCCGCCCACCGCGCGCACGATCGGCACCGTGCCGTAGCGCAGCGCGATCATCTGTGTCAGGCCGCAGGGCTCGAACAGGCTCGGCACCACGATGAGATCGGCGCCGGCATAGATGAGATGAGCAAGCTCTTCGTCGTAGCCGATCTCGAGGTGGCAGTCCGGGTTCTCGTTCAGGTCGTGCTTGACGTGCCAGAACTCGTTGTTGATGCCGAGCTCCGGGCTCGAGCCGAGCAGCACGAACTGCGCCCCGTGCTGCAGGCTGTAGAACAGGGCGTGGCGGATGAGGTGGACGCCCTTCTGGGTGTCGAGCCGGCCGACGTAGGCGACGATCGGCTTGTAGGCGTCGACCAGCATCATGCGGTGGCGCAGCGCCCGCTTGTTCGTGTACTTGCGCTCGAGCGAATCGCGCGTGTAGTGGGCGGTGATGTACGGATCGATCTCCGGGTTCCACATCTCGTAGTCGAGCCCGTTCAGGATCCCGCCGAACTTCTCCTTGAAGCGGTGCAGGGTGTGGCCGAGGCCGTAGCCCTGATCGGTGTGCAGCGCCTCCCAGGCATGCTGCGGCGAGACGGTCGAGATGTAGTTGGCGTAGGTGATCGCGCCCTTGGTCAGGTTGAGGGCGGTCGGGTTGAAGTCGTCGCGCAGCCGGTCGACCGAGCAGTAATAGTCGGGACGCCCGAGGCCCGTGGACCACAGCACGTTCTCGCCAACGATGCCCTGGTGCTTGAAGTTGTGGATGGTGTGGACGGCGCGCACCCGGTCCATGCCGTGGTGGGCATAGACCTCGTACAGGAGCACCGGGATGATGGCCGTCTGCCAGTCGTGGGTATGGATCACGTCCGGCCGCTTGCCGGCCTTCAGCAGGAACTCCATCGCCGCCTTGCTGAAGAAGGTGAAACGCAGGTGCTCGTCGGGGAAGCCGTAATAGGTGCCGCGCTCGAAGAAGCGGTCGGCCGAGTGCGGCTCGATGAAGAAGCACTTGCGGCCGTGCACGAAGCCGAACCAGATGGTGCAGGGGATGATGCCGTTCAACCACGGCACCCGCAGGTCCTCCCAGACGACCTGCAGCCCCCAGATGTGGTCGTAGCGCATGCAGTCGTACTTCGGCAGAATGATCTCGACCGCATGGCCGCGGATCTCCAGCTCGCGGCTGAGCCCGAACACCACGTCGCCGAGTCCGCCGACCTTTGCGACCGGGACGCACTCCGAAGCAACCATCACGATGTACATAGGCGTCGTTCGCTCAGTTCATGCGTGCCGCCGCGCGCGGGGAACGCCCGGGCATGCTGGCGGCGACCGCGGGGCCGGCTCAGAAGCCCTCCCGCGCCCGCTGCAGCGCCTCCCTTGACCGGTCCAGGTCGGCATCGCAGCGCGGCACCCAGGTCTCTCCCCAGTAGATGTTGCAGCTGGTCTCGGCACGCAGCAGGTGCCACGTGGCGTCCTCGAGCGCGTCCCAGACGGCCGCGTTGCCGACGTGCTGCTCCCCTGCCTGCCAGCGCAGGGCGTGCACCTCGCGGCTGGTGTCGGCGATGCGGGCGAGCGCGTCGCGCTGCGCCTGCGAGCCGGTCCACTGGGTGAACTCGTGGCCGCTGTGCCAGCCGGTGTTCCAGGCGCCGGTGCGCACCGTCACCTCGCCCCAGACCCCGTGTCGGTCGAGGTAGTCCTCGATGAAGGTCGGGCGCACCGTCGCGTCATCCGCCCGCGCCTGCGCCATGTAGGCCGGCCAGAACTCGCCCCAGAAGCTGCCGCCGAGCGAGGTGTTGCGGAACCAGCCGCCGTTGTCGCCGTCGGTGGCGGTGGTGACGAGCGGGGGAAAGTCGCACCAGCGCGTCCGCTCCTCCACCTCGCGGCGGAACCACTCGAACTCCATGCCCGATTCCTGGGCGTCCGACAGCTCGCGGTCGCGCACCACCACCACGATCTCCTGGCCGTCGTAGCGCGCGACGTGGGGCCGGTAGCGCAGCTCGGGCCAGCTCATCGGCGTAACGGCCTCGACGTGGGCGCTGTCGACGAGGACATAGCGGTAGCCGAAGCGCCGGAGCAGCGGGATGAGCTCCATGCTGAAGCCCATCTCCGGCGGCCAGAAGCCCGCGAAGCGATCGCGCCAGAGCAGGTGGCGGGCGATGCCGCGCCAGCGGGCCAGTTGCTCCTCGCGGTCGGCGGCCGGGATCAGCGGCAGGACCGGGTGGTAGTAGCCGGTCCCGAGCACCCGGATGATGCGGTCGTTCTGCAGATGCCAGAGCAGCGCGCCACAGTCGACGACGCCGTAGACCCTGGCCTGGAAGCAGGGATCCGACAGGGTCTCGAGCAGCGTCCCGGACAGCGAAAGGTGGACCCGCCCGATGTCCTCGTCGCGCCACAGGGTCCGCGGGATGCGATCCATGGCGTAGAGGATCTGCTCCGCCTCCCAGGGCTCGTGGGCGAGCAGGTGATCGAGGTTGCCGGCGGGCTGATGAAGGTTGAGCACCAGCGCGTGATGGACAGGAGTCACGACGGGTCCCCTCCGTCTGCGAAAAAACCTATTTTAAAAGATGCTAATTTGCTGGCAATTCATATCTTCGTGGTGACGTTGTGGTAACGTCGCGATGCTGCACCGCAGCATGCGCAAGCGGTACAAGCGGTCGAATGCGGCCAGAAGCCGACGGCACAGTGTCGCACCGCGGATGCTTTCGACATAGCCAATTCGGCGGCAGTGGCCGCGTCACAGCGCGTTCCGTTTCCGCCTGAGCGGGGCTTCCCGGCCCGCCGCGCGCCGGTCACGGTCCTGTGCCTCGGGTTGGTCGCGTACGACCCCGATGCGGCAGCGCAGCATGCCCACCATGACTCGCCTTGGCAGTTGACCCAACGCAAGCGGGCGGCCGGCGGGCACCGGCCGCGGGCCTAGTATTTCCTCGAGAAGACCCCGAGCCGTCGCGGACGATGGTCCGGGAGGGGGAGTGTATCTCCCCATTCATCGCCGCTCGTGCATTCCGGAGGTACTCGGGATGGCAACCTACCTGTTCAGCGACTTGAGCAGCCGCAGCACACTGGCCTTCAACCCTGCGACCGACATCCTGCGTTTCGACAGCACCGCCATCTCCGCAGCCAATGTGGTTCTGGGCCTCAACGGCGGCAGTTCCGTGATCGAGGCGGCCGGCAAGAGGGTCACCCTCAGCGGGGTGGTGTGGGAGGAGCTGTCGGCGCTCAATCTGCGGTTCGCCAACGGAACCAAGCTGCTGGTCGGCGACAGGCTGGCGACGACGGCGCAGGACATCGCCGCCAACACCATCACCGGCAGCAGCGGCCACGACCAGCTGATCGGCCTCGGCGGCAACGACGTGCTCGTGGGTGGCGCCGGCATCGACGTCGCCTTGCTCCGGGGCACGAAAGCCGGCTTCGTCGTCGGCGACGCCACCAGCGCCAGCTTCACCGTCAGGGACATCGACCTCGCGGACGGCAACGAGGGCCGGGACACGCTCGCCGGCATCGAGAAGATGCGCTTCAGCGACGGCGACATCCAGGCGACGCTCGTCGGCGAGTTCCGCGCGAACACCTACGTCGAAGGCCACCAGGGCGAGCCCGCCATCGCGGGACTGGCCGACCGCGGGTTCGTGGTCACGTGGTTCTCCTACGACCAGCCGGGGGACGAGAAGTCTGGCGTCTACGGTCAGCGCTACGACTCGAACGGCGACGCGGTCGGCGGCGAGTTCCACGCCAACACCACCACGGCGGACGACCAGCGGTTCTGCGCGGTGGCTGGCCTGCAGGACGGCAAGTACGTGACGGTCTGGACGTCCGGGCTCGGCGGCACGGAGTTCGACGTATACGGCCAGATGTACGCGGCGAACGGCCAGCCGTCGGGCAGCGAGTTCCTGGTCAACACCACGACCTACGGCTATCAGTGGAAACCGCAGGTCATCGCGCTGGACGACAGCGGATTCGTCGCGGTCTGGATCTCGCAGGCCAACGGCATCGGCAACCTCGTTGGCCAGCGCTACGGCGCCAATGGAGCGAAGGTCGACGGTGAATTCCAGGTCAACCAGCAGTCATTCGACGACTTCCATTACGGACTCAGCCTCACCGGCCTCGCGAGCGGCGGCTTCGTCGTCGCCTGGGAGGCGGAACCGGACGGCTATTCGCACGACATTCACGCCCGGGTGTGCGGTACGGGCGGGATCTGGAGCGATGAGTTCCGCGTCCATGCCGATACGGCGAATTATCGAGACGCCCCTTCGGTCGCCGGCCTCACGGGCGGCGGATTTGTCGTGACCTGGACCTCGTACGGCGAGGACGAGTCAGGCACTGGCGGTATCTACGCCCAGCGCTACACGGCGGATGGCCTTGCGGTGGACGGTCAGTTCCGCGTCAACAGCACCGTGGCCGGCGACCAGTACGATTCCGCTGTTGCCGCGCTCACGGGCGGCGGCTTCGTCGTGACCTGGGTGTCCGACCAGGACGGAAGCGCAACGAGCATCCAGGGCCAGCGCTTCGCCGCCGACGGCAACAAGGTCGGCGGCGAGTTCCTGGTCAACACCTTCCCAACGGGCATGCAATGGTATCCGGCGGTCGCCGCGCTCGCCGACGGCGGCTTCGTGGTGAGCTGGCAATCGGACAGCCAGGACGACAGCACATACGACGACTACGGGGTCGGCGGCGTCTACTGGCAGCGCTACGACGCGAGCGGCAACGCGCTCGCCAAGCTGTACCTGTCCGGGTCGACTGGCACCTCGATCGGGGACATCCTGGTCGGCACGGCCGGCGCCGACACGCTGCTCGGGCTTGCCGGCAACGACACCCTGAAGGGCCTAAGCGGGGACGACTCGCTGATCGGCGGCGCCGGCAGCGACATCGCCGTCTATGCCGGGGCGATGGGTGACCACCTGTTCTCTCAGACGCTCGAGGACGCCTTCTTCGTCTCGGACGTCAACGCCGCCGACGGCGATGCCGGGACCGACAGCCTGAACGCGATCCAGACGGTGCGGTTCACGAACGGCGACGTGCAGGCGACCCAGGTTTGCGAGTTCCGCGTCAACCCAACCAGCGCGGAGTGGGGCCACTCCCCATCCGCGGCTGAGCTGTCCGGTGGCGGCTATGTGATCGCCTGGGAAGGCCCGGACCAGTCCGGCCACGGCATCTACGCCCAGCGCTACGCGCCCGACGGGACCACCCTCGGCGCGGCCTTCCACGTCAACACGACCTGGATGTATGAGCAGACCAGCCCGAGCGCCACGGGGCTGGCGGACGGCGGGTTCCTCGTGACCTGGGACTCTCAACAGGACGGCAGCGGGGAGGGAATCTATGGCCAGCGGTATGGCGCGACCGGCGCCCCGGTCGGCGTCGAGTTCCGGGTCAACACGTACACGCAGAGCGACCAGTTGCTGCCGGCCACGGCGCTGCTGACCGACGGTGGCTTCGTCGTCGTCTGGCACTCCCTCGACCAGGACGGCAACGCCTACGGCGTCTACGGGGAGCGTTACGCAGCCAGTGGCGCCAAGGTCGGTGGCGAGTTCCAGGTCAACACGTCGACCGCCGGCTCGGACGAGCTGCCTGCCGTCGCGGCGCTGGCCGGCGGCGGCTTCGTGGTGACGTGGCGGGCCTACTACGACCAGATCAATTACCAGGCCGACGTCCGCGCGCAGATCTACGGCGCCGACGGCAACAGGGTGGGCGGCGAATTCACGGTGCACACCCCCAACACCGAGGACCAGGGCTTCCCGGCCGTCACGGGTCTCAAGCTCGCCGACGGCGGCGGCTTCGTCGTCGCGTGGCATTCCCAGAACCAGGACGGGGACGGCTACGGGATCTACGCGCAGCGGTTTACCGCCGCCGGCGTCAAGGTCGGCAGCGAGTTCCGCGTCAATACCACCACGGCCGAGCCACAGTACTTCCCCGCGATCGCCACCCTCGCGGACGGCGACTTCGTGGTGACCTGGACCTCCGGCTACCTGCCACCGAATCAGGAATGCGAGACGGACATCTATGGTCAGCGCTTCCACGCGGACGGCACCAAGGTGGGCGGCGAGTTCCGCGTCAACGTCTACACGCCGACGATCCAGGAACACTCCTGCGTCACCGCCCTACCCGATGGCGGGTTTCTCGTCACGTGGCATTCGCAGGAAGGCAGCGAGGCGGGGGAAGGCGTCTACGGCAAGCGCTTCGACGCCGCCGGCAATCCCGTCAACGAGCTCTGGCTCAGGGGCGGTGCCGGCAACGACACCCTGCGCGTGGCCACGGGCGTGCAGGTGCTCAGGGGCGGACTCGGCAACGACACCTACGTGATCGACAGCGCACTCGACCGCGTCGTCGAGCTCGCCTCGCAGGGAACGGACACGATCCGCTCCCCGATCAGCTACACGCTGCCACCGAACGTCGAGAACCTCGTGCTCACGGGTGTGGCCACAACCAGCGGCACCGGCAACGAGCTGAGCAACGTCCTGACGGGCAACGACGCGGCGAACGTGCTGGATGGCGGCGGCGGCAACGACACGCTGATCGGCCTGGACGGGGACGACACCTACGTGGTGAACGTCGGCGACGTCGTGACCGAGGCGACCGACGGGGGAACGGATACGGTGTGGTCGAGTATCAGCTATGCCCTGACGGCCAACGTGGAATACCTGGTCCTGAGTGGTACCGCCGCGGTCAACGGCACCGGCAATGACCTCGCCAACACGATCACCGGCAATGCCGCCGAAAATGTCCTCGACGGCAAGGGCGGAGGCGACGTCCTGATCGGTGGGCTCGGCAACGATATCTATGTCGTGGACAGTCCGGATGACACGGTGATCGAGCTCGCCGATCAGGGCACGGACCGGGTCAGGAGCAGCATCAGCCATGCGCTGCAGGACCACTTCGAGAACCTGACGCTGACCGGTACTGCCTCCACCGATGGTATGGGCAACACGCTCAACAACAACCTCACCGGCAACGCCGCTAACAACGGACTGAACGGCCTCGCCGGCAACGACAGCCTCGCGGGCGGTGCCGGCAACGACACCCTTGCGGGCGGAACGGGCAACGATACGCTGACGGGCGGCGCGGGCCGGGATCTGTTTCAGTTCGACACCGGACTCGCTGCAACCACGAACCGCGACACCATCAGGGATTTCGTGGTGGCGGACGACACGATCGCCCTCCAGCAGGGGGTCTTCAGCGGGCTGGATGCTGGCGCGCTACCGAGGACGGCATTCTGGAAGTCGGCCTCGGCGACGGCCGCGCACGATCCGGACGATCGGATCATCTACAACTCGACGACCGGCGCCCTTTACTACGACGCTGACGGTACCGGCACCGAGGCCGCCCCGATCCGGTTCGCCACCCTGGCCGGCTCGCCGGACGGAGTGACCTATGCGGACTTCGTGGTGACGGTAACCCCATGAATTGACGGGCGTGCAGGGAGAGCCTGGCGACGGCCATCGACCATGCTGGCTCTTCCGGGAGGCGTGGGCCTTTCCGATCCGCTCCTGGCGCATTGGTCGAACGAGGACTCCTCATCGGGCCCCCGAACGGGCCGTACCTCTCACGATCGCTTGCGCAGCCAGATGCTACCGCTCCATCCCTTCTTCACGGCCAGCGGCAGGGCAGCCGCCAGCGCGTCGTGGTGAAACCTCTCCAGAAAGCTGTTGAAGACGACAATTTCAGACTTGTCGTTGTACTGGAGGAAAGCCCGTAGGAGGTAGCTCTCGTTCAGGTTCGCGCCACCGTAAACCCAGTTCTTGAGATATTCAAAGCCCGCGAAGACGTCGTGGAAGTGAATGTTGACGCCGGGGTTCAGGGAGGGGAGCACCTCGAAGATGATGTGGTTCACGTCGCTGCCGATCTTCGACACGTGTGACGAATCGACGAAGAGGATGTCGTTCTCCTGGAGGCTGCCGAACGTCTCCAGCGGGACGTCCTGGACCGGCTGCTGGTGCAGGACGGCGCCACCCTGATCTGCACTGCCGTCTGCAGGCTCGCGTCCGCTCCTGCCGAGCAGGCTGAGCAGCCTGGCGGGATGAGGCTCGATGAATTCCAGGCTAATGCGGCGATCGAAGAAGATCCT
>Ga0316601_100000745_pt1 | contig 14882 bp, 15 predicted proteins | sample OWC_soil_day5_no_FD_207663 | JGI IMG/M metagenome (GOLD analysis project Ga0316601, IMG submission 207663) | Wetland soil microbial communities from Old Woman Creek delta, Ohio, United States - OWC_soil_day5_noCT | ecosystem: Environmental > Terrestrial > Soil > Wetlands | place: USA: Ohio... | reverse complement strand
TGCCGCAGGCAATCTGTGCCGCCTCGATGGCGATGGTGCCGCTGCCGCAGCAGGGGTCGTGCAGCGCTCCGCCTTCGTCGGGCGTGCCGCGCCAGCCGGCGGCGGCGAGCATGGCTGCGGCCAGGGTTTCCTTCAGTGGCGCGTCGCCCTTGTCCTCGCGCCAGCCGCGCTTGAACAGCGATTCGCCCGACGCATCGACATACAGCGTGGCGCGCTGCTCGCCCAGGTGCAGCACCAGCTGCAAGTCGGGCGCTCGGGTGTCGACGTTGGGGCGTTCGCCGGTCAGCTCGCGCAGCTGGTCGCACACCGCGTCCTTGATGCGCAGTGCGGCGAAGTTCAGGCTGCGCAACGGACTGCGCTGCGCGGTGCTGTCCACGCGCAGCGTGTGCTGCGCGGTGATCCAGGTGGCCCAGTCGACACGGCGGGCCATCGCGTACAGATCGTCCTCGTGTCGGTAGTCGGCGCCGGCCACCTCGATCAGCACGCGCTGTGCCAGGCGGCTGCCCAGGTTCAGCGCCATCAGGCCCTCGGCGTCACTGCCCAGCGACACGCCGCCGCGCCGCGCCTGTACGGGGGTGCCGGGCAGCAGGCGGCCGATCTCGTCGCACAGCAGCGCCTCGACGCCGGCCGCGCAGGGCAGGAACAGGCGCAGGTCGTCGCGCATCGGGCCTAGGGGGATTTGCGCAGGTTGGCTGGCGCGATCTTCAGCGCCTCGCGGTACTTGGCCACGGTGCGCCGCGCCACTTGGATCCCCTGCTCGTCGAGCATCTGGCTCAGCTGGCTGTCGGACAGCGGCTTGGCCGGGTCCTCGGCGGCGACCAGCTGCTTGATCAGCGCGCGCACCGCGGTGCTGGAGGCGTTGCCGCCGGACTCGGTGTTCAGCGACGAGCCGAAGAAGTACTTCAGTTCGAAGGTGCCCATCGGCGAGGCCAGGTACTTGGCGGTGGTGACACGCGAGATGGTCGATTCGTGCAGCCCCAGCTCGTCGGCGATCTCGCGCAGCACCAGCGGCTTCATCGCGATCTCGCCATGGGTGAAGAAGCTCTTCTGGCGCTCGACGATGGCACTGGAGACGCGCAGGATGGTGTCGAAGCGCTGCTGGATGTTCTTCATGAACCAGCGCGCCTCCTGCAGCCTGGCGCTGAGGCCGGCATTGGCGCCGTTGGCGCCGCGCGAACCGCGCAGCGCCTGCGCGTACAGGTCGTTGATGCGCAGCTTGGGCATGACATCGGGGTTTAGCGCCACCTTCAGGCCACGGCCGGTGCGGCGCACGATGACGTCGGGCACCACCGCATAGGTCTCGGTCTGTTCGAAGGCCCGACCCGGCTTGGGCTCGCACTGCACGATCAGCGCCTGCGCCTCGCGCACCAGGTCCTCGTCGGCGCCGGTGGCGGCGGCCAGGCGCTTGAAGTCGCGCCTGGCCAGCAGCTCCAGGTGGCGCTGGCAGATCACCAGCGCGATGGCCTGCGCCTCGCAGCGCGGCCCGGCGCGCAGCTGCAGGCTCAGACATTCATTCAAGTCGCGCGCGCCCACGCCCAACGGCTCCATGCTATGCAGCCACTGCAGCGCGCATTGCAGCCGCGCCATCAACTCGTCGCGGGCCTCGTCCTCGTCGGCGTCGATGCCCAGCATCTCGGCCAGTCGCGCCGCGATGTCGTCCAGGGTGTCGGCCAGGTAGCCGTCGCCATTGAGCGATTCGATCAGTACTTCCAGTGCGGCGCGGTCTTCGGACGTCAGCCGCATGCCGGCCATCTGGCCCCGCAGATGCTCCTGCAGCGAGAGGCTGCCGCCGCCGCGCTCGAACTCGCCGCCGTCGTCTTCGCCATTGGCGCTGCCGCTGCTTTGGCCAGGGGTTTCGCGGATGCCGTCGAAATCGTCGCGCTCGGTGCCGTTTTCCCAGTCGTCGCGCTCGGTGGCGCCGAAGTCGTCGGCCTTGACTTCGGGCAGCGGCGGCTCGGCATCGCCGCCGTCGAATTCGTCGCGCTCGCGCACCTGCTCGCTGCTCGGCTCGGTGGCTGCGGCGTGCTCCGAAGGGGCGGTGTCGAAGGATGCGGCCTCGTCGTCGACCTCGAGGAAGGGGTTCTGCTCGAGCATCTGCTCGATTTCCTGCTGCAGCTCCAGCGTGGACAACTGCAACAGGCGAATCGACTGCTGCAGCTGCGGCGTCAGCGCCAGGTGCTGCGACAGGCGGACCTGCAGGGACGGTTTCATCATCGACACCGCCTGCTACATCCTGAAGTTCTCGCCGAGGTACACCTTGCGCACCTCGGCGTTGTCGATGATCTGCTGCGCCGTGCCCTCGGCCAGCACCTGGCCGTCGCTGATGATGTAGGCGCGGTCGCAGATGCCCAGCGTCTCGCGCACGTTGTGGTCGGTGATGAGCACACCGATGCCGCGCAGCCGCAGGAAGCCGATGATGCGCTGGATCTCGATCACCGCGATCGGGTCGATGCCGGCAAAGGGTTCGTCCAGCAGGATGAAACGCGGCTGCGTGGCCAGCGCCCGCGCGATTTCCACGCGCCGCCGCTCGCCTCCGGACAAGGCCGGCGCCGGCGAATCGTGCAGCTTCTCGATGCCCAGCTCGTGCAGCAGGCGGGCGAGCTGGGTGTCGATGACCGATTTCGACAACGGCCGGCCACGCTCGTCGACCTGCAGCTCGAGCACGGCGCGCACGTTCTCCTCGACCGTCAGCTTGCGGAAGATCGAGGCTTCCTGAGGCAGGTAGGACAGGCCCAGGCGCGAGCGCTTGTGGATCGGCAGCGCATGCACCGGCTGGCCGTCGATCTCGATCATGCCGGCGTCGGCGCGGATCAGCCCGACGACCATGTAGAAGGTGGTGGTCTTGCCGGCGCCGTTGGGGCCAAGCAGGCCCACCACCTCGCCGGCACTGACGGCCAGGTGCACGTCCTTGACCACCATGCGCGAGCCGAAGCTCTTGCGCAGCCCTGAAGCCTGCAGCCGGCTGGTGGGTGCAGGCGCGGCGCTGGGCAGGTCGCGCGGCTGGGCGCTCAACGGGTCACCCCGAGCGCGTTCGACGGGCTCAGCGGCACCGGATCGGCGGCCTTCGGCGCCGAGGCGGCCGAGTCCTCGCGTGGCGCAAACACCGCACGCACCCGGCCAGTGGGGTTGGTCGGCGAAGCCGCACCACCGGTCACCTTGAACAGTTCGTTGGTGTTGTCCCAGGTGATCAGCGAGCCGGTGATCTCGTCGGCCACCGTGCCGGCGCGCAGCCGGCGCACGGCGGCGTTGCCGACGAAGCGCAGGGTGTCGGAGCGCGCGTCGAACTCGATGCGTTCGGCCGCGCCCTCGACCGTCTCGTCGACGCCATCACGCTTCTGGCGGAAGCTGGCCGGCCGCTCGGCGCTGCCGATGGCCATGGCTTCGCGGTAGCCGTCGGGGCGTTCGCGCAGTTCGACCCGGTCGGCGCGCAGCACCATGGTGCCCTGGCTGATGACGACGTTGCCGTTGAAGATGACCACCTGGCGCTGCAGGTCGACGCTGCCGGGCTTGTCGGCCTCGATCGACATCGGCTTGCTGCGGTCGGCCTTTTCGGCCAGGGCCGGCGCGGCGCAGAGCGCGGCCAGGGCCAGTGCCAAAGCGGCAGATCCGCAGCGAAGGAAGGGGAAGGTGATGGCGGACACGTCTTGCGGCACGAAACTTGCAGGCCATTCTAGCTGCAAGTATCGAATTCCCGGGCTTCGCAACGGGTGCAAAAAGCCACAGTCGCGCGCCGGTCAGCGCCGACCGGCGCGCGGGCAGGGTCGCCCGCTCAGGTGGGCTTGCGCAGGCTTTGCACCAGGGCGTCGGTGACGGCCAGCGCGCGCTCGTTGCTGCCGGCCTGCGAGCCGGAGGTCACGTAGCGGCCCTGCACGGCCATCGCCGGCACGCCGTCGATCTTGTAGGCTTGGCTGAGCTGCTGGGCCTGGCGCGCCTTGGTCTGCACGCCGAAGGACTTGTACATCTCGATGAACTTGGCCCCGTCCAGGCCATTGGCGCTCATGAAGGCGGCCAGGTCGGCTTCCTTGTCCAAGCGCTGGCGCTGCTGGTGGATGGCGTCGAACACCTTGCGGTGCATGTGTTCGGCCTGGCCCATCGCCTCCAGCGCGTAGTAGATCTTCTGGTAGTTCTCGTACAGTGCGTTGAAGCCGACCGGCACGCGCTTGAACACCACGTCGGCGGGCAGCCGCTTGGCCCAGCCCTCCAGCGTCGGCTCCAGCGCATAGCAGTGTGGGCAGCCGTAGGAGAAGAATTCGAGCACCTCGATCTTGCCGGCCGGCGCCGTCACGGCCACCGGCTGCGACAGCTTGGTGTAGTGCGTGCCCTCGACCGGGCCGGCCTGCGCGACAGCCGATCCGGCCCAGGCGGTGCCCAGGCCGACGACGGCTAGCTGCAACGAGAAGTCACGGCGCTTCATGGAGTTCCTTTGTTCGGTTCGGTTGTGCTTGAGTCGCGGGGCGGGGCAAAGTTCATTGCCGTTCGACGCGTACGAGGGTGGATTCCACGCCCGCGGCCTGCAGCTTCTCGATCGCCGAATCGGCCTGGGCGCGCGCTTCGAAGGGCCCGACGCGCACGCGGTAGACCGTGCGTCCGGCCTGTTCGCGCTCGGTCACCTTTGCATCCATGCCCATCAGAGCCAGTTTGGCGCGTTGCGCCTCGGCATCGTCCGAGCGGGTGAAGGCGCCCGCCTGGGCGAAGAAGATCAGCGCCGGCGCCCCGGGCCGGGACGCTGCGCGGGCGGCCGCTGCGGTCGGCGGCGCCGCCGAAGCAGCCGGCGCCGGCGTGGTCGTGGCGGCCACAGGCTGTGCTGGGTTCTGCGCCGCCGGGCCGGCGGGCGCAGCCGGCCGCGCCGGCGGCTTGGTGCTCAGCCCGGCGTTGGGATCCCAGCTCTTGTTGCGCTCGGCTTCGGCGGCGTCCTGGTCGGCGGTGCGCTGCGGCACCTTGTTGATGAAGGGCACCGGCACCTTGGTGACATACAGCGCCACGCCCAGCGCCAGCGCCAGGCCGATCAGCAGCCCGACCACCAGGCCCACCATGAAACCACCACGCTGTGCCTTCATGCGGCCTCCTCGGGCAACGGTGCGACTTCGCGCGCCATCGATTCGGGCGCGCTCACGCCCAGCAGCTGCAACGCATTGCGCAGCACCTGCCTTGTCGCCGCGAGCAGCGCCATGCGTGCGCGCGCCAGCGCCTCGTCGTCGACCAGGAAGCGCTCGGCCGCGTAGTAGCTGTGGAACGCGGCCGACAGGTCGCGCAGGTAGAAGGCCAGGTCGTGCGGTGCCAGGTCGGCGGCGGCTCGCGCCAGCATCTCGGGGTAGTCAGCCAGCTTCAGCATCAGCGCCTGCTCGGTGGGCGCGGTCAGCAGCGACAGATCGGCCGCCTCCAGTCCCTTGTTCCATTGCGCCAGCACCGAGCAGATGCGCGCATGCGCGTACTGCACGTAGAACACCGGGTTCTCGTCGTTGGCCTTCAGCGCCAGGTCGACGTCGAAGACGAACTCGGTGTCGGCCTTGCGGCTGATCAGGAAGAAACGCACCGCGTCGCGGCTGGTCCAGTCGATCAGGTCGCGCAGCGTGACGTAGCTGCCGGCGCGCTTGGAGATCTTCACTTCCTGGCCGCCGCGCATCACCGTCACCATCTTGTGCAGCAGGTAGTCGGGGAAGCCCTGCGGGATGCCCAGGCGCGCCGCCTGCAAGCCGGCGCGCACGCGCGCGACGGTGCCGTGGTGGTCGCTGCCCTGCACGTTGATGACCTTGTGGAAGCCGCGCTCGAACTTCTGGATGTGATAGGCCACATCCGGCACGAAGTAGGTGTATTGCGCGCCGTCGAGGGACGACGGGTCGGCCCCGGCCGGGGCCGACTTGCGCATCACGCGGTCCTTGTCGTCGCCGTAGTCGGTGCTGCGCAGCCACAGCGCGCCATCCTTCTCGTAGGTGTCGCCGCCCTCGACCAGGCGCTTGACCGCCGCCTCGACGCGGCCACTGACGTACAGGCTGGATTCGAGGAAATAGTGGTCGAAGCGCACGCCGAAGGCCTGCAGGTCCAGGTCCTGCTCGCGCCGCAGGTAGGCCACCGCGAACTGGCGGATGTCGTCCAGGTCGTCGATGTCGCCCGAAGCGGTGAAGCTGCGGTCGTCGGCTTGCACCGTGGCGCGCGCGCGGTAGGCGGCGGCGATGTCGGCGATGTAGTCGCCGTTGTAGGCGGCTTCGGGCCAGCCGGCATCGCCCGGCGCCAGGCCGCGCAGTCGCGCCTGGGTGGACGCGGCCAGCGTGGCGATCTGCACGCCGGCATCGTTGTAATAGAACTCGCGCGTGACCTGCCAGCCCTGCGCCTCGAACAGGTTGCAGATGCAGTCGCCCAGCGCCGCCTGGCGCGCATGGCCCACATGCAGCGGGCCGGTGGGGTTGGCCGAGACGAACTCCACCAGCACGCGCTCGGTGCGTGCCGGCCGGCAGCCGAAGGTACGGGTGTCGCGCAGCACCTCGGCCACCACCGCCTGCTTCGCGGTCGGCTTCAGCCGCAGGTTGACGAAGCCGGGCCCGGCGATCTCGATGTCCTGCACCCAACGTTGCACCGCGGGCTGGTCGCGCAACTGCGCGACCAGCGCCTGCGCCAGCTCGCGCGGGTTCTTCTTCAGCGTACGCGCCAGCGGCATGGCGGCCGTGATGGCCAGATCGCCATGGGCGGCGACCTTGGGCGACTCGAAAGCACTGCTCAGGCCGGCGCCCGGAGCCATCTGCGCGAGCACTGCCTCCAGTGCCTGCAACAGCTCCTGCTTGGCTTGGATCATGCGCGGATTCTACTTTTGGCTGTGGCGTCACATCGCTACGCGTTATGAGCCTGCGCCGAAGCGTGGGGTGCTTTGGCTGCGGCGTCACATCGCTGCGCGATACGAGCCTGTGCCGAAGCGCCTTGCGCTTTGCCGCCCACACCGAGCCGCCGCTTCGGCGCAGCGTGACGGATGACGCTTTGTCGGTCTGCTTGAGGGCGCGGCCAGCCGGCAATGGCTGCACCATGCGCGGTGGCGCGGTCCCATCGCGCCCCTGGTCACCGATGCCCGTCCGAGCCCCCCCGATCCCCGTCGCCTGCACCCGCGCGGGCGAGCTGCCTGCGTACATCGGCAAGTACGCGGTGCGCGCCAAGCTCGGTGAAGGCGCGACCAGCGAAGTCTTCCTGGCCCACGACGACTTCCACCTGCGCGACGTGGCCGTCAAGCGCGTGCGCAGCGGCTTGGCGCTGGACACGCCGGAAGGGCATTTCCAGCAGCACTTCTTCGCCGCCGAGGCGGCGCTCGTCGGCCGGCTGCAGCACCCGAACGTGGTGCAGATCTACGACGCAGTGGAAGACGCCGAGGCCCCCTACCTGGTGATGGAATATGTCGACGGCGTCACCTTGCGGCGCTTCTGCCGCGCCGACGCGCTGTTGTCGCTGGAGCAGGTGGTGGAGATCGGCTTCAAGTGCGCGATGGCGCTGGGCTATGTCTACCGTCAGGGTCTGATCCACCGCGACGTCAAGCCGGCCAACATCCTGGCCACGCTACACAACGGCCTCGTGACCGACGTCAAGATCACCGATTTCGGCAGCGTCATGAACCTGCAGTCCGAGCGCACGCAGGTGTTTCGTGTCGGCTCGCTGGCCTACATGCCGCCCGAGCAGCTCGATGGCGACGCACTCGACGCCAGAGCCGACATCTACGCGCTGGCCGGCGTGCTTTACCACCTGATCGCCGGGCGCGCGCCCTTCGACGCCACGCAGCAGGCCGCGCTGATGCACCAGATCTACCATGTCGAACCGGCCTCGCTGCAGCTGCTGCGCGACGGCGTGCCGCCGCGGCTGGACAAACTGATCGCCCGCGCGCTGTCCAAACGGCGCGAGGACCGCCATGCCGACTGGGACAGCTTTGCGCAGGAGCTTTCGGCACTGGTGGCCGACGGCGACGTGCCGCGCGGCCCGCTGCAGGGCGTGCTGGATTCGGAGCGCTTCAACCTGTTGCGCTCGCTGGAATTCTTTGCCGGCTTCGGCGATGTCGAGCTGTGGGAAGTGGTGCACCGCGCGCAGTGGCAGCGCTGCGCCTTCGGCCACGCGCTGTACAGGCACGGCGAGGAAGGCAACAGCTTCCACATCATTGCCCAGGGCCAGGTCGAGGTCTACCGCGACGGCCAGCGTGTGGCCCAGCTCGGCACCGGCACCTCGGTGGGCGAGATGGCCTACCTCGCGCCGAGCCCGGCGCTGCGTATTCACAGTGCCGACGTCATCGTCTCCGAGCCGTCCACCACCATCTCCTTCACGCCGCAACTGCTGGAGCAGCTGAGCCTGGGCACGCGGCGCCTGTTCGACACCGCCTTCATCCGCGTGCTGGTGCGCCGACTGCATGCCGCGCACGAGGCGCTGGCGCATCCACGGCGCATCCTCTAAATCCGGGCGTGTCCGGCGTCGTGGTCCAATCTGCAGCGGCGGCGGCGGCGTCGCCGTCGCCGTAAACACCACGAGGAGCGAACATGAAGACCCTGATGAGCATCCTGACCCTGGTGGTCGCGGCCTTCTCCACCCAGGCCTTTGCGGCCAACGCGGCGTGCGAGGCCACGGCCAAGGAAAAGAATCTGGCCGGCGCCGCGCTGACCAGCTTCATGAAGAAGTGCGAGGCCGATGCCGGCGCCGCCAGCAGCTGCGAGGCCATGGCCGCCGAAAAGAAGCTGGCCGGCGCGGCCAAGACCAGCTTCGTCACCAAGTGCGAGAAGGACGGGGGCAAGGGCGCCTCGGCCGCCGCGGCCTGCGACAAGCAGGCCGACGAGAAGAAGCTGGCCGGCGCCGCCCGCACCAGCTTCACCAAGAAGTGCGTCAGCGACGCCGGCGGCTGAGCACCCCGCTCAGCCGCGCGCGGCCCCGCCCTGCCAGTAGGCCGGGTCGCCGTAGCTGTGCTTGATATAGTCGATCCACAGCCGCACCCGCAGCGGCAGATGCTTGCGCTGCGGGAACACCGCATAGATGCCGTTCGGCGGCGCGATGAAGTCCTCCAGCAGCGCCACCAGCTGGCCTTCGGCGACCTCGCGCTCCACCTCCCAGGTGCTGCGCCAGGCGATGCCCATGCCGCGCAGGCACCAGTCGTGCAGCACCTGGCCATCGCTGCAATCGAGGCGGCCGCGCGGGCGCAGGTGGATCAGTTCGCCGTCCACCAGGAAGGCCCAGCCGCGCGTCTGGCTGGCGTCGGAGGACAGCGTCAGGCATTCATGCCGCGCCAGCTCCGAGGGGTGCGCCGGCGTGCCGGCACGCTTCAGGTAGTCGGGTGAGGCCACGCACAGCCGGCGGTTGTCGGCCAGGCGCACGCTGACCAGGCTTGAATCCGGCAGGTCGCCGACGCGCACGGCGCAGTCGACGCCTTCGTTGACGATGTCCACCACCCGGTCGCTGAGGTTCAGCGACAGGCTCACTTCCGGGTGCTGCAGCAGGAAGCCGGGCACCAGCGGGGCCACGTGGCGGCGCCCGAAACCGGCCGGCGCGGTGATGCGCAGGTGCCCGCTGGCCTTGACGCCGCCCGCGCTGACACTGGCTTCGGCGTTGGCGATATCGGCAAGCAAGCGCTGACAATCTTCGAGGAAGGCGCTGCCTTCGTGGGTGAGCGTGATGCGCCGCGTGGTGCGCACCAGCAGCTTCACGCCCAGGCGTTCCTCCAGCGCGTCGATGCGCCGTCCGATCACCGCCGGGGCCACGCCCTCGGCATTGGCCGCGGCGGTCAGGCTGCCCTTCAAAGCCACTGCTACGAACGATTCGATTTGCTTTAGTCTGGCCATGGCCGGAGATTGGCTTCGGATAAATCACAAATCAACCGGCCTAAGTGTCGCTCATTCCATGCGCCGGTCGCAGGGGCGGCGCGCGTTGGGCAGTGAATGCCTCACTTCAGGTCACAAATCCAAGACCCCAGGTGCACGGAATGGCGGCTCCGCTTCGGCATAGATTCACGCCATGGATCCCGCCCCCATGCCGACCCGTTCGCGCGCGCCGCATACGCCGCGTGCGGTACTGTTCGACGCGTTCGGCACGCTCTTCGACGTCTACAGCGTGTCGACGCTGGCCGAGCAGTTGTTCCCCGGCCAGGGCGAGCGGCTGAGCATGCTGTGGCGCGACAAGCAGATCGAATACAGCCGGCTGGCCTCGATGAGCGGCGTGCAGGGCGAGCGCTACCGGCCGTTCTGGGAGATCACCCGCGCTGGCCTGCGCTATGCGGCGCAGCGACTGGGTCTGCCGATGGACGCTGCGGCCGAGGATCGGTTGATGAACCAGTACCACCATCTCAGCAGCTTCCCGGAGAACAAGCCGGTGCTGCAGGCACTGAAGGCGCGGGACATCCCCGCCGGCATCCTGAGCAACGGTGACCCGCAGATGCTGGCCGTGGCCGTCAAGAGCGCCGGCCTGGACGGCCTGCTCGACCCGCTGATCAGCGTGCACGAAACGCGCCGCTACAAGACCGACCCGGCCGCCTATGCGCTCGGCCCGGCGGCGCTGAAGCTGCCGGTGCGCGACATCCTCTTCGTCTCCAGCAACGGCTGGGACGCGATCGGCGCCACCTGGTACGGCTACACCACGTTGTGGGTCAACCGTGCCGGGTTGCCGCTGGAACAGCTGGACACCGAACCGACGCGCATCGGCAGCAGCCTGCGCGCGGTGCTCGACTTCTTTCCCACCCCCTCGAACCGAACGACGCCATGACCGAACGCACCACCGTCCACCGCCTGCAAGTCGCCACCGAGTTGCTGCGCTTCATCGAAGACCAGGTCCTGCCCGGCACCGGCGTCGAGCCCGCCACCTTCTGGCAGGGCTTCGACCAGATCGTGCACGACCTGGCCCCGAAGAACGCCGCGCTGCTGGCCGAGCGCGACCGGCTGCAGGCCGAGATCGACGCCTGGCACAAGGCCCACCCGGGCCCGATCAAGAACATGCGCAAGTACCGCGCCTTCCTGCAGAAGATCGGCTACCTGGTGCCGGTGCCGGCCAAGGTCAAGGTGACGACCAAGAACGTCGACGCCGAGCTGGCGCTGCAGGCCGGGCCGCAGCTGGTGGTGCCGATCACCAACGCGCGTTATGCGCTGAATGCCGCCAACTCGCGCTGGGGCTCGCTGTACGACGCGCTCTACGGCACCGATGTGCTGTCTGAGGATGACGGCGCCCAAAAGGGCAGCGGCTACAACCCGAAACGCGGCGCCAAGGTCATCGAGTACGCACGCCATGTGCTCGACCGCTGCGTGCCGCTGTCCAAGGGCTCGCACCTCGAGTCCACCGCCTACCGCGTGGTCGACAACAACCTGGCGGTGACGCTGAAGGACGGCAAAGTCGTCGGCCTGAAGAACCCGGCGCAGTTCGTCGGCTTCCAGGGCGAGACCGACGCGCCGTCGGGCGTGCTGCTGTCGCACCACGGCCTGCACATGGACATCCGCATCGACCGTGCGCACCCGATCGGCCGCGACGACCCGGCCGGCGTGTGCGACCTGGTGCTCGAATCCGCGCTGTCGACCATCATGGACCTCGAGGACTCGGTGGCGGTGGTCGATGCCGCCGACAAGGTGCAGGCCTACGGCAACTGGCTCGGCATCCTGCGCGGCACGCTCACAGAAACGGTCGCCAAGGGCGGCAAGAGCTTCACCCGCGGCCTGAACCCCGACCGCCAGTACACCGGCCCGCGCGGCGAGGACGTGGCGCTGCACGGCCGCTCGCTGCTGTTCGTGCGCAACGTCGGCCACCTGATGAGCAACCCGGCGGTGCTGTGGGGCGAGGACGGACGCGAGATTCCCGAGGGCATCCTCGACGCGGTGGTCACCACCACGATCGCGCTGCACGACCTGAAGGGCCTGGGGAAGCCGGGCATCCGCAATTCGCGCCATGGCTCGGTCTACATCGTCAAGCCGAAGATGCATGGTCCGGCCGAGGTGGCCTTCGCCAGCGAGCTGTTCGGCCGCGTCGAGGCGCTGCTCGGCCTGCCCAAGGCCACGGTCAAGCTCGGCATCATGGACGAGGAGCGCCGCACCAGCGTCAACCTCAAGGCCTGCATCGCCGCGGCCGCCGACCGCGTGGCCTTCATCAACACCGGTTTCCTCGACCGCACTGGCGACGAGATGCACACCGCCATGCACGCCGGGCCGATGATCCGCAAGGGCGACATGAAGAGCAGCGCCTGGATCCAGGCCTACGAGCGCAGCAACGTGCTGGTCGGGCTGGAGTGCGGGCTGCGCGGCAAGGCGCAGATCGGCAAGGGCATGTGGGCCATGCCCGACCTGATGGGCGCGATGCTCAAGGCCAAGATCGTGCATCCGCAGGCCGGCGCCAACACCGCCTGGGTGCCCAGCCCGACCGCGGCGACGCTGCACGCGCTGCACTACCACCAGGTGGACGTGTTCAAGGTGCAGAAGGCGCTGGAGAGGACCGACGTCGATGCCGAGCGCGAGGCCATGCTTGATGCCCTGCTGACGGTGCCGGTGGCGAAGAAGCCGAACTGGAGCGACGCCGAGAAGCAGCAGGAGATCGACAACAACGCCCAGGGCATCCTGGGTTACGTGGTGCGCTGGATCGACCAGGGCGTGGGCTGCTCCAAGGTGCCGGACATCCACGACGTCGGCCTGATGGAAGACCGCGCCACGCTGCGCATCAGCAGCCAGCACATCGCCAACTGGCTGCTGCATGGCGTGGTGACGAAGGCACAGGTCAAGGCCACGCTGAAGCGCATGGCCAAGGTGGTGGACCAGCAGAACGCCGGCGACCCGCTGTACCAGAACATGACCGGCCGCTTCGATCAATCGGCCGCGTTCCAGGCGGCCAGCGACCTGGTGTTCAAGGGCCTGGCGCAGCCCAGCGGCTACACCGAGCCGCTGCTGCATGCCTGGCGGCTGAAGGTCAAGGCCGGCAGCGCCTGAGCTGCTCGTCCACGTGCCGGCGGGGCAAGCGCTCCGCCGCGCGCGGACCCTTGCCGGACGGCAGGTTCTTCATTTTCGACCGGCTGCCCCCAAGGCCTTGAGCCGCGCGCGCTGCGGCGCACTCAGCAGGTACAGCAAAGGCCCGAAGGATCCTGCTGCCAGCGTCAGCGCGATCCACGGCCACGGGTTGCGGCCGTAGGCCCGCGCGTCGCGCCACAGCCAGGTGAGCACCAGCAACAGTGCGATGCCCAGGTCGGCCAGCACCTGCAGCCCGGCCAGGCTCTGCAACTGTTGTTTGAAGATGCCTACGTAGCCGTGCTTTGCCACGGCCGCCATCGTCAGCGCGGCAAAGGCCGCCAGCACCAAGACCAGGAACAACTTCCGCATGCTGCCCTCCATCGATGGCGGCAGTCTGTGGGCAAGCCGGCATCGCGACAATGACCTTGCAAGTCAAGTCGCCGCGTGGCCCCAGGCTGCGGGCCGTGCAGGTTGCAGAATGCCGGGCTTGTGCGCTGCCGCGCTTCACTGCATCAACCCGAAGGCCATGAACCTCGTCGATCTCGTCGCGCTGGTCGCGCTGCTGCAACTGCTGGTCTTGGGCTTCCTGGTCGGCAGTGCGCGCGGGCGCTATGGCGCCAAGGCGCGGGCTGGGCTGCTCTAGCCCGGCCCGCGCGCCGGTCCCATCCCCCCTCACTCCCCCCCCACCGGAGGCAAGCATGCTGATCACCACCACCCCCAGCGTCGAAGGACGCAAGATCGCCAGGTACTGCGGCGTCATCACCGGCGAAGCCATCCTCGGCGCCAACGTCTTCAAGGACCTGTTCGCCGGCATCCGCGACATCGTCGGCGGCCGGTCGGCCACCTACGAGAAGGAGCTGCAACGCGCGCGTGACATTGCCTTGAAGGAGCTGGAAGAGCGCGCCAGCCAGCTCGGCGCCAATGCCGTGGTCGGGGTGGACCTGGACTACGAAGTCCTCGGCCAGGGCAACGGCATGCTGATGGTGTCGGCCAGTGGTACCGCGGTCGTGCTGGAGTAGCGCAGGCGGTCTGGCTACGCCTGCCCGCTGACAGGCGCCGCACATGGCCGTGCCCGAAGCCTTGCGCGATTTCTGGAACGCCTTTGCCCGGGCTTGCGGCGGGGCGGACGAGGCGCAGTTTTGCGAGGCCTTTGCCTTCGGCGACAGCCCGGCGCTGGCCGACGAGTTGGCCGCGCTGGTGCTGCAGGGCACCAAGCGCGCCACGGCCTCGGCGTTGTGGACTTACCAGGCCGAAGCCAAGCCGCTGCCCCGGCCCGGCCAGCTCAGCATCGTCACCAGCGGCGCGGGCGTGCCGCTGTGCGTGATCCAGACGCTGGCGGTGGAAGTCCTGCCCTTCGATCAGATCGGCGCCGACTTCGCTGCCTCCGAAGGCGAGGGCGACGGCTCGCTGGCCTTCTGGCGGGAGGCGCACACGCAGTTCTTCAGCCGCGAATGCGCGCAGGTCGGCCGGGTGTTCCAGCCCGACATGCCGGTGGTCTGCGAGCGCTTCCGGCTGCGGTACCCGCCGGCCGGCGGCTGAGTCAGGCGCTGCCGGTCAGGGCAGTGCGCCGCGGCGCCGGCAACATCCGCCGCAACGCCTCGAAGAACAGGTCCGACTGCTCGCGCTCGCCCTGGATCTGCTTTGCCACATGTGCCGACAGGCCCTCGTCGACGCGCGCCAGCGGCCGGCCGGTGCTCATGGCCAGCACCTGGTGCATGCACACCCGCTCCAGGTAGTACAGGTCGTCGTACGCGTGCGCGATGGTGGCGCCGCAGACGATCACGCCATGGTTGGCCAGGAAGGCCACGTCCTTGCCCTGCATCGAGCGCGCAATGCGTTCGCCTTCGGCCCAGTCCAGCGCCAGGCCGTTGTAGCCGCTGTCGATGCCGATGCGGCCGTGGAAGCGCATCGCGCCCTGGCTGGCGCAGGGGTCCAGCGCGCGGTCGGTGGTCATGGTCAGCGCGGTGG
>Ga0316601_100000744_pt1 | contig 14887 bp, 14 predicted proteins | sample OWC_soil_day5_no_FD_207663 | JGI IMG/M metagenome (GOLD analysis project Ga0316601, IMG submission 207663) | Wetland soil microbial communities from Old Woman Creek delta, Ohio, United States - OWC_soil_day5_noCT | ecosystem: Environmental > Terrestrial > Soil > Wetlands | place: USA: Ohio... | reverse complement strand
GGTGAAGCCTTCACCATCTGGCAGAAGAGTGCTCATGCAGGTGCGTACAAGACGCTGGCAAGCGAGCAATCAGCCAAAATCGCCAAGGAGAAAGGCCTGACCAAGCCTGCGTCGGAATCTCCCGAATGCCTCAAATGCCATGTGACCGGTGGCGGCGTTGCCACGAATGTCGACAAGACCTTCGATATGAAGGAAGGCGTGACTTGCGAAGCTTGCCATGGCGCGGCCTCGGGATTCAAAACCACGCACGCGAAGAAGGAAAACAAGGCAAAGGCAGTCGAAGCCGGCCTGATTACCGGCGATGCAGCCAAGAAGACATGTGAGACCTGCCATAACAAGCAGAGCCCGACCTTCAAAGGGTTCAAGTACGACGAGTACTGGGCAAAGATCGCCCACATGCTCCCGAAGAAGTAACCGTATCGTCACAACGGCGGGGGGCGGAACTGAAGCACCCCGCCGTTTTTTGTCTCCCTCGGTCTGACGGATGGTATGACGAAGCGAAGACTACCCGGAATCTTCTACAACCCTCTCAGTGTTGGCGGCGCAGCGCTCGCAAGCGTTTCACTTCTGACGATTGTCTTCCTTACGCTTGTGGAAGTGCTGCAGGCTCATTCCCCCGCGTACATCGGCATAGTCTCCTATGTCATCCTCCCGGTTCCGCTCGTCATCGGGCTGTTGCTGATCCCGCTCGGGGCCTTGCGCGAGCGCCGGCGCCTGCGCAGGGGGCAGCCCGCAAGCAAGCTCTCCTTTACAGTTGATCTTGCAGTTCCCCACCAGCGGAACGTGCTCACGGCGTTCAGCAGCATCACTGCGATCCTGCTCCTGTTCACGGCGTATGGCAGCTACCGGACATTCGAGTGGACAGAGTCCGTGGAGTTCTGCGGAACCACCTGCCATTCGGTGATGGAGCCGGAACACACGGCGTATCAGAATTCTCCGCATGCCCGTGTGAAATGCGTAGACTGCCACGTGGGACCCGGCGCAGGATGGTATGTCCGTTCAAAACTCTCGGGAGCGTACCAGGTATATGCGGTGCTGGCCAATGTCTATCCCCGGCCCATTCCCACGCCGATCAAGAACCTCCGGCCGGCGCAGGAAACCTGCGAACAATGTCACTGGCCCTCGCATTTTGCCGCCGAGAAGAAGTACGTCAACACCTATTTCAAATCGGATTCGGCGAACACGCGATGGACTGTCGCTCTGCTCATGAAAATCGGCGGAGGCAATGAGGACCGCGGCCCGGCCGGCGGCATTCACTGGCACATGAATATCGCCAACGAAGTAACGTATGTTGCCACGGATGATCAGCGGCAGACCATACCGGTGGTGCGCATAAAGAGCCGGAGCACCGGCGTCACCACGGAATTTGTCGCCGGAGATGCTCTCGAAGGCGCGGATACGCTGCGCGCGCGTCCGTGGGCCAGCATGGACTGCATCGACTGTCACAACCGGCCGTCGCATATTTACCGGCCCCCTGCCCGCATCGTGGATCAGAGCCTGGCCCGCAGCCGTGTCAGCACGGCGCTGCCGCACATCCGGGAAAAGGCGATGGAGGTGCTGAAGCTCGACTACACGACCCGTGAGGCGGCAACGGACAGTATTGCCGGGCTGCTCAGGGAATTCTATGAGCGGGAATACCCGCAACTCCTTGAGAGCCAGCCAGCGCTGCTTCCCGCAGCGATCCAGGAACTTCAGGCGCAATACGGCCGCAATTTCTTCCCCCGGATGAAGGTGCGCTGGAGTGTGTATCCCAACAACATCGGCCACATGACCGATCTCGGCTGCTTCCGTTGTCACGACGGCAACCACAGGAGTGCGGACGGCCGGGTTATTTCCAAAGACTGTAACAGTTGTCATACTCTGTTATATCAGGGAACGGCGCCTGTGCCGCAGACGCTCTCTGTCGCAGGGCTCCCGTTCGAGCATCCCGAAGATGTCGGTGACGCATGGAATGAAGCACCATGTGTCGAGTGCCATTCCGGCCAGTGAGGGGATGCTGTGTCATGGACAGGCGGCAAGGAAAGGAACAGCGAATGAATCGATCACGTCTTCTTCCGCTCGTGCTGGCTCTTGCATGGTGTGTGGCGGCGGCTCCGGCACAGTATGTCTCCGGCCGCCTCTCCACGTCGTTCTACGCATGGGAACAGTTCGACACGGTCGGCACATCGCAACAATTCCTGCGTGCATATCAGACGGCGCAGGTGAGTATAGCGCAGGGCGATGTATCCTTGACGACCTTCCTCCAGGGGACCACCAACCTGGCCGGCACGTTCGGGGAGTCGGGACGGGTCCGCTTCTACAACCTCTATCTGAGCTGGACAAACATCGGCAAGGCGGTGGATCTCCATCTCGGGAGGCAGGGAGTCTTTGCCGGGGTCGGTGTCGGCACGATCGATGGCTTGGTCGCGCGCGCACGGCTGTTTGAAAAGAAAGTGACCGTGACCGGCTACGGTGGTGCTTCGGTAGGGCCGGAATTCACCGGTGTGCGCAAGAACATGCACGACAACTACTTCTTCGGCGGACAGGTGGTCACCTCCGCGCTGCAGGGAACGCGCATAGGAGTGAGCTACATGAAGCGTTTCGAAGAACGCGATCCGTACTGGACTCTTCGCGCGCGGGACACCTCATTCGCACCGGTCCCCTACTATGTCATCAGCGATGAACCGGCCGAAGAGCTCGGGAGCGCCGATGCCCGGTACGACTATGGCGACCGGTTTACAGTGCACGGCCGGTACGATTACGACTTCCTGAACACGCGCACATCCCGTGCGCAGGGCGGTGCCCGGGTGCAGGTCACGCCGGAGTTTTCCGTGAATGCCGACTACATCCATCGTGTGCCGCGCGTGTTCTACAATTCCATTTTCTCGGCGTTCGTCGCCAATTCCATCGACGAATTCGAGGGAGGCGTGGAATACGGGTTCACTCCCATGCTTCGCCTGTTCGGCCGCATGGCGTTTGTCTCCTATACGGATGAGAACAGCCACCGCTGGACGTTGGGCCTCAACACCGGATTTGGAACCGTGACCTATGCGGGAAGCGACGGGTATTCCGGCGAGCTCACCTCGTTCAGCGTGCAGGGTTCCTACCCGCTGTTTGGCCGGACGGTTATACCCACGGCGGGCATCTCCTACGCGTCGTACCGGCTCAGCGCCGCAAGCTCTCGCGATGAGGCTCTGAGCCTGCTGCTGGGTGCCATGGTCCGGCCCACCGCCGCACTCTCCTGCGATGTGCAGGGACAGTGGCTGACAAACAAGTTGATGCAGCGCGACCTCCGCCTGCAGCTCCGGCTGAGCTACTGGTTTGCGCAACGGCTTTCACTTTTGAACGGGGAGGGTGCACAATGATCCGCCGCTATCTGTTCTTCCTCGCGATTGTTGCTGTGGCGCTGGTGACAGCCGTCGCCCTCCGTCCGATCAGTCAGCATGGATGGCCCGAGTATGACGACAGCAAGCAGTTGAAGTTTTCCCACAAAACGCATATCCAGGGTGCCTCAGTCGAATGCGCCACGTGCCACGCCGCGGCAGCCAGCACAAAGGCCTCGGATTCGCTCAGGCCCGTGCACGACAACTGCACCTCCTGCCACGAAGAGCAACTGTCAAGCGAATGCGGATACTGCCACGTGGATCCGGAGAACATCCAACCGGCCCCTGCACCGGTCCGTGAGATTGTGTTCTCGCATGAACAGCATGTGGCATTGACGAAAGGCGCATGCGCAACGTGTCATTCCGGACTTGAGGAAGCGGAGTACGGGACGGCAAAGAACATGCCTTCGATGGCCACCTGCTCGTCGTGCCACAACGAGCGCAAAGCCACCAATCAGTGTGAAGCGTGCCATACAAACCTGACTGCCCTCGTGCCGCCGGACCATCTGGCATCGACATTCAAGCGTGATCACAGAGAGCTGACACGGCTGGGTGAGCTGGAGGCGTCATGCTCCACCTGCCACACGCAGAGCTTCTGCGCGGAGTGCCACAGCGCAACCGAAGTGATGCAGTTCGGCAAGGGAGCGATGATGAGTGACCCGACGCCCCGCGTCTTTCCCGGGATCGGCACGAAGACGTCGACGCTGCAGATGGCGCATGATCTGAACTACCGCTTCACGCACGGCATCGATGCCAAGGTAAAGACCTCCGATTGCTACACTTGTCACAGCGCACAGGAGTTCTGCTCGACCTGTCACGAGGCGGGCGACAACATCACCACGGCGCGCGGGTTCAAGCCGGCGTGGCATCTGGGGGCCGGCTTTACGACGCTCGGCGTGGGAAGCGGGGGCGGCCGTCACGCGACAGAGGCGCGGCGCGCCATCGAGAGCTGTGTCGCCTGCCACGATGCTGAAGGTGGCGATCCCACCTGCATTACCTGCCACAGCGATGCCGACGGCATCCGCGGCACAGATGCCCGGACGCATCCGGCCGGCTACATGAAGACGGAGTACGGTTCGTGGCATGCACAGCCCGGCGCAACGTGCTACAACTGCCACACTGACATGAACGCCCGGCCGGGCGGGGCCAAGGGACGGAACTTCTGCGGGTACTGCCATGGCTAAGAAAGACGACACCATGAAGAGACGAATCCTGCTGTATGCTGCCGGATCACTGCTGGTGGTCGGCACAGCCTTGCTCCTTGGCGCCTGCGGAGAGCTCAAGTCTGATCTGCCGGCTCCTGGAACGCAAAAGGGCATACACGACATCGGCTGGAATGATCCGGCGTCCACTGCGTTTCATGGCAACGTCCTGAAGCAGACGCAGTATGACACCGAGACCTGTGTGATCTGCCATGCAAAGGCGTTCACAGGAGGAACGAGCGGTCAATCCTGCTTCACCTGCCACGAATCGTATCCCCACAAACCCGGATGGGCCGACACAACGTCTGCGCAATCCCATGGAAACTATCTCCGATTGAACATGGGAACGCTGGCGGGATGCGCGAAGTGCCACGGCACGGACTATGCCGGAGGAACAAGCGGAACGTCGTGCTATACATGTCACGGCTCGTATCCCCACAAGACCGGGTGGGCGGGCGCTGTGCCGGCATCGTCCCACGGCGGGTATCTTGCACAGACGAACTGGAAGCTGAGCGAGTGTGCCGGATGCCACGGAAAGGATTTCAAAGGCGGCACAAGCGGAGTCTCCTGCTTCACCTGTCACGCCTCCTACCCGCACGCCAACGAATTTCAGCTGGCGGGCGGCCACCAGTTCTATCTCTATCAACACGGCTATCCTCTGGCCCAGTGCAAGACGTGTCACGGTGCGACCTATGACGGAGGGACAGTTGTGTCTGTCTCCTGCATGGCAGCTGGCTGCCATGTCGATGCGGGCGGAGTGAAGAAGTCGCCGGAAGCATGCAACACCTGTCACGGACAGTTCCGCGCTGTCGCGTCGGATCGCATCTCTCCCGCACCGCCCAAGGGAGTTCTGGGTGATTCACTCGCAACGTCCCGCTCCGTGGGTGCGCATCGTGAACACCTCGCCTCGGGAACACTCGGGAAAGATGTGAAGTGTGTTGAGTGCCATGCCGTGCCGCCACAGACGGCGGCTGGCGGCCACATCGACACGAAGCTGCCGGCAGAGGTCGCGTTCAATGACACTCTTGCGCGGCTTGCGAGCGCTGCGGGAACGTTTCAGCCATCACCGTCATACAACGCCACCACGCAGCAATGCAGCAACACCTACTGTCATGGCAACTGGAAGGCGACGAAGGCGACGGCGCCGGTATCGTATCAGTACGCATACACCGACTCCGTGATGATGGGTGCGAACAATTCGCCGGTCTGGACAGCCGGTGGAGTCGGCGCAGCCTGCTCAAGCTGCCACAGTCTTCCGCCAACAGGCCATTTGACCTTCCCGCTCGCGAGCTGCGTCAACTGCCATCAGGGTGTTGTGAACGGAGCCGGCGACATCATCGACAAATCAAAACACATCAACGGCAAGGTCAACGTGTTCAATACCGAACGCGATTTCTGAGAGCTCGTTGAGTGTCGTGCAGGCGGCAAGGAAAACGATACATGTGGGGCTGTCTCATACGTGATGAGGCAGCCCCTTCTTTGTCAGCTGCACTGCGCCCGATCAGACGCTTGTTCATCTCCGCCGTTCCGTCACCGATGCACCGTCCCCCTGTCTATCTTTGCGCATTCCCGCTTTTTCACTCCTGCAAAGGTATTCCTACGGATTGGAAAGCCCTCCGATAAATCGCTCATTCTGCACGCATGAAACCCCTCCTATTCACTCAAATCGCAGGGTTTGCCGGGGTGGCTCTGGCACGCATGTTGACCTATAATAAATGAATCAAGCACTTCTGGAGTTGGAATGACTGTTCTTGGACAATGGGTTCTGATTGTTGCCGGTGCGTTCTCTTTCTTCTCTGCGGCAAAATATTTCCAGGCCTCCTCGCGCGGCGGTACCTCCCTGGCGACACCCCGGTTGTTGATGGCAATCAGTACAGCCCTAGTACTGATCGTCTCAGCCCTGCTTACCGCTCTCATCCTCACCCATGATTTCTCCAACGGCTACGTCTTCGGTTACAGTGACCGGTCGTTGCCGCTGCATTTTCTTCTGTCCACATTCTATGCGGGACAGGAAGGAAGTTTTCTGTTCTGGGTGCTCTGTGCGTCGCTGGTTGCTGTCGGGCTTTCGGGATTCATGCGTAAACGAAATGCCGAAGCCGAAGTCATGGCTGTGTTCATGGTTGTTCAGACCATCCTCGTCGTTCTGACGCTTGTCAAGTCGCCGTTCCACACAGTGTGGGACATGTACCCCGGGATTCCTGCCGGGCAGATTCCTCCGGATGGGCGGGGCCTCAATCCGCTGCTGCAGAATTTCTGGATGGTGATTCATCCCCCCGTGCTCTTCATCGGGTTTGCGCTGATGGCTGTGCCGTTCAGCCAGGCAATTGCCGCGCTCTGGAGAAAGGAGCGGGGATTCCTTCCGGCACACTCGTTGAGCTGGACTCTGATGGCAGTGAGCATCCTCGGTCTCGGCATCATGCTTGGCGCCTACTGGGCATATGGCGTCCTGGGCTGGGGGGGATACTGGGGCTGGGATCCCGTTGAGAATTCATCGTTGATCCCGTGGCTCACTGGCATCGCGCTCGTCCATACGCTTGTGGCCCAGCGCAGAACCGGCAAATATGTCCGGACAAATCTTGTCCTTGCATTGACATCGTTCTTCCTTGTCATCTATAGCACATTCCTTACGCGCAGCGGAATACTCGGGGATGCCTCCGTCCATGCGTTTGCCGATGCCGGAGCCGAGGTCTACTGGCTCCTGCTGGGGTTCATGGTGACGATTCTTCTGGCCGGCAGCGTCCTTCTCACACTGCGGTGGAACCTGTTCAGGCCCGGGGAGACAACGATCGGATGGCTCTCCCGCGAAGTACTGCTGGCAGCGGGAGCGGTGGCGCTGCTTCTGACTGCCGTCGTGGTGCTATTCGGCACAAGCCTTCCTATTTTCTCCACGACCAGAGTCGAACCTTCATTCTACGATACAACATCGCTCCCCCTGGCAATCGTGATCGCGCTGCTCATCGGACTCAGTCTCAATACGCAGTGGGAAGATCATGATGTACAGTTCACCGCACGGCGCTCCTGGAAGACGCTGCTTGCAGCGCTTCTGGTGACAGCGGTGCTGTTTGTCGCGGGAGTAAATGATCCCTCGACCGCTGCGCTGGTGTTCACTGCGTTCTTCGCGCTGTTTGTCAGCGTGGAAACCGGTGTGAAGACGGCAGCCGGTGATCCATGGTTTCTTGGCGGGAAAATCGCGCATATCGGTCTGGCCCTGTTCTTCCTGGGGGTGGTGGCGACGGGCAAGTACACGACGACTGCACATCTCTCCCTCCCGCGGGGGACATCCGTTGAGGCTCTCGGCCATACGCTGACCTACGAAGGATTCACCGTCGGGGAAGATGAGAAGTATGCCTTTACCGTGCGGGTGCAGGAGGGGTCCAGTTCCTTTGTCCTTTCACCGGTGATGTTCAATGCGGGAGACCAGGGCATCATGCGCAATCCGGACATTGCGGCAGCGGTCACGCGCGATTTCTACCTGTCTCCTGTTTCCCTGGAGCCGCCGCAGGAAGGCGGACCGGTCAACCAGTACTCTCTGCAAAAGGGAAGCGCCGTTGATGCTGACGGCGCGACGATCACGTTTGTGGAGTTCGCGAAGGGTGACCATGGGAACGGGGCGATGATGGGCAGCGGGCAGGGAATGGGCGTTGCTGCGGTACTGGATATCGTGAAGGGTGGCGAGAAGGAGAGACTCCAGCCGGCACTCTCGTTTGCATCGGGCGAGCCCGTGCATGCGCCCGTGCCGTCGAAGCTCCTCAAGGGAAGCGTCCAGCTGCTCACCATGGATGTCAGCATGGGCGAGAGGCCATCGATGATTCAGATCGGGGTGCAGTCGGAAGGCGGCGCCATACCCCGCCCTGACGTCCTGGTTGTGGAAGCGAGCAAGAAACCCTTCGTCAGCCTCCTCTGGGGAGGCACCGTATTGATGATGATTGGTTTCGGTCTGGCCATTAAGAAACGTTGGAAGGAGTAGTCATGCGAACGGAAATGACGGAGCGCCACCCCCACAATGTACCCGGCAAATTCTACACCACCGGGGAGTGCGATGGTTGTGCGTATTGTGCTTCAATTGCTCCGGAGAATTTCGATTTTGAAAAGGCCAGCAATACGTACTATGTCTCCCGCCAGCCCCGGACTCCGGATGAGGAGGAATGTATGCGGGAAGCTGCAGAAGACTGTCCTGTCGATGCGATTCACATCGAAGATGCTATTCCCGTGAGAATCGGGCGTTGACAGGATTCATCTCTTCAGTGCGGGCCCATGCGCCCGCGTCCTAATGAGAGAAGAGGATGATCCCTATGAAGCCAACAAAGGGCAAAGACAAGAAGGCTGACAAGCGCCGGCATTCGCTGGAAGCCCAGCTGATTTACGGACGGATAGACGATCCCCTCTGGGATTACAGTCACCATCTCCTGCCGCCAATGTCTGCCTCCGCCACGTACCGGCTGGATAGTGCGCAGCGGGGGGCGCAGGGTTTTACGGAATTCGCACATCGCACCGATGAGGTGAGTGTCCAGAGCAAGGCGCCGATCTACATCTACGACCGGCTGGGCGAACCCAACAAGGACATGCTGGAAGAGAACCTGGCGTGTGCTGAAGGCGGAGATATTGCGGTGACGTTCGCCAGCGGGATGGCGGCGGTCTCCGGAGTCCTGGGTATGCTCACGGGTTCGGGGAGCGAGATCGTCGCGCACAAGGTGCTGTATGGATGCACGTACTCATTGCTGACGAACTGGTACCCCAGGCTGAAGATCAAAGTGAAGTTTGTGGATTTCAGCAAGCCGGAAGAAGTTGCGGCCGCCATCACGCGGAACACACGCGTGCTCTACATGGAGTCACCGGTAAACCCCACGATGCGTCTGGTGGACCTGCGTGCCATCGCACGCATTGCAGAGGATGCCAACAAGAAGCGGCCGGCGGACGAACGGTTGTACACCATTGTGGATAGCACGTTCGCATCACCCTTCTGCCAGCGGCCGATCTCCCTGGGCATTGATTTCGTGGTGCATTCGCTGACAAAAGCGATCAGCGGCTTCGGAACGGAAGTTGGCGGAGTAGTCATCGGTCCGGAGTGGAGTCATGACAGGCTCATGCTGTACCGCAAGGACTTCGGCGGCATCCTGTCGGCAAAGAGCGCGTGGCCGCTCCTGGTCGTCGGCCTTCCTTCGCTGGCAATCCGGATGCGGCAGATGCAGGCGACAGCCCAGAAGGTGGCGGAGTTTCTTGTGCAGCGCCCGGAATTCGAGCGTGTGCTATATCCGGGCCTCCCGTCGTTCCCGCAGGCCGAACTGGCCCGGCGACAGATGGTGGACTTCGACGGCAACTTCGCGCCGGGATCGATGATCTACTTCGTCATGAAGAGCAAAACGCCGCGAGAGGCCCTCAAACGCGCTGAACGGTTCATCAATCATGTGGCACAGGAAGCATACTGCGTTACCCTGGCAGTCAGCCTCGGCAATATCCGCACGCTGATTGAGCACCCAGGCTCAATGACTCATTCGGCCATCCCCGCGGAAGAACAGGCTGCGAAGGGCATCGATCCCGGCGGCGTAAGGCTTGCGGTGGGACTGGAAAAGCCGGAGGACATCATCGGGGATCTCACGCGATCACTTGAGGCGACACGGTGATCGCCGGCATACCGAATACTGTTGAACAGTACTGAACGAACGTAAGGAGCAGGGCCAATGGCCAAAGGGGCAGTGGTATTCGACATTGAAACCTGCAAGGGATGCGAACTCTGCATCGAAGCATGCCCTCAGGACAGTCTCCAACTTTCTCCCAAAATCAACGCCCAGGGGTATCACTACGCTGTACTGGTTCAGGACAACTGCACAGGTTGTACGAACTGCGCGCTAGTGTGCCCCGATGCTGTCATCACCGTGTACCGTGAGACGAAGAAGGCGAAAGTGCCGGTCGCACGGATCTCCAACGTGACGGAAAACATTACCGTAACCCTGACCGATGAAAGGAAAAGGCCGTGAGTGACATTCGGCTCATGAAAGGAAATGAGGCGCTCGCAGAGGCCGTCATCCGGTCCGGCTGCCAGGCCTATTTCGGATATCCCATTACCCCGCAATCGGAAGTGCTGGAATATCTTGCGGATGAGGGCCGCCAGCGCGGCATGATCGTGCTGCAGGCCGAGAGCGAAGTGGCGTCCATCAATATGGTCTATGGCGCGGCGGGAGCCGGTGCCAGAGTGATGACCTCATCGTCCAGCCCGGGCATCAGCCTGATGATGGAAGGTATTTCCTACATCGCCTGTGCCGAGCTGCCCTGCCTGCTGGTGAATGTGTCCAGAGGCGGACCCGGACTCGGGACCATACAACCTTCACAGGGAGATTACTTCCAGGCAGTGAAAGGAGGCGGACACGGCGACTACCGGTTGATCGTGCTGGCACCCTCCACCGTCCAGGAGATGGCGGATTTCGTGTTCGATGCATTTGACCTGGCCGACAAATACAGAAACCCGGCAATGATCCTCACCGATGGGGCGCTCGGTCAGATGATGGAGAAGGTGGCATTCAAGGAGTACGACCCGGCAGCACACAAGATACCCAAGCCGTGGGCGACAACCGGAAAACCTCCAACCCGACCACCGAATGTCATCACGACGCTGAACATGCAGTCCGAACAGATGGAAGAGGTGAACAAACGGCTGCAGGCAAAGTATGCAGACATTCAGGAACATGAGGTCCGGTATGAACTCCTGGATGCGGACGATGCCGAGTACCTGGTGGTGGCCTATGGCCTCATGGCACGCATTGCACACCGTGCCGCCGAGCTTGTCCGGACCAAGGGGCACAAAGTCGGTTTGCTCCGCCCCATCACACTCTGGCCGTATCCGGGGGAAATCCTGCGGTCGCTCGCGCCGCGCCTGCAGGGAATTCTCGTGGTCGAAATGAATGCCGGACAAATGGTCGAAGATGTGCGCCTTTCTGTGGAGGGCCGCACGCCGGTGAGCTTCTATGGCCGCATGGGCGGCATCATTCCCTCTCCCGACGAGATCGCCGAAGCGCTCGAACGGATGATCACCACAACCGTCGCACATCCCGTGGAGGCGAACTGACATGGCACAGGAAATTCTGCAGGAAATCGCTACACCGGATCTCGAAGGGATGGAATGTGTGTATGAACGCACGGGAAACCTGCTGGGCACACGCTTCCATTACTGTCCGGGATGCGGACACAGTGTTGTCCATCGCGTCCTGATGGAGGTCATTGAAGAACTCGGTATTACGGAGCAGACTGTTGGCATCGCGCCGGTAGGATGCTCGGTCTTCGCGTACAATTATATGGGCATTGACATGCAGGAAGCCGCGCATGGCAGGGCCAGCGCGGTTGCGACGGCGGTGAAGCGCGTTCTGCCGGACAAGTACGTGTTCTCCTACCAGGGGGACGGAGATCTTGCAGCGATCGGAACGGCCGAAACCATCCATACCTGCAACCGCGGCGAGAACATCCTGATGCTCTTCATCAACAATGCGATCTACGGCATGACAGGGGGCCAGATGGCGCCCACGACATTGCTGGGCATGAAGACCTCTACCACGCCGACGGGAAGAACAGTGGAAGTGGCCGGCTTCCCGCTGAAGATCACGGATATCGTGGCCACGCTTCCGGGAACGGCCTACGTCACACGGCACTCCGTTCATACGCCGAATGCAGTCCGCCAGCTGAAAAAGGCCATCACCAAAGGGTTCCAGTACCAGAAGGAGAAGCGGGGTACATGCTTCATCGAGGTCGTCTCCAACTGTCCTTCAGGATGGAAAATGACACCCATTCAGGCCAACCAGTGGCTTGTCGAGAACATGTTCCCGCTCTATCCGCCCGGTGATCTCCGGACGCCGGCGTAAGCACGGAACCTTCGCAGACTGAGAACAAAGGACAGGATATGACTCACGAATTGCTGATTGCGGGTTTTGGCGGCCAGGGAGTGCTGTCGATGGGGATGACCCTCGCGTATGCCGGGATGATGGAAGGGAAGGAAATCACCTGGATGCCATCCTACGGTCCCGAAATGCGTGGCGGGACCGCCAATTGCATGGTTATCATTTCAGATCAACGCATCAACTCGCCGGTCGTGACGCGGTTTGACACCGTCATCGCGCTGAACCAACCCTCCCTGGACAAGTTCGAACCATCGGTGAAGCCCGGGGGACTTCTCCTGTATGATTCGACCAGCATCATCAATCCGCCAAAGCGGACAGACATTCAAGTGGTCGGCATCCCGGCCGGCGACGAGGCGGTGAAGCTGAAGAACACAAAGGTGCTGAACATGATCGTCCTGGGGGCGTTCATCGACCGGTCACATGTTCTGGAGATGTCGGCGATCATGAATGCCCTGCGGAAAGTGCTCCCGGAGCGATATCATCATCTGCTTCCGGTCAACGAACAGGCGCTCCGCCGCGGCATGGAGCTGTCCGGTCAGCCGGTGTTAGCGTAGTGTCGTTCCAACAAAATCCTTAAACGCTCTATGAGGATTCTATGAGCCCGACATGTGTGCATTCCTGCAATGGACTCTGCAATGCACTGAGCGTTGCCGTCCGGCGTGAAGAAGAGGCCATTGCAGAATACCGGCGTTTTGCCGCGGAGTGCGATTATCCCGATGTGAGGCTGATTCTGGACTCGCTCATTGCTGAACGCGAGCGGGCGCTGTCTCAGCTCAGGGAAAAACGCGCAGTCCTCACCGAGAAATTCGACGTCATCGACCGCATCAACGACAGCTTTGCATGAGCCATGGCACATCCACCACATAACGCACTGAACTGGAATGATATGTCACTCCAGAACATCCTTGAGCTGGCAATCGAGGATGAGATCGAGGCGCGCGACTACTACACGGTAGCCGCAGGCCATGCGGGGAACACCAGCACCAGGCAAATGCTGCTGGGACTGGCCGTTATGGAACAGGGACATGCCGAGGCGCTTCGGAAAGAACTTGAGGATTTACATCTGCAGCGGGATCTCGAAACGGGGATGGCCGACTGACCTCCCCGCAGAAGGCGGAAGATCGCCACTGTATCAGCCCCACTCACTGCCGTTTACCTGATGGAGTCTTGACGATTCTATGAGCACTTACACGATAGCATGGTTGCCTGGCGACGGCATCGGCAAAGATGTCATGGATGCGACGCGCCTCGTTCTGGACCGTCTGCATCTGGATGCCGAATACGTGCACGGCGACATCGGATGGGAGTTCTGGTGCAAAGAAGGAGATGCGTTTCCCCAGCGCACGATTGAGCTCCTCCGCCGTGTCACTGCCGCAATGTTCGGCGCCATTACATCCAAGCCGGTAAAGGCGGCTGAGGCAGAGCTGGTGCCGGAACTCAAAGGCAAAGGCCTGGTGTACCGGTCGCCGATTGTCCGTATGCGGCAGATGTTCGACTTGTACACATGCCTTCGCCCGTGCAAAGCCTTTCCCGGGAATCCTCTGAACCTCAAAGACGGCATCGACCTGGTCGTGTTCCGTGAGAACACGGAAGACCTGTATGCCGGCGTTGAGTTTCATCCGGTCCCGCGCGAGCTGGCCGATGTTCTCGGGAAGCTCTCCCGGCCGTTCCACGTGTTCAAGGATCTTCCCACTGACCAGTATGCCGTTTCCTGCAAGATCAATTCAAAACGTGGATCCGAGCGGATCGTCCGCGCTGCGTTCGAGTTTGCCAAGCATCATAACCGCCGGAAAGTGACGATTGTCCACAAGGCAAACGTGGTCCGGGCGACTGACGGGCTGTTCCTCGAAGAGGCGCGCAGGGTGGCGCGTGAGTATCCGGGCATTCAGTGCGATGAAGCCAACGTTGATGCGATCTGCATGTGGCTGCTGAAGAATCCATTCAGCTATGACGTGCTCGTTGCTCCGAACCTGTACGGCGATATCATTTCCGATCTCGCTGCGCAGATGGTTGGAGGCCTGGGCTTCGGTTGCTCCGGCAATATCGGCCAACGCCTCGCGGTGTTCGAGCCCTCGCACGGTTCTGCTCCGAAGTATGCGGGCCAGTACAAAGTGAACCCCATTGCAACGATTCTCGCAGCGAAGATGATGCTGGATTGGATGGGCGAAAAGGAGAAGGGGATGCAGCTCGAACGCGCCACGGCGGCTGTCATCAAGGAAGGCCGCGTGCGGACGTATGACATGGGCGGGTCGCATTCCACGATGGAGATGGCGGAGGCTATCGCGGCATGCCTGTGACGCCTGCACGACTGGTGTTGCACGAAGTCGGCCTGAGGGATGGTCTCCAGATGGAGCATGCGTCGGTGCCCACCGAACGCAAACTTCAGTGGATCAAAGAGCTGGCGGAGACCGGGCTGGATATTCTCCAGATCGGCTCGTTC
>Ga0316601_100000742_pt1 | contig 14895 bp, 12 predicted proteins | sample OWC_soil_day5_no_FD_207663 | JGI IMG/M metagenome (GOLD analysis project Ga0316601, IMG submission 207663) | Wetland soil microbial communities from Old Woman Creek delta, Ohio, United States - OWC_soil_day5_noCT | ecosystem: Environmental > Terrestrial > Soil > Wetlands | place: USA: Ohio... | reverse complement strand
GTCGAGGTTCTCGATCGAGCAGATGATGATGCAGTTGTCCGCGCGGTCGCGGACGACTTCCATCTCGTACTCCTTCCAGCCGATCAGGCTCTCCTCGATGAGCAGTTCGTGCGTCGGCGACAGGTCGATGCCGCGCTTGCAGATCTCCTCGAATTCCTCCGGGTTGTAGGCGATGCCGCCGCCGGTGCCGCCGAGCGTGAAGCTGGGTCGGATGACGGCCGGAAAGCCGCTGCCCCCGGTCTGCTCGGCGATACGCTGCTGCACCGCCAGCGCCTCCTCCATCGTGTGCGCGATGCCGCTCTTCGCCGAGTCGAGGCCGATCGAGGTCATCGCATCCTTGAACTTCAGCCGGTCCTCGGCCTTCTCGATGGCGCGCTCGTTGGCGCCGATCATCTCGACACCGAATTTCGCCAGCACGCCGTTGCGGTGCAGGTCGAGCGCGCAGTTCAGCGCCGTCTGCCCGCCCATCGTCGGCAGCAGGGCATCGGGGCGCTCCTTGGCGATGATCTTCTCCACCACCTGCCAGGTGATGGGCTCGATGTAGGTGACGTCGGCCGTGTCCGGGTCGGTCATGATCGTCGCCGGGTTGCTGTTGACGAGGATGACGCGGTAGCCCTCCTCGCGCAGCGCCTTGCAGGCCTGGGCGCCGGAGTAGTCGAACTCGCAGGCCTGGCCGATGACGATCGGGCCGGCGCCGATGATGAGGATGCTGTTCAGGTCGGTGCGCTTCGGCATTTCAGGACTCCTTCATGAGCGCGACGAAGCGATCGAACAAGCTGCCGATGTCGTGCGGCCCCGGGCTCGCCTCGGGGTGGCCCTGGAAGCTGAACGCCGGCCGGTCGGTGCGCGCCAGGCCCTGCAGCGTGCCGTCGAACAGCGACACGTGGGTCGGCCGCAAGGTCGCCGGCAGCGAGGTCTCGTCGACCGCGAAACCGTGGTTCTGGCTCGTGATGCTGACGCGGCCGCTGGCCAGCTCCTTCACCGGATGGTTGGCGCCGTGGTGGCCGAATTTCATCTTGAAGGTGCGCGCCCCCGCGGCCAGCGCCATGATCTGGTGCCCGAGGCAGATGCCGAAGGTCGGCAGCCCGGCGGCGACGATCTCGCGCGCCGCCTCGATGGCGTAGTCGCAGGGCTCGGGGTCGCCCGGGCCGTTGCTGAGGAAGATGCCGTGGGGACCGAGCTTCAGGACCTCGGCGGCCGGTGTCTGTGCCGGCACCACGGTGACCCGGCAGCCGCGGCTGGCCAGCATGCGCAGAATGTTGCGCTTGATGCCGAAGTCGTAGGCCACGACGTGGTGCTTCGGATCGGCGAGCGTTCCGTAGCCGCGGCCGAGTTGCCATTCCGTCTCGGTCCAGTCGTAGGGCTCGGCCACCGACACGACGCGAGCCAGGTCGAGGCCGGCCATCGACGCTGCCTCCCGGGCCTGGACGACCGCCGCTTCGACCAGGGCCGGCGTCACGGTCGTTCCCGCCGCGTAGCTCACGATGCAGCCGTTCTGCGCCCCCGTGGTGCGCAGCACCCGCGTCAGCCGCCGGGTATCGATTTGGGCGATGGCCACCGTGCGTTCGCGCTTCAGGTAGTCGGCCAGCGACGCGGTGGCGCGGAAACTGGATGTGCGCAGCGGCAGGTCCTTGATTACCAGACCGGCGGCCTGGACCCGGCTGGATTCGACATCCTCGTCGTTGACGCCGGTGTTGCCGATGTGCGGGTAGGTGAGCGTCACGATCTGCCGGCAATAGCTCGGATCGGTGAGGATCTCCTGGTAGCCGGTGAGCGCGGTGTTGAACACCACCTCTCCGACCGTGCGGCCGGCGGCGCCGATCGAGGTGCCGAGGAAGGTGGTCCCGTCTGCGAGGGCGAGCAGCGCGGGGGGCAGGTCGGGAAGCAAGGCAAAAGCTCCGGTTCGCGCGCTCAGCGCCACCCCCCTTCAGCGGGCTGGGGGAGTGGGTCCGAGGGGAAACCTGTGGCGGAGTTTCGCTAGCGCTGCGGTGTTGGCGGGCAAACCTGCAGATTATAGCGGCGCGCATAGACTCGGCCATGAATCCCACGCGTCCGACCAGTCCCTGGCCGCTGCTGGCAGGCGCCCTGGCCGCCGCCAGCTTCGTCAGCATGGACGCCACGGTGAAGTCGATTGCCCCGCGCTACGACGCCGTGCAACTGACCTTCCTGCGTTTTGCCAGCGGCTCGCTGTTCGCACTGGCGCTGTGGCTGCGCTGGCGCACGGCCATGCCTCGCCGTGCCGACTGGAGCAGCCACGCCCTGCGCTGCGCCCTGCTGCTGGTGTCGCTGGTGGGCTATTTCCACGCCTTGCGCCTGCTGCCGCTGGCGCAGGCGGTGGCCATGACCTACGTGGCACCGATCTTCGTCTCGTTGCTCGCCGTCTTCGTGCTCGGCGAAAGGCCGTCGCGCTGGATCTGGCTCGCGCTGGCCTTCGGACTCGCCGGTGTGGGCGTGTCGCTGTGGCCCGAACTGCAGCGCTCAGCCCAGCCGGATGCCGCGGCGCGGCTGGAGGGTCTGATCGCCGCAGCGCTGTCCGCGGTGGCCTTCTCGGGCGTCATGGTGCTGGCCCGTCGCCAGGCGCAGCGTGATGCCCTGTGGACCATCCTGCTCGTGCAGAACCTGCTGCCGGCCGCGCTGCTGGCGGGCCCGGCGGCCTGGGTCTGGCAGCCGCTGGCCAGCGGCGACATCGGGCCCGTCGTGCTGATCGGCGCCTTCGCCACCGTCGGCTTGCTCAGCCTGACCTGGGCCTTCAGCCACCTCGAGGCCAGCCGCCTGGCGCCCCTGGAGTACAGCAGCTTCGTCTGGGCCGCCCTGCTCGGCTTCGCCCTGTTCGGCGAGGTGCCGACGCTGCACACCGCCGCGTCGGCGCTGCTCATCGTCGCCGGCTGCCTGCTGCTGCTGCGGCGCTGATCAGGCGCCCGCGGCGACCGCCGCGGCGACGCCGGCACGCGCGACCTGCGCATCCTCGGCAGACTTGACACCGCTGACGCCGACGGCGCCGACGCAGTGCCCACTGGCCAGGATCGGCACGCCGCCTTCGAGCATGCCCTGCAGCACCGGGGCGCTGAGGAAGGCCGTGCGGCCCTGGTTGATCATGTCCTCGTAGCTCTTGCTTTCGCGCCGGCCCAGGGCGGCGGTGCGCGCCTTGGCGACGGCGATCTCGGCCGAGATCGGCGCCGCGCCGTCCAGCCGCTGCAGCCACAGCAGGTGGCCGCCGTCGTCGACGACGGCGATCGTCACGGCCCAGCCGTGGGCCGCCGCCTCGGCCTCGGCGGCCGTGGCGGCGGAACGGGCATCGCCCAAGGTGAGTGCGGGTTTGCTGTTCATGGGGCGATACGATAACCGCCGCAGGCCGCCTTGCCAGCCCTGACCGTGGGGTCATCGGTCGACGCAGGCAGGGAACTTACAATCGCGCATGGATGTCTGAAGCGGCATCCGGAGCTTTATCCCCAAGGAGGTTTCATGAATCAAGGCGCACAAGTCCTGACCCCTGCCGGCGGCGCGCTGGCTGCTCAGCGCAACCGCGTCCTGCGCAACACCTACTGGCTGTTGGCGCTGTCGATGGTGCCGACGGTGCTCGGGGCCTGGGTCGGCGTGCAGACCGGCATCGCGGCTGCGATGTCACCCGGCATCGGGCTCGTCGTCTTCCTGGTCGGCGCCTTCGGTTTCATGTACGCCATCGAGAAGACCAAGAACAGCGGCGCCGGCGTGCCGTTGCTGCTGGCCTTCACCTTCTTCATGGGCCTGATGCTGGCCCGCCTGCTGGGTGTGGTGCTGGGGCTGAGCAATGGCACCGGTCTGGTGATGACGGCGTTCGCCGGCACCGGCGTGATCTTCCTGGGCATGGCGTCGATGTCCACGGTCATCAAGCGCGACCTCACGCAGATGGGCAAGTTCCTGTTCATCGGCATGATCATGCTGCTGGTGGCGATGATCGCCAACTTCTTCATCCAGAGCGGCCCGTTGATGATCACGCTGTCGGTGCTGGCGATCGGCATCTTCTCGCTCTTCATCCTGCACGACCTCAAGCGTGTGCAGGACGGCGTCGAGACGAACTACATCACCGCCACCCTGGGCGTGTACCTGAGCCTGTACAACGTCTTCTCGAACCTGCTGGCGCTGCTCGGCATCTTCGGCGGCAACAACGACTGAGGACCGTCCGGCACATGTCGGAAGGGGCCTGCGGGCCCCTTTTTCACGCTTCGCCACGGCCGAAGCGAGGCAGCGAGCCCCGCGCTCCGGCTGCGGCTCATGTCGCCGGCGCGACAGGATGCGGCGCAAAGGCCGCGTGGTCGAAGACCGCCAGACTTTCCGTGTGCGCGGTGTGCGGAAACATATTCACCACCCCGGCCAGGCTGCAGCGGTACCCCGCCTGATGCACCAGCAGCCCGGCGTCGCGCGCCAGCGTGGCCGGGTTGCAGCTGACATAGACGATGCGCCGGGGCGCGGTCCAGCCCGCGACGCCGTGCAGTTCGGCCAGCGCCTTGGCCAGCGCGAAGGCGCCCTCGCGCGGCGGGTCGACCAGCCAGCGCTCGGCGGCGCCGCCGGCACGCAACTCTTCGGCACCGATCTCGAACAGGTTGCGCGCCTCGAAGCGGGTGCGCGCCTGCAGGCCGTTGAGCCGCGCGTTGGCGCGCGCCCGCACCACCAGCGTCTCGCTGCCTTCGATGCCGAGCACCTCGCGTGCACGCGTGGCCAGTGGAAGGGTGAAGTTGCCCAGACCGCAGAACCAGTCGATCACCCGCTCGTGCGGCTCGGGGGCCAGCAGTTGCACAGCGCGTTCCACCAGCACGCGGTTGATCTGCGCATTGACCTGCGTGAAGTCGGTGGGCTTGAATGGCATCGTGATGCCGAACCCGGGCAGGCGGTAGGCCAGATCGGGGCCGCCGTCGTCGAGCCGGTGCGCGGTTTCCGGCCCCTTGGGCTGCAGCCACCACTGCACGCCGTGCACGCTGCCGAAGTCGCGCAATCGCTGCACATCGGGCGCCGTCAGCGGCTCGAGATGGCGCAGCACCAGCGCCGTGACGCCATCGCCCACCGCCAGTTCGATCTGCGGCAGCCGGTCGCGCTGGTCCATGGCACCGATCAGCCGACGCAGCGGCAGCAGCAGTGCGCTCACGCGCGGTGGCAGCACGGGGCACACCGTCATGTCGGCGACGTAGCTCGACTTGCGCTCGTGAAAGCCGATCAGCACCGTGCCCTTCTTGACCACGAAGCGGACCGACAGCCGGGCACGGTCGCGGTAGCCCCAGGCCGGACCCTCGATCGGCCGCAAGATGCGCTCCGGCCGCACCTTGGCCAGGTGCCAGAGGTTGTCTTCCAGCACCCGCTGCTTGACGGCCACCTGGGCGGCCGGGTGCAGGTGCTGCATCTTGCAGCCGCCGCAGGCGCCGGCGTGCAGGCCGAAATGCGGGCAGCCCGGGCGCACGCGCTGCGCGCTTTCGCGCCCCAGCGCCGACATCTGGCCCTGCTCCCACTGATTCTTCCTGCGCGCGATGCTGACCTGCACCCGCTCGCCCGGCAGCGCCCCTTCGATGAACACCACCTTGCCGTCGGCACGGTGCGCCACCCCCTGCCCTTCGAGGTCGAGCGCCTCGACCTCCAGCCAGTCGGTTCCATTTGCCATGGCGGCGGATTATCCCGGCCGCCCCAACCCCGGCGCCGGCCCCAGGGCGCGCGGCGGTTCAGAACAGCGAATCGCGGTCGACGCCCTGGCGCGCCATGTGCCGTTTGAGCTTGCTCAGCGCCTCGACCTGGATCTGGCGCACCCGTTCGCGCGTGAGGTGCAGCTGCTCCGCCAGCACGTCCAGCGTCTGCGGCTCGCGGCCGTGCAGGCCGTAGCGGCTGACCAGGACCTCGCGTTCGCGTCCGCTCAGTTCCGCCAGGCCGCCTTCCAGCAGGCGGCGCGCCTCGACACTCAGCCGACGACCCAGGGGATCGATGGCCTGTTCGTCGGCCACCTCCTCGAGCAGCGACGCGCCGGCCTCGTGGTCCAGCGGCGCGTCCAGCGAGGCCGGCTGCTCGGCCAGGTGGAGCAAGGCCACCACCTGCACCACCGGCCGCCCCAGCAGGGCCGCGATATCGTCGGGCGACACGCTGCCGTCGCCGCCGCCATCGACCTCCAGCGCGCGCCGTGCCCGCAGCACCCGGTTGAGCTCGCGGACCACGTGCACCGGCAGGCGGATCAGGCGCGCCTGGTGCATGATCGCCCGCTCCACGCCCTGGCGTATCCACCACGAGGCGTAGGTCGAGAAGCGAAAACCCCGCTCCGGATCGAATTTGGTGATGGCGTGCATCAGGCCCAGGTTGCCCTCCTCGATGAGGTCGACCATCGGCAGCCCGCGCCCGGTGTAGTTCTTGGCGACGCTGACCACCAGGCGCAGGTTGCGCTCGATCATGCGCTGGCGCGCCGCGAAGTCGCCGGCACGCGCCCGCAGCGCCGTCTCGTGTTCCTCCTGCGGACTGAGCAAGGGCGCACGGCGGATCTCGCGCAGGTAGCTCTGCAGCGTATTGCCACGGTCGGGCTCGCCCGCATCCCAGGTCAGCACGGCGGGCCTGGCGTCGGCCTGCAGTTCCGCATCGGCGTCGACCGGCACGGCGATCTGCGACGCTACAGCCATCGCGGGCAGTGCGGAGCCGCTGCGCAGGGTGCTGCGTCTGGGCATCCGCGCCGCTCCGCGCGCGATCGCCGCTAGCGCGGCGGCAACAGGCGGGCAGGGTCGATCGGCCGGCCCTGGCGCCTGATCTCGAAGTGCAGCTGCACCCGCTCGGCATCGCTCGAACCCATCTCGGCGATGCGCTGACCCCGCCGCACGACCTGGTCTTCCTTCACCAGCAACGTCTGGTTGTGCGCGTAGGCCGTCAGGTAGGTGGCGTTGTGCTTGACGATCACCAGGTTGCCGTAGCCGCGCAGGCCGGAGCCGGCGTAGACGACGCGACCGTCCGCCGCGGCCAGCACCGGATCACCGGGCTGGCCGGTGATGGCCAGTCCCTTGCTCTTGTTGTCGTCGAATACCGCCACCACCGGGCCGGCCGCCGGCCAGGCCCAGGTGATGTCGTCGTCGGGCTCGCGCGGCGGCGCCGGCGGGGCGACCGCAGGGGCCGGAGCCGCCGCGCCTGGCGCCGGGCTTGCCGACGCGGCGGCGGCGGCGGCGGCCGGTTTGCCGTCCAGCGGCCGCGCCTCGACCTGGCCGGCCGGCGCGACGGAACCGACGGTCACGCCATCGGCGGCGGCAGGCGGCACCACGCGCAGCACCTGCCCGACCTCGATCAGATTGCTGTTCGGCAGGTTGTTCCAGCGCACGATGTCGCGCCAGTTCTGGCCCGTTTCGAGCCCGATGCGGATCAGCGTGTCGCCCGATTTGACGGTGTAGTAGCCGGGCCTCCCGGCGTTCTCGGTGCCGGGCAAGGGGGGCGGCGGTGTCGGTGCCGGCGGCATCGGTGCCGGCGCGGGCACTCCCGCCGGGCTGTCGGCCACCGGCCGCGGGCCCGGCTGACGCTGCTCCACCGGCGCCTTGTGCGTAGGGGACGCGCAGGCCGCCGCCAGGACCACCAGCGCAGCGACCGAGGCGCCGTTGCGCAGCCGTGCAGCCGCAGCGTCGAACCGTTTCATCAGACCAGATCCTTCATTCATGCCGTGCCGGATTTTAGGGGGACGAAGTGCACGGCATCGTGCACGCGGCGTGACAGGCCCTGAGGCTGGCGGTCGACGACCAGCAGCACCTGGCCGCCACGCGCCGCATCGTGCACCGGCGCCACCAGCCGGCCGCCGATCGCGAGCTGATCCAGCCAGGCCGCCGGCAATTCGTCGCCGCCGGCCGCCGCCACGATGCTGTCGTAAGGTGCCCTCGGACCATGGCCGAGGCGACCGTCGCCGTGCACCAGGCGCAGGTCGCCGCGGCGGCGGCCGGCGAGGTTGTCGCGCGCCTTGTCGTGCAGCGGCTTCAGCCGCTCGATCGATACCACGCCGCGGCCGAGCAGCGCCAGCAATGCCGCCTGGTAGCCGCATCCGGTGCCGATTTCCAGCACGCGCCCGAGATGACCCGCCGCACGCGCCGATTCACCGTCGAACAGCAGCGCCAGCATGCGCGCCACCACCGAGGGCTTGGAGATCGTCTGCGACAGCCCGATCGGCAGGCTGGTGTCCTCGTAGGCCTGGTTGGCCAGCGCGGTGTCGACGAACAGGTGGCGCTCGACCTGGGCCAGGGCCTGCAGCACCGGCTCGCAGCGTATGCCTTCGGCGCGCAGCCGCTCGACCATGCGCGCGCGCACGGCCGCCGAATCCAGCCCGAGGCCCCGCGGGGCGCCCTGGCCCTGGGCCGCCGCTCTTTGCGCGGCGTGCTGCAGCGGGCGCTGCGGACGCAGTACCGCGCCGCCGGGCGCCTTGGGCGCGCCGGTCAGGCGGTCCAGTGCCAATGGGAAACGCCCCGGCCGCGCCGGGCGGTTCATGCGCCGCCGCCCGCCAGGCGGGACGCCCAGAGCGCCGACGATGCATGGTCGGTCAGGTCGACCTGCAGCGGGGTGATCGACACCCGGCCCTTCGCCACGGCGTGGAAGTCGGTGCCTTCGCCACACTCGCGGGCGTCGCCGGCCGGTCCGATCCAGTAGATGTCCTCGCCGCGCGGGTTGGTCTGGCGGATCACGGGCTCGCTGGCATGGCGCCGACCGAGCCGCGTGATCACCCGCGGCAGCGCCTCTGCGTCGGCACGGTTGGGGATATTCACGTTCAGCAGCCACGGTGCCCCGCCCAGGGGCGCCTGCGCCAGCACCTGGTCGACCACCGCACGCGCAACGGCCGCCGCAGCCTCCAGGTGCGTCCAGCCCTTCTCGGCCTGCGAGAAGGCGATCGCCGGCACGCCGAACAGATAACCCTCCATGGCCGCCGCCACGGTGCCCGAATACAGCGTGTCGTCGCCCATGTTGGCGCCGTTGTTGATGCCGGACAGCACGAGGTCGGGCCGATGCCCGAGCAGGCCGGTCAACGCCACGTGCACGCAGTCCGACGGCGTGCCGTTGACGACGCGAAATCCCTTCACGTGCTCGCCCCGGGCCTCGAAGACACTCAGCGGCCGGTTCAGCGTCAGCGCGTTGGAGGTGCCGCTGGCATTCTGCTCGGGGGCGATGACATCGATCTCGCCCAGGCCTGCGCAGGCGCGCACGAGCGCCGCGAGGCCGGGCGCCAGATAACCGTCGTCGTTGGCAATGAGGATGCGCATCGGCGGCATTGTAGGGACCCCCGCCCTGGGAAAAGGGTCCGGCCCGGCCGGACAGTCCCCAGCAACCCGAGCGCTGAGCGCCCCCCGGCGTCAGTCCAGCAGACGCTTGATCGCCCCGATCAGCGCATTCGGATGCTCGAGCCCCCGGTAGGCCGCCGGCACGCGCTGCGGCACGCCGAGCAGCGTGGCGACGGCGAGCGCCGCCGAGTGGACCGAGTATTCGACCGTATAGACCACGTTGTCGGGGATCTCGACATACTGGCCGACGAACGCGAGGTTGACGGTGCCGGGCGGAACCACCGGCGGCCGGTCGCCAGGCGCCCTCGGCATGAACTGGCTCGTCGCGTACGGCAGCAGGCAGGGGATGCAGTTGGCGCCTGCGAGCAGCGCCGGCATCTCCTCGCCCCAGCCGAGGTGCGAGATCACCTCGGTCAGGATTTCGGCGCCGTTGCACTCGGGCATCGTCTTGGCCACGAAGTCGCCGGCGCGGTCGGCGAACAGGCCGTAGCCCCACCAGACATGGCTGCCCGGCGGCTGCCCGGCGTAGGCCGGCGGGTGGAAGGCATGGAAGGTGAGCCCCCAGCTCGAGTCCGTCAGCGTCACCAGCCCGCCCTGCCCGGCCGGGCTGTCGCTGAAGCGCTCCAGTCGGCGCACGAAGCGGTCGTCGCGGTGCGTCACGGTGAACGTGACCCATTTCGTGCGCTCGACGTCGCCGCAGAACACGGTCGGGCGACCGAAGGCCGGGTCCTTCGCGGCGAGCCGCTCCCACAGCGCCCAGGCACCGCTGCGGCCTCGGGCCGCCGGCGGCGGCGAGTCCATCGTCCCGGCGGTCGAGTCGGCGGTCATCGAGCCCAGGGTCACGATCACCATGTCGCCATCAGCCAGCTCGATGTCGGCCGCCGCGCCGTCGCGTGTGGCGCGGATGCGGCGCACCGCCCTGCGCCCGTCCTCGCGGACTTCGAAGTCGAGGTCGGTGACCTGCAGGCCGCGGTCGAACTGAACGCCCTGCCGTTCGAGCCAGCGCGCGATCGGCCGCACGATCGAGTCGTGGCCGGTGTAGCGCGTCGACTGGATGATCTTCAGCGTCGGCAGGTCGGGGAACAGGCGCAGGAAGCGCAGCAGGTAGCGCCGCAGTTCGGCGCCGCTGTGCCAGGTCTCGAAGCCGAACATGCTGCGCCACATGAACCAGAAGTTCGTGGCGAAGAAGTGCGCATCGAAGCACTCGTCGATGCGCCTGGCGCCGAGCGCCTCCTCGCCGCGCAGCATGAATCCGATCAGGTCCACGCGGTCCTTGTTGCCGAGCCCGAACGATGCGGCGTCGACGATGCGCCCGTGTTCGACGAGCCGCGCCTTGTCGTGCCACGGCGCCTCGACCCAGAAGTCGAGCGTGTCCTGCGCCACCGACTTGTCCGGGTCGTCGAGCGACGGGATGTGCGACAGCAGTTCGTACATCAACTCGTAGGCGGCGCCGTACATCCGGCTGCCGCGCATCGAGTAGCCCTGTTCGGCCGAGCCCGAGGCGTCGAGGCTGCCGCCGAGCGCCTCCTCCTCGAGGATGCGCACGCTGGCGCCCGGGAAGTGGCCATCGCGAAGCAGATAGACGGCCGCAGCCAGCGCGGCGATGCCGCCGCCGACCAGGAACGCTCGCGGGCCATGGGCAGGGGTGTTCATCGCGGTTTCCTCGGGGTGGTCGCCGGCAGCGCATCCTTTCGACGCGCGGACTTTGCCGGTGGCTTGTTGGTCTTGACGCGCAACTCCTCGAAGGCTTCTGCCAGCGCCTGTGTCAGCCGGTGCGCGTCGGGCACCGCTGCGCGCGCGGTCGTGAAACCGAAGCCCATCGCGCCGGCGTAGCTGATCACGGTGATATTCAGTCCCAGGCCGTGCTCGACGATCGACACCGGCCAATAGGCGCTCATGTGCGCACCGGCCGCATACAGCGGTACCCGCGGCCCCGGGATATTCGAGATCACGACGTTGGCCAGCACCGGCATCACGCCGGCGAGGTGCGACCGGCCATACAGCTCGGCCAGGCCGTGCAGCACCCAGGGCACACCGATCGATGGGAAGTCCATCGGCACCACGCCCTTGGCCTGCTGGACCATCGCCTTCACGGCGTCGGCAGCGTCGCGGATCGCGGCCAGGCGCCGCACCGGGTCCGCGATGTGCGTGTGCAGGTTGACGAGCGGCATCGTCGCCTGCGTCGTGAACTCGGTGTTGCCGGCCTCGCGCAGCGAGATCGGCATGGCCGCCGTCAGCGGCTTCTTCGGGATGCCGCCGTGGTGCGCCAGGTAGCGGCGCAGCGCGCCGCTGCACAGCGCCAGCACGATATCGTTGAGCTTGGCGTCGTGCGCGGCGGCGAGCGCCTTCAGGGCATCGAGGGGCAGCGACAGGCCGGCGAAGCCGCGCTCGGCGGTGATCGGCACATTCAGCGGCGTCGGCGGGCCGAAGGCGAAGTTCTGCCGCAGCCGGCCCGGCGCGCCGCCCGCCTTCGCCGGGCCGAGCAGGCCCGCGAGGGTGCGCACCACGTCGGGCAGGTGGCGCACGAGCTTGATGTACTGGCCGGCGTCGTGGCGCAACGCGGTGACGCCGAGCTCGACCGGGCCCGGATGCTCGGCGGCCATGCTGTCCTTGGCCCGGGGCAGCGCCGGCGCGCGCGGCGACAGGTCGAACAGCGTGCGCGCCAGCATGATGCCGGCCTGCCCGTCGAGCGCCGCGTGGTGGGCCTTGAAGTAGTAGCCGACCTGGCCGCTTTCGAGCCCGTCGATCACGTGCAGGCGCCACAGCGGCCGGCTGCGGTCGAGCAGCTCGGCGTGCAGCCGGCCGACGCAGTCGTCGAACTGCGTCATCGTGCCCGGCGGCGGCAGCGTCACGCGCTGCACGTGGTGGTCGAGGTCGACCGCGTCGTCGTCGACCCAGACCGGGTTGGCGAACTGCAGCGGCATCGGTGCGAGCTTGCGGTGCAGCACCGGCGCCAGGTGCAGCCGCCGCGCCAGTTGCCGCCGGACCTCGGCGTGGAAGTCGCGCCGGTAGCGGGCCGGCAGCTCGAACAAGCTCACCGACCCGACGTGCATCGGTGTCTCGGGCGTCTCCAGGTGCAGGAACGCCGCATCGACGCCACTGAGGGATTTCATCGTTCTCGCCTGCTCCGCTACCGATGCGCCTGCACCTTGGCCAACCCTGCGGCCGGATCACGATCCTGCGCGCGGCCCGAGCCTCGGATCCTGAGCAGGATCAAGTCCGCGTTGCCGCAGCCTTCTTGCCACCGGCCGGCTTGCGTGAGCTGGCCGCCTTCCTGGGAACCGCCGCCTTGCCGGCCCCCACGGCCTTCTTCGCTGCCACGGCCTTCCTCGCGACAGCGGCCTTCCTGGCGGCCGCGACCTTCCCGGGGGCGGCGGCCTTCGCGGCAAGGCTGCCGGCCGCCGTCCGGCGCCCCTCGGCGCGTCGGGCGGCGGACAGCATCGTCACGAACTCCTGCTGGAACCTGTGCGTGATGGTCTCGGGATCGGGGACCAGGTGCGCGTCGGCGACGATGGCCAGCGTCGCGTAGCCTCGGTAGCTGAGGATGCTGATGCCCATGCCGAGGTTCTCCCCCGGGTGCGGGACCCAGAACATGACCCGCTCGATCGGCACCCCGGCGACGTAGAGCGTATGCGGTGAACCGGCGACGTTGGTCATGACCACGCTCGCCTTGCTGGTGAGCATCGACGACGGGATGTCCGACACCAGCTTCGGCGTGCGGCCGAAGATGTCGAACAGCAGGCGCATGGCCACCGGCTCGGGCGAGCGCTTCAGCGCGTCCATGTGCGCCTTGGTCACGCGCAGCCGCTCGAGCGGCGTGCTCGCGCCGACCGCCAGTTCGAGCAGCACGAGGCCGAAATCGTTGCCGAGCTCCAGCGCCCGCTGCGGCGGCCGCAGATCGACCGGCACCATCGCGCGCAGCGTCGTCTGCCCCACATCGACACCCCGTCCCTTCAGATAGGCACGCAGTGCACCCGTCATGCCGGCCACGAGCACGTCGTTGACCTTCGCATCGGCCAGCGCGCCGATCGCCTTGACATCGGCGATCGCCACCGGCTCCGACCAGGCGACGCGCTTGGCCAGCGAGAACGGCCCCTTGAACGGCGATTCGGGGTCGTCGCGCTTCAGCAGTTCGGACAGCAGCATGCCCGCGCCGCCGGCGATCAGCGCGGCCTTGTCGATCAGGGCCTGCGGGTGCGAGGCGACGTCGAGCGCCGCGTTCGCCGTCGACACGACGGCCTTGACCGAGGCCCCCAAGGCGTCGAAGGCCGGCCCGAACCATCCGCCGGTCGCACCGCGCCCGGCCTTCGGCGCCGCGGCCGCGTGCGGGCCTTCCGGCGCGACGGCGGCCTTGTCGTACAGCCGCATCGACAGCGCCGTCATCGCCGTGCCGTCACCGATGCAGTGGTGGAAGCGCGTCACGAGCGCGCTGCCGCCGCCGACACCGTCGATCACGTGCACCTGCCACAGCGGCTGCAGCCGATCGAGCGGCGTGCTCACGATGTCGCTGAGCAGTTGTGCGAGCGCGCGCTGGTCGCCGGGCGGCGGCAGCGCCACGTGGTGCAGATGCTGGCCGATGTCGAAGTTGGGCATGTCCTCCCAGTGCGGCACGGGCAGAGGCAATCCGCGCTCGACGACCCGCTGCCGGAAGCGCGGAAAAGCGCTCAGGCGCGCCGCGTACAGGGCCTTGACCTTGGCGAAGTCGAGCGGCTTCCTGGTCAGGGCGACGCTGGTGACCATCGCCAGGTTCGCCGACCCGTCCATGTGAAACCACGCCGCGTCCACCGGTGCCATCTTGTGTAGCGTCATTTCATCTCCTCCGCCGGCGGCACTCCGGCAGCCGATCAGGAAAGCCGATGAAACCGATGCTAGGAGCGGGCGCGGAGTTCAGGCTGATCGGCATCAAGGCGATCGCAGATCCGGCGTCGATGCTGCGGCCGCAGCGCCGCGCCTGGCGGCCAGCCGTCAGCGCTCCGCTCGAATCGCCAGGGCTTGCTGCACATTCTGCCGCGAATGCCACTCCGGACCGTCGTCCCCGGCCACGCGACCTTCAAGCCTCCGGCGCTGCCGTGGCGGGTCGGGTTGAGCGTTGGTCGTCACGCCCACACGTCGGGTCTGAGGTGACGAAAAGGTGCCGTGCGCCGGACCGTCCGAGTTCGCTGGCCCTCCGTGCGAACAGCGATATCCACTGCGCGAGCCGGACGCCATACCGCCTGCCGTTGCGCACGATGACGCCCCCCTGGGTGGGGAGACGACGATGAACTGGCCATACCTGCCATGAGCGTAGAAGGCGTCGCCCCACGGCGGATCGCGCTGACCCCATCCGTAGCGCTGGTCGTACCGGCCTCTCGGACTACTTGAGCAACCTACTTGTCCTGCTGCCAATGGAACTTGTGCATCAGTCGGTGCACGATGGGCGTGAAGATCAGGCCGGCTGCGACCAGGAACACCAGCCCGGCGTAGAGGGCGTACAGACCAGCAAACAGCTTGCCCCCGTCGGTGCGGGGTGGATCCACGGGCCCCATTCCGCCCATGAGCATTGCAGCATTCAGGAAGGCATCGCGCCAGGTGAGGTTCTCAAAGTATTGGTAGCCAGCCATTCCGAGCGCCAGGGACAGCCCGAGAAGGGCAATCGCGCTAGCAGCGTGCAGCAGTACGCGCT
>Ga0316601_100000740_pt1 | contig 14918 bp, 12 predicted proteins | sample OWC_soil_day5_no_FD_207663 | JGI IMG/M metagenome (GOLD analysis project Ga0316601, IMG submission 207663) | Wetland soil microbial communities from Old Woman Creek delta, Ohio, United States - OWC_soil_day5_noCT | ecosystem: Environmental > Terrestrial > Soil > Wetlands | place: USA: Ohio... | reverse complement strand
CCCGCGTGGACGCGGCAGCGATGCACCTGCGCGCAGCTTCGGTAGCGATTCGCGACCGCGTGGACGCGGCGGCGATGCACCTGCGCGCAGCTTCGGTAGCGATTCGCGACCGCGTGGACGCGGCGGGGATGCACCCACGCGCAGCTTCGGCGGAGACTCGCGCCCGCGGGGCCGCGATGCAGGCCCGCGCGGCGGTGCCGGCGGTGACTCGCGGCCGCGTGGACGCGGCGGAGATGCGCCGGCGCGCGGCTTCGGTGGCGACTCGCGCCCGCGGGGCCGCGATGCAGGCCCGCGCGGCGGTGCCGGTGGTGACTCGCGGCCGCGTGGACGCGGCGGAGATGCGCCGGCGCGCGGCTTCGGTGGCGACTCGCGCCCGCGGGGCCGCGATGCAGGCCCGCGCGGTGGTGCCGGCGGTGACTCGCGGCCGCGTGGACGCGGCGGAGATGCCCCGGCTCGCGGTCGCGGTAGCGAGTCGCGCCCAGGTGGCCGGAGTTCCGCTACGGGATCGCGGGCTGGCGGCGGTGGCGGGTCGCAGGGGGGCGGCTCCAAGCGCGCGTCGAAGCCGCCTCGCAAGCCGGCTCCGAGCGGAGCGCGGCGCGGCCGTCCGCCTCGTTGATCGGCGCATCGCGCTCGGTGCGGTAGACGCCGCGATACATCGGACCAGGCCGCCACATGGCGCTGCGTCCGCTGTGTTAACTTGCCGGCGATGGAGCTTCGCGCGCTCACCGTCCTCGACTCGCTACAACCGCAGCTCACGGGATTCCTCCAGACCGTGTGCTCCGGATTCATGCCCCTCGAGGAGGAGGCCGCGCTGTTCATCGAGATCGCGCCGGGGATCGCGATCAACCAGCTCACCGACATCGCGCTCAAGGCGACCTCGTGTCGCCCCGGGATGCAGATCGTCGAGCGCGCGTACGGGATGCTCGAGCTGCACAGTGCCGACAAAGGCCAGGTCGAGGCGGCGGTCGACGCGATCGTCTCGAACATGGGCGTGAAGCGCGAGGACCGGATCAAGCCAAAGATTGTTTCGTCGCAGATCATCACCGGTCTCGACGGTCACCAGAGCCAGCTCATCAACCGGATGCGGCACGGCGACATGATCATGACGGGGCAGACGCTCTACATCCTCGAGGTGTTCCCAGCGGCCTACGCGGCGCTGGCGGCGAACGAGGCCGAGAAGGCGGCGAACATCCACCTGATGGAAGTGGTGACGTTCGGCGCGTTCGGTCGGATGTGGCTTGGCGGCAGCGAGGCCGAGATCAAGGCGGCGGTCGAGGGCGCCGAGGGCGCGCTGAAGAAGGTCTCGGGCCGCGAGAAGTAGCGGGGGGCGAAACTCGCAGCTCGCCGGAGGGCGTCCGCGCTCGACGCTGCTACAGTGGCCTCAATGACGACGACGCTTCCTGCGGCGCTACGCGCGCCGTTCTCGTCCGGTGGTGCGAGCGCGATCGACGCGCAGCTGGCCAATCGGCTGCTGGGCCTCGCGCTCGACGCCGGCGGCGACTACGCGGACATCTATTTCGAGTTCCGGGTGTCTGCGGACTATGCCCTCGAAGAAGAGCAGGTTCGCACGCTCGGCCGAGGGATCACGCTCGGCCTCGGCGTCCGCGTCACCAAGGGCGACGCCACGGGCTACGCGTATTGCGAGGACCTCGCATGGGAGAAGATGGCGCACGCCGCGAAGACGGCTGGCCAGATCGCCGTCGGGGGCGGACACCCGCCGGTGCAGATCCCAGCGCTCAAGAACATCCCGACGCCGAGCTTCTATCCGGTCGGGACGCCATCGCTCATCGTGCCTGCGCAGGACAAGCTCGCGCTGCTGCGTGCCGCGGACAAGGCGGCTCGCGCGTTCGACCCGCGGATCGTCAAGGTCGAGGCGTCGTTCGCCGAGAGCATCAAGGAAGTGCTGCTGTTCACCTCGGATGGCCGGATGGCGTCCGACGTCCAGCCGCTCATGCGGTTCGGCGTCCGCGCGGTGGCGGAGGAGGGCGGCAAACGCCAGTCGGGCTCCGGCGGCGGTGGCGGACGTTACGGCATGGACTACTTCGCGGATGCGACCCGCGACGCGGCAGCGCACGGTCGCGAGGCGGCACGAGTCGCGGTCGCGATGCTCGATGCGCGCGATGCCCCGGCGGGTGAGATGCCGGTGGTGCTCGCGCCTGGTGACTCGGGCATCCTGCTCCACGAGGCGGTCGGGCATGGCCTCGAGGCGGACTTCAACCGCAAGGAGACGTCGAACTACACCGGCCAGCTCGGCAAGGAAGTCGCGTCCAAGCTGTGCACCGTGGTCGACGACGGCACGATCATGAACTCGCGCGGCGCGATCAACGTCGATGACGAAGGCTACGCCGGTCAGAGCAACACGCTGATCGAGAACGGGGTGCTCGTCGGCTACATGCACGACCGGCTGTCGGCGAAGCACTTCGGCATCAAGCCGACCGGGAACGGGCGCCGCGAGTCGTTTCGCTCGATGCCGCTGCCGCGGATGACGAACACCTCGCTGCTCGGCGGCAAGGACAACCCGGACGACATCATCAAGTCAGTCAAGCGCGGGATCTACGCGAAGCGGTTCTCCGGTGGTCAGGTGAACATCTCGAACGGGGACTTCGTGTTCTCGCTTTCGGAGAGCTACCTCATCGAGGATGGCAAGCTGACCGCGCCGCTCAAGGGCGTGAACCTGATCGGCAACGGTCCGGATGTGCTCCGTCGAGTCGATATGCTCGGCTCGGACTTCGAGCTGTCGGATGGGATCTGGACGTGTGGCAAGGATGGCCAGTCAGTGCCGGTGAACGTCGGGACCCCGACGGTACGGCTGTCGTCGATCACGGTTGGAGGCACGCAAGCATGAAGGCCCAGGCAGGAACAACGACCGGCGCGCAGGTCACGGAACGCACGGTCAAGGAGCTCTGCGATCTCGCGCAGCTCGCGGTGGAGCTGGCGAAGCGGGCCGGCGCGGACGACGCCGAGGTGCTGGTGCGCGATGGCAGCGAGCTGACCACGAAGGTCCGGCTTGGCGAGCCCGAGCTCGTGCAGGAAGCAGGCAGTCGCGCGCTCGGGCTGCGCGTGCTGCGCGGCGGCAAGCGCGCCGTCACCTACACCAGCGACCTTCGTCGCGAGGCCCTCGAGGCGTTGTGCGCCGAGACGGTCACGCTCGCCGAACTGGCAGAGGCCGACGAGTACGCATTGCCGCCCGATCCGAAGCTGCTCGCGACCCGGATCCCCGAGCTCGATCTCTATGACCCCGCGGTGGCCGAGGTCGATGCCGCGTGGGCCTTGAAGCAGGCGATCGCCGGCGAGGCCGCCGCACGCAAGAGCGATGCGCGCGTGACCAACTCCGAGGGCGCGACGTGGTCTCGGGTGCTCGGCGCGACCGCCTTCGCGACCAGCGGTGGCTTCGTCGGGGGCTATCGCGGCAGCTACGCCTCCCTCGTGGTCGAGCCGCTCTGTGATGACACCACCGACCCGACGAACCCGAAGAAGCGGAATGGTTACTGGTACACAGCGTCCCGGTTCCTGGCCGATCTCGAGGCCGCGGAGGCCGTGGGGATCGAGGCGACGCGGCGCACGGTCGCGACGCTCGGTTCGCGCAAGGTCGAGACCCAGGAGTGCGCGATCGTGTTCGACCCCGAAGTCTCGCGCTCCATCGTGGGGACGATCTTCTCGGTCGCCAACGGATCCTCGTTCTGGCGCAAGTCGTCGTACCTCGTCGGTAAGGAGGGCGAGCTCGTCGCGTCCGCGCTCGTCACGATCGTCGACGATCCGTTGGTCCCTCGTGCTCCCGGGTCGCGGCCGTTCGACGGCGACGGCCTACCGACGCGCAAGAACAGCGTGGTCGACAAGGGCGTGCTGGCACCGGTGCTGTGCGACGTCTACTCGGCTCGCAAGCTCGGCCGGGCCTCGACCGGCTCGGCCGGGCGTGGCATCGGCGGCAACCCGGGTCCGACCACCTCGAACTTGATCATGGAGGCCGGCTCGGTCACGCGGCAGGAGCTGCTGAAGCAGACCGGGCGGGGGCTCTATGTGACCAGCCTCATGGGTTTCGGCTTCAACCCCATCACCGGTGACTTCTCACGCGGTGCGCAAGGGTTCTGGATCGAGGGCGGCGAGCTCACGTTCCCGGTGAGCGAGGTGACGATCGCGGCGAATTTCGACGAGATCCTCAAGCGAATCGACCTCGTAGCCAACGATCTCGAGCTCCGCAGCTCGACCTGCGCACCAACGTTCCGGGTATCCCACATGACGCTCGCGGGGACCTCGAAGTGACCATGCGGGGCACGGCGCGTTGGACCTACATCCGCGAATTCGTTGGTGGTATCGACGGGCTTTAGTTGACTCGAACACCCCGCGGTGAAACCATTATCTCGTGCCAGTCGTAGCCACTGCAGCAGGGCTACCCACACATCTCGGTAAGTACGAGATCCTGAGTCCACTCGCGACCGGCGGGATGGCGAGGATCTACATTGCTCGCTCGATCGGGATCGGCAGCTTCGAACGGCACGTCGTTCTGAAGCTCATCATGCCGGAGCGCGCCAGCGAGGCGAACGCGGTCCAGATGTTCCTCGACGAGGCACGGCTCGCGGCGTGCCTGAACCACCAGAACGTCGCCCAGGTGTTCGAGGTTGGCGAGGACGCGGGGATTCACTACCTGGCGATGGAGTACGTGCATGGCCAGGACCTGCGCGCGCTGCTCGCCAAGGCCGGGAGCCAGGGCACCCGGGTGCCACTGGAGCTCGCGCTGACGGCGGTCGCGGGCGCGGCGGCCGGGCTCAACCACGCCCACGAGCGACGCGACTCGAACGGTGTGCCGCTCGGCATCGTCCACCGCGACGTGTCGCCTTCGAACATCATGATCGGGCTCGATGGCTCGGTGAAGCTGCTCGACTTCGGGATCGCGAAGGCGACCCAGCGCTCGGTCGAGACCCAGTCGGGGATCATCAAGGGCAAGTTCGCGTACATGTCTCCCGAGCAGTGCCGCGGCCGCGAGGTCGATCGTCGCAGCGACGTGTTCTCGCTGGGCATCATCCTCTACGAGATCACGACCCAGCACCGCTGCTTCCGCGCCGAGAGCGACTTCGACACGATGCACCGCATCGTCACCGGTGATGTCGTCCGGCCGACGCGGCTGGTCCACGGCTATCCCCAGTCGCTCGAGGCGATCGTGATGAAGGCGCTCGCGATCGATGCGAACCAGCGCTACCAGAGCGCGGGCGCCTTGCTCGAGGCGATCGAGAGCTTCTCGGTGGCGGCGCGGATGTCGCTGTCGACGATGTCGCTCGGGCGGTTCATGCGCGAGATGTTCGGCGAGGCGCCGGAGCCGTGGCTGATGAACCAGGCGCAGCGCGCCAACCAGCCGGCGATCGCCCAGCCCAAAGAGGGCACGATCTCGAACACCAACGGCCATAGCAGCGTGTCGGTGCGCCCGGGCACGGACTCGATCGTCCCCCAGGACAGCGTCCTCGACGCCCGGACGGTGCTTGATCTGCCGCGAGATCACGAGCTTGGCGAGCCGGCGAGCTCGCCCGAGTGGGACCCGAAGTCGTACTCGACGTTGCGGCCGATCTTGGCCGGGTCGACCCAGACAGTTCCGCTCACGATCGACGACTTGCCCGAGCGGCTCATGGCGACGCCAGCGGGCCCCACCGTTGCGGTCGCGAGTCCACCTGCGACGTCCCCGAGTCCACCGCCGACGCCCACGATCTCGCTGCGGGCAGCCATGTCGAGCGCGCCACCGCCCCCGCCGGACCTGCGGATCGCGCCGGCCCCGGCGCCCGGGTTCCTGGCGTTGCCGCTGCCGGCGCCGCCGCTGCCAGTGGCGCCGCCGATGGCGGAATTCGATCTCGCGCCCGGTACGGGCGGCGGTGCCGTCTCGCATGCGGGCTACGAGCCATCGGCGGAGGCTGAGAGCGAGGACCTCGAGATCCGTTCGAGCCGTCGCCCGGTGTTCATCGGGCTCGGCATCCTCGCGCTCGGCGTGATCGCCGTGATCGCGGTGAGCCTCGGAGGTCGGCACGCAGATCCGCCGGCGCCGAACGACGAGCACCGCTCGCTCGCATCGGACGTCACGCCCGACAGCGCGCGCCTGGACGAATCTCCGCCACCGGACGGCGCCGACGTGGTGACCCCGCCTGCGGTGGCTCCGCGCGAGGTGTCCCCACCCCAGGCGACCCCGCACGAGGTTCCTCCCCAGGTCATCGACGCAGGAGCTGGCGCCGTCCTCGATCCCAGCGGGGGAGAGCAGTCGATCACCATTCACGTGATCTCGGAGCCGCCCGGTGCCGATGTCCTGCTCGGCGGCAAACCGATCGGCACGACCCCACTCGACACCAAGATCCATCGCGGCACCGGCTCGGCGAACCTCGTGGTCCACCGTACCGGCTACGAGGACATTCCGACGACGGTCGACCTGTCTGGCGACGTCAGCAAGGAAGTCAGGCTCGTCAAGCTGCCGGCGGTCGACAAGAAGCCAGCGGTCGACAGCAGGCCCCCTCCGGGTGGCAACAGCGACAAGAAGCCGGCTGCCGAGAAGCGGTCACCGGCGGCCGAGAAGAAGCCGGCGTGTCAGCCGCCGAACCAGGTCGATCCGTTCGACAGTCGTCCAGTCTGCAAGTGACCGGAGCGAGACCGCCCGAGGCTGGTTCCAGCGCTCGGCTGTTGAACCCAGCCTCTCGCGTGAACGTCAGGCGCGGATCTCGGGCACGGTCCCGGTCCAGCGCAGCGGCGCACCGGTCGCCTTCGCGATCTCCTCCGCGGAGACCCCAGGAGCGCGCTCGCGCAGCGTGAGGCCCTCGGGAGCCACGTCGATCACCGCGAGCTCGGTCACGATCGTGTGCACGCACGCCACGCCGGTCAACGGCAGGGTGCACTCCGCGAGGATCTTCGGGGCGCCGTCCTTCGTGGTGTGCTCCATCATCACGATCACTCGTCGGCTGCCCGCGACGAGATCCATCGCGCCACCCATCCCCTTGATCATCTTGCCGGGGATCATCCAGTTCGCGAGATCGCCACGGCCCGACACCTCCATCGCGCCGAGCACGCTGACATCGACGTGGCCGCCGCGGATCATCGCGAACGACTGCGCGGAATCGAAGAACGCCGAACCCGCGATCGTCGTGACCGTTTGCTTGCCGGCATTGATCAGGTCGGGATCCTCGTCGCCCTCGAACGGAAACGGGCCGATCCCGAGCAGGCCGTTCTCGCTCTGCAGCACGACGTCCATCCCGGCCGGGATGAAGTTGGCAACCAGCGTCGGCATCCCGATGCCGAGGTTGACGTAGAAGCCGTCGGCGAGCTCGGCGGCGACCCGGCGGGCCATCTGATCGCGCGTCAGTCCTTGCAAGGCCATGGCTAGCTCCTCTTCCCCGGGTCGCCAGCGTTCGCTGGCGCCCCTCCAGCTCGTCTGGTGGTGCGCTGCTCGATCGGCTTCTCGTAGCTCGTGCCCTGGAAGATCCGCTGGACGTAGATCGACGGGAGGTGGACTTGATCAGGCTCGATCGCTCCAACCGCGACCAGCTCCTCGACCTCCACGATGGTGATCTTGCCGGCCTGCGCCACCAACGGATTGAAGTTGCGGGCCGTCTTGCGGAACACGAGGTTGCCCCAGGCGTCGCCCTTCCACGCCTTGACGATCGCGAAGTCGCCGCGGATCGCGTGCTCGAGGACACAGTGCTTGCCCGCGATCTTGCGGGTCTCTTTGCCCTCGGCGACCTTCGTGCCGTAGCCGGTCGGCGTGAAGAACGCTTCGATGCCGGCACCGCCGGCGCGCAGTCGCTCCGCCAGCGTGCCCTGCGGGCAGAGCTCGACTTCGAGCTTTCCGGACAGGAACTGCTGCTCGAAGATCTTGTTCTCGCCGACGTAGCTGCTGACCATCTTCTTGACCTGGTCCTGCGCGAGCAGGATGCCGAGCCCCTTGTCGGTGGTGCCGCAGTTGTTCGACACGATCGTCAGCTCGCGGACCTTCCGGCGGGCGAGCTCGGCGATGCAGTTCTCGGGGTTGCCCGACAGCCCGAAGCCGCCTGCCAGGATGACCGCGCCATCACCGACGTCGTGGAGGGCCGCCTTCGCGTCCGGGAAGACCTTGTTCATCGTTCGTATGCTTACCGCTGACGGCGATGGCGATCATCACGCTGACCACTGATTTCCCATGGCCGGGGGTGCCCACGCCACTCGATGCACGTCGGGGTACCGCTGCGGAGCCCGTGGCGAGTAGTGTGCCGTACCGATGACGAAGCCCACGCCCGAGCCAGCGCATGTAGTCATCGAGGTCGCCGTCACGGCGCTCGCAGCCGGAGGCGACGGGGTGGCCCGCGACGCAGGGGGGCGCGTGACGTTCGTGCCCCGCGGAGTTCCCGGCGACCGGGTCCGCGTGCGGATCGTCCATGCGACGTCCTCGTTCGCGCGCGCGGAGCTCGTCGAGGTCCTCGAGCCGTCGCCATCGCGCGTCGAGCCCCCATGCCCGCACTTCCTGCGTGGCTGCGGCGGCTGTCAATGGCAGCAGGTCGCGGCCGGCGCGCAGCGTGAGGCCAAGCTCGCGATCGTCTCCGGCGCGCTGCGCAAGCTCGAAGGGCTGACGTTGCACCCGGTCGCCGCGCCGGGGCCTGCGCTCGGCTGGCGACGACGGGCGCGGTTTCACGTGGGGGGCGGTCGGACCGGGCTGTACCTGCTCGGCACGCAGCAGGTGTTGCCGCTCGATCGCATCGATCCAGCCAAGCCATCGGCGCGCTGCCCGCAGCTCGAGCCCGCGCTCGATGCCGCGCTCGACGTGGTGGCTGCCGCCTCACCTCCCGACGGCGAGCTCGCGCTGATGCTCGCTTCCGATGGCCGGATCGCCATCGGCGTCGAGCACGCGTGGAAGGGTGCGCACCTCGTGATCGGCAAGGCCGGGATCGTCGGCGTGATCGCGGGCAGCGGGAGCGAGGCGGTCACGACCGGCGAGATCCTGCTCGAGCTCGAGCCCGGGCTGTGGGGCGGGCCGTGGGACTTCGCGCAGGCAAGCTTGCTGGGGAATGCGGCGTTGATCGCCCAGACCCGGGCGGCCATCGGCGCCGGGCCGGGGCGGCTCGTCGAGCTCTATGCGGGGGCGGGCAACTTCACGCGGGGCCTGCTCGCCGACGGCTGGGACGTGATCGCGAGCGACATCGTCGCCCCGGCGCGTCCGCCGGCGACCCGCTTCGAGGTCGGGTCGGTCGCGAGCGTGCTCGACAAGCTGCAGGCCAAGGTCGATGCGGTCGTGCTCGATCCGCCACGCGCCGGTGCGGCCGAGGCGATCGACGGCATCCTCAAGCTCGCGCCGAGGGCGATCGCGTACGTCTCGTGCGATCCGGCCACGCTCGCGCGCGACGCCGGGCGGCTCGTCGCGGCCGGCTATCGGGCGACCGATGCCTGGCCGATCGATCTCATGCCGCAGACCTCGCACATCGAGGTCGTGATGCGGCTCCAGCGGATCTGATCCGCGAACCCCTGGGGGGTCAGGCCTTGGGCGGCGCGAACTTCATCGCCACGCGGCGCGCCTCGTCGAGGGTCACGCCGCGAGGGACCTCGATCGCGAGCGCGAGCGTGTAGCTGCGGAACAGCAACGTACGGACCACCAGGGTCGTCCCGTCCGACCGCCGGATCTCGAGGTCGAGTGCGGGCACCCCGCCGGCATCTCGGAGCTTGCGCGCGAGCCGGCGCTGGCCGGGGGCCGCCCCGACCGCGCCCCGCTCGATCTGATCGGCATAGGCCTCGCGGGTCTTGTCGCGCCAGGCATCGAAGTTGGGGATCTGGGCCCTCGTGATGGCGAGGACCAGGCCATTCGAGCTGCGGTAGGCCGCGACGAGGGCCGTGGCGTCGAGCTGCTTCCAGCCAGGGGGGAGCTCCAGGACTGCCTTGGTCCGCGGCAGCACGATGCTGTCATCGGCCCGCACCTTCGCGCCCGTGCTGACGACGAGCACCAGGACCACGACGGCCAGCGCAGCCCGGGTCACCCTTGGTCGACCGACTTGTCGACCGGCTGGTCGGCCGGCTCGGCCACAGGCTTGCCAGGCGCGAGATGGCGCATCAGGGCGTGCACCACGTGGCGCTGGTCGGCCTCGGACGCGAACCAGTCGCGTGGGAATGCCATCGCCTTGGGCCCGAGCTCGACGACGAGGACCGGAGCGGACCGATTCCACGGCACCGACCGGCGCAGGAAGTAGACCGCGGTCACCAGCGACGGCGCGACCTTCACCGGCCGTGGCAGGCAGAGTCCGCGCGGCAGCGTCACCTCGCCATCGGAGACGGTGATCGTGCCCGCCGAATAGAGGAAGGTTTGGACCAGCTGCCAGGCCCGGACCAGCCCGACCAGGATGAGCACGATACCGGCCCACACGCCGACCGTGCCGAGCTTCCAGATCAGCAAGGAGCCGACGACCACGCCGAAGATGGTCCAGCCCAGCGGGCGCTGGCGGGACATCTCGAGCTCGATCGCGACGTTGCCCTTGCGGTCTGCCTTGCGGCCACGGTCTGGCCCAGGTCTGGTCAGATCGGGAGCGTCAGGCGCGTCCCCAGCCGTCTGTGAGTCGGGCGACACGGGCTTGGATCTCGACAAGGGGGACATGGCACAGGCGTCGAGCCACGACGACTTCCTGTCCATCTACCACGACGTCTGTAACTGCGCGAGGAGACAGCGCATACACCACGTTCTTTTCGAGCGCCTGGGCGGGCCACAGCGATGGATCATCGAGATCAAGCGCGACCAGATCGCAGCGGTACCCAGGTGCAATCTTGCCGATCGGCAACTGGAGCACCTCACCGGCGGTACGCGTGCCGAGCGCGAAGCAGGTCTCGGCATCGATCGCCTGGCCATCCGTCCGGTGCACCTTCTGCAGCAAGGCGGCCGTGCGCATCTCGTCGAACACGCTGACGCGGTTGTTCGAACACCCACCATCGGTGCCGAGGCCCACGCGCACGCCACGGGCGACGAGATCGACGACGTCGGTCACGCCGTCTCCGAGGAACATGTTCGAGCCCGGGCAGTAGGCGAGGGCCGCCTTGCGCTCGGCGAGCAACGCTCGCTCGGTGTCGTCGAACCAGCAGCCATGGACCGCGATCATCGTCGACAAGTCGACGTCGAGCGCGGCGACCGCATGCAGCGGCCGCGCCCCGAAACGCTCGAGGGACTGGTCGACCTGGTAGCGCTCCTCGGCGAGGTGGATGTGCCACGGGGTGCCGGCATCGCGCGCGCAGCCAGCTCCGGCCTCGATCATCGCGGCGGTGGCGCCGTGCTGGCTGTGCGGTGCGGGCTGCACGGAGGTCAGGAAGCGCTCCCGATCCTGGTAGCGCCGGGCGAGCGCCTCGAAGTTCGCCACCGCCTGCGGGATCGTCTCGCGATACGCGGCGGGCGCGCCGTCCCAGTCGTAGAAGCAGCGCGCGAGCACGATCCGGATCCCGAGCCGACGAGCGGCCTCGATCGTGGCCGACGCGTGGTCGTTGCCCTGCGCGTTGAGGTAGTAGAAGTCGCAGACCGTGGTCACGCCATGCAGGAGCATCTCGCCGAACGCGAACAGCGCCGCGGTGGCCATGTCCTCGGGGCCCAGGCGCGGCGAGTAGCGATACAGGGCCTGCTCGCGCCAGACGAGGAACGGCAGATCGTCGCCGATCCCACGGAGCAGCGACTGGAAGCTGTGGTTGTGCGTGTTCACCGTGCCGGGAACCATCGCGCGGTGCGACCAGTCGATCCGGCGCGCGCCCGCGGCCCGCGGATCCGCGACCACGATGGCGGGATCTCCGACGAGCACGATCGCGCCGTCGGTCGCGAGCACCGCGGTCGGGCCGCGCGCACCGTCCACGATGGCGCGATCGGCGATCACGACGATCGTCTCGCTCACCCGGCCTCCGAGATCGAGGTTCCGGCCGACGCGCCGCGCAGCAAGGACCGCCGTGAGATCACCACAGCCCGACACTATCGCCAGATGGTGGGCATCACCAGATGGTAGGGTAGCGACCCGTGGCTGACGACCTCATCGACGATATCCGGGCCGGCAAGCTCGACGCGATCTACGTGCTCCACTCCGAGCACCCGATCCTGATCGAGCGCGTCGTGTCGGCGATCCGCGACGTCGTCGTCCCCCCCGCGGCGCGCGGCTTCAACTACGACGTCATCGACGGCAAGCCGAGCGCGCAGCGCATCATCTCGCTCGCCCAGACCCTGCCGATGATGGCGCAGCGCCGGATGGTGTTCGTCCGCGAGCTGTCCGGGATGCCGACCGACGAGGCCGAGCCCCTGCTCGCGTACCTCGCGAAGCCGAACCCGAGCACGGTGATCGTGGCGATCACGTCGAAGCTCGACAAGCGGATCAAGCTGTACAGCACGCTGTCGAAGAAGGGCTTCCTCCACGTGCTCGAGGCGCCGCGCCAGCTGCCGCCCTGGGTGCGCGACGAGGCCAAGGCGCTGGGCGTGCGACTGGAGCCCGCGGCGATCACCCGCCTGATCGATGCGGTCGGCGGCGACCTGTCGCGGCTCACGCTCTCGATCGAGCAGCTCGGCTTGTTCGCGGGTAACCGCCCGGTGACCTCGGACGACGTCGACGAGCTGATCGCAGACACGCGCGAGCGCTCGGTCTTCGAGCTCACCGACGCGATCGGTGCGGCGGACCGGTCGCGCGCCCTGGCTGCGGTGTCATCGCTGTGCGATCAGCGCGAGAGCGCGGTCGGCGTCGTGGTCATGCTCGCGCGGCACGTTCGCCAGATGGCGCTCGTCCACGTGCTGCGATCGACGAACGCACCACGCAACGAATGGGGTTCGCGGCTCGGCGTGCCGCCGTTCGTGGTCGACAAGATTGCCGCGCAGGCGCGCAGCTACTCGCCGGACGCGCTCGCCACCGCGACTCAGCGGCTCGCGAATGCCGATCGCGCGCTGAAGGGCGACGTCACGCTCGGCAACTCGAGGTTCACCGGGCCACAGCTGAAGACGCTCGGTCGCGAGCTCGGCGAGCGCGTGATCCTCGAGCACATCGTCGACGGCATCGTTCAGCTTGCGGGTTAGACGTCGTCTTCGTTGACCTCGACCGTGTCCGCATCGATGTGGTCGGTGTTCGTGGGGAGGGGACGCCTGGGCGGAATGGGCCGCGACAGCATGATCGCTGGCTGCGTCTCCTCGCCTGAGATGCCCATCTCCTCGAACGGCCGGCGGTAGTCCGCGGGCAGGCTCGCGAACTGCTGCGCGAGCGTGGCGCGCGGGACGAACAGCTCCTCGCGTCGGCCATCGCCGATGTCGCGCTTGAGCACGAGCTCACCCGACATCCGGCTGCGCTCGCGGATCATGCGCGCGAGCGGCGTGAGCTGAGCGAGTAGCTCGAAGGGCGCGGTCCTGGGCTCCTCGAGATTGCCGATCGACTTGCCACCGACCATGAGCTCGACGAGCGTGCGGCGTCTCATCAGGTCCTTCAGCGTGGCGCCCGCGCGCTCGATCAGCTGACGGACCGGCGCGAGGTCCTCGGCGTCGAGCGGGTTGGCCTCGCCATCGGCGTCGCCCGCCGCGGTGATCGCGGTCCAGGTCGCGCCGCCATCGGTCACCGCGAAGCGCAGCCCGGCGGCGGACTTGTTGGCGTTCTCCTTGAGCGTGACGATCTGCTCGTTGCCAGAGCGCTCGAAGGCCACCATCGCGTACTTGCCGAGATCGATCGGAGCGGGCTTGGCCTTGCCGAACACGCCCTTGCGCATCATGTGGACGACGATACCCTCGGAGAGCTGATCGACGCGGATCGGCGTGCGGTACGGATCGGGGGACAGGGTGAACGACGCGGTGATCCGCCCGGCGGTCGCGACCGCATCGGCCGACGGCTCGGCGCCGCGCACGTCCCACGACATGATCCAGGTCGCCTTCGGGAGCTCGTGGGCGTCGAAGAACGGGCGGAGCGCGATCAGGACCTGATCGGCGACGGTCCTGGGCGCCGCCTGCGCTTCGAGAGATTGGACGCGGACTTCGACCTGGCGCTTCGCCTCGGCGATGGCCTGCTTCGCGCTCGCCGCGACCTTCTGAGCGACCGCTTGCGTGAGGCCTGGCTTCTTGTCGATCGGGAGGTACGCGGTGAGCGCGCTCGAGAGCGTGCGCTCGAGATCCTCGAGCCGGGCAGCCTCGCGCTCGCCCTCGCGCCGAGCCTCCCGCGCGGTCTCGCGGCGCTCGTCGAGCTCGGTGAGTGGCTCGAACGCGTTCGTGCAGGACTCGACCGCTGCCGTCAACGTCTCGATGAAGTTCTCGTCGAGCGGAAAGGGGGTCCCGTCCCCAAAGCGGTACATCCCGACAGCATATCACCCCCGTCGGGGGGACCTGCATTTGCTGCCGCTCTGGCCCGGGAGGGCCCTCACAGGCCGTCTCCCACGGGGAGCGGTCAATAATTACCGAGCAGTCCGAGCTGCAACACGACCGCGTCGACGAGGCTGCCGCCGTACATGAACTGCTTGTCGCGACCGCCAGTGTTAGCCGCAACACTGTCTGCGGGCAGGGTGTCGAACAGCATCACCTCACCGTTCGCGAGCAGCTGGAGCTTGTCGAACAGCCCCCACACGGGCGCATCGCCGCTGATCGTGATCACGGTGAGCTTGCCGCCGACCGAGACGTTGCGAACCGGCGCCAGCTCGCGATCTCCGGTGAAGTACTCGCCCGCGGTGGACTCGGTCTCGTAGAAGAACGCGTCCTTGAAGAACGTCGCGGCGGCTTGCTGGTAGACGCGCGCGTGGAGGCGCAAGAGCAGAGACTTGCCCATGTACTGCGAGTACCCGAGCTCGACGTTGCCGCCGACCACACCCCAGGTGTCGTCGTAGAACCGCGCGTCGAAGTGCGCCGCGGCCTTGAGCTTGGGCAGGTAGCGGTTGAGTCGCGCCGACACCGACCACCGCGCGCGGGTGTCGGGGATGTGCTCCTGTGGCGCGTTCGGTCCGATGCGGACGCGGCGATACGGGTTGGA
>Ga0316601_100000739_pt1 | contig 14919 bp, 11 predicted proteins | sample OWC_soil_day5_no_FD_207663 | JGI IMG/M metagenome (GOLD analysis project Ga0316601, IMG submission 207663) | Wetland soil microbial communities from Old Woman Creek delta, Ohio, United States - OWC_soil_day5_noCT | ecosystem: Environmental > Terrestrial > Soil > Wetlands | place: USA: Ohio... | reverse complement strand
ATCAACCACGACGCCCGCGTGGCCGGCAGGCTCAAGCTGGTGTTCATCCCCAACTACGGTGTCTCGGTGGCCGAGGTCATCATGCCCGGCGCCGACCTGTCGGAGCAGATCTCCACCGCCGGCACCGAGGCCTCGGGCACCGGCAACATGAAGCTGGCCCTGAACGGCGCGCTGACCATCGGCACCGACGACGGTGCCAATATCGAGATCCGCCAGCAGGTGGGCGACGACAACATCTTCATCTTCGGCCTTTCCTCCGCCGAGGTTGCGGCCAGCCGCGCTGCCGGCTACCAGCCACTGCGCATCTACGAACAGAACCCGTGCCTGAAGGCGGTTCTTGACGCGGTGGCCGGTGGCCAGTTCTGCCCCGACGAGCCCGGCCGCTACCGCTCGCTCGTCGACGCCCTGCTCTGGGGCGGCGACCGCTACATGCTGCTGGCGGATTTCGACGCCTACCTGGCGGCGCAGGCGCGCGTGGATGCGCTCTACCGCGACCGCGAAGCCTGGGCGCGCAAGGCCATCGCCAATGTCGCCGGCATGGGCTTCTTCTCCTCCGACCGCACGATCCGCGAGTACGCCCGCGCGGTCTGGGGCCTGGCGGCCAAACCCTAGACCAGCGGCCTCAAGAGCATGCTCAGCGACGATGTCATCCAGCGCCTGTGCGAGGGCCAGCACGGCGATCCGTTTGCGATCCTCGGCCCTTACCGCCAGTCCGACGGCAGGACCTGGGTGCGGGTCTTCCTGCCCGGCGCGTCGGCCGTGTCGGCGGCCGTCGGCGAGCTCCAGGAACCACTGCGACGACGCCACCCCGACGGCGTCTTCGAGGGTCCGCTGCCGGCGGAGGGGGTCTATCGCCTGCAGGTGACCTGGCAGGATGGCGGCCATGCCCTGCTGGAGGACCCCTACCGGTTCGGCGCCGTGCTCGGCGAGATGGACGCCTGGCTGCTGGCCGAAGGCTCGCACCTGCGACCCTACGAGATGCTCGGCGCCACACCGCGCGAGATGGGCGGCGTGGCCGGCACCAGTTTTGCCGTCTGGGCGCCCAACGCCTCGCGGGTCAGTGTCGTCGGCGACTTCAACCTCTGGGACGGCCGCCGCCACCCGATGAGGCTGCGCCGCGAATGCGGCGTGTGGGAACTGTTCCTGCCCGGCGTGCACGCCGGGGCGCGCTACAAGTTCGAATTGCTCGACCGCAACGGTGCGCTGCTGCCGCAGAAGGCCGACCCCTTCGCCCGCCAGGCCGAACTGCGTCCGGCCACCGCCAGCGTCGTGGCGGCGATGCCACCGGTGGCTCCGCCCTCCCCCGCGCGCCAGGCCGCCAACGCGCTGGATGCGCCGGTGAGCATCTACGAGGTGCACCTGGCGAGCTGGCGGCGCAAGCCGGAGGAGGCCAACCGCTGGCTGCACTGGGACGAACTGGCCGATGAGCTGGTGGCGTACGCGCGCGACATGGGCTACACGCACCTCGAACTGATGCCGGTCAGCGAGCACCCCTTCGACGGCTCATGGGGCTACCAGACGCTGGGCCAGTACGCACCGACCGCGCGCTTCGGCGATGCGGCGGGTTTCCGCCGCTTCGTCGACCGTGCCCACGCCGCCGGCATCGGCGTGCTGATCGACTGGGTGCCGGCGCACTTTCCGGCTGACGACTGGGGCCTTGCGCTCTTCGACGGCACCCACCTCTACGAATACGCCGACCGCCGCGAGGGCTTCCACAACGACTGGAACACCCTCATCTACAACTTCGGCCGCACCGAGGTGCGCAACTTCCTCGTCGGCAGCGCCTTGTACTGGCTGGAGCGCTTCGACGTCGACGGCCTGCGCGTCGATGCGGTGGCCTCGATGCTCTACCGCGACTACAGCCGCAAGCCCGGCGAGTGGATCCCGAACGTGCACGGCGGACGCGAGAACCTGGAAGCGATCGACTTCCTCAGGCGCACCAACGAGGTCATCGGTGGCGAACGCCCGCAGGCGGTGACGCTGGCCGAGGAGTCGACCGCCTTTCCGGCCGTCTCGCGCCCGACCTGGGCCGGCGGCCTGGGCTTCCACTACAAGTGGAACATGGGCTGGATGCACGACACGCTGCAGTACATGTCGCGCGACCCCATCCACCGCCCCTACCACCACGGCGAGATGACCTTCGGCCTCATCTATGCCTTCAACGAGAACTTCGTGCTGCCGCTCTCGCACGATGAGGTCGTGCACGGCAAGGGCTCGCTGCTGGGCAAGATGCCGGGCGACCGCTGGCAGCAGTTCGCCAACCTGCGCGCCTATTACGGCTTCATGTTCGGACACCCCGGCAAGAAGCTGATGTTCATGGGCTGCGAGTTCGCGCAGGACCGCGAGTGGAATCACGCCACCAGCCTGGACTGGCACCTGCTGGACAGCGCCAGCCATGCCGGCGTGCAGCGCCTGGTGCACGACCTCAACCACCTTTACCGCGCCAGTCCGGCGCTGTACAGCCAGGACTTCAGCAGCGCCGGTTTCGAGTGGATCGACCACGACGACGCCCGTCGCAGCGTGCTCAGCTTCGTGCGCAAGGGACGCGAAGGCCAGTTCATGCTGATCGTGTGCAACTTCGCGCCCGTGGTGCACCACGGCTTCCGCCTCGGCGTGCCCCTGGCCGGGCAGTGGCGGGAGCGCCTGAATACCGACTCGACCTACTACGGTGGCAGCAACGTCGGCACGCCGCTCGGCGCGGCGTCCAGCGAGGCGATCCCGAGCCACGGCCGCGCGCAGTCCATCACGCTCACGCTGCCACCGCTGGCCACGGTCTTCCTGGAATGGACCGCCTGAATACGGGAGCCCTCGCGGCCTGCCGCCTGCCGGCGACGCTGGCGGCCGGTCAGCCCTGGCCGATGGGCGCGTCCTTCGACGGCGGCGGCGTCAACTTCGCCGTCTTCTCGGAGTTCGCCACCCAGGTCGAGTTGTGCCTGTACGACGCCACCGGCGACATCGAACTGGTTCGCCTGCCGCTGCCGGCACGCAGCGGCGATGTCTGGCACGGGCGGCTGCCCGGCGCCGAACCGGGGCTGATCTATGGCTTCCGTGTACACGGCCCGTGGCGGCCGGAACGCGGCCACCGCTTCAACCCGCACAAGCTCCTGCTCGACCCCTGGGCGCGCGAGATCGTCGGCCGCTTCGACTGGCGCGGGGCGCACTTCGGCGCCGACCGCGAGCACCCGCAGCACATGGACACCCGCGACAACGGCAGCGAGGCGCTGAAGGCGCGGGTCGTGCACGACCGCTACGACTGGCGGGGCGACAAGGCGCCCGCCACGCCGCTGGCCGACACCGTGATCTACGAGCTGCACGTGCGCGGTTTCACCCGGCGCCTGCCGGGTGTGCCCGCAGCGCTGCGCGGCACCTACGCGGGACTGGCGTCGGACGCCGCGATCGCCCATCTGCAGCGCCTGGGCATCACGGCGGTGAGCCTGCTGCCGGTGCAGCAGATCCTCGACGAAGAGCGCCTGGTGGCGATGGGTCTGGTCAACCACTGGGGCTACAACACGCTGGGCTTCTTCTGCCCCGAACCGCGCTATGCGGCAACGTCGCGGACGCGCGACGAATTCCGCGACATGGTGCGACGGCTGCACGCGGCAGGCATCGAGGTGCTGCTGGACGTGGTCTACAACCACACGCCCGAAGGCGACGAGCGCGGCCCGACGATCAGCTGGCGCGGCTTCGACAACCACAACTGGTACCGGCTGCCCCCCGGGCACCGCGAGCGCTACGAGAACTGGAGCGGCTGCGGCAACACCGTCGACATCCGCCATCCGCGCGTGCTGCAGATGGTGATGGACAGCCTGCGCTATTGGGTCGCCGAGATGCACGTCGACGGTTTCCGCTTCGACCTCGCTCCGGTGCTGGGTCGCGGCGACCATGGCTTCGACCGCAACGGTCCGTTCTTCAAGGCGGTGCTGCAGGACCCCGTGCTGCAGGGCGTGAAGATGATCGCCGAGCCCTGGGACATCGGCCCCGAGGGCTGGCAGGTGGGCCAGTTTCCACGCGGCTGGCTGGAGTGGAACGACCGCTTCCGCGATACCGCTCGAGCCTTCTGGCTGGGCGGCGACTGCACGCGCGGCGAGTTCGCACTGCGGCTGGCTGGTTCCTCGGACCTGTACCAGTCGCGTCGCCGCTCGCCCGCCGAGTCGGTGAACTACATCGTCTCGCACGACGGTTTCACGCTCGCTGACCTGGTGAGCTACGACCTGCGCCACAACGAAGCCAATGGCGAGGGCAACCGCGACGGCCACGGCCACAACCTGAGCTGGAACTGCGGCTGGGAAGGCCCCACCGGCGACCCCGAGGTGCAGTCCCGCCGCGCGCGACTGAAGCGTGCACTGCTGGCCACCGTGCTGCTGGCGCAGGGCACACCGATGCTGGCCGCCGGCGACGAGCTTGGCCACAGCCAGGGCGGCAACAACAACCCCTACTGCCAGGACAACGCCGTCACCTGGATCGACTGGGCCAGCGCAGACCAGGCGCTGATCGATTTCACCGCCCACGTGCTGGCGCTGCGCCGGCGCATGCTGCCGCTGGGCCTGCGCTGGTATACCGGGCTGCCCGACCGCCGCGGCCATATCGACCTGGCCTGGCAGCGCCGCACCGGCGAGGCGATGACGCCCGAACACTGGAACAACCGCATGTCGCGCATCCTCGGCGCCTGGATCGGCCAACCCGGACGCGGCGGCTCGCCGGTGCTGCTGATGGTCAACGCGAGCGACCTGGACGGACGCTTCATGCTGCCGCCGGGCAATTGGGTGGCTGAACTCGACACCACTCAGCCCGATGGCCGCAGCCACTGGCGGCGCGCGGAGGCAGCACAGAAGGACGAATTCGAACTGCGCGCACGCAGCCTGGTGCTGTTGCGCGACGCCACCCCCACCAGCAGCCTAGGATCCCTGCCATGAGATTCCCCCGCGCCGGCGGAGTGCTGTTGCACCCCACCTCGCTGCCCGGCCCGCACGGCTCGGGCGACTTCGGACCCAACGCGCGGCATTTCGTCGACTGGCTGGTGGCCGGCAGCCAGAAGCTGTGGCAGATCCTTCCCCTCGGCGGCATCGGCCCGGGCCATTCGCCGTACATGAGCACGTCGGCCTTCGCCGGCAATGTGCTGCTCATCGACCTGGCCGAACTGCAGCAGCAGGGGTGGCTGGAAGCGGCAGACCTCGCGCCGGCGACCGGCCTTCAGGACGCGCGCGTCGACTTCGCTGCCGTGGTGCCCTTCCGCATGGAGCGCCTGGCGCGTGCGGCGGCACGATTCGCCGCCGAGGCGACGCCTTCACAACGCGCCGCGCATGGCGAATTCGTCGCCGCACAGCGCTCGTGGCTCGACGACTATGCCCTCTTCATGGCCCTGTGCGAAGCCCACGAGGGGCGCGACTGGTGCGACTGGTCTCCCGCGCTGGCCGCGCGCCAGCCGGCGGCGCTGGCCGCGGCGCGTGCCGAACACGCCGAACGCATCCACTTCTGGCAGTTCTGCCAATCGGCCTTCTTCCGCCAATGGCTGGCGCTCAAGGCCTACGCCAACGGGCGCGGCGTCGAGATCGTCGGCGACGCGCCGATCTTCATCGCTCACCACAGCGCCGACGTGTGGTCGCACCAGCAACTCTTCGAACTCGGCCCCGACGGCCGGCCGACGGTGGTGGCGGGTGTGCCGCCGGACTATTTTGCCGCCACCGGCCAGCGCTGGGGCAACCCCCTGTACCGCTGGGCCGAACACGCCAAGGACGGCTACGCCTGGTGGGTGGAACGCGTGCGCCGCATCTTCGAACTGGTGGACCTCGTGCGCATCGACCACTTCCGCGGTTTTGCCGGCTATTGGGAGATCCCGGCCAGCGAGCCGACGGCGGTCAAGGGACGCTGGGTGACGGGGCCCGGCGAGCCCCTGTTCAGGGCCATCGCCAAGGCGCTGGGCCCCTTGCCCATCATCGCCGAGGACCTGGGCTTGGTCACCCCCGACGTCGAGGACTTGCGCCGGAAGTTCGGTTTCCCGGGCATGCGCGTACTGCAGTTCGCATTTGCCGGCGATGCGACCGACCCATTCCTGCCGCACAACCACGAGCACGACACCGTCGTCTACACCGGCACGCACGACAACGACACCGTGGCCGGCTGGTGGGCCACCGCCACCGACCACGAGCGCCACTTCGCGCGCGGCTACCTCGCCACCGACGGCCACGATATGCCGTGGACGATGATCCGCGCGGCGATGGCGAGCGTGGCCGACACCGCCATCTGTCCGATGCAGGATGTGCTGGCCCTGCCCGGCGACTGCCGCATGAACTTCCCGGGCCAGAACGAGGGCTGGTGGACATGGCGCTTCCAGTGGAGCCAGGTCCATCCCTGGCACGCCGGGCGGCTGGCCGAGCTGGCGCGGTTCTACGGGCGCACCGCGCCGGGCGGCTGATGCGGCGCCGGCGGCGCGGCAAAATGGCCCTCTGCCCACGCATCCCTGCCGGAATATCAAATGACCGAACTCGGCCCCTCGCCGCTGGCCGCGGGTGACCGCCAGTTGAGCGTGTCCGAGGCCCGCGCCGCGATTGCCGCGGCGCTGCGGCCCGTCGGCGGCGAGCAGACGGTGCCCTTGGCACAGGCGCTGGGCCGCGTGCTGGCGGCCGACTTGATATCGCCGATCGACGTGCCGGCCCACGACAACTCGGCGATGGACGGCTACGCCTTCGACGGCGCGGTACTGCAGACCGATGCGGCCACCGTCCTGGCCGTGGCCGGCACCGTCTATGCGGGCGCGCCGTTTGCCGGCCGCATCGCCGCGGGCGAATGTCTGCGCATCATGACCGGCGCGGTGATGCCCGATGGCCTGGACACCGTGGTTCCGCTGGAGCTGTGCCGCACCGACGGCCAGCGCATCGAGATCGAGGCCGGCGTCATCCGCCGCGGCGAGAACCGGCGCCGTCAGGGCGAGGACCTGGCGCGCGGCAGGCCAGCGCTGCGCGCCGGGCGCCTCTTGCGGCCGGCCGATCTGGGCCTGGCGGCATCACTGGGCATCGCCGAGCTGAAGGTGACCCGGCGCCTGCGCGTGGCGTTGTTCTCCACCGGTGACGAACTGCGCACACTGGGCCAGGCGCTGCAGCCCGGCTGCGTCTACGACAGCAACCGTTACGCGCTGATGGCCGCAGTGCAGCGCCTGGGCATGGAGGTCGTCGATCTCGGCCTCGTCCGCGACGACCCGGCAAGCCTGCAGGCCACGTTCGAGGCCGCGGTGGCGCAGGCCGATGTCGTGCTGACCAGCGGCGGCGTCAGCGCCGGCGACGCCGATTTCACGCGCACACTGCTGGCGCGCCTGGGTGAGGTGGCCTTCTGGAAGGTGGCGATGCGGCCCGGTCGGCCGTTTGCCTTCGGGCCGCTGCGCGTCGCCGGCCGCAGCAACTGGCTGTTCGCGCTGCCCGGCAATCCGGTGGCCGCGCTGGTGACCTTCTATGCCTTCGTGCGCGACGGACTGCTGCAACTGGCCGGGGCCGCACCCGATCCGCTGCCGGTCTTGCAGGCGCGCTGCAGCCACGCCATACGCAAGCGCCCGGGCCGCACCGAACTGCAGCGCGGCCGGCTGAGCCCGGCCGGCGACGGCAGCTGGCAGGTCGAAATCACGGGCTCGCAAGGCGCCGGCATCCTGCGCAGCATGAGCGAGGCCAATGCGCTGGTCGTGCTGCGGCACGAGCAGGGCTCGGTCGCTGCGGGTGAACTGGTCGACGTCTGGCTGTTCGACGGCCTGGTTTGAAGGCCGCGTCGGCGCCGCTGCTGCGCGGACGAGGCCGCTCAGCCGGCGACCAGCCGCACCGGGGGGCGTTCGGGCTCGGGCTCGGAGTCGAAGCGCTCGAAGCCGGTGTAGCAGAGGAAGTGCCGGTTCGCGGCGCGGCCGAAGAGGGTCATGCCCAGCCTGCTGGCCATCTCGTGGCCCATGGCGGTGACGCCGTTGCGCGACACCACGATCGGCACGCCCATCTGCGCCGCCTTCATGACCATCTCGCTGGTCAGCCGGCCGGTGGTGTAGAAGAGCTTGTCGGCTCCGCCCACGCCGTGCACCGCCATCCAGCCGGCAATGGTATCGATGGCATTGTGGCGGCCGACGTCCTCGACGAAGGTCAGCATCTCGGCGCCGCGGAACAGCGCGCAGCCGTGCACGGAGCCCGCCTTGCGGTGCACGCTGTTGCGCTGGCGCATGACTTCCAGCATGCCGTGCAGCGTGCTCTGCCGGATGCGTGCCGCCTGGGCATCGGGCAGGCGCACGGCCTCCAGCAGTTCCATCATGTCGCCGAAGACGGTGCCCTGGCCGCAGCCGGTGGTCACGACACGCCGCGCGGTCTTGCGCTCGAGGTCCTGGATACCGGCGCGGGTCTTCACCGCCGCGGCGCCGACGTCCCAGTCGACGCTGACCGACTCGATATCGCCGACCGCGCGCACCAGCCGCTGGTTGCACAGGTAGCCGACCACCAGCAGTTCGGGTGATGCGCCGAGCGTCATCAGCGTCACCAGTTCGCGCTTGTCGACGAATACCGTCAGCGGCCGCTCGGCCGGGATCGAGATCGTGCGCCGCTCGCCGTGCTCGTCGAGGATCTGGATCTCGCGCAGCAGCGACTCGGCGGCCTGCGTCAGCCTGGGCGCCTCCGGCAGCGGCGCCCAGGCGAGGCCGACATCGAAGGCCGAGGGTTCGCCCGTGCCGGGCCGCATCGCGCTGCGGCCCTACTTCTGCGCCACCGGCGCTGCGGGTGGCGTGTAGACGAAGGTGCCCGGGTTGGTGCACGCCGGCGTCTCTGCGGCCGCTGGGACGGTCTTGCCGGCGCTCTTGGCCTCGCTGAAGTAGCGCGCCGCGACCCGTTCCTGCCACTGGCACAGCAGATAGGCCTCGACCTTGCCGGCGTGGGCTGCCTTGGCCGCGGTCTCCGCGGCCTTGGCTTTGGCTTCGTCGGTCAGCACCGGCGCCGGAAGCTTGGCCAGCGCGCTGCCGGTCAGGACAGAAAGTGCAATCAGCAGAACGACATTCTTCATGATGCGTGTCACCTCGTCAGATCAAGCGTGGCCACCGGGCGTGGCCAGCGTGGCGGCCGGCGCGGCAGCTCCCGAGCGCAGTGCCGGCACCTTGCCGGCCCGGATGTCGTCGTACCACAGTTCGTGATGCTCCTTGGCCCAGGCCTCGTCGACATAGCCCGTACGCATGGCCTGGTAGGCACCCCTGATGCCGATCGTGCCCATGTAGATGTGGCCGCAGAACATGGCCATCATCAGTACCGAGGCCACGGCGTGCACGATGTGCGCGATCTGCATCTGGCCGCGCGTATCGCCGAAACCTGGAACGAGCTTGTCGAGGACCAGGCCCGAGGCGACGACGACGATGCCGAACAGGATCACGCCACCCCAGAAAACGATCTTCTCGCCAGCGTTGAAGCGTCCCGACGGGATCTCTTCGCCGCCGAGGAAGCCGCCGCCCTTCTTCAGCCAGTTCATGTCGCCCGCCCGCGGCAGGTTGTCGCGCAAGTAGGTCACGATGAAGATCACGAGCGCCACTGCGAACAGCGGGCCGGCAAAGTTGTGCGCGGTCTTCAGCGCATAGGTGAGCCAGCCGAACAGGGTTGCGCCCATCACCGGCAACAGGAAGAATTTGCCGAAGGCCATCACGAGGCCCGAGACGGCCAGGATGACGAAGGCGATGGCCACCGACCAGTGCGTGGCGCGCTCGAAGGGCGTGAAGCGCTCGATCTTGCGGCCGGTGTCGGGCAGGTGGCCCCCCATGGGGCCGCGGCGCCAGTAGAAGAGTGCGATCGCCAGCACGATGATCACGATCAGCGAGCCGCCGTAGGGAATGATCCAGTTGTTGCGCACCTGTCGCCAGGCTTCGCCCGCTGTCGTATAGGCGGTGCCGGGGTACTGCACGAAGGGCTGGATCAGGATCCCCTGCTCGGCGCCAGGCAGACTGCTGTAGCCGGGCTGATGGCCGCTCTCGCGCACCGCACGCCAGACGGGAGCATTGTTGCCCGGCTGGGTCTTGGCGCGAACGGCATTGGACTCTTCGGCGGCGGGCTCGGCGGGTGCGACGAAGCCGGCCGGTGGCCCCTTGGCGCCATCCGCGTTGGCAGCGGCGGGCTGCTGCGCCTGCGCCGATACCAGCATGCCCAGCGCCAGGGCGGCGCCGAGCATGACGTGTCTCATCGAGACTGGCATGGATGCTCCTTGATCTGCGGGCCGCGATTCAGCTGCCTGCGGCGGCGCGTGAATATTCGTTCTGTCCGCGTTGCGCCCGGATGCGCAACTGTTCGTCCCAGCTCGTCTGATCGCCGACCTTCCAGCCGGGGGCCACGAAGGCGGTGCCGGTGCCTGCGGACGCCGCGGTGTCGGCCTTGCGTGAACCCAGCGTCTGGGGCTTCTCGGTGCAGGCAGCGAGGCCGACGAGGGCGGCCAGGCAAGCGGCATGGACGATGACTCTCATGATTTGGTGGCCTTCGGTGCGGCGGTGCCGCCGGTGGGTTTGCCGTAGGCTGTGCCCCAGCCCCAGACTTCGCTGCCCTTGCCACGGGTGAGCACGCGGGCGCGGAAGATGTCCGCGACCACGTCGCCATCACCACCGATGAGCGCCTTGGTCGAGCACATCTCGGCGCACGAAGGCAGCTTGCCTTCGGCCAGGCGGTTGCGGCCGTACTTCTCGAACTCGGCGGCGCTGCCGTTGGCTTCGGGGCCGCCGGCACAGAACGTGCACTTGTCCATCTTGCCACGCAGGCCGAAGGTGCCGTTGCTCGGAAACTGCGGCGCGCCGAAGGGGCAGGCGTAGCTGCAGTAGCCGCAGCCGATGCAGACGTCCTTGTCGTGCAGCACCACACCTTCTTCGGTGCGGTAGAAGCAGTCCACCGGGCAGACCGCCATGCAGGGCGCGTCGGAGCAGTGCATGCAGGCCACCGAGATGCTGCGCTCGCCCGGTACGCCGTCGTTGAGGGTGACGACACGGCGGCGGTTGACGCCCCACGGCACCTCGTGTTCGGCCTTGCAGGCCGTGACACAGCCGTTGCATTCTATGCAGCGCTCTGTGTCGCAGATGAATTTCATGCGGGCCATGGCGATTCCTTAGGCGGTGGCTTTTTCGATCTGGCAGACCGTGGTCTTGGTCTCTTGCATCATCGTCACGCTGTCGTAGCCGTAGGTCGTGGCCGTATTGGCTGCCTCGCCGCGGACGATCGGCATCGCACCCTCCGGGTAGTACGGCGCGAGGTCGACACCCCCCCAGCGGCCCGAAAAGTGGTAGGGCATGAAGACGGTGCCTGCATCGACGCGTTCGGTGACCAGCGCCTTCACGCGCAGGCCCTTGAAGTCGGGCAGGGCCTGCATCGGCGGCGTCTTGACCCAGACGTACTCGCCATTGCGGATGCCACGGTCGTTGGCGGCCTTGGGATTGAGTTCGATGAACATGTCCTGCTGCAACTCGGCCAGCCAGGGGTTGGAACGAGTCTCTTCGCCGCCGCCTTCGTATTCGACGAGGCGGCCGCTGGTCAGGATCAGCGGGTAGGTCTTGCCGATATCCCGGTTCGCCTGCTGCACGGACTTGTACAGCGTGGGCAGGCGCCAGAAGGCCTTCTTGTCGTCGTGCGAGGGGTATTTGTCGACGAGGTCCGGCCGCGTGCTGTACAGCGGCTCGCGGTGCTGCGGGATCGGATCGGGGAAGTTCCAGACCACGGCGCGCGCCTTGGCATTGCCGAAGGGGTGGCAGCCGTGCTTCATGGACACGCGGATGATGCCGCCCGAGGGGTCGGTCTTCCAGTTCTTGCCTTCGGCCGCCTTCTGTTCGGCTTCGCTGAGGTCGCCCCACCAGCCGAGCTTCTTCAGCAGCACGTGGTCGAACTCGGGGTAGCCGGTGGTCAGCTCGCTGCCCTTGCTGTGCGAGCCGTCGGCGGCCAGCAGCGAGACGCCGTCGCGTTCGACGCCGAAATTGGCGCGGAAATTGCCGCCGCCTTCCATCACGTGCACCGAGGTGTCGTAGAGGTTGGGCGAACCCGGGTGGCGCATTTCCGGCGTGCCGTAACACGGCCAGGGCAGGCCGAAATATTCACCATCGAGCTTGTAGCCGGTCTCCTTGTCGATGCCCCCCTTGGCGCGCAGCGTCTTGACGTCGAAGACGTTCATGTTGCGCATGTGCGCCTTCAGCCGCTCGGGGCTCTGGCCCGTGTAGCCGATGGTCCAGACGCTGCGATTGATCTCGCGCAGGATGTCCTCGGGCACCGGTTCGTCCAGGCCCTTGACCTTCTGCATCTTGTAGTTCTTCACCAGTTCCTTGCTGAAGCCCAGTTTCTCGGCCAGCTGGTACATGATCATGTGGTCGCTGCGGCTCTCCCACAGCGGCTCGATGACTTTCTCGCGCCACTGCAGCGAACGGTTCGACGCGGTGCAGGAACCGCTGGTCTCGAACTGCGTGCAGGCCGGCAACAGGTAGACGGCGCGTTTCGGGTTCAGGTCCTCCGCCTTGCCCGGCATCGCCGCCATCGCGGCGGTGGCCGACGGGAAGGGGTCGACGACGACCAGCAGATCGAGCTTGTCCATGGCCTTCTTCATCTCGAGGCCACGGGTCTGCGAGTTCGGCGCATGGCCCCAGAAGAAGAGTCCGCGCAGGTTGCTGTCCTGGTCGATCAGTTCGTTCTTCTCGAGCACGCCGTCGATCCAGCGCGAGACCGTCATGCCCGGCTTGGACATCATGCCCGGCGCGTACTGCTTCTTGATCCACTCGAAGTCGACGCCCCAGGTGTTCGCGAAGTGCTTGAACGAACCCTCGGCCAGGCCGTAGTAGCCGGGCAGCGAGTCCGGGTTGGGGCCGACGTCGGTGATGCCCTGCACGTTGTCGTGGCCGCGGAAGATATTGGTGCCGCCGCCGCTCTTGCCGACATTGCCCAGCGCGAGCTGCACGAGGCAGGAGGCACGCACCATCGCATTGCCGATGGTGTGCTGAGTCTGGCCCATGCACCAGACCAGCGTGCTGGGCCGGTTCTCGGCCATCGTCTTGGCGGCCTGGTAGCAGGTGGCCTCGTCGACGCCCGAGGCTTCGAGCACCTTGTCGGGCGTCCACTTGGCCAGCACGTCCTCGCGCACCTTGTCCATGCCGTAGACGCGGTCCTCGATGTACTTCTTGTCTTCCCAGCCGTTCTTGAAGATGTGGTACAGCATCCCGAAGAGGAAGGGGATGTCCGAGCCCGAGCGGATGCGGATGTACTGGTCTGCCCTGGCCGCCGTGCGCGTGAAGCGCGGGTCGACGACGATCATCTTGCAGCCGTTTTCCTTGGCGTGCAGCATGTGCAGCATGCTCACCGGGTGCGCTTCCGCGGCGTTGCTGCCGATATACAGCGCCGCCTTGGCGTTCTGCATGTCGTTGTAGGAGTTGGTCATCGCACCGTACCCCCACGTATTGGCCACGCCGGCCACGGTGGTGGAGTGGCAGATGCGCGCCTGGTGGTCGGTGTTGTTGCTGCCCCAGAAGCTCATGAACTTGCGCAGCAGGTAGCCCTGCTCGTTGTTGCTCTTGGACGAGCCGACGACGAAGATCGAGTCGGGGCCGCTGTCCCTGCGCAGTTCAAGCATCTTCTTGCTGATCTCGTCCAGCGCCACGTCCCAGCTGATGCGCTGGTACTTGCCGTTGACCAGCTTCATCGGATATTTGAGGCGGAACTCGCCGTGGCCGTGTTCGCGCACCGCGGCGCCCTTGGCGCAGTGCGCGCCGAGGTTGAGCGGGCTGTCGAACACCGGCTCCTGGCGCACCCAGACGCCATTCTCGACCACGGCATCGATCGCGCAGCCCACCGAGCAGTGGCCGCAGACCGTGCGCTTGACCTCGACCTTGCCGGTGCCGGTGCCGGCGTTGGCCGACCCTTCGGCAGCGTCGGCCTTCTTCACCAGCGTCAGCTGCGAGACGGCGATGCCGGCGCCCACGCCCAGGCCCGAGCGGCGCAGGAAGGCGCGGCGATCCATGGTCGGGATGGCGCGCGAAACGCCGCGCGCCAGGCTCGAGACCAGGCTCGAGGCGGCCGCGCTCCCGTGGCTGTTGCCGGCACGGGCGCCGGTGGAAACGTTCTTGCGGGTAAGCAGCATGGCTTTGCTCTCCGGAAGCTGAAATGCGGAGCCGGGCCGCTGCGCACGATCCCGGCGGCAGGATGCGGGCGTCAGACCTTGGCGGTCTGGTAGTAACGCATCACGTGCGGGCTGAGTCGATAGCCACCGCCTTGGTCAGGCGCGGCAACGGGCGCGGCCGCCACGGCGTCCGCCTTGGGCGCCTGCGGGATCGCCGTCGCGGCGACCGCCGCCGCACCGGCGGCACCGGCGCCGATCAACACGCCACGCCGCGAAGGCGTGGGGGACGAGGACTTGGTCATATATGTCTCCACCGAGGAACGTGCACTACCCACTCAACCCATCCGCGAAACCGGGTCTCAAGGCACACTGAGGGTCGAGGCTACCGGTCCCTGGGCCCGCCGGCCTTGCCTCAAATCAAAAGCGCGCACATGGAAGGACCGGGACAGACCCTGTCAATTAGCCTACAGGGGCGTGCCTGTAACTATAGGGACACTCCCCATAGGGCAGGCGAGAAAGTTGGCCCAACCCTGCTGTAGGGTTGGTCAAACACCGCAAACATAGAATCGGCAATGACATGGCAGGTCTCCAGTCAGCAGCCGCACGCGATGCCAAGAGTCCCTACGCTTCAAGTCGCCGTGCTCATCGAGCGGCGCCATCGCCCCACGGTGTGGGAGGAGTGGCGCTTTCGCATCAGCGAAGTGCTCATCGACGACGGCAGCTTCGGCACCGTGCCGCGCACGCTGCGTGACGACGGCCGGACGGCGCTCCTTCTGCACCCGGCACTGGCGGTGAGCCTGCACCGCGACGAAGCGGAGGGCTACTACCTCAACCTCAGCAGCGGATCACCGGTGTGGTTCGTGA
>Ga0316601_100000738_pt1 | contig 14920 bp, 11 predicted proteins | sample OWC_soil_day5_no_FD_207663 | JGI IMG/M metagenome (GOLD analysis project Ga0316601, IMG submission 207663) | Wetland soil microbial communities from Old Woman Creek delta, Ohio, United States - OWC_soil_day5_noCT | ecosystem: Environmental > Terrestrial > Soil > Wetlands | place: USA: Ohio... | reverse complement strand
AGTTGTCCGGCGGCAAGTCGTTGTCGGCCGCGGTGACCATCACCTCGAAGAACCTCCACGTCTTGCGCGCGACCTGGTGGAGGAACGCCTGGTCCTCGCGCGACAGCCGCGGTGCCGCGGGGACCACGGGCAGGCTGAGCCACCACGCGAGCCCTGGCGCGATCAGCCACGCAGCGAGGATCGGGGCCGCCGCGATCGCCGCGTGGGGATCCTGGCGCGCGATCAGGATCGCCGCACCGATCGCGCCCAGCGGTCCGATCCACATCGCGAGGTAGGCTCGCGGCAGCGTCGCGCTCTGGCTCCGCCCCGCGTCGCTCGCCGTCCGCCACTGCAGCAGGCGCCTCCCGGTCAGGTAGATCCGGCCGAGGGTCCGGGCGATCGCGGTCAGCGAGACCCACGCGTCGTGAGGCAGGCACGCGAGGCCAAACGCCTCGCGCGCGAGTTGATGGACGACCACGCCCGCGATCTCGCCTGCGTGCTGCCGTCGCGTGTGCTCCTTCGAGCCTCGCGCGAGCGCGGCCGCGGCGGACAGCAGGCCCGGGAGCACGACGATCGCGGCCACGGCGAGCGTCGCGAACCAGGCACCGCCCGGCTGCAGCCAGCCGACGACGAGCAGCGTCATCAGCGCGATCGGAACGACGCTCCGCCGGAGGTTGTCGAGCACCTTCCACTGCGACAGCAGGGAGATCGAGTTTCGCGCGCGCGTGGTCGCGGTCGGAACGTTCCGGCGCAGCCACACCGCGATCTGCCAGTCGCCGCGGATCCAGCGCGCGCGCCGGATGATGTCCGCGGCGTGCGAGGTCGGATAGTCCTCGACGAGCAAGACGTCGCTGACGAGTCCGGCGTGTGCGTACGCGCCCTCGATCAGGTCGTGGCTGAGGACGCGATTCTCAGGAAACCGGCCGTGGAGCGCCTGGCGGAACGCGTCGATGTCGTAGATCCCCTTGCCGACGAACGAGCCATCGCCGAACACGTCCTGGTAGACGTCGGAGACCGCGCGCGTGTACGGATCGATCCCGGGCTGGCCGCCGAACAGCCGCGCGAACCGAGAGCTCGTGGTGCTCGCCATGCTGACGCCGACGCGCGGCTGCAGGATCCCGTAGCCGGCGACGACCCGTCCCGACGCCGCATCGATGCACGGCCGATTCAAGGGATGACCGAGCGTCGCCGCGAGGAGGCGGGCCGTGTCCCGGGGCAGCGCGGTGTCGCTGTCGAGCACGATCACGTACTGCGTGCCGACCAGCCGGCCGACCGGGCCGACGACCGTCTCGAACACGTGCTCGCCTCGGAGCTCGGTATTGAGCTGCTCGAGCTTGCCGCGCTTGCGCTCCCAGCCCATCCACACGCCCTCGCGCGCGTTCCACCGCCGCGACCGGTGGAACAGGAAGAAACAGCCGGGCGCGTACCGCGCGTTGAGCGCGTCGATCCGGTCCCGCGCGCGCGCGAGCAGGCCCTCGTCGGTCGCCGTCACCTCCGTCGCGGCATCGCGGAAGTCGGTGACCAGCGCGAACGACAGGTTCGCGTCACGATTCGCGAGGTAGCGCACCTCGAGCAGCTCGACGAGCTCGTCGATCTCGGCGAGGTCGGTGAGCATCGTCGGGACCGCGACCAGCGTGCGATGCGCGTCCGGGATCCCTGTCGTGAAGTCGAGGCGAGGCAAGGACTGCGGCGGCACCAGGAGCGTCGCCGCCCAGTGCACGACGGCCACCGCGACCTGGCTCGCGCAGATCGCGAGCAGCGCGATCCACGCGACCTGCCACCCTCCGGCAACGTGGAATGGCGTCGCTAGCGACAGGATCGCCGTCACGATCCCGGTGGCCAGCGTGATCGCGCTCGCGTACACCCCGAGCCGCATCCGGCCGACGAGCCTGCGCACGACGAGGCGCGGACCGCGTCGCATCCGGGCGACGCGCTCGAGCACGGACCTGCCGTCCTCGACCAGGAAGTAGCCGACGTGCGCGCGGCGCCCCGTGGCCTCGCGTGCGAGTGCGATCGCCGCGCGCGCGACCTCGCTCTCCGGGTCGGGGCTCCGGCGTGCGATCGCCTCGACGACATGCCGGTATCGATCGCGCGTCGCGAAGTCCATCGTGGGGTACGCGCCCGATGGATCCTCGCGGAGCACGTGCTCGACGGCGCTCATCGACTCGACGAACTCGCGCCAGTCGGTGGCACTCAGGAGGCGCAGGCTGCCGATGCTGTTGCCGATCGAGACCTGGTCGGCTGCCTGGCTCTGACTGGCGAGCTCGAACACATGGTCGATCGTCTGACCTCGCTCGGCGAGGCGGTGCTCGACCCAGGACATCGCGACCGCGAGCGCCGGTCCCTGCCCCTGCAACCGGCTCGCGAGCTCGGCGACGAACGCATCCGTCAGCGGCAGATCCTCCTCGACGATCTCGGCGAGGACGAGCACGACGCAGGAGGGATCCGTCGAGGCGACCTCGATCATCTCGTCGACCCAGACCGCAGCGCGCTCCCGCTCGCGCCGGCCTTCCGTGATCGCGGTGACGACGCGGCGCATGTTCTCGAGCAACGAGAGCCGCAACATGATCGGGATCGCCCACAGCTCGCCGAGCTGAAGCGGCTCGACCTCCTGGTACGCGGCGACGAAGGCGCCGAGCGTCTCCGCATCGACCCGACCATGCGCGTGCGAGATCAGCTCGAACGCGAGGTCGTAGACACGGGGCGTGCCCGGCGACGATCCATTCGCGAGCCGTGGCAGCTCGCTCTGGTAGGAGTGCGGCAGGTGCTTGCGCGCGGTCCTCACCTGCTGCTCGATCAGGTGGAAGTTGTCGATCAGCCATTCGGCGGCGGGGGTGATCTGCCGGCCGCGCGCGACCGCCTCGGTGAGGAGCGCATACGCCTCGCGCAGCACGGCCTCGTTGTCCGCGAGGCGGGCGAGCAACCCATCGCCACGCCGGCTGCGGGGATCACGCGGCTTGGTGACCTCGTGCCATCCCGCCATCGTGCGCGCATGACGTTGGAGCTGCGCGACATTGAACAGCTCCGCACGCATCGGCGGATCGACGCTACCGGCAGGCAGCGCACGCACGGACGGGCCGCGCCGGCGCCGGCTGGGTCGCGCGGAGGCGGGGGTCGAGTGAAACACCTGGTTGCACCCTGGCCGGGAGAACCGCGGGAGTGCAAGCCGCCACGGGTCGATATGACCGCTCGTGAGACGCCCTCACAATCTCGCGAAGTAGACGACCGACACGGAGACACCGATCACGACCACGAGCCAGCGCAGGACCGTCGGTGAGACGTGCGCGGAGAGCACACCACCGAACGCGCCGCCGATCAGGGAGCCGACCATCATCACCGCGGCGACCGGCCAGTCGATCGGGCCCCACACGAGGAACACGACCGCCGCCGACACGTTGACGAACAGCGAGATGCACTGCTTGAGCGCGTTGATCCGCAGCAGCGATTCGGTGAGTACGACACCGAGCGCGCCGAGGATCATCACGCCCATGCCGGCGCCGAAGTACCCGCCGTAGACCGCCGCGAACGCGATCGGCAACACGGCCAGCGCCTCGGCGCGGGCACCGTGATCTCGCGCGATGATCCAGCCGCGCAGCCTGCCCTGCGCCGCGACGAGGAACGCCGCGAACAGGATCAAGAACGGGACGATCACGTTGAACGATCGCTCCTCCGTCGACAGCAACAGCAGCGCCCCGCCGACACCGCCGGCCGCCGCGACCGGCAACAAGCGCGTCAGGTGCTTACCCTGGCCCTCCAGATCACGGCGCTGCGCGATGGTCGCGCCGAGGTAGCCCGGACACATCGCGACCGTGTTGGTCACGCTCGCCGTCACAGCCGGCAGGCCGAGCGCGACGAGCGTCGGGAACGTGACGAGGCTGCCACCTCCGGCGACCGCGTTGATCGCGCCGGCGAACAGGGCCGTGGCCCCGACGATCGCCATGGAGGCGGGCTCGATCATCCCTTGTACGTCGACGGGCCGTGATCGCCGAACGGCTCGTCGCGATCCTTGACGGCCTGACGGAACCCCGCGGACGCAGCGCGCGCCGCAAAGCCATGGCCCTCGGGAGTGTGGCGCGCCATCCCGTCGAACACGGTGCCGAGCAACTGGCTCTGCGCGAGCCCCTGCGCGTAGACGCTCTGGTTGAGCATCAACTTCATCATCACGAGCTGGTTGATCGGCATCCGCGCGATCCGCGCGAGCAGTGCCTCGAACCGCGCGTCGAGCTCGGCCCGCGGCGCTGCCTCGATCGCGAGGCCCCAGGCGACCGCCTCGGTACCCGACAGGCAGTCGCCCGTGAACAGCAGGCGCTTCGCCTTCTCGAGTCCGATCCGGTGGACCCACAGCGCCGTCGTCGGCACGCCCCACACGCGCGCCGGCGGATACCCGATCTTCGCGGTGTCCTCGATCACGAGGAGGTCGCTGCACAGCGCGAGGTCCGTCCCGCCCGCGACGCAGAAGCCGTGGACCTTGCACACGACCGGCTTGTCGCTGTGGAACAGGCTCATGAAGCCGCGGACGTTGCGGCTCATCATCTGGTAGTCGACCATCGGATCCCAGATCTGGTGCGGATCGTGGTTCCCGCGCTGGATCTCTGGATCGAGCGGCGAGCCGGGAGGCCCGACAGCCGGCTGGCCCGCCATGCCCTGCTCGGCGCTGGCCTCGAGGTCGTAGCCGCCGCAGAACCCCTTCCCTGCCCCGGACAGCGCGATCACGTGAACGTTGGGGTCGAGGTTCGCCGCCTCGACGCAGTCCGTGATCTCGCGCGGCGTGACCAGCGTCAGGCCGTTGCCGCGCTCCGGGCGGTTCAGCGTGATGCGCGCGATCCGACCGTCGACCCCGTAGGTCATCGTCGTCAGGTCCATGCGTGGCACGTTACTTCGTCGGCTGCTCGACGTCGACGAGCGGCGGAGGCATCTCGTGCGCCGGGATGCGGATCTCCTGACCGAGATCGGGGCGCGACCGCACCGGAATCGGCTCGATCGGCACCGAGCGGCCAAACCGCGCCGACTGAAAGATCGCCTGGAGGATCCGCACGTCCGCGAGCCCCTCCCAGCCGCTCGGCTCGGGATCCTTGTCGTCGCGAATGCAGCGCGCGAAGTACGAGATCTCGGCGGCGATCTGATCGCGCTTCGCGAACGTCCGCGTCTTGTCGCCGTGCTTGCCCTCGACATGGAGGCGCATCTCGGCCGCATACCCGTACGCGTTGTCGAGCGTCAGGTACCCATCGGTGCCGACCACCTGATAGGCCGCACGATCGTACGCCCCGAAGCTGCACGTGAACTGCGCGACCCGCTCCTCGGAGAACCGCAGCGTGACCGCGAACGCCTCGTCGACCGCCGCGAACCGCGGCTCGCGCCCCGCGAGCTTGAGCGCCGAAACCTCGAGCGGCTCCGCGCGAAACAGGTAGCGCGCCGCGTTCACGCAGTAGACGCCGCTGTCGTAGACGGGTCCCGATCCGCGTCGCGGCTGCACGCGCACGTTGCCGTCGCGGACCTGCATCGAGAACACGCTGCTGAAGATCCGCGGCTCGCCGATCTCGCCGCCGCGCGCGATCTCGACCGCGATCAGGTTCGCGGCCTCGAAGTGCAGCCGGTACGCGATCATCAGCTTGACGCGCCGCTGCTCGCACGCGCGGATCATCTGCATGCACTCCGCCTCCGTCGGCGCCATCGGCTTCTCGCAGATCACGTGGATGCCGTGGCGCGCCGCGATCAGCGCCATCTGCGCGTGCAGATCGTTGGGGACGGAGATGTAGCAGGCGTCGACCTTGCCGCTCGCGAACAGCTCGTCGAGCTGATCGTAGTCGGCGAGCGTGCGCACGCCGTAGCGCGCACCGAGCTCGTCGAGCTTGTGCTCCGATCCCGAGACCAGCGCCGTCAGCTCGACCTCGTCGAGGTGCTCGATCGCCGGGAGGACGGCGGCCTGAGCGAAGTGCCCCTGGCCGATCACGGCCATCCTGAGACGTTGCGACACGCGGCTCATGGGGTCAGGCCTCAGCAAGGCGCATTCCATGAGGACCGTCCTCACGGCCTTGGCCTTGCAGCACCACGTCCCATGAAGACTTGCGAGTGCTGCGGCAACACGTACGACAAAGCGTTCGAGATCTCGATCGGTGGGACCACCCATGCGTTCGACTCGTTCCAGTGCGCGATCCAGACGCTCGCCCCCCGCTGTGTGCACTGCAAGGTGCCGATCATCGGGCACGGGATGGAGGCCCGCGGCCAGTACTTCTGCTGCGCGCACTGCGCAAGAAATGCGGGAATTCTGGAAGTCACCGATCGTGCGGATGACGCGGGCGCCGCCCCTCCCTGAGCGTGCACCGACGCCCGGCGTGCCGATGCGGTGGGCGCCCGCGCGCGCGACGTGATCAGGTCCAGTCCGGAGTCGCGCCCCACTGACGGTAGACCCCCTGCGCGTACTCCAGGTCGTCGAGGTCGGGCCAGTGCTCCTTGTCGAAGCCCGGCATCTTCTCGAGCGCGTCGCGCGTGACGTTCACGACGAACCGCCGCTTCGCCTCGTCGACGGTGAGCGCCGACCACGGGAGCGCGAAGAGCTTGTTACCGATCCCGAGAAACCCACCGAACGAGAGCACCGCATAGGCGACGCGTCCCGTCGTGACGTCGATCATCAGCTCCTCGATCGTGCCGATGTCCTGGCCCGAGAGGTTGATGACCTTGTCGTGGCGCAGGGTCGAGGCTCCGAGCGTCCTGCGAAATTTGTGCATGCCCCCAGTGCAGGCAAGCTGCGTGCCCGGTCAGCGACGCCACTTCGGTGCGACGAGGCGGCGCTTGCCATCGGTCGCGAGCGTCACGTCGGGCGCGTCGAGCGCCTCGCGGTCCCACAGCTTGCAGGTCACCTGCTTGTGCTGCTGATCGAGCGCCTCGCAGTAGTTCGTGAACTCGCAGCGCCGGATCTCGTTGCCGTGCCCGGTCCGGATCTTCTGGAACCAGTCAGGATCCGCGAGGCTCTGGCGCGCCGAGGCGACGAAGTCGGCCTCGCCGTTCGCGAGCACGGCCTCGGCCTGCGCGAACTCGCAGATGCCGCCGGCTCCGACGATCGGCGTCTCGAGACCGGCGGCCCGGACCGCGGCGCGGATCGTCCCGGCGATGCTCGCGTTGCGCCCGAACGGTCCGCGCGCATCGGAGTAGATGGTCGGCATGCACTCGTAGCCGGAGCGGCCGGTGTACGGGTACGAGGACCAGCCGACCTTCGGCTGCTTCGCGTCCTCGAACTTGCCGCCCTTGGAGATCGACAGGAAGTCGAGGCCTGCCTTCGCCAGCTCGACGCCGAACCACGCGGCGTCCTCGACACGATTTCCACCCTCGATCACGTCGTCACCGAGATAGCGGCAGCCGACGATGCCCTTGCCGTCGACACGCTCGCGCACGGCTGCGATCACCTCGAGCGGGAGGCGGACGCGATGCGGTCGATTGCCGCCGTACCCGTCGTCGCGCGTGTTGAGTGCCGACAGGAAGGACGCCATCGTGTACGCGTGCGCGAAGTGCAGCTCGACACCATCGAAGCCGGCGGCCATCGCGCGTGCCGCGGCGTCGGCGAACAGGCCCGGGAGCACCTGGGGTAGCTCGCGGATGTGTGGCAGGTGGGTGTCGGTGACGCGCTCGCGGTAGCCACGCTCGAGATCCTCGAGCTCGCGCGCCGACAGGACGTAGGGCAGATCGGCGTCGGGCAGCGCGGCGAGCCGCTCGCGGACGTCGTCATCGGTGACGAGCCGGATCTCGGGATCGCTGGTGAGCAGCCGCAGGGCCTCGCGGTGGCGCTCGGTGATCGCGAGGAAGCGCGCGAAGAACTTGTCGCGCGGCGGCCGGCGCCGGATCGCGAGGAAGTCGATCAGCTGGATCAACACCAGCGTGTGACCGTTCGAGGCCTCGCGGACCGCCTCGACCAGGCTCTTCAGGCCGTCGACGAACCGGTCGTGTCCGATCCGCAGCAGCGGTCCGGAAGGGACGTCACGGATGCCGGTGGCCTCGACCACGAGCACCCCGGGCCGGCCCTCCGCGAACCGCCGGTACCACGCGATCACGTCCGGCGTGACGAACCCGTCCTCGCTCGCGCGCCACGGGACCATCGCCGGGATCCACGTCCGCGCCGTCGCCGTGCGGGGGCCCAGCTCCAGCGGCTGGAACAGGAGGGCGGTCGCCGCCTGCTCCGCGGTTGGCCACGAGGGGGCCGGCAGCTCGTGCTTGATGCGCTCCGGCGGTTGCCACATGGCGGGCGATTCGTACCACACTCACAGCGTGGAGCCGTACGAGACGCACCTCGCCCTGGCCGCTGCCCTCGCAGTCGGCCTGCTCGTGGGCCTCGAGCGCGAACAGTCGAAGGCCGATCGCAAGGGGAGGCAGCTCGGCGGGGTGCGAACCTATCCGATCTTCGCGCTGGTCGGCGCGATCTCGACGTTGCTCGAGCCAGCCTCGATGTGGCTGCCGCTGGTCGCGCTGCTCGGCGTGTTCGCGCTGGTCGCCATCTCGTACGCCGCGGACATCAAGCGCGACGCCGACCACGGGATGACGACCGAGATCTCGGTCGTCGGCGTGTACCTGCTCGGGGCGCTCGCGGCGGCCCGCGGGGTCGTCGAGCCGATGCAGGATCGGCTGCTGCTCGTGGCCGCGATCGGGGTCGCGATCACGTTCCTCCTGTCCTCCAAGCCGTGGCTGCACTCGGTCACCGCGCGGGTCTCGCGCGACGACTTCTACGCGACCGTCAAGTTCCTGATCGTCGCGGTGATCGTCCTGCCCCTGTTGCCCGATCGGGATCTCGGCCCGCTCGACGCGATCAATCCGCGCAACCTCGGCCTGATGGTCGTGACGATCGCCGGCTTGTCGTTCCTCGGCTACGTCGCGATCAAGCTCTACGGGGCGAAGCGCGGCCTGCTCGTGGGCGCGGCGCTCGGCGGTCTGGTGTCGTCGACGGCGACCACGCTGTCGTTCGCGGCCCGTGCCAAGGAGACCCCGGCCCTCGCACCGGTCGCCGCCGGCGCGATCGCGATCGCGTGGACGATCATGCTGGTGCGCGTCGGCGTCGTCGTCGCGCTGATCGATCCGCCGCTGCTGCGGACCCTCGTCGTGCCGCTCGGCGCGATGATCGTCGCCGCCCTCGCGGGACTGCTCCTGACGTTCCATCGCCAGGGCGAGACCACGGAGACGCCCACGCTCAAGAACCCGTTCGAGCTCGGCAGCGCGATCCAGGTCAGCCTCGTGTTCGGCGTCGTGCTGCTCGTGACCAAGGCGGCGACCGTGTACCTCGGCGCCAAGGGCCTCTACCTCGCCTCCTCGGTCAGCGGTGCGACGGACGTCGACGCGGTCGTGATCTCGACCTCGAAGCTCGCGACCGACGGCATCTCGGACGTCGTCGCGACGACCTCGATCGTGATCGCGATCGCCACCAACACGATCGTCAAGACCGCGATGGCCTGGTCGATCGGCCGCAGCGCCCTCGGCAAGCGGGTCGCGGTGACCGGAGCACTGATTCTCGTCGCCGGCGGCGCCGCGCTCGCGATGACGGCGCTCGCCTGATCTGGGATGATGCGCGCGATGTCCGACCTGTCTCCCGGTGACCCGATGCCCGCGTCGACGCTCGTCGGCGAGCACGGCCTGCTCGACCTGCGCGACCGGATCGGCAAGCCGCTCGTCGTCTACTTCTATCCGGCCGACGAGACGTACGGCTGCACCGCCGAGGCCTGCAGCTTCCGCGACGCGTACGAGGACTTCGTCGCGGCGGGCGCCGAGGTGGTCGGCATCTCGCGCGACGACGCGAGCTCGCACGCGAAGTTCAAGGCGAACCACAAGCTGCCGTTCACGCTGCTCTCGGATCCCGGCGGCAAGGTCGGCAAGGCGTGGGGCCTGCGCGGCATGCTCGGGATCTCGCCGCGCGTCACGTTCGTGTTCGACAAGGACGGCATCGTTCGCCATCGCTTCTCGTCCCAGATCCGGTTCGGCAAGCACGTCGACGAGGCGCTCGAGGTCGTGAAGAAGCTCTCGGCGTAGTCGTGCGCGGGTGGTCGTTCGTTGTCGCCGGCATCCTCGTCGCAGGGTGCGGAGCGCGCGCGCCCGAGCGCCCGAGCGCGCCCCCGCCACCCGTCGCGTCCACGCCTCCACGCATGCCGATCGTGCAGCTCGGCGGCACGTACGGCTGCGCGATCCGCCTCGACCAGGCGCTCGCGTGCTGGGGCGGCGACGAGCCCACGCGGATCGCGGCGCCGCAGGGCACGTTCGAGCACCTGGCCGTCGGGGACGGTCACGCCTGCGCGCTGCGCACCGATCGCGGCGTCGCGTGCTGGGGCGACAATGCCCACGGCGAGGCGACCCCACCGCCCGGGGCATTCCTCCAGATCGCCGTCGGGGACGAGGTGTCCTGTGGCATCCGTGCGGATCGATCTCTCGCCTGCTGGGGCCACGAGGATCGGAGGACGCCGCCGCCGGGACTGTTCACCCAGCTCTCGCTGGCGTCGGGCCACGCCTGCGCGGTCGCGACCGACGGCCACATCGCCTGCTGGGGCGCGAGCAGCCACGGCCAGAGCCTCGCACCGGTCGGCACGTTTCGGCGTGTCGACGTCGGCGTGTTCCACAGCTGCGCGATCCGCCGCGACGGTACCGTGCTGTGCTGGGGCCTCGACGCCGACGGCCAGACCGCGACGCCCGCGGGCTTGTTCCGCACGATCGTCCCGCGGTGGACCCACACCTGCGGCCTCCGCGAGGACGCGCGGATCCTGTGCTGGGGCCGCGACTCCGTCGGGCAAACGACGGTGCCCCCCGGCGAGTACACCGGGGTCACGGCCGGACTCGCGCACAGCTGCGGCCTGCGTACGAATCGCACGATCGCGTGCTGGGGCGACAACGTCGAGGGCAGCATCGCGGCGCCCCGGGGCACGTTCATCCACGTCACGTCTCGCGCCGGCACCACGTGCGCCGTCCGCACCGATCGCACGCTGACGTGCTGGGGCTACGAGGACACCACGTCGCCGCCCGGTCGTTACTGACGCCCGCCGCGAAACATGCGAACACCCGCCTGCGGTGAGCACGATCGGTTGCATCCAGTCGGCCTCAGGCCCGGCGAGCGGCGCGCGCAATCGCGTGGAATCGCACTGCCCCACGCGTGGCCGCGGACGTGCACGCTCCTCGCGCGTGAGGGCTGCCATCGGTCTGTGCATCGCCCTCGCCGCATGCTCGACGCCGGCGGCGGGAACCGAGCCCGATCCGGGCGTCGCCGATGCGCAGCTCGATCACGACGCCGCCCCCGACGCGGCGGGCGCGCCGGGCGAGCTGCGCGGCGTCTGGATCACGCGCTTCTCGTACACGACGAGGGCCCAGCTCGAGACGATCATCGATCGCGCGGCGGCCGCGAACTTCAACGCCGTGTTCGTGCAGATCCGCGGCGAGGGCGACGCCTACTACCGGTCCGCGCACGAACCGTGGGCGAAGCGCCTGACCGGCACCCTCGGCCGCGACCCCGGCTGGGATCCGCTGCAGGTCGCGATCGATCGCGCGCACGGCCACGGCATGCAGCTCCACGCGTACTTCAACGTCCTGTCGGCGTGGTCGGCAGCGACGGCGGTCCCGCAGGCCGAGGGCACCACGCAGCACGCGCTGCGGACGAACCCCAGCTGGCTGGCCGTGATCGCGAACGGCACCAGCACGGACACCGAGTACCGCTGGTTCAGCCCGGGCATCCCCGCCGTGCGCGCTCACATCGTCGCGACGGCGACCGACCTCCTCGCGAACTACGCCGTCGACGGCCTCCACCTCGACCGGATCCGGATGCCGGGCACCGCGTACTCGAAGGACGTGATCACCGTCGCCGCGTACGACGCCGCACGCGCGATCAACGCGTCCTTGACGTGGGCCGACTTCATGCGCGCGCAGATCGATCAGCTCGTCGCCGAGCTCCACGCCGCCGTCGTGGCGACTCGGCCGACCGCGATCCTGTCCGCTGCCGTGTGGGGCATCTACGACCGGCTCCCCGGCTGCACCACGAGCCAGGGCTTCGCCGACTACTTCCAGGACTCCCTCGGGTGGCTCGACGCCGGCACCATGGATGCGCTCGTCCCGATGATCTACTGGTCGATCGAGCCCGGCGCCTGCACCGACTGGACGGCGCTCCTCGACAGCTTCACCACGCGCCGCGGGAGCCGCCATATCTGGGCCGGCATGAACGCGCTCGACGACAGCGCGTGGGACTTCTCGCAGGTCCGCTCGCGCGTCCTCCGCGCGCGCGACGTCGCGCAGGGCCTCGTCGTCTACGCCTCGGCCTACCTGGATGCCGATCCGGCGCGGTGGGACGCGTTCTTGGGGACCGCGGTCGAGCCCGGCGTGTTCTTCGAGCCTGCCGCCGTCCCGGCGATGAGCTGGAAGTAGCTCGAGCGGAGTGGCGCGAGCCGCTCGCCGTCACCGGCCGCAGGCGGCGGCGAGCGACAGCAGCGTCCGGCGAGCGAGCTCCCACGGCTCCTCGGTCGTCGGCCACGACGGCCGCGCCGCGGATGGTTTGCCTCCGTTCGCATCGGCGAGCGCACGCGGCACGAGCTCCGCGGCGAGCTTCGCGGTCGCCTCGGGCGCGCAGCGCGCGGCGAGCTCGAGGAGCTGCCGATCCTGGAGGCCGCGGCGGAGCTGGGCGAGGCGCAGCGTCGGCTGACACCCGCCGGCCATCGGGAGCGCGAGCACGCCGTCGAGGTTGCCGTGATCCTCGCCGTCGTCGAAGCTGACGGGATCGACGCGGGGATCGAGCGCGCGGCCGGGCAGCGGGGCGCCCTTGCGGTTGTGGCGGTCGTGCCAGTAGACGGCGTCCCACACGTACCAGGTCGGGATCGCGTAGCGCCACGCGATCCAGCCCCACGTGCGGGTGCCCGGCGTGATCGCGTCGAGGACCATCGAGCCCGCGTACGGATGCGCGCCGTTGTAGGTCCAGCGCGCGTGGCGATCGCCGGCGAGGTGCGCCGCGGCCATCGAGATGTAGAGATCGATCGCGTCGCCCAGCTCGGGGTGGGGCGCCGCGGTGACGGCGTAGCGAAACGTCGTCGGGCCCCCTCCGGCGGCACGCACCGCGGCGGACAGCGCGCGGACCTTCGCGCGTGCATCGGGCGTGCGGGGCTCGTCGATCGGGATGGTGAACGGGACCTGCCCCGTGCCCTCGGTCGCGGCGATCCAGCCGCGGACCTCGTCGGCGACGAGCGCCGGATCCCGCGAGAGGTTGACCGGGAGATCGGTGACGCCGTCGAGAAGCTCCTTGCGCGCCGGCCACCACTCGAGCCGGAGGTCGGGCGACAGCAGCACGCCATAGCTCCCGAACGTCTCGATGCACGCACGCTCGGCCGGGCTCGGCGTCGCGCGCGGCGGATCGCCGGTCGGGCTCACGGCCCACGCGAGCTCGCGCGGATCGCCGTACGCCCACACGCTGCGCGGCAGCGGCGGCAGCGTGACAGGCGCGACCTCGAGCGCGACCGGGATCCGGCGACCGCCGACGACGAGCTCGCCGGTGCGCGTGCCAGAGGCGGCGTCGCGCGCGATCGCGAGCTCGAAGTACGCGGGGTCACTTGCCGGCGCCGCAGCGGGTGTCAGCGCATCCGGGTAGGTCCCGGCGCCCTGCGTGCCGCCGTACATCGCGGTCGAGCCACGCCGCGCGCGGAGCGCCTCGACCGTGTAGCCGCGCACGGTGATCGCGGGGTCCCCGAACGTCAGCGCCGCGGGCGTGCGGTCCCGGTGCAGGACCTGGATCCCGAGGGTCTCGCCGCGCGCACCGATCAGCGAGACTCGCGTGCCGTCGAACCACGGCGACCTCGCGGGCACCGGATCCTCGGCGCGCACGCGCGTCGACTCGCCGACGATCTGGAGCTCGGGTCCGGGGCTGCGCTTGCAGCCGAGCATCGCCACGAGGGCGAGGGACGCGAGCGGCTTCATCCCGGGAGGTCTGTCACGCCTTGAGGGCCGCGACGACCTTCTCGACCGCGTCCTTCGCGTCGCCGAACAGCATCCGGGTGACCGGCTTGTAGAACAGAGGGTTGTCGATGCCCGCGTAGCCGGCCGCGCGGCTGCGCTTGTTGACGATCACGAGCTTGGCCTTCCAGACCTGGAGGACCGGCATGCCGGCGATCGGCGAGGTCGGATCATCCTCGGCCGCGGGGTTCACGATGTCGTTCGCGCCGATCACCATCGCGACATCCGTCGTCGGGAAGTCGGGGTTGATCTCGTCCATCTCCATCACGATGTCGTACGGGACGTTCGCCTCGGCGAGCAGCACGTTCATGTGGCCGGGGAGGCGACCCGCGACCGGGTGGATCGCGAACCGGACGTTGACGCCACGTCCGCGCAGGACCTCGGTGAGCTCGCGGACCGCGTGCTGCGCGCGACCGACCGCCATGCCGTAGCCGGGGATGATGACGACGGACTTCGCTTCCTTGAGCTTCTCGGCGAGGCCGGCCGGGTCGATCTCCAGGACGTCGCCCGCGGGCTGCGCCGCGCCGGCCGCCTGCTTGGGCGGTGCGGCACCGAAGCCACCGAAGATCACGCTCCAGATCGAGCGATTCATCGCCCGGCACATGATGTAGGACAGGATCGCGCCGCTCGAGCCGACGAGCGCGCCGGTGATGATCAGCAGGTCGTTGCCGAGCATGAAGCCGGCCGCGGCCGCGGTCCACCCCGAGTAGCTGTTGAGCATCGAGACGACGACGGGCATGTCGGCGCCGCCGATCGCCGCGACGAGGTGGACGCCGAGTACGCAGGCGACCGCGGTCCCGATGTGGAGCCCGAGCTGGTTGCCGTCCTTCGCGTACAGGTACGCGCCGACGAGCGAGATCCCGAGCATCGTGAGGTTGAACAGGTGACGGCCGGGCAGCAGCAGCGGCCGCCCGCTGACTTTGAGACCGAACATCTTGCCGCGGAGCTTCCCGAACGCGAGGATCGAGCCGGTCAACGTGATCGCGCCGATCCAGACGTC
>Ga0316601_100000736_pt1 | contig 14925 bp, 11 predicted proteins | sample OWC_soil_day5_no_FD_207663 | JGI IMG/M metagenome (GOLD analysis project Ga0316601, IMG submission 207663) | Wetland soil microbial communities from Old Woman Creek delta, Ohio, United States - OWC_soil_day5_noCT | ecosystem: Environmental > Terrestrial > Soil > Wetlands | place: USA: Ohio... | reverse complement strand
GAAGTAGATTTCGTCATGTGTCCCGGATATGAAAGCCCAAGGCATTCAAGGCAAGGAGAATCTTCCCTCCCAATCAGGGCTGTGGTATGATGCAGAGAAGTATCATAGTTCCGGTCTTGACACGTGATAATTCCCCATTCCGTTGTGATCAAGAGTGCGGGGGCCGAATACGGACAGGGACGAAAAATGCACTGGTTATCGAAGTTTTTTCACGGTCAGAAGAAGACGGTGGGGAGCCCGGCAGGCAGGATTACCGCATCATTGATGGTCCGTCTGATGGGCAGTCTTATCCTGGTCATAATGGCATTGATTCTCTGTTTTCTGGTCACTCTTTTTGTTTTCTACCTCATGGGGTTGCTCTTCAGCAAGTATTTCACCTAAGGGATAAGCCAAAGGCTTCTTTGGAAAGATATCCTGAGAGCATTGACGTGGTAGAAGGAGGCGGTTTGAAGGGCAGAATCGCCTGCCATTTTCTGATGGTCAATTAAAAAGACTGGAGAAGGTCGATAAACTCCTTTATTTTTGTCTTCCCGTCTTCTGCCATCTCGATAAACTCTATCCCCGCATCATAGCGTCTCGGCATCTTTCCGGATATCTCAGAACAATAGGCGACCCTCCCAAGAAACTGCACCTGCTCTCTCTCTTCAGGAAAGGCCAGTTCCATATGGAATTTATTGTCCACCTCCAGCTTCAGGTCCGTCTCCAGGAGCATTCCCCCAAGGCTTATCATCTTCACACTGTAATCCTTGTGGTAGCCCAGAATGGTAGCCTTTTCCGGTTCAACGATGTTTACCCTGAGCCCTTTCAAGCGCACCTTGACCTTTTTATCGAGGATGTTGGATTCGATGAAATCAATAAGCTCATTTCCCTTGTAGGTGAAGACGTCTTGAAAGCGCAGTCCCACTTCATATCGCGGGACCAGTTCCCCCCGCTCATTCTTCTGGAGCTCAGTAATTTTTTCCCACACAACGACACCAGGGACCGAAACAACGCTTTCCTCAGACTCGATTTTGAGCGTGTATTCCCCTCCCATATTGAGCTTTTCACTTACACTAAGGGCCGCGCCGCCAAAACTTATGTTCAGAAGCCTGACCTCGGTACCAAAGAGCATCTTGCAATGGATGTCCATTCCTTCAATGATGAATCTCTTGTGTTTTCTTCTCTCTTCCATGGTGAATTACTCGTCCAGTCCTTTTTAGGAACTCTCCTTCTTCCTCGAACTACATGCTCCTTTTCAGCATACCAGAATCAAGGAGGAAAGAAAAGCGTGAACCCTTCATAAGGAAAAAATAAAATTGCTTTGTCAATTCCGCGCCAGATGACTTATAATTTATGTTATGGAGCTTCTGAGACAGGTGCGCTGGCAGGATATCCTGGATATTGTATTTGTGGCGATAATCCTTTACCGTGTCTTGTTGATGATAAAAGGCACTAGGGCAGCCCAGATGCTCATAGGCCTTGGCCTTTTGCTCCTCGCTTCCCTCCTATCGGGCTATCTTGAATTATACACGGTGAACTGGATCATACAGAGTCTCTGGGCCCAGATCGTTATTGTGCTCATTGTGCTGTTTCAGCCCGAGATCAGAAGGGCCCTTGCACAAATGGGTGAAGCGAGGTTTCTCAGCGCCTTCACCCCTGCGGAAGAGTTGAAGTCCCTGGATGAGATCGTGAAAGCGGCAGTCGCCCTCGCAAACAGAAAGATGGGTGCGCTCATTGTCATAGAGAGGGATACCAGCCTTAAGGATTTTGTTGAGATGGGGACGCTCCTTGACGCAAAGGTCTCTAAAGAGATACTCCTGAGTGTTTTCCATCCCTCGTCTCCCATCCATGACGGAGCAGTAGTAATCCATGGCAACAGGATAATCGCTGCGGGGTGTTTCCTGCCCATTGCATTAAGTACCGAGGTGAGTAAGGCCTTTGGCACACGCCATCGTGCGGGGATTGGTCTCACCGAAGAAACGGATGCCATAGCAATCATTGTGTCCGAAGAGACAGGGGCGATCTCCATGGCTTCGGCAGGAAAACTGGAAACGCAGATTGACATGGAAAACCTGAGGAACAGGTTGACCGACATTTTCACTACTGCTGAGCGGAAAAAGATTCCCAGAAAGTCTGGGGGGCTAAAGGAGACTCTGTGATAAAGAGACTTTTTTGGGAAAACCTTGCCTTCAAGGCCGCTGCGTTGGTACTCGCGGTGATCCTCTGGGTCTTCGTGACATCAAAAGGACAAACAGAGATGTCCCTGAGTGTCCCCATTGAATATGTCAATATCCCCTCAGGGATCGAGATCTCAAAGCACACCGTGACCACTGCGCATATCGTCGTCAGGACCCACGAGAGTCTCAGCAAGAACATACGACAGGAAAATGTCCGGGTCTCTGTGGATGTGAGCAGGGCAAAGAAAGGGGAAGAGATATTCTCCCTCAAGAAGGACGATGTAAAGGTGGCCTACGGTGCGACCGTTACGAAGATCGAACCGGCGATCGTAAAGGTCGTATTTGAGGAAACAGTCTCAAAGAAAGTGCCCGTAAAGCCCGAGGTGACGGGAAACCCTGAACAGGGTTATGCGGTGAAGCGCATAGAGGTCAGCCCTGAAGAGGTGGTCATTGAAGGGGCGAGGTCAGAGGTGAGGAAGGTGGGGGTGATGAGGACAGAGCCTATTGACATTTCCGGATTGACTGAGGATTTGAGCCAGGAAGCGAAGCTCGAGGAAAAGGACGCTAACATAAGGACAAAGATTGAAAAAGTGAATGTGCAGATCAGGATAGTGCGGAGGTCCAGATGAGGCTTTTTGGAACAGATGGCATAAGGGGAAGGACCAACAGTTCTCCCATGACACCCGAGAACGTTCTCAGGATAGGTATGGCTGCAGCAAAGGTGCTCAGGAAGGAACACGGAAGGAACATGGTCATTATTGGCAAAGACACCAGACTTTCGGGGTATATGATCGAGAGCGCGCTGACATCGGGCATATGCTCAATGGGCATGGATGTTATCCTTACCGGGCCTCTCCCTACTCCGGGAATAGCCTTCCTCACAAGGGCATTGCGGCTTGATGCCGGGATCGTGATTTCCGCATCTCATAATCCCTTTGAAGACAATGGGATAAAGTTTTTCTCTTCAGAGGGGTTTAAGCTTCCTGATGAACAGGAAAGGGAGATTGAGAGACTCGTGACGGATGGGCGTCTAGGCTCCAAAAGACCGTCAGGTGTGAATATAGGAAAGGCGCACAGGCTGGAGGACGCCACAGGAAGATACATAGAGTATATTAAATCCACCATTCCCCGGGGAGGTACGCTGGAAGGGTTGAGGGTGGTTGTGGACACGGCAAATGGCGCAGCATACAAAGTCACTCCTTGGGTTCTCAGGGAACTTGGGGCTGAAGTCATCACCATGCACGATACACCTAATGGAATCAATATCAATGAAGGGTGCGGCTCTCTCCATATGGAAGGTCTCTTCAAAGAGGTGAAACTCCACAAGGCCCATGCCGGCATTGCCCATGACGGTGACGGGGACAGGACGCTTATGTGTGATGAGAAGGGGGCCCTGGTGGACGGCGATAAGATATTGGGGATATGGGCAGTGCAGTTGAAGAAGGAAGGCACTCTCAGGGATGACACCATCGTCTCTACGGTGATGTCCAATCTCGGGCTCGAGCACTACCTGTCCAAACGTAACATTCAAATGGTGAGGACCAAGGTAGGGGACAGATTTGTCACCGAGGGGATGCTCCAGGGCGGTTACAGTCTCGGCGGCGAACCATCAGGACATGTCATCTCCCTGGACTACAACACCACAGGGGACGGTCCCATTACCGCACTCCATGTCCTCTATGCGATGAAGAAGGAAAATGCCTCTCTGTCAGAACTTGTGGCGGATATAAGGCTTTATCCTCAAGTGCTGGTCAACATACCCCTGCAGGACAAGGAACACCCAGAAACCCGTAAAACCCCGAAGGGGGGGAGGACCGACTTCAAATCACATCCCATGATTGTGCAGGTGATCAGGGACGCAGAGGAGCGCCTGAAAGGCAGGGGGAGGCTTCTCGTGAGGCCTTCTGGAACCGAGCACAAGATAAGAGTCATGGTGGAGGCTGATGAGAAGAGGCTGGCTGATACGCTTGCCCGCAGAATCGCAGAGGCGATAAAGAAGACCATGTCCGTCTGATGTTCTTCTTTATTCTGTTCCTTGCAGGCATTATCCTATTCTATGTTTTTCTCTACTTCCCCTTCACTGCGGGAGTAGTATCCATTCTCTCGGCGGCCCGTCTGATTTTGAGAGGCCGCGTCTTTCTTCTTATTCCATTCATCCTTGGGGGGTCATACGCATGGTTCAGATACTCTCCTCCTTTGGAAGCCTTTGTGTTAAGCAGAGAGATACGCGTCCACTGCGTGGTAAAGAATTCACCCCACGGGCTCTCTTCAGGAAGGTCTATGAATGAAGTCACTATCCAATCGGCGTTTGATGCGGACGGGGAACCCCTTGCGTTTCTTAAAGACAGCGAGATGAGCATCATCTCTGACAATGGGTTGAAACGGGGGCTGAGGTATGGATTAACGGTAAGACCGCTAAGGGACAGAGAAAGACGTAACCCCGGGGATGCACGGAATGACTCGCTTTATGCCTACCTCCAGGAGGTAAATAGCTCGGAACCCTCCAAGGAGAACCCCCTTATCACATGGTTTAAAGACAGGAGGGATACGCTCACCCAACACCTGAAAGGGAACTTTCAGGGCGATTCCGCTGCCCTGCTCGCTTCCATTACCACAGGGGAGAGGTCAACCATGAGCGAGGAACTTAAGGACGCGTTTAATACCACGGGCCTTGTCCATTTGCTGAGCATTTCCGGCACACATTTCGGACTTTTCTCGATGCTCATCTTTGCACTATTCAGGCTTCTCATTCGCTATCTGCCTTACCGATTACTCCAGAGACTCACCATTTATCTCACGCCGTCACAGGTTGCGGCACTGGCCTCTCTGCCATTCATGCTCATGTATCTTTTCATTTCCGGCGCAAGTATTCCCGCGTTAAGGTCATTCATCATGATCAATGTCTTCCTCCTGGGACTTCTTATGGGGAGGAAGGGGTTTTGGCTCAATTCCCTTTTGTTTGCTGCATTCCTCATCTGCGTGTGGGAACCGTCAGCCCTCTTAACCATATCATTTCAACTCTCATTCCTTGCAGTGTTGTTCATAGGATATGCCATGGGGGAGAGAGAAGAAAAACCCGAGGAAGAGGGAGTCCCCGCCCGCGTTACGTGTTATCTGAAAAACTCCCTCATACTCACACTCGCGGCATCACTCGGAACAGCCCCCCTTGTGGCATACTACTTCCATTACTTTTCCGTAATCTCGCCCCTTACAAACCTCCTCATAACACCTTTTGTAGGATTTGTCCTGCTGTCTCTCTCCCTCATCGCGGCCTTTAGCTTCATATGTACAGGGTATTACCCTTTCCAGTCTCTCATAGCGCTTGCATCAGATATCTCCATAAAGGGGGTTAAAATGTTCGGCGCCGTCCCCCTTGCAGACATAAGGATACCCGCGTTTCCTCCCGTGGCAATCATACTCTTCTACGCAGGGACTCTGGTTTATTTTCTGTCCGGCAGGAAGCGATACGTGCTTGCAATACCTCTTATATCAATAGTGATCAGTTCCGCATTCCTGATGAAGGGGAAAGATGACATCTCGGTCACCTATCTCGATGTGGGGCAGGGTGACTCTGCGGTGGTCGAGGCCCAGGGCGGAAGGATAATGGTCATTGATACCGGGAGGACGGGCAGGGAAGTGGACGCATACCTCAGGTATCTTGGGCAAAGGAACATCGAGGTCCTCGTGGTCACCCATGCAGATGACGATCACGCCGCAGGGGTGACCTATGTGATGAAAAAGTTTGCGGTGAAGGAGGTGTGGGACAATGGACTCCTCATCTATCCGGATGATTTCTCAAGAAAAGTGACCCACCGTTCCCTTGAAAGGGGGGACGCGACAAAGGCATATGGACTCGATATCAAAATCCTTCATCCCTATAGGGGGTTTTTCACCCTTGCAGACAGTGAGGCTGCCGCCGAAAACAATGATTCCCTTGTAGTAAAGATCACGGGTAGGAACAAATCCTTTCTCTTCGCTTCTGATATTGCCGAAGAGGCAGAGGAGGACCTGGTGTACCTCGGGAAGTGGCTGAAGAGCGATGTGGTCAAGGTCTCCCACCACGGGAGCCGGACATCCTCATCAGAGGATTTCTTGCGCATAGCGGACCCAGAAATAGGGGTGATAAGTGTGGGAAGGGACAACTCGTACGGCCACCCGCACGGGGAAACCCTGGAGAGGTTTCAGGGGAGAAGGGTATACCGTACGGACCGGGAGGGTGCGGTGAAGGTCACCGAAACACCTGGAGGTCTTGCCGTGAAGACGTACAGGGATTTCCCTTTAAAACGGACAGGAAGTGTCGGGGGAGAATTGAGGAACATCAAAAGGCTGTTCATGAGGTGGTAAGAAATGGGTCATCAAAGAAGTGACACCGGTCGGGATGCCATACTCATAAGTCAACCCGAAATTGTTCAAGCCGGAAAGGGTCTCAACAAACAGGGAATGAATGGAAATTCCAAGGTAGATTGTGCTATGTATATATAAGATAAAGAAGAAATAGGGTGACCATGGATCAGAGAAAAGAGTTCATCTCCATCATTATACCCGCTTACAATGAGTCCGCGCGTATCCTCCCTTCTTTGAGAAGGCTGGGGGAATATTTGCATGGCCATTTTAGAGGCTTTGAACTGATCGTGGTGAATGACGGGAGTTCAGATAACACTGAAGATGTCGTAGTGCGCGCCAAAAAGGAATTACCGTCAATACACTACTCAGGGTATAAAGAGAACAAAGGCAAGGGATATGCGATCAGGCAAGGGGTTGCACTCTCCACTGGCGACATAATCCTTGTTTCCGATGCTGACCTCTCCACACCGATAGAAGAGGTGGAGAAGCTTCTTGCTCACTATGATAATGGTTATTCCGTGGTGATCGGATCCAGGGGATTAGACGCACGCAGTATCGTGGTAAGACAACCCTGGTGGCGAGAATTCATGGGCAAGACATTCAACTGGATTGTGAGGATGCTTCTCTTGAAAGGATTCAAAGATACCCAGTGCGGATTTAAGCTGTTCAATGGCAATATAGGCAGGGAACTCTTCAGAGAGACTACTGTTGATCGATTCGCATACGATGTCGAGATCCTCTATCTTGCGGTGAAGGCCGGTTACGCAATAAAGGAAGTTCCGGTAAAGTGGTTAAATTCACCTGACTCAAAGGTGAGACCTCTCAGGGATTCTTTTCAGATGGCGAAAGACCTTGTAAGAATCAGATCGCGGAAGAATGGCTTAAGGAGAAGATGACGAGACACCGGGATGAGTAACGGGCTGTTTTTGCAAAGCTGATGGATGAGCGATTTTCCCTACCTTTCAAGTCACACGGGCTTTTGCTCTGCCGTCGTTCTTTCTTTTTAAATAAAGAGGGCAACGATGAAAAACTCTTCTAAATTCATAGGGTATATTGCTGTACATTCTATTCAAATTGACTACACTTGAGGTATACTATACATCTTGGTTCTATGGACGCATTATGTCAGCCAGCGCTTGGGATGGGCCTCACATTGGGGCAATAGTGCATGCCTATCATGACTAACGAGGGGCAAGATTTGACGGAAGGACAGAATCCCTTAGTCTCTATTATCGTCAGGACAAAGGACAGGCCAAAGCTCCTGCAAAGGGCGTTGCGGAGTATAGCCTCTCAGCTCTATAGACCCTTAGAGGTGGTCCTTGTGAATGACGGTGGCTGCGCCCTTGATGATGAAGACGTGAGAAGCATTCTGGAAAATGTGTCCCTCAACTACATACGCCTGGAGAAAAACACCGGCAGGGCGAATGCGGGAAATGTGGGAATAAAGGCTGCGCAAGGTGAATACATAGGATTTCTGGATGACGATGACGAGTATTATGAGAATCATATCGATACGCTGATTTCTTTCTTGCGACAGAGCGAATACAAAATAGCGTATACAGACGCAAGGTTAATACATAAAGTCTATGACATCGACAAAGAAACCCTGATCGATATTGACAGAGGAATATTTCATTCGGAAGATTTTTCTTTTAATAAACTCCTGGTCGAAAACTTCGTCCCCTTTATGTGCATCATGTTCCCCCGTAGCATTTTGCAATCTGTAAGCGGATTTGATGAGACACTCGATTTATACGAAGACTGGGATTTACTCATCAGGCTTGGCGGTAACACCCCTTTTTATCACATCAGGAAAGCGACCGCAAAATACAATATCTGGAGTGAACACTTACAGATAACCGAGAAAGCGAAATATTCAGGAGAGACTGGTTCTGCATATTCAAGGATTTTTCATAAACATCTTGATAGATTCACTCACGAGACAATTCAGTCATTATTGAGGGAGAGGGAGAGAGAAAAAGAGGGGCTTCTCTCTGAGTTGAGAGAAAGGCAGAGGGAGAAGGAGACGGTTATCCTGGACAGGGAAGCCGTTATTTCAGAGAAGGAAGCCATTATTTCAGAGAAGGAAGCCATTATTTCAGAGAAAAGTGCTGAGATAGAAAAACTGCACAGAGCAATTACAGAAAAAGACATTTCCCTAAGCGAGATATACAAACGGGAGAAGGAGGCGCTTCTCTCCGAACTGAGGGAGCAGCAAAAGGAAAAGGAAGCGGTTATCTCCGAGCTGAGGGAAAGGCTGGGAGAGAAGGAAGCCGTTATTTCAGAGGGGGAGGCGCTTCTCTCTGAACTGAGAGAGCAGCAAAAGGAAAAAGAAGCGGTTATCTCGGAGTTGAGGGAACGGCAGAGAGAGAAGGAGGCGGTCATTTCAGAGAAGGAGGCCGCTATTGCGGATAAAGAAAGGGAGATAGAGAAGCAGCGCAGAATCATCACAGAGAAAGATTTTTTCTTATCTGAAATATACAATTCACTGGGCTGGCAGTTCTTATTGAAATACAGAAGATCAAAAGATGTTCTGTTGCCTCTCGGGACAAAAAGAAGAAGATTATACGAGTATGGACGCAAGGGGATTACGGTAATAAAGAATGAAGGGTTCAGAAGGTTTTCTCACAAGGCAAAAACTAAATTATCCACAGAAATTTTTAATAACTCGGACAATAACGCAGAGAAAAAAGTGAAAGGCTCTTTATCGTACGATATCAGACCTCTCACTTTTCCAAAACATGAAATGCCGGAGGCATCGGTAATTCTTCCTGTTTTCAACAACTTCCTCTACACATTTAACTGCATTAAATCTCTGTTGGAAAATACCGATGATGTCGAATATGAGGTAATAGTGATTGACGATGCATCTACGGATAACACCCGGGACGTGTTAAAGGACATCCCCAATATCCGTCTCATTGTGAACAAAGAGAATCTTGGCTTCATACAGGCATGTAATATAGGCTCAGGGATTGCAAAAAGCGATTATCTGGTCTTTTTGAACAATGACACAAAGGTGACAAAGGGGTGGCTGAAGGCGTTGTTGGAGCCTGCACAAGAGGACCGTTCTGTAGGAATTGTGGGTGCGAAACTGGTCTATCCCAATGGCAAACTGCAGGAAGCGGGTGGCATCGTATGGAGTGATGGCTCTGCATGGAATTATGGAAGAAACGATGACCCCGAAAAACCCGAGTACAACTATCTGAGAGAGGTCGATTACTGCTCAGGCGCGTGTATCCTTGTGAGAAAAGACCTCTTTGATCGGGTGGATGGATTTGACATTCGGTACAGTCCCGCATATAACGAGGATTCTGACCTTGCGTTCACCTTGAGGAGCTTGGGATACAAAACCGTGTACCAGCCCAGAGCAGAAATAATCCACTTTGAAGGGACTACCTCGGGAACAAATATCACGGAAGGGATAAAGAAGTATCAGGAGATCAACAGGGGAAAATTCATGGAAAAGTGGAAGACTATTCTGGCAAATGACCATTTGCCTCCAGGCAAGGATGTCTTCCTCGCGAAGGAAAGGAATCACAAAGACAAAAAAAGGATGTTGTTTATTGACCACTATGTTCCTACGCATGACAAGGACGCGGGTTCCGTGAGAATGTATGAGTACCTTAAGATTTTTGTTGGATTGGGATTTAAAGTAGTGTTCTGGCCTGATAATCTGGCAAAAATGGAGCCCTATACGGGAGAGTTGCAGCGCATGGGGATTGAGGTGATGTATGGCTATAATGACTTCAATAAATATATAGACGAAGTGGGAAAGTATTTTGATGTGGCCTATCTCTCAAGGGCCCATATTGCGATCAAATATATTAACAAGATTAAGAAGTGTACCGCTGCAAAGATTATTTATGACTCTCACGACCTTGCCTTTCTAAGGGAAGAAAGGCGCGCAGAGGTGGAGAATAACAGCAAGTTGCGAGAAGAGATTCATAATATAAAACAAAGGGAATTTAATCTTGCGAAAATGAGTGATGCCATGATAGTGGTCAGCCCGTTTGAGAAGGAGTTAATGCTTCAGGAGGACCGTTCCCTCATGGTATATCACCTGCCCCATGTGCATCCCATCGGCACCGTCTCTATGAACGGCTTCGCGGGCAGAAAAAATATCATGTTCATTGGTGGCTTTGTACATCCGCCCAATGAAGATGGCGTATGCTGGTTTGTGCAGGAGATACTCCCCAGGATTATGAGAGAGATCCCTGATATAAGGCTATATATCATTGGCAGTTACCCGACAAAAAAGGTCAAGAGTCTCTCTTCCGAAAACGTGATTGTCACAGGATATGTGCATGATGTTTCGCATTATTTCCAGAGCACGAGGGTGTGTGTGGCGCCCATCAGATACGGAGCGGGAGTGAAAGGGAAAATAATCCATAGCATGAGTTACGGGGTGCCGGTCGTCACCACGACGATTGGTGCTGAAGGGCTGGGGTTGGAGAACGGCGCAAACGCCTTCATTTCCGACAGCGTGGAAGCATTCGCAGAGAAGGTCCTTCAGCTCTACCGGGATGCGGACACATGGAGCAGGATCTCCAAAAACTCTTTCGAATGGGCGAAGGTGAATTTTAGCCCTGAAGTGGCGAAAGCAAAACTTTTGAAGATGTTTCATGAGTTGGGAATTCTGACTTAAGATGAGCGATTGTTGGACTCAAGAATTGAAAAACAGGGTGATTTGTGTGTGAGAAACAGGGTTTTGTCAATGAAGGAGGGACTTATGATAGGGAAAAGGGCAGCAACGATTTTGGTGTGTTCACTATTCGTGATGGCATTTGTCGTGGGATGTACTGCGAAGGAGGAGTCGAAGCCATTGGTGCTAAAGAATTTTGGTCCCGAGGACATAAGAGCCGGGCAGGTATTTAATAAGCAATCCAATGGTGAGAGCGCAATCTGGGCTAAAACGGAAAATGCGACACCAACTACGGTGATGGTTCTCAACGGTGTTCCATTAGAGAGTGCTCCACAATCAGAAGGAAGGGAAATTTCTGCAGTAATCCCAAAGAAGTTATATGAGAAACCAGGTGAATATCCATTGTATCTACTTGACAAAAAAAACAATCAGAAGTCAAATGAATTGAAATTTGTAGTAAAACCGTGAATGACAATTTATTCTCTGAACAAAGGGCATTCGATGGATTCTTGCTGAGCGGTTCTAAAGTTCTTCTTGAACGATTTCCTGATCAAATGGGGGTTCATACCCTAAAAAAATGACTCAGTATAAGTTTGTATCTATTATTCCTGCCTATAATCCAGGGGAAATAGTGACCAAAATCGTTTCGGAGGTCAGCAAGAGCGTTGATCTCGTTATAGTGGTTGATGACGGTTCAGACGCCGACAATAAAACATACCTGGCAGAATGTAGTCTCATGAGGAATGTTCACCTCATAACATTCCCCGGCAACAAGGGAAAGGGATATGCCCTGATAGCCGGATTAAGAGAAGCGATTACACATGACCCTGATTATATCTTCACCATCGACAGCGATGGACAGCATGACCCAAAAGAAATCCCAAGATTCAAACAATTTATTGCGGCATCTGATCAATCGTACGATCTTGTGATTGGCACAAGAGAAATAGGAGCGAAAACTCCTCTGCGAAGTAAGATAGGGAATATATTCACCGCCAAACTATTCAACGCACTTTTTGGAAAGGCTATTGCGGATACGCAATCAGGTCTTAGGGTTCTTTCTGCGAATTTTGCCAAAGATGTAGTCTCAAGGATCCAGCCCGGCAGATATGAGACCGAAATGAGGATGCTGATCCACGCGGTTGAGACGGGTCGGGTCATAGGCAACATGAAGATTGAGACCATTTATTTAGACCAAAATAAGAACTCAAAGTTTCGTCCCCTGCAAGATTCCCTTCGCGTACTCATGCCTCTGTCCAAGTATACGGGGGTGGCGTTTGCTTCTTTTCTTGTGGACTATGCCATCTTCCTCTTGCTCAGTTATGTATTGGGAATTTATTACCTTATCTCACATGTGATTGCGAGGATATGCAGCGGCACATTTAATTTCTTTTCCAACAAGCATCTCGTATTCAAATCAAGGGGAAAGAAACTGGGGGAGGGCTTACGCTATATCAGCGCGGTCTTGTTTTCTTTGTCGATGACTGGAGCGCTCCTGTATTGTTTTGTTGACCTTTTGCATATTCCAAGGGCGCTGGCAAAACCTGTTGCGGAATTCACTATGTTCCTCATTAACTTCATGGTATTAAATAAATTTGTTTTTTGTAATAAAGATTAAGGATGGATATTTTAGCAACTTCAACATTTATCGCTCAACACTACAGCCTCTTGTGCGTCTTTCTTCTCCTTTCCTACATTGCGGGAGGTGTCATGCGTAAGAAGTATATAGTGCCGGAAGACGGTGGAAGGTTTTTTTTGTATACCTCTTCAGGTATAGGCATAATTATCGTTGCATTATTCTTTATAGCACTCTTCAGGTTGTTTAACCAAACCTTCATACTTTCTGCCATGGTGTTGTGTCTGACCTATTATGTCGCTCACGGAGATTTTTCCATCTTCTTATCAAAAGAACTCAAAGCTCATGACAAGGAAAGAGGTTCTTTCAGACGAAAGCTAATCTGGACCGCAGCAGTATTGGCGCTCTTCTCGCCTTTTTTGTTTCTCCCTCTTTACCCTCCTACGGGAGCGGATGAACTTACCTATCATTTGCCATATGCGAAATATTATGTTGAACACAATGGACTCAGCGTGAATCCGTTTCTAAGATATCCGCTTTATTCGCATAACATCGATCTTCTCTATGCCCTCTCTTTGCTTTTTTCCGACGATATATTAGCCCATTTAATGCATGCCGCAACTGCTATTCTTTGTGCGATAGGCATATACAGTTTGGGATCTCTTGCTTCAGATAGAAAAGTTGGGGCCATAGGTGCATTCATTTTTCTCTCGAGCCCCATCGTGACGCATTTGATGAGAACCGCTTACATAGACCTCGGTTTGACACTCTTTGTGTTTTTGAGTTTTTATTGCATAGCTGTATGGTCAATCAAAAAAAAGGAACACTGGCTCTATCTTGCAGGATTTGCATCAGGGATCGCGGCAGGCTCCAAATACAGCGGCCTTTTTTATATTCCCCTGTTCTTAATATGGATCGCGTATGAAAGCAGGAGGGTATCTTCTGTTATGAAATTCCTTTTGCCGGCATTTTTATTTGGCGCTCCGTGGTATATCAGAAATTTCATCATTTCCGGAGATCCCATTTCTCCTTTCGGGGGAGAAGTATTTGGATACTGGCTTTGGAACAAGGAAGATTTTGTTGCTCAATCTCAGGATCTCCTCACTTCACGCGGCACTCATAGGAATCTGATTTCTTTGCTTAAGCTTCCGTGGAATCTCTACCTTCATCCTGATACATTTGGGGAAGGTTCTCTGTCCCCGGGAGTCTTTGCCGTGTTCCCTGCTGTTTTTTTGTTTAGGAAACTTGACAGTTTTTACAAGAAGCTATGCGTTTTTGTATTTGTGAACATACTAATCTGGTTTTTTACTTCCCAGATATTACGATATCTGCTCCCTGTTCTCCCCATGATTGCCCTTTTGTCAGCAAGTGTCCTCATACATCTCTATAGGAATTACATAAAGAAGCCCTTAGGTCTGCTTTTCCTGCACAATCAAATTTTGGCGCGTGCATCCCAGGCGCTGATAAGTGCAGTTGCGGTCTTTCTTATAATCTTACCGGTGCTGCGTTTGGATGCCCGCATTCTCAAAGAAGTCTCAAGGGATCCGTTCCCGGTGACGCAAAAAATGAGACATGAATATCTCCGCAGGAAGATAGAACCCTTTAATCTATTACAAATCGCAAATAGAAATCCTTCTCTTTCCATATATCAATTAAATTTTGAAAATTCATTCTATTTTGCTAATGGTCAGCTGATGGGTGACTGGTTTGGCCCTGCACGCTATTCAATGGTGCTGAGTGTTATTGAAGACAGCAGAAAATTGTACGATAAATTGAATTCGATGAATATTCAGCTTTTTCTGGTCAATATGACTGGTAGCTTTAAATTCAAGCTCGATAAGTCCTTTTCGGATTATTTTGATTTAATAGCTGAGGATGAACATGGGAGACTTTACGTATTGAGAGATTTGAATGAAGTCAACCGTGAGAAGGGGGAAATAGCCCCATTTTTGACAGGATATTCCTCTGAGCAGGGATCGAAGTCATTGGTACTCAAAAGTTATGGTCCCGAGGACATAAGAGCTGGGCAGATCTTTAATAGACAATCCAATGGTGAGAGCGCAATCTGGGCTAAAACGGAAAATGCGACACCAACTACGGTGATGGTTCTCAACGGTGTTCCATTAGAGAGTGCTCCACAATCAGAAGGAAGGGAAATTTCTGCAGTAATCCCAAAGAAGTTATATGAGAAACCAGGTGAATAT
>Ga0316601_100000735_pt1 | contig 14925 bp, 16 predicted proteins | sample OWC_soil_day5_no_FD_207663 | JGI IMG/M metagenome (GOLD analysis project Ga0316601, IMG submission 207663) | Wetland soil microbial communities from Old Woman Creek delta, Ohio, United States - OWC_soil_day5_noCT | ecosystem: Environmental > Terrestrial > Soil > Wetlands | place: USA: Ohio... | reverse complement strand
ATCAGGTGCTCCTCGGTGTAGTGGATGTTCGCGAGGTTGATCAGGGCGGGAACGAGCCTCGGGTCGATCTCCAGCGCGCGGCGGTAGGCGGCAGCCGCCTCCTCGCGCTTCTCGGGGGCCCCGTCGTCCAGCGACGAGCCGAGGGCGAAGTGCTGCTCGGCGATCGCCGGGTCGTTCGCCCTTCGCTCGGCCACGGGCCGCGCGGGAGTGCCGAGCCTGATGCGGCCGGGGGTCGACGTCGGCGGGCGGCCAAGCGTGAGCACCTTGGCGGGCTGCCGCTCGACCTGGAAATCGAAGGCGAGCTGGCCCGACCGCGACGCGATGCAGGAGCGGAGCACCGAGCGGAACGGGACGCCGCGCTGCAGTTCCGTGTGAACCTGCCGGATGACGGCGACGTCGGCGAACCCGATGAAGCGTTCGCCGCCCGCGACGTGCGGCGGCGCGATCAGACCGCACTTCTGGAGCGTCTTCAGCTGGTCCTCGCGGACCAGCGGGTACAGGCCGAGCACTTCGGCCAGCCTGTGGGCCGACGGTCTCGCGCCGCCTTCTCCAGCAAGGTCTGCGACGGTCACGCCCTGCCGCGCCTCCGCGCGAACGGTATCCGAGCCACAGGCAGGTGTCAACGCGCCTGGTGGAGGTCGAGGCGTCGGCCTCGACGGATCAATTGACGGGCTTCAGCGGAATCACCGGCGTCCGGAAACTCTGGATCGACACCTGCGCCGCCGTGCGTTCCGCCGCTGCGAAGAAGGCCTCGGCCGCGGGCGACTCCGGGTCGGACAGCATGATCGGCACGCCCGTGTCGCCGCCGCGCCGCAGCGGCTCCGAGATCGGGATCGCGCCGAGGAACGCGATGCCGAGCTCCCCGGCCAGGCGCTCGCCGCCGCCGCGCCCGAAGATGTCGCTTTCGTGGCGGCACGATGGGCACGCGAAGTACGACATGTTCTCGATCAGGCCGAGCACCGGGATGTTCAGCTTCTCGTACATCGCCACGGCGCGCCTCGTGTCGGCCACCGCGACCTGCTGCGGCGACGTGACGACGATGGCGCCTGCGACGTAGGCCGTCTGGCTGAGGCTGAGCACGACGTCGCCCGTGCCGGGCGGCAGGTCCACCACCAGGTAGTCGAGGTTGTCCCAGCGCACGTCGTTGAAGAACTGGCGGATGACGCCGTGCAGCATCGGGCCCCGCCAGATCACGGGCGCATCGTCCGACGTGAGGAAGCCCATCGACACCACCTGCAGGCCGTGCTTCGTCGGCGGCACGATCTTCTCGCCGTCGGTGCCGAGCTGGCCCTGCAGGCCGAGCATGATCGGGACGTTGGGCCCGTAGATGTCGGCGTCGATGATGCCCACGCGGCTGCCCGCGCGCGCCAGCGCCAACGCGAGGTTGACCGCCACGGTGGTCTTGCCGACGCCGCCCTTGCCGGCGCCGACCGCGATCACGTTCTTCACGCCGGGAATCGGGGCCCTGCCCGCGTCCGGCGACACGGCCGCGCGAACCTGGGCCGTCATCGTGATGTCGACGTCGCGCACCCCGGCAAGCTGCATCACCGCCGCGCGGGCCTGTTCCTTCATCTGCTCCTTGACGGGGCACGCGGGCGTCGTGAGCTCGATCGTGAACGACACGCGGCCGCCGTCAATCGAGACGCCCTTCACGAAGCCGAGCTTGACGATGTCCTTGTGGAGGTCGGGATCCTTGACCGCGGTGAGCGCCTGCAGGACCTGCGCTGCTTCGAGTGCCATATCCTTTCAGCTTACCCCGGAGAAAACGGGGTCAGGCACTTTTTCTCATGTCAGTCTCATTAGCGAGACCGCCTCGGCCCCTTATTGAGACGCTAATGAGAAAAAGTGCCTGACCCCAATTCCCAGGCGTAGCCGGGATGCGTCGTCAGGCGGCGGTCCTCGACGGGGCCGCCGATGGTGAAGTGGTAGAGGCTCTGCAGCCGGTGGTCCGGTATGCCCAGCAGTTGATGCACGCCGTCGTCGAAGAAGCAGCCGATGCCCGTGCCGCGGAGGCCGGCCGCCTCGGCCTCGAGATAGAGCGCCTGCCCGACGGCGCCCGCCTCCCAGAAGAGGTGACGGTAGGCCGCAGGCCCGCCCTCGCCAAGCGCCGCGTCGAACTCGGCAAGCATGCCAAGGCTGAAGCAGCCGTCGGCGGCGATGTCCTGTCCGCAGCTGAGTTGACGGGCAATCCGCGTGCAGTCGGCGTGATCGAGGAGGAAGAACGGCAGGTCGTCCGGGATGCCGGGCGGGCGCACCCAGGCGAAGTCGTGGTTGAAGGCGTCCCGCATCGCCGTCCCGCCAGCCTCGGTCCTGGCCAGCGCGTAGAGCCCGGGTTGCAGTCCGTCGACGCGATGCACGAACAGCGCCAGGTGGATGCGCGGCGTCCAGGAGAATGCGTCGAACGGCGGGCCGGCGTCCGGAAGCAGCCGGCGCAACAGCGCGACGAAGCGGTCGAGGCCGAGCGACGTGGTGCCGTCCATCGCCATGGCGCTTCGGCGCTGCAGAAAGAGCCTCGACGCGGGCATCTCAGCGCGACCCGGCGGCGCGACGTGGCCGAGCGGCACGACAGACGGCATGCGATCAGCTGACGCGGGAGCCGTCATCGCCGGCGCGCCTTCGCGTCCGGCGGCGGCGCGGCTGGCCTCCGCGGCGGCGTCAATCCAATCCCACTGCACGCGCTCGCTGCTCAGCCTGTTCGCGCGGCCGGTCCACGCGCCGTTCCGCGCAGCGTCGGCGAGCGACGGCGCGACATGATGGCGCAAGCGGTCAGCCGATGGGCGCACGCCCTCGCCCGCTGGCGCGACCACCATCAGGCAGGCCGCCTCTTCCGGCTCCGCGCCTGCGAAGTCCGCGCGCCGATCGGCGCCGACGAGCGCGCCGACCGCACCTGCCGTCCACGCGGGCAGGACGCGGCAGTTCCAGTCCATCATGGCCGCCGCCATGCGCATGGCCGCCACCGCGTGCCCGATGTCGTGCTGGCAGTAGCGGAACGCGCGCTCGCCGTACTTCCAGGCTTCACGCCAGTGAATCGACGTCAGCGCGGCGAGAAAGCTGCCCGCGGGCAGCCCGGCGGCCGCCGCCGTCCACGCGGCCGCGTCGAACCGGCACCGCTCCTCGAGTGCGTGCGCCTCCGGCGCATAGTGATACACGCCCGGCTCGCTCCCCGCCACGCCGGGCCCGCAGACGATGTAGCCCTCGGTGGGATGCAGGTTGCCGCTCGATGGGTTGACGCGGAGCGCCCAGCGCGAAGGGCCCGCCTGCTTCCACGCCGACAGGCCGAGACTGTATCGCAGGAAGACGGCGATGGCTGGGAGCCCGCGGGCCGTCGGCGCCCGCGCCGCGTCCGGGCTGAACAGGCCGTCGTACGCGACCTCCCGCCACGACGGGGCGTCGTCAGCCGCGGATGCCTCCGCCGCGCGCAACGGGTCCACGAGATCGATGCGCCGGCAGCCGTCGAACGCGCGGAACGGCTCCGGCTGCGCCGCCCAGTCGAGGTAGCCGAGCGAGCGGGCAAACCGGTTGAAGTGGTGCTTGGTCTCTTCGTGGTATTCGCGGACGGTCGCCAGCGGGTCGCGGGCGGGCACGGCGGGAGACTACGCGGACTGCTCGAGGTCGGCGAGGCGGCGCTCCACTTCGGCGAGCGCCATGGTGAGCTGCTGCCGCCGGGCCTCGTGGGAAATCGAGGCCAGTTGGCGGCCGATGTCGGCCTTCGCCAGCCGCAGCGACTCCATGGCGCGGGCCCTGACAGGGTCGACGCGCTTCGCGCCGTTTCGTGCCTGGCGGCGCTCCTCTTCGAGCTCGTCCATCCGCTCGGCCAGCCGCGAGCTGGCGTCGACCAATCCCTCGCCGCTATCTGACATATGTCCGCCCCGGTGTCTCGGTACCCGATTCTCCTCCGATGGAGCCTCGGTGCGGCTTCATGACCCGTTCTCGCGCGGGAATCAGGCCGCCGCGCCCGGTTGTGAAGCCGTCGCTCAAGAGTATATCGGCACGGGACTTGAATGCCACAGTCCAATCGGACACCGTTTCGTCCAGCCCGACGGGGTATAGTATCCGCGCCCGGCGGGAGATGCTGAATCCTGAACGGGCCGCCGTGAATCCTTCCAGGGGAGTGGTTGCCCTGCCTCCAATGGACCAGAAGCGCCAAGCGCCGTTGCGCATCGCTGCCGCCAGCCTCGTCCTCTCGGCCGGTCTGCTTGCCGTGGGTTGGTACGACTACACCAGCACGCGGACCGAGCTGCTGACCCTGCTGGTGGACCAGGCAGCCTCGATGCGCCAGGCCGTGGCGGCCGCCGCCAGCCTGGGCGAGGCAGCCGCTTCGCAGACGCAGGCCGCGGTGTCGGCCCGCCTGCTCGACAACGCCCGGCTGCTCCGCGTGCTCGATGCGCGGGGCGGGCTGACGCAAGCGCAGCTCGACGAGGTGGCGCGGGCGAACCGGCTCTTCCGCGTCACGGTGCTCTCGGCATCGGGCGAACGCGAGCTCAGCGGCGGCACGGGCGGCCCGCCGCAGGGGGCGGGACGCGGCCTGGGACCGGGCGGCGGAGGCCTTGGCCGAGGACCGGGCGGCGGACAGGGGCGGGGCCCCGGCGGCGGGCGCGGGGCCGGCGCCGAAGCCGGGGCGAGCCCCGGTGGTCCCGGCAGCATGGGCGCCCTCGCCGAGAAGCTCCTCTCCGGGTCCGAAACGGAGGCCATCAGCGAGGTGCACGGGTCACGCTGGGACCGCGGCTGGCGCCTCTCGGCCGGCGTGCGCCGCACCGCGGGCGGCGCCATCGTCCTCAACGTCGACGCAGGCGAGATCGCCGAGCTCTCGCGCCGCGCGTCCCTCGATCACCTGCTGGAAGACGTGGCGGCCCGCGCCCCCGAGATCGCATACGTCGTGCTCGAGGACGGCACGAACCGCCTCGCGCACGGCCCGCTCGCGGACGCTGCGACGGCCGTGCCAGCTCCGGCGGGCGCGGCGCTGCGAGCCGTGCCCATCCCGCGGGCCCTCGAAGGGCTCGCGGCGGGCGAGTTCGTGGTGGGCTCGACGCCGGTGCTCGAATTCACCGGCCCGGTGGACGCCGCGCGGGCCGGCAGTCCCATCCTGCGGCTCGGCCTGAATCTCGAGGGGCTGCGGCGTGCCGAGCGGCGCACGCTCACGCGCCTCACGCTGTCGCTCGCCGCGGCCCTGGCGCTGGGCATCGTGATGATCGCGTTTGTCGTCCTGCGCCAGCAGTTCGGCATTCTCTCCGAGAAGCACGCCCGGGCCGAGGCAGCCCTGCGCAGGCGTGATCGGCTCGCGGCGATGGGCGAACTGGCGTCGACCGTCGCCCACGAGGTGCGCAACCCGCTCAACGCGATCGGCATGACTGCGCAGCGCCTGCGCCGCGAGTTCCTGGCCGGCGGCCGGCCCTCCGGCGCGCCGGATGACGAGGAGCTGAAGGAACTGCTCGATGTGCTCGCCGGCGAGACGCAGCGCATCGACCGCATCGTGCAGCAGTTCCTCGACTACGCGCGGCCGCCGCGGCTCGCGCCGCGCAAAACGGACCTGCGCGACATGCTGGACGCCGCCGCCGGCGCGCTGCGCGCGCAGGCCGCGACGCGGCGCATCACCATCGACAGCGATGTCGCGGGCGCCGGCGACGCGGTGTGCGATCCGGACCAGCTGAAGCAGGCCGTCGACAACCTGCTCCGCAACGCGATCGACGCGTCGCCCGACGGGGGCCGCGTCCGCCTCGAGGCGGGGCGCGACGGCGCGGATGCCGTCATGACGGTGGTCGACGAGGGGCCGGGCATCCCCGCGGACATCGTCCCGAAGATCTTCGATCTGTACTTCACGACCAAGGCCGACGGCACCGGCGTGGGCCTTGCCGTCACCAACCAGATCGTCGAAGCCCACCAGGGCCGCATCGACGTCGACTCGACGCCGGGCAGGGGCACGCGCATGAGCATCCGCATTCCCGCGGGGCAGGAGGGGCCCAGCCATGCCTGAGCGCGTGGTGCTCGTCGTCGACGATGAGGCCGCCCAGCGGACCGTGCTGGCGGGGTTCCTCCGCAAGCGGCAGCTCGAGGCCGTCACCGCCGGAAGCGTGGACGAAGCCGCCCAGATCGTGTCGGGCCGGACGATCGATCTCGTGCTGACCGATCTCAACATGCCCGGCAAAGACGGGCTGACGCTCATCGACAGCCTGCGCGCCATCAACCCCGAACTGCCGGTGATCGTCATGACCGCGTTCGGCACGGTCGCCAGCGCCGTGGACGCCATGAAGCGGGGCGCGGCCGACTACCTGACGAAGCCCATCGATCTCGACGAACTCGACGTGCTCGTCACGCGCACGCTCGAGCGCCGGGCGCTCGTGTCGGAGAACGCGCTGCTCAAGGAGCAGCTCGCGTCGCAGTACCGGCTGGCGGGCCTCGAGACGGCCAATGCGAAGATGTCGGAGGCCATCAACACCGCCGCGCGCGCCGCGGCGAGCCGCGCCACCATCCTCGTGAGGGGCGAGAGCGGCACGGGCAAGGAGCTGATGGCGCGGGCGATTCACTACGCCAGCCCGCGGGCCAAGGGCGCGCTGGTGGCCGTCAACGTCGGCGCCCTCCCCGACACGCTCATCGAGTCGGAACTGTTCGGCCACGAGCGCGGCGCGTTCACCGGCGCCGACCGCGAGCGGCGCGGCCGCTTCGAGCTCGCCGACGGCGGCACGCTCTTCCTCGACGAGATCGGCGACCTCCCGAAGACCACGCAGGTGAAATTGCTGCGCGTGCTTCAGGAGCAGGCGTTCGAGCGGCTGGGCGGCTCGCGCACGATCAAGGTGGACGTGCGGATGATCGCCGCCACCAACCGCGACCTGCCGGCGATGATCCGTTCCGGCGAGTTCCGCGAAGACCTCTTCTACCGCCTCAACGTCGTCTGCGTCGAGTTGCCGCCGCTGCGCGAACGCCGCGAGGACATCCCGCTGCTCGTCGACGTGTTTCTGCGGCGGTTCGCGGCCGAGGCGCCCGCCGCGGTCGAGGGCGTGTCGCGCGAGGCGATGGACCTGCTGCTGAAGTACGACTACCCGGGCAACGTGCGGGAACTCGAGAACCTGATGCACCGTGCGATGGTGCTGGCGCGCAGCCCGCTGCTCTCGACCACGGACTTCCCCATTCACCTCGGCCAACTCCAGGGCGAACGCCGCGACGTGCCCGCCTCGTTCGTCGATCGCGTCTCCGAATTCGAGCGCGCCCTGATCGTCGACGCCCTCGCCAGGGCCGGTGGCGTCCAGACCCGCGCCGCCGCGCTGCTCGGCATGAGCGAGCGGCATCTGCGGTACAAACTCAAGAAGTACGGGATCGAGAATCAGTCAGTAGTCAGTAGTCAGTAGCCAGTAGGGAGGAACGGCGTTCAGGTCACAGGCCTCTCTACTGAATACTGGCTGCTTGTTACCAAGGTCGAGTCCCGAGCCCCGAGTCCCGACCCTTCGACCAAATGGTCGATCCCCTCGACCGCCGGGTCGAAAGGACGGCTGCCAGCCCGAGTCAGCTCATGGCTCAGTGAACACCTAACTTCATACAAAACAGTCGGTTAGACTGACCCGCCAGGTTCTCAACGAACCTGGCACCAGCCTTGAAGTAGAGGATGGCAGCCGGCCGCGGTGGCCGGATGAGAGATAGATGGCAAGGCGTTCGAAAAGGAGAACGGCAATGAAGCGCACGTGGATTCTCGCACTCGGCATCCTGGTCTTCTCGGCGTCGCTGGCCTTCGCACAGACGCCCACCACCCCGCAGCCGCCGTCCGGCGCGACCGTCGGCGCGAACTTCGTCGACGCGAACGGCGACGGCATCTGCGACCTGTTCCAGTCGGGCAACCGTCAGGGGCAGGGCGGCGGCAAGGCCCAGCGCGGCAAGCGGCTCGGGCCGCAGGATGGCAGCGGCTATGGCGCCCCGGCCGGCGCGGGCACCGGCACCGGCACCGGCATTTGCGACGGCACGGGTCCCAAGGGCAAGGGCCGCGGACCTCGTCGGTAGGCGCCTGTGGAAGTCCCGGGGCGGGTTGGCCCGGTGCGGGCGCTGCATGGCGTGCCCGTCCGCACCGGGTCCGTCCCGGGTTGCCCCTCGCAGGCCGCCAAGGGTTAGCGTCATGAAACCACCGACTCTCCTTCTCGCCACGGGCTTCCTGCTCGCCGCGGCCGTCACTGCCACGGCGCAGACGTCGGTCAGTTCTTCCGTCGGCGGGAGTTTTGCGTCGTTCAGTGAGGGCGCTGCCGCGTCGACCCGCCGCCAGGACGTCGCGGCCACGGCGGGGTTCGAGCATCTCTTCAACGAAGAGCGCGGCCGCGTCTACTACGATTTCGACGGCGGCACTTTCGACTCGCCCGGCGACTGGGCCTATTACCTCAACACTGCGGGCTTCACGTACCGGTTCGGCAGTGATGACGCGACGACCCGTCGCTTCTACCTCAATGGCTCCGTCGTTGTTCGCAGGAACGGCGACGCGTGGGCGGCGGCGGACTACTCGGCGCTCGGCGGCGGCCTGAACGGCGAGTTCCACCCGAAGGGCCACCTGACGGTCCGCACCGGCTACCGCGCCGACTACCGGTCGTTCAGCGACATGTCGGCGCTGACGCAGTTCGAGCAGCGGGGCTTCGCCAGCGTCCTGGCCAACTTCCAGTCGAAGACGACGGTGATCGCCGAAGTCAACCTGGGCGCGAAGTTGTACGACGGCCAGGTCCTGCTCGACCCGATCGTCGTGACGACGCCCGGTGCGGCGATCGACACGATCACCGGCGTCACGCACGGCCGCGGGATGGGCATGGGGCCGGCCATGCGCGGCACCACCGCCTGGGTCCTGCCGCAGTCGCAGGACCAGAGCGGCACGGCCGGGCTGGCGTCGGGGCTCTTCCGCGTCGCGCAATCACTCTCCGACCGGACGGGCGTCCACGGCCAGGTCGCGTTCCGCCAGACGTTCGGCGCCGTTCCGCCGGCGCTCGTCACCACGCCGGCCGGGTTCTTCGACGACGGGGTGTACGACGACCCGTTCGCCAGCGACGCGGTCTCGGGCCAGGGCGGGCTGACGCGCGCGTTCAAGTCCGGCGCGGAGATCGCGGCGGTCGTGAACTACGCCGATCGCCGCTACACCAGCACGCCGGCCCTCGACGCCGGCGGCAATGAACTGCCGGGCTCGCCGCTGCGCCAGGATCGCGTGTGGCGCGGGGCCATCGTCTGGAGCCAGCCGGTTCTGGGTTCGCGCACCGGCCGCGCGGAGCTGTCGGTCGATGTCGGGTATCGCTTCCTGGCGTCCAGCTCGAACGACGCGTTCTACGACTACACGTCCCACGGCTTCGCCCTGGGCTTTTCCGTTCGTTATTGACCCCGGGGCTGAAGCCCCGGGGCTCCATGTTGAGCAAGATGACCCCGGGGTTCCATCCCGTGCAGCCGACTCATGTGAGGCACGCCATGCCAGCCAGCACGAAGTTCCACTGGAAAGTGTTCGTCAGCTTCTACGTCGTCTTCTCGTTCCTCGCGCTCGCCGCGTCCGGCATCGTGCTCTACATCGCGCCGCCGGGACGCATCGCCAACTGGTCGGTGTGGCAGTTGCTGCTCCTGAGCAAGGCGCAGTGGCAGGCGGTGCACACGATCGTGGCGCTGGTCTTCCTCGTGGCGGCGAGCTTCCACATCTACTTCAACTGGAAGGTGCTCGTCGCGTACGTGAAGTCGAAGCTGCAGGCGGGCATCCGCATGAAGCGCGAGCTGGCGGCCGCGTCGCTGGCGGGCGCTGCCATCCTGGCGGTCTCCATCGCCGGCGTACCGCCGTTCGGCACCGTGATGGACGTCGGCGAGGACATCAAGAACTCGTGGTCGACCTCGTCGACCGAGCCGCCGGTGCCGCACGCCGAGCTGATGACGGTGGCGAAGCTCTCGGAAACGGTGAAGATCCCCACCGAGAAGGCCGTGGCCAATCTCGGGAAGCAGGGCATCAAGGTGGCGCAACCCACGATGACGGTGCAGCAGATCGCGGACGAGAACAAGCTGACGCCGCAGCAGGTCTACCAGAAGATCCAGAGCGACGACGCGAAGCCGAAGGTGAGCCTGGCGGAAGGCGGGGGCTGGGGCCGCATGAACGTGCAGCAGGTGTGCGAGCGTTTCAGCGTGCCGGTCGACGCGGGCGTGGCGCGGCTCCAGGCGGCGGGCATCGAGGCGACCGCGGGCACCGCGATCCGCGAACTGGCGACCTCTCGCGGCAAGACGCCCATCGACATCGCGAAGATCATCGTGGGCGAGGACGGCACGGTGCCGTCGCCGGCCGGGCACAAGCCGGGGGCGGGCCTCGGCCGTCAGTAGGCCTGGGCCGCCGCCCGATTGACTTCGGTGCCAGGCAGCGTATGCTGATCGGCAGCACGCCCCCCGTATCCCTCGTGCCCCCGGAACCAGGAGATCGCATGGCGGACCCACCCGCCGGTTGCGCCCGAACCACGGGCGCCGTCGTTGGTGAACAGCCCGCGACGGCCACGCCAACCGTTTCGCCGACCCCTCAGAAGGAGGCCCCGCGCATGAGTGCCCGTGTCGGACAGAAAGCACCGGACTTCGAGGCCCCGGCTTACTTCAGGGGCTCTTTCACGAACGTCAAGCTCTCGAACTACCTCGGCAAGTGGGTCCTGCTCTGCTTCTACCCCGGTGACTTCACCTTCGTTTGAGCGACGGAAGTGTCGGCGGTCGCCGACAAGTACGCCGCGCTGCAGGAGCTGGGCGTCGAGGTGCTGTCCGTCAGCGTCGACAGTCACTTCGTCCACAAGATGTGGAACGATCACGAACTGGTGAAGATGGTCGACGGCGGCGTGCCGTTTCACATGGTGGCCGACCAGGCCGGCAACCTCGGCCGGGCCTTCGGCGTGTGGGACGAGAACCAGGGCATCGAGCTGCGCGGCCGGTTCATCATCGACCCGGACGGCGTCATCCAGGCGATGGAAGTCCTGACGCCGCCGGTGGGCCGCAAGTTCGCTGAGTCCATCCGGCAGATCAAGGCGTTCCAGCATGTCCGGTCAAGCAAGGGCACCGAGGCGACGCCCGCGGGATGGGAACCCGGACAGCTCACGCTCAAGCCGGGACCCGATCTGGTCGGCAACGTCTGGAAGGTGTGGCAGCCGAAGATGGAACAGTAGCGGCGCCCTGGCGCGCACGCACCACCCGCTCGAACGAAGGGCCGGCACCGGGCCGGCCCTTCTCGCGTACGAGCGATGGGAGGCCTACGGTCGTTTGGCGACGGCCGACGGATTCACAACGGGCAGGTCGTCCCGCCCGCTCCAGTCTTCGAACGACCCGTCGTAGAGCCGTGCGTCGTGCCCCAGGATGCGCGCGGCGAGCCACGCGAGGCTTGCCTGCTGGCCGATGTGACAGTAGGTGACGACACCGGTGCCTGGCTTCACACCGGCGGCAGTGAAGATCTCGCGCAGCGCGGCCTCGTCCTTGATGCGGCCGCCGTCGACCAGCGATACGAACGGGATGTTCACGGCCCCGGGGATGTGGCCCGGCCGCGGCTGGCCGCCTCCCTCTCCCCTGTAGAACCTGGCCTCGCGCGCGTCGACGATGACGGTGCCTGGCTGGCCGAGTCTTGCCTGCAGAAAGGCGGCGTCCGCGATCGACGTCCCCCCCGCCTTCGGCGTCGCCGTACCGGGCGGGAACCGGGGCGCGTCGGCGGACACGGCCCGCCCTTCGGCCTTCCACGCATCGAACCCACCATCCATGATCGATGCGCGGCCCGCGAGGCCGAACTGTTCCAGCGTGAGCAGCGCCCGCGCGGTCTGCGGCAGCGCGGTGCCCGCGCAAACGAGGACGATGCGCGAGTCCGGCCGGAGGCCGAGCTCCCGAAACAGCGCGGCCGCCTGCTCCATCGTCGGCAGCTCGTAGGACCCGTCGGGCGTCGAGGGCGCATACGACTGCGCCCAGACGAAGCGCGCGCCAGGCACATGTCCCTGCCGATACTCGCGGCGGGTCGCGGCCACCTGGAGCACGACCAGGTCGGCATCGCCGAGATGCTCTTGCACCCACGCCGTCGACACGAGCCAGGGCGCCCTTGGGGCAGTCGCCTGGCGTTCTCTGAGGTGCGCGAGCGGCGCACTTGTGATCGCGCAGCAGAGAAGCGCTCCGATGCACGCGGAACGACTCAGCATCTCGGTCTCCTGTTGGGTGGCCCCCGGCTCGATGTTAGCGCAGTGTGGCGGCCGGGCAAACCGGGAGGGCGCCTGTCGCGTGCCCTCGGAACGGCGACCGGCGTTGCGTCAGCCCTCGCCGTGTGCGGACGATGACCGGAGCCATCAACGGTGTCTGGCGGTGCCGTTGACAAGCCCCAATTCTGAGCATATGCTCGTAATCCTCATGTCGCGGCCTCCGCTTCCCCGCCGTGTCTGCTGCCAGCTGAGCGGCCGCGGCTTCAGGCCCATCGGCGGAGCCGCGATCAGGGCCGACGCGCTCTGGATCGGCGTCGACGAACTGGAGGCGATTCGTCTCGCGGACGTCGAGGGCTTGTATCAGGACGCCGCGGCAGAGCGGATGGGCGTGTCGCGTCAGACGTACGCGCGCATCCTCAACCGGGCCAGGACGGCCGTTGCCCGCAGCCTCGTCGAGCAGAAAACGCTGCTCGTCGGAGACGCGGCGTCCGAGGCGATTCTCGACCACGCGCCGGCCCGCGCCGCCTGCCCCGTGCACGGCGGGCCCCGCCGGCACGGCCGGGCCTGTCATTGCCCTGAAGGCGAGGCTGAGGCGCCGACGCCGTACCCGGGCTGCCGGCACGGCACGACGTAAGACGCAATCCGAAGGGCTCATTCAAGAAGGACAGCCATCATGCAGATCTGCATTCCCGTGCTGGAGGATCGTGGCCTCGACAGCCGCGTGTCGGCGCACTTCGGCTCGGCTCCGGCATTCATGATTCTCGATACCGAATCAAGAACTTGTCGTCTCGTCGGCAACGCCAACCAGCACCACGCCCACGGCATGTGCCAGCCGCTCGCGGTTCTCGCCGGTGAAACGGTCGACGGCATCGTCGTTGGCGGAATCGGTATGGGAGCGCTGATGAAGCTGCAGGCTGCCGGGATCACGGTGTACCGCGCCGTGCATCCGACTGTCGGCGAAACCCTGGCGGCGTTCACTGCGGGCTCACTGGCTCCGGTGGACCAGAACGAGGCGTGCGCCGGACATGGCCACCACCACGCCTGACGGCGACGGGACGCCATCGGCGTTCGCCTCGCTCGACCGGGACGGTCTCTTGAGGGCGTTGGAGGTGTTCGCCAGCAACTGGCTCGCCCACGATGGGTGCTGGTTCCTCGCGGCGGAGGAGCGCTTCGGCATGGAGGCGGCCATCGCTCTCGACACCGCGTCCTGGCGGCGGTTCGCGGCCGCCGAGGCGAAGCGCATCATGGCCGCGTTCGCCATCCCGCCAGGGGGAGGCCTCGAGTCCCTCCGGCAGGCCCTCGCGTACCGCATGTACAGTTTCATCAATCCGTGGAAGACCGAGGTCTCGCCGGACGGTGATCGCCTGAGGTTCTTCATGGAGTCCTGCCGCGTGCAGGACACCCGCCGCCGCAAGGGTCTCCCCGATTTCCCATGCAAGGGCGTGGGGCAGGTCGAGTTCGAAACGTTCGCCCGCACGGTGGACCCGCGCATCCAGACCACGTGCCTGCACTGCCCTCCCGACCCCGAGGCTGAAGGTCACTGCGGGTGGGAGTTCCGTCTCGTCGACACCGAACCGCTGCTGGGCGCAGCGGAAGAGGAGCACCAATGAGCGCGAAGGCGCATGCCATGACAATCGTGGACGAGTTGCTCGGCAGCGCGCGTGACGATGCGCCGGTTCGATCCGTGCTCGTCGGCGCGCACTGCACCGCGGTGTGCAGCCGGCGCTGCGGCCTCGCCTCGACGCTGCTTGGGTGCCTGCCGCACGGCGAGGAGACGGTGCGCGACGTGGGGCGCCTCCATACCAAGAGCGCACGGGAGCTGGCCGAGTACGTGCGGTCCGCGAACCCGCTCGAAGCGAGCATCGGCATGGCGGCCCTCAATTCCCTGATTCCCCTCGACCGGGCGGGCGCCCCCGAACTCAACGCGCTCGCGCTTCTGGCCGGCAAGGGCGCCGGGAAGAAGGTCGCGCTCGTAGGCCACTTCCCGTTCGTGCCGGAACTCGAGCGCCAGGTGGGCACGCTCTGGGTGCTGGAGCTGTGCCCGGCCGACGGCGACTGGCCGGCCAGTGCCGCCACGGATCTCATTCCGCAGGCGGACGTCGTGGGCCTGACGTCGAGTGCGCTCATCAATCACACCTTCGACGGCCTGCTGTCGCTCTGCCGGCCCGATGCCTTCGTCGTGGCGCTCGGTCCGACGACCCCGCTGTCCCCCGTGCTGTTCGACCACGGCGTCCACGTGCTGGCCGGGTCGGACGTCGTCGACGAATCGCTGGCCTTGCAGGCGCTCGGCCAGGGCGCGTCGTTCCGGGAGGTCCGGGGTGTGCGGCGGATCGCGCTCGCGGCTCCGGGGACGGCGCTGTGAGGCAGCCCGCGCGCGCGGGCGCCTTCGCCGCGTACAAGGACCCCGACGTCGAGTTGGTCGGCTGCCCGCCCTGCCCGCATCTCGAGGCGTTCCGCCGCTTCATCCCGGAGAAGTACGGCATGGAGGTCGCCGTCGGCACGCACCCGATCCCGCAGAAGTACTTCCTGACGCACGCGCAGCTCGGCACGTGGAAGGCTCAGGAGTGGGCGCCGCTCCTGGAACCGACGCTGGGTGACGAACGTACCCGCCTGGCGTACGACTGACGCGCGGCGGTCACGTCGAGGCTGCCTTCGACAGGCTCAGGCCAAGGAAGCCTCGAGCTCCACCCCGATGGAGCCCCGGGTCTTCAGACCCGGGGTACAAGAAAGAACCGGGGCGGGAGCGAGCACGCCACTGCTCCCCCGCCCCGGTGTTGTCAGAACACGCCGCCGCTAAAAGACCCAG
>Ga0316601_100000734_pt1 | contig 14930 bp, 11 predicted proteins | sample OWC_soil_day5_no_FD_207663 | JGI IMG/M metagenome (GOLD analysis project Ga0316601, IMG submission 207663) | Wetland soil microbial communities from Old Woman Creek delta, Ohio, United States - OWC_soil_day5_noCT | ecosystem: Environmental > Terrestrial > Soil > Wetlands | place: USA: Ohio... | reverse complement strand
AACATTCTTGTCATCTTTCGCTTCCGTGACTATGCCGATTTCCGGATACTCTTTATTGCTGAAGAAGTAATTTTTTATGAACCTGAGGATTAGGCCCATGTTTACATGTGCGGTTCCTTCAAGGCGTGCATACATATCTGCATTGATCATGGCATCGCTGATATAGGTGTCGGTTTCATAACCTTTGGCACATACCACATCCATGATCAGGCGCATCACTTCTCCACCTTCGCGGCACACCTTATTCTTGACAATCGGATTGAATAACAGATAACGACGGTCATCCTCGGACATCACCCTGAAATAATCCAGAGCACGGAGGGTATATAGCTTCATGGCGTTGGCACGGCAGAATGATTCTGACAGGAATGAACGGATGTGCGGGAAGTTATCCGTTACTGTATGCCCATAAATTTTTCTGCGGTCAGCATGTGTGACCGCTTCAAATAATGCATGGGAAACCATGCCAACTTCAGACCAGCCACAATTGAATTTTCCGATATTGACTGTGGATAGTCCATCTGCAAAGGCTTCATCACCGACTTTTAAAATTTCGTTATCCGTAATCGGGTATTCAATCATTTCATATTCGCCCAATTGGCAAAGTCCGGAAGACTTCGTTTCGATATCTTTTACATAATTGTAGTGACGATCATTACTGTCTACAACCCAAAATGTCCATTCACCGGTTTCGGTGTTCTTGCCCAGGGTGGCAACCTTAGGCGAAATATGTGCATTTCCGATGTAATATTTATTTCCGTTGGCCATATATTTGCCACTGCCTTCAGGGCGGATAGTGCATTCATTGGAATATAGATCCGCGCCATGGGTTTTTTCAGACATGCCGAAAGCGAACAGTTCACCTTCTTTGAGCTGACGGGCCAGGTCCTGTTTCTGAGCTTCATTGTCGCCCATCCAAACAGGTCCGACACCAAGAATTGAAACTTGGAATGGATATTGATAACCTCCTGAATAAAATCCCAGCAATTCGCTCATCGTGCAGATTCGGGAAAGATCAAAACGGGCAGTAGGATCATCTCCATACCCCTCTGCTGTCAGCATAGTTGCAAAAATACCGTGTTCCCCCTGGTATTCAATCCAATCATGACACCATACTTTTGCTTCTGCATCTTTGCGGATTTCTGAAATCCCTTTATGTTCGAAGAACTCAATGGCATCTTTAAATGCTTCATTGGTCCTTTTATCAAAACGTTCACCTTTAAAAGTTTTGGGATTAAACAATACAGATTTTTTCTTTTCCATAATACACTTCTCCTCCAAAATTATTTATTATACTTCGCTTTAATACGTTCCATATCCCGTTTACCGACCTGGTTTTTTGGAATCTCATCGATAAATTCAAAATACTTGGGAATCTTGATGCTGGGCAGCCGGCCTCGAACAAATTCCAGAATATCCCTTCTGTTCAGGTTGCTACAGTCTTTCGGGACCAGCAATGCTTTGCCTACTTCTCCCCAATCAACGTCCGAAACCCCGATAACACAGGCCTCTTCAACAGCGGGATGCTTACACAACACTTCTTCGATTTCTCCCGGGAAAATATTTTCACCGCCTGAAATGAAAATGTCTTTATTTCTTCCGACAATGTAATAGTAGCCATCCGGTCCCATTCTTCCGATATCACCGGAGTATATCCAGCCATCCCTTACCATTTCACGAGTCTGACTCTCGTTGTTCCAATAGCCGCTGAAGACAAGCTCACCCTGCCAAATCAACTCCCCGGGCTCCCCTGGTTCGACATCGTTTCCTTTAGAATCAACGATTCGCACGCTATTGTACAATAACGGCTTGCCCACCGAATCCCATTTTTCTTTGATTTGTTCTAGTTTCATATCATTGACTGGTGGAAGCAAATTACACGTTCCCAGTTCAGTCATGCCGTAACCGGATACCAGCTTAACCCCTTTTTTCCAATAGTGCTCCATGGTTTCCCTGGCTATGGGGGCTGCCCCGCTGATCATGATGCGATAGCTTGAAAAATCGGTTTCTTTAAATTTTTTTGCCTCCGCCAGTCGTTTCAGGGCCGTTTCTACTCCGATGGTGAGTGTAGGATGTTCTTCTGCAATGATCTTCAAAGACAAATCCGCATCAAACCTCTTCGTTATAATGACCTTACCGCCAATCAGGAGCAGCGGCAGGGTGAATATGGTCCATGCCGCGGTATGGAAGAAGGGCAGAAAAACATAGGCGATATCATTTTGGTTCAGCCCTACCGTTAGTATCTGGCTAAGCACGTTGCTAATCAGTGATCGGTATGAGATTTTAGCTGCCTTAGGTGTGCCTGTTGTTCCACCGGTGTGGATTAACATCTGTATATCGTCCAGCGTCAGGGTTTTGCAGTCAATGGGCCCCGTTATTTCTTCGGCTTGAACCTGTGCGTAGGAATAGCTGCCATGCTTTTGGGATTCTTCGCCAACGCTTATAAAAATGATATCGGGGCAGCTTCTCTTTGCCGCATCAATCACATCCGCAAAATTCTCATCATATAAAAGCGCTTTGGGTGCCTCATTCCGAATGAGCTCCAGTAGTTTTTCTTCTTTTAAGTGGCAGTTGTAGGAAGTGATGATTATGCCTGTCTTGCAGCTTGCAAAAAAAGCATCAATGAATTCAACGCAGTTATAGCTGCAAAATCCTACACGATCTCCTTTTCTCATCCCCTGCCTGATCAGGAAATGAGCAAGCCGGTTCGCCCGGTCTTCAAGCATTCCATATGTGTAGTGTTTTTTACTATCATAATCATACAAGACCTCCCTGTCCGGAGAGATATTTTTTTTGTACATGCTTAGCAGGGAGATAAAATAGCCGTCATTCATTCTTTCCATTCCGCCACCCTCTCAATCTTTCAATTCCATATTCAAACCGTTTTTACGGATGCTGTATTACCGACTTAGCTGCGATTAGCTTTTCTGCTTCCTCTTCGCTGTATCCTGCCTCCATTAGGATTGCCTTGGAGTGTTCCCCTAAATTCGGAGCCAGTGTGTAAGCCGGTTCATCCATGCTTGCAAAATGGATGGCTTCTTTTGGCATAACCATCTTCTTGCCGTTCTGGAATTCCACCTCGCGGAGATAACCGTTGGCCCAGGCCTGTTCGTCCTCACACAATTCACTTGGATTAACCAATCTTTCATGAACAATGTCATTCTTGATCAAAAATTCTTTAACTTCCTCTGTGGTCTTTTTCTTAAACGCTTCCGCAAAAATCGGGATTAATTCTGCAACATGTATCGCGGCACCTTTGAACGATGTGAAGCGGGGATCTTCAATGTATTCTTCAAGGTCAAGGAACTCGAGATATTTTTTGTATTTCCAATCCCATAAAGGTTCGACGATGAGCATCCAGTCTCCGTCACTTGTCTCGTAATGCACCTGCATAGGACCTCCCAGCGGCTGTTCATGTTTCCTAGGGAATTTATGCCCGAACTGGGGCTGTCCCATAATGACGCCATGGAAGTTGTACCACAGTGAGGTTGCGAGAAGCGAGGATTCTATATAGTCTCCTTTGCCGGTTTTTTGCTTTGAAATGACAGCACCTAAAATCCCGTTTAAGAGCATTGACGATGATACAGCGTCACCGAAGCCCAAAAACGGTCTGACCGGATAAACGCCTTCGTTACTCCACTCGATCATTTCACCGCCGCGAGCCCAGAATGCAGCTGAGTCGAAACCCGGTCTTTCATTTTCAGAGCCCTTATTTCCGAAGCCTGAAAAATGTGCGTATACCAGTCCCGGATATTGTTCCTTGATGGACTCGTAATCAAGTCCCATCTTCTTCAGTGCAGAAAGGCGGATGCTTGTGGTAAAGATGTCTGCGGTTTCAAGCAATTTGAACAAAACTTTTAATCCTTCCGGATCCTTCAGATTAATGCAAATGTCTTTTTTACCTGCATTTGTTGGCTGCAAAAGGACGTTGAAGTCTTCTTTGAATGGCAGCGCCATCAAAAGTCCCATCGAACGATAAGCATCCCCCTCAGGAGCTTCAACCTTAATAACTTCGGCACCCCATTCTGCCATCATCCTTGATCCCAGGGGAACGGCGATATGTGTTCCCAGTTCTACAACTCGTAAACCTTCCAATGGTCTTGTCATTTTTTTACCTCCCAAATAATTAATATTAGTTTTTTCGTTGATGTCAGTTCCCGATGTCTTTGGTCAAAGGATACAACGAACTGATCACCAAGTATAATATTTTGTTTTGGATGCAAATATTACTTGACTTCCCATAAGTAGATAACAGGATGGATTATGAATTCATAACTAAACGCAAAAAAGCTTCGAAAATCACCAATAACTGTGATTTCCGAAGCTTAAGCTTACGGTTAAACTAGATAACATATCAAGGATTCTGCAAGTCATAAAAAAAATCAATGACAAACATTCTGAAATCAGCCTTTCTTTTTGTTTTAACTAGTATCTCATTATAACTCAATCCAAAGTCGCCAAAAAACTCTGCATCCTGAATCTCTACACTGTTTTTTTTAAGCTCAGGCTCCTTATCAAGGATAGTTTTAGCCATTATGCTGCAACCTACACCCTTTTTTACGGCTGATATGATTGAATGTACATCGCTAGTCTCTATTACTATATTATCAAGAGAATAACCGAATTTTTTATATAGTTCTTCCATCTTTTCCCTCATAACCGCTCCCCTAGGCGAAAGGATCAAGGGTTCTTTAGTGATATCTCTAACCGTGCATACTCCCTTTTCCAAAAGCGGATGCCCAGGTGGAGTAATCAGGCATCCATATTCTCGAAATACATTTTCTGTTTTGATGCATAGCTCCATATCCTCATCGAGCGCCGGGTAACACAAGGCAAAGTCGACTTTGCCGGTTTTCAACGCCAGAGCTATCTCTTCCCTTGGGGTAAGCGATAATTTCAGCAATGTCTTAGGATTGGCTTTTTGAAATTCGTGGACCATTTCTGCAAAATATACACTGGTATTGCTCATAACGGTTATCGTGCTGTCTTCTCTGTCCAGCATCTCTTCCATAGACTGCTGCAGATTCTCTATCTCCATGATCACCTTTTTTGCATGTGTGTAATACTTCTTTCCGTAAGCATTCAGCTTAATCGATCGACCTTTATCATCAAAGAGCTTGACACCTACTTCTTCCTCTATCTGACCAATGATTTTTGTCAAAAACGGCTGCGACACGCCCAACTGATTCGCTGCCTTTGTAACATGCTCCAATTCAGCTGTCAAACAAAAATAACGCAAATTCCTAATCTCCATATTCTCCTCCACATCTCCGCTTAGCCATTACACTTTTCAGTAGAATATATCACTATGCGTAAACGTTGTCAATGCAGCCGTTTGCTAAACGAATTATATGCGGCATTATTCACTAGGATTGTAGCTAAAAGTCTCAGTCGTGCAAAAACTTCAGCTGCAACGTTTATAAATTTATCGATTTTTCAAAAAACAAAAGAAAAACCCTGCAACCGTTGAAGTTGTAGGGTTTTCTTATGGAGGCGCCACCCAGATTTGAACTGGGGGTAAAGGTTTTGCAGACCTCTGCCTTACCACTTGGCTATGGCGCCAAATTGGAGCGGAAGACGAGATTCGAACTCGCGACGTTCACCTTGGCAAGGTGACGCTCTACCACTGAGCCACTCCCGCAAACTATTGACATTTTTAAAAAAATAATGGTGGCCAATCCAGGAATCGAACCAGGGACACGAGGATTTTCAGTCCTCTGCTCTACCGACTGAGCTAACTGGCCATTTTATTTTTTTGGCGACCTGGAAGGGACTCGAACCCTCGACCTCCGGCGTGACAGGCCAGCACTCTAACCATCTGAGCCACCAGGCCAAAATAGTGGTGGGCACAACAGGGCTCGAACCTGTGACCCTCTGCTTGTAAGGCAGATGCTCTCCCAGCTGAGCTATGCGCCCACTATCTTGTTTCAGGAGCACAGCTCCTTGCGACAATTAATATTATATAGCCTGCCCAGTTTTATGTCAACACCTTTTTTGTTTTTTATTTTTTTATCTCTTCCAGTATCCTTTCGAAATCTTCCTTTGCAAAGAGATACTTTTCGTTGCAGTAATGGCACTTCAGCTCCTCAGTCTTTCCTTCCTCGTATAGCTTCCTCAGCTCCTGCTCGCCTATGCTTATGAGAGCCTGCTCCACGACTTCCCTTGAGCAGTCGCACCTGTATTCAGGCGTCATGCTTTCGAGTATGTTGAGCTGCATATCCTCGAATATGTGCCTGATAATCTCCTCTATGGACATACCCTTGCTCATCATATCCGTTATGGAGTTTAGTTCTTCAAGCCTGTATGTTACAATATCCGCCGCCATCTCATTCGCATCGGGCATCATCTGGATAAGGAATCCGCCTGCAGCCTTTATGCTGTAGTCGGTGTCTATGAGAACGCCAAGTCCTACCGCGGACGGCGTCTGCTCAGAAACAGTATAATAGTAGGCAATATCGTCGCCTATTTCTCCTGTCACTATAGGGCTCTGTCCAACGTAAGGCTCCCTCATTCCCATGTCCCTTATCACCATGAGGCTTCCCTCACGGCCCACCAGACCGCCCACATCAACCTTGCCCTTATCGTTGAGAGGCAGGTCTGCAGCCGGATTCCCGACGTATCCTTTGACGTGTGCATCTGCGTAGGATGTCACGCTTATCCCCTTTATCGGTCCGCCTCCGTCTATCTGCAGTGTCAGTTTGTCCTGCTCTGCCTTCAGCATGCTGCCGACTATGCTTCCTGCTGTAAGCATCCTTCCGAAAGCTACAGCTGCGCCTGCAGCGCACCCGTGTATCTTAACCGCCTTGTTGACAAGCTCGGTTGTCTGAGCTGCAATTATCCTGACATCACCGTTCATCGCGGTTGCCTTTATCAATTTATCCATTCTGTTTTCCTCCCTCGGCTTTCAATACATATACTATTCTTTCCGTTTCTTCATCTGGTGTTACAGGCTTGTAGCTGTCATACAGGCCAATGACCTGCAGGCCTGCTTTGGAGATCAAGCTTTCTATCTTTTCCGACGTATAGGCCCTTTCGCTGTGCTCTTCGTCGAACCTCCTGTAGAGCTCGCCTTCCTTCACGAAGAAGGTGAGGTACATGTGGACTATATCGTTGCTGAAGGAGTTTTCCCATATGTAGGTTACATCTTCATCATCATAGTTGTAGACGTTGTTGCCCAGGATTTCCTTCAGCTTGTAGTAGGAGTTGATGTCGAAAACGAATATGCCCCCGTCCTTAAGATGCCCTTTCACAGCAGTGAAATATTTCAGAAGATCGCTCTCCTTAAGGATATAGTTGGTTGAATCGAGGCAGCAGGTTATCAGGTCGAATTTCTTGTTCAGGTTGAGCTCGGTTATGTCCTGACATACGAATTTTGCTTTGGCCCCTCTGGCCCTTAGCTTGCTCTCAGCCTCCGAAAGCATGTCCATGGACATGTCGACCAGCCAGCTTTCCCTGAACCTGCCGCATATCTGCTCGGCCATGTTGCCTGTACCGCATGCAAGGTCAAGGTAATCCGAAAACTCCACACCTTCCTCTTCGCAGATGCCCATTATGAATTCCGCCCAGTCACTGTAGTCTATATCGCAGTTTATGAGCTGGTCATATATTTTCGCAAAATCTTTGTAACACTCCATCGATATTACCCCATACATTAAATTTTTGTACCATTATTATACTATATATATTTTTTTGACAAGTCAACAGTGTAATTGCATGCTAAAGGCGGGGAAATCCCCGCCTGGAAATACTACAGGATATGGCAGGCCGCGTAATGGCCTTTTTCTATTTCCCTGAGTTCAGGCGCTGTCAGGAGGCACTCGGCCTTTGCACAGCCGCACCTCCCTGCAAACCTGCAGCCCGCTCCCCTGCCTTTGCCTGCCTGAGCCTCAAAGCCCGTTTCAGTCCCCGAGAGCATGGCTGCCGAGAGCAGAGCCCGGGTATAAGGGTGAAGGGGTCTTCTGCAGACGTCCGAGCTCACTCCTGTCTCAAGGATCCTCCCCATGTACATGACGCCCATGCTGTCGGACACATGCCTGGCCATGGTTATGTCGTGCGATATGAAGAGATATGTCAGGCCCTTCTTTTTCTGGAGGTCTATGAGAAGGTTGATGATCTGAGCCTGCACGGAAACATCCAGCGATGATATCGGTTCATCGCAGACGATGAATTCAGGCTCCACGGCCAGAGCCCTCGCTATGCCTACCCTTTGCCTCTGCCCTCCCGAAAGCTCATGCGGGAAACGGACTTTGAATTCACCGCCCATGCCAACCAGCCCAAGTAGTTCGTTTATCCTGCCGGTCCTCTCCTGTCCGCAATGGATCCCGTGGATATCGATGCCTTCGGCCACGATATCCCCCACGTTCATCCTTGGGTTCATCGAAGCATAGGAATCCTGAAATATCATCTGGGCTTTCCGGGTAAACTCTAGCCGTTCCTTCTTCCCGCTGACGCATACGTTCGAGCCTCCGACGAGGACCTCTCCGCTGTCGGCAGGATAGATGCCGAGCATAAGCCTGCCGAGGGTTGTTTTTCCTGACCCGGACTCCCCGACAAGCGCATATGTTTCTCCCTTTTTGATGCTCAGGCTGACGTCATCCACAGCCACCAGAAGGGATTTCCTGCCGAGCCTGAAGGATTTCTTGAGGTTCCTGACCTCGATTAGATTTTCATGACCGTTCACGCTCACGGCGCTTCACCCCCTGCAGTATCCCCGATCAGTTTCCAGCACGCGGCCTCATGGCCCGCGCCAAGCTTCACCATCCCCGGATTTTTTTCAAGGCATATAGGCATGCAGCTGCCGCACCTCTTGGCAAAAGCGCAGCCTCTGATCGTCCCAATGAGATCCGGCGGCGACCCGGCCATCGTTGCGAGTCTGCTCTTGCTTTCCGAACCAGGCCCCGGAGCCGAATTAAGAAGAGCTTCAGTATACGGGTGGGCCGGATTTCCGAACAGTTCTTTTGTTTCAGCCTTCTCAACTATCCTGCCCGCATACATTATGTGAACCCTGTCCGCTGATCCTGCAGCTATCGCCAGGTCATGCGTTATGAGCATCATCGAAGTCCCCGTATTTTTCTTAAGCTCACGCAGAAGACCCATTATCTCCGCCTGTATCGTCAAATCAAGGGCGGTTGTAGGCTCGTCTGCGATGATTATTCTGGGGCCGCCAGCAGCAGCCATAGCGATCATGGCCCTCTGCCTCATCCCCCCCGAGAACTCATGCGGATACCTTTTCGCCATCAGCTCCCAGTCGTTTATGCGGACCTGCTTCAGCAGCTCACAGGCTCTGCTGAAGGCAGGCTTCCTTTTCATGCCGCAGTGCAGCATCAGGCTTTCAGCTATCTGGTCTCCTATCCTCATGGTCGGATTGAGGGATGTCATCGGGTCCTGGAATATCATCCCTATCTCCCCTCCCCTGAGCTTTCTGATTTCTTTCTTGTCCATCTCCAGGACATTGCGCCCCTCGAAAAATATCATGGAGGTTTCCTCTATCTCTCCGCGGGGCTTCTCGATCAGCCTCATCACGGCTTTTGCCACCGCTGTCTTTCCGCATCCTGATTCCCCTACAACAGCCAGGGTCTCCCCTCTGTCCAGGTGGAAATCAGCCCCTCGTACCGCCTGAACGTCTCCTGCCCTCGTATGGTATGTGACTTTCAGATTTCTGACTTCCAGCAATCTCTCCATTATATGCCCTCCTGTATTCCAAGCGTTGGATCCAGAGCATCCCTCAAGCCGTCCCCAAGAAGGTTGAATGCGAGCATGGTCATGCTGATCAAGAGTGCCGGAAAGAATATCTGGTAAGGGTAGAACATGAGATGCTGCTGCGCGGCAGCCGCCATCGCCCCCCAGCTGGTTCCCGGAGACTGGATGCCAAGGCCTATGAAGCTCAGGAACGCCTCTCCGAAAATAAATATCGGCACGTCCAGTGTGAACTGAACTATAATTACACCGACTGTGTTCGGCAGCAGGTGTTTGGATATTATCCTTCCCGGGCTGGCCCCGAGTGCCTTTGCGGCAAGGACGAACGGCTGCTCCCTCAGCTGCAGCACCTGTCCCCTGACAAGCCTGGCCATGCCGCCCCAGCCGGTTATCGTCATGGCGAGTATGAGCGCTCCGATACCCTGTCCTGCTATGAACGCAATGAGTATCGCAACTATCATGTATGGTATGCAGTTCATTACCTCGACGGCCCTCATCATGATATCGTCTGCCGTTCCGCCGAAATAGCCCGAGATCCCTCCGTACAAAACTCCTAATACAGTCACCGAAAAAGCCCCCAGGACGCCGATCAGCATCGACACCCTACCTCCGGCCCATATCCTGGCAAAGATATCCCTTCCCAGGTCATCGGTGCCGAAAAGATGCTGAAGGCTCGGAGACTGGTTGACTATGTCCGAATTCACTGCAGTGTATTTGTAAGGGCTGATGAACGGCCCTATTATGCACATGGCGAATATGGCAAGAAGCAAAGCCAGCGAAACCATGGCGATTCTGTTGCCCTTGAGCCTGCGCCACGCATCCTGCCTGTATGTGGTGCTGGTTATATTAATCAATCAAGCCACCCCCCCTGTCACTTAGGCTCATACAGCCTGATCCTCGGGTCGATGACTGCATAGGCTATGTCCACCAGCAGCAGAGCCGCCATGTAGACAACTGCATAAAAAACAGTCATTCCCATGATCATTGTGTAGTCCCTGTTGAATACGCTGGTTACAAAATTCGAGCCTATCCCCGGAATGGCGAAAATGTTCTCTATGACAAAGGATCCGGTTATGATGCCCGCTATCTGCGGCCCCAGAAGTGTTACCGAGGGCAGCACCGCATTCCTTGCCACATGCTTGAATGCAAAGGACAGACCGCCGGAGCCCTTTGCCCTCGCCGTCATTATGTAGTCCTGACCTATTACGTCCAGCGCGCTCGCCCTCATGACCCTTGCGAATATGGCCAGCACCGAGGTGCTCAGCGCAATTGACGGCAGAATGGTGAATGCAAAGCCTCCCCACCCCGTGGCCGGGAGCCAGCTGTTCCTTACGGCAAATATGTACTGCAGAAGCGCCGCCAGAACGAAACTCGGTACAGACACCCCGAGCAGAGCGGCACCGGTAACAAGGTAGTCAGGCCACCTGTTTCTCTTGAATGCAGCTGCCAGGCCGAGGATACTGCCCAGCAAAAAACCAATGCTCACAGCCTGAAGTCCCAGCCTTGCAGTCGCCGGGGCATATTTAAGTATCTCTCCCTTAACATCTCTGCCGGGATATTTAAGGGACTCGCCCAGATCACCGTGCAGCAGGTTGTTGATATAAATGAAGTACTGTTCGCCCAGGCTCTTATCCAGCCCGTACTTTGCATAATAGTTCGCCTTTGTATGGGCAGGCAGCTCCCTTGCCAGGCCGGACAGAGGATCCCCGGGTATCGCATGCATAAGAAAAAAAGTGATTGTAATAACTACCCAGAGAGTGACAGCCATGTAGGCCAGCCTCTTCAGCATATAACTCAGCATCCTCTTCCTCCTTTCAATAAATAGCATTACAGCAGAGCCCAAAGACCCTGCTGCAAAATATGTGTATCTATTACAATCTGATTTATCTTCCCAGTGTGTATGCGTACTTGAGCTCCATGCTTGATCCGAACAGGGTACTCATATATCCCTCAACATATTTTCTCTCGTACTGGGATCTCTGCTTGAAGGACAGCGGTGCGATGGCTGCTTCCTTGAGGATCAGTATCTCCTCGCATTCCTTGAAATAGCCGAGCCTCTTCGCCTGGTCCTGGGTGGCTGATGCAGCTTCTATGTTCTGGTCATATTTCTCGTTTGACCATCTTCCGAAGTTAAGCCCTCCATGAGATGTCCATATGTCGAATTCGGTCATCGGATCGTTGTAGTCTCCTGTCCAGCCGGCAGTAACCATCTGGAAGTCTCCCGTCCCGATGGTCTTTCCCATGCTTGCAGGATCAACATACTCAATATCCACTTTGCAGCCCAGTGCTTCCTGGAACATCTGCTGGTTGTATTCCGCTATCTGCTTAGTCTTCGCGTTAGGACCTGCTGCGGTTATTGTCAAAGTTATTTTTGCAGGATCCGAACCCAGCCCCAGCTCCTTGATTCCCTCTGTGAAAAGAGCTTTGGGATCCGTCACTTCCTCGATAAGCTGCCTTACAGGCTCGCTGCCAGCTGCAGTCCTGAACTCCTCGGTCCCTATCTGGAGGGTCGGAGGGCAGAATGAATATGCTGCTGTCCTGGTGCTAGGATAAAGTGTTTCCACATAGTCCTCCCTGTCAATCGCTGCCGAAACAGCTTTCCTGATCTTCACGCTGGAGAACATCTTGTCCTTTGTGTTGAATATCATGCATTCAGTAGTCGGCTCGTAGCCGCTTATTACGTCGAAATCGCCTGTACCGCTGAACTTGTCTTTCCATTCCTTGGATTCAGCAGTACCTATGTCAACTGTTCCGTTTAGGATTTCATTCATCCTGGCCTGCTCGTCTTCCAGTATCTTATATGTAACTTTGCTCAGCTTTACGGAATCTGCATCCCAGTAATTCTGATTCTTCTCCAGCACTATTTCGCTCTTGTGTGTCCAGCTTTTTATGACAAAAGGCCCGCAGGACGGTATAGTATCAGCCTCAGAACCGAATGTGTCGCCGTATTTTTCAACGTAATCCTGTCTCTGAGGAGTGAAAAGCCTGAAGTATGTTAAGTTAAGGAAATATGCACAAGGAGATTCCAGCGTGAAGACAAGCGTCTTGTCATCAGCTGCCTTGATTCCTACGTCCTCTGCTTTCCCCTCACCGGACGCGTATGCTTCTGCTCCCTTGATAGGGTTCAGCATGCCGGTGTAGGATGATGCTGTTTCTGGATCCAGTGTTCGCATCATGGAGTACACGTAGTCCTCAGCCTTAACATCCTGTCCGTCCGACCATTTATTGTCTCTCAGCTTGAATGTCCAGGTCAGGCCGTCGTCTGAGACTTTCCAGCTTTCTGCCCCCGCAGGCTGGATGACATCCTTGCCTTTATCGTCCTGCTCGCACCTTGTAAGCGCTTCCTCAACCTCTGCTATGACTATCGAGGAATAAGTATCTGTAGCCCTCGAAGGGTCAAGAGTTCCTGGTTCGGCATTCATTGCTACGTTCAGATACTGCTCTTTATCACCTTCTGCAGCTTTCGTCCGACATCCCGTCAGAGCCGCGGTTGATAATAATGAAAGAGCAAGCACTGCTGCTAACATTCTTTTTCTCATCACTAAACTCCCCCTTTTTTAGTATAATCGCTTCTTGCAACGCCTTTAAAAGACTCAAATTATTACATTATGTTATATTCCACCAAAAGAGACAAATTCCTTCTTTATAAACAAAAATTATTTATGCATAATTATAAATTTTCCGAGCGTCATCTATAGGCTCAAATCTCAGCAATAGCCGGAATTATGCAATATGCACAGTGATATTCATGCAAAATGTTAATAATTATTTGCAAAAAACTATGTATTTTTCACATCGCGAGTTATATAATATAGTAAAGTATTTATTTAAGGAGGAAGTGTAATGAATTACAATGTAGCAGTTGTCGGTGCTACCGGAATGGTCGGAAGAAAATTCATCGAAGTTCTTGAAGAAAGAAATTTCCCTATAGATAAGATTTATTTTTTTGCATCTGGTAGATCCGCAGGAACGGTACTAAAATTTAAAGGTCAGGATGTCGTGGTAGAAGAACTGAAGGAAGAGAACATAAAGACCAAAAAGATTCATTTTGCTTTGTTCTCCGCCGGCGGCGATATCAGCAAAGCTTTTGCCCCGGTTTTTGTTAAATACGGCGCAACTGTAATTGACAACAGCAGCGCTTGGAGAATGGACCCAGAGGTGCCGCTCGTTGTACCTGAAGTCAACCCTGAGGATATAAAGTGGAACAAGGGAATAATTGCAAATCCGAATTGTTCAACAATACAGGCTGTGGTAGCCCTGAAGCCGCTTTATGAAAAATACGGCATAAAGAGGATAATCTACTCAACCTACCAGGCAGTATCCGGAGCCGGCCTGAAAGGATTTGAAGACCTGGAAGCAGGATACAAGGGAGAAGCTCCTAAGAAGTTCAACTATCCGATAGCAGGCAATCTCCTGCCTCACATAGACGTTTTCATGGAAAACGGATACACAAAGGAAGAGATGAAGATGATCGAGGAGACTAAGAAAATACTCCACGACGACAAGCTGAAGATAACAGCAACAACAGTAAGAGTGCCTGTTTTCTACGGACACAGCGAAAGCATAAACGTGGAGCTCAACAAGGAGTTCGAACTGAAGGATATATTCGAGCTGTTTAGTCACGCGCCAGGCGTTATCCTGAAGGATGATGTTGAAAAACTCATATACCCAATGCCGATAGACGCTGCGGGCCATGACGAAGTATTCGTGGGCAGAATCAGACGCGACTTCAGCGCTGACAACGGATTGAATCTGTGGGTTGTGGCAGACAACATAAGAAAAGGCGCAGCATCAAACGCAGTCCAGATTGCGGAATGCATGATAGAGAAGTAATTAACATCACATAAAAAATTACTTGATTAACCAAATTAAACGAAAGAGGTGTTTGTATGAGCATATTCAAAGGTTCAGCAGTTGCAATTTGTACTCCATTTACAGAGGACGGTGTTGATTTCAAAAAGCTTGAAGAACTGCTTGAATGGCATGTAAAAGAAGGAACAGACGCCATAGTTGTATGCGGCACTACAGGCGAAGCTTCCACCATGTCTGAGCAGGAAAGAAAAGACGCGATCAAGTTTACAGTGGATGTTATCAATAAGAGGATCCCTGTAATAGCTGGTACAGGTACAAACAACACTGCAGCATCTATCAAGATGAGCCAGTACGCAGAGAGCGTAGGCGTAGACGGCCTGCTTGTTATAACCCCTTACTACAACAAGACAACCCAGAAGGGC
>Ga0316601_100000731_pt1 | contig 14956 bp, 12 predicted proteins | sample OWC_soil_day5_no_FD_207663 | JGI IMG/M metagenome (GOLD analysis project Ga0316601, IMG submission 207663) | Wetland soil microbial communities from Old Woman Creek delta, Ohio, United States - OWC_soil_day5_noCT | ecosystem: Environmental > Terrestrial > Soil > Wetlands | place: USA: Ohio... | reverse complement strand
CACTTAAAGAAAGACTTAAACTAAAAGACAACTTACTTGAAGTAATATCAAAGTAAATATACCAAAAGGAGGGAAAACACTTGTTTAAAAAACGAATTCCAATTTTTCTTGTAGCGCTAGCTATTATAGTAGGAATAAGTGCTAAAATCATTACTTCTGCAGCTACTATTAAAGTGGGGGTAACTGTGACTACAGCTAGTGACTATGTATATACAGGTTATACTTTAAACACAATAAAGGCATCGGTTTGGACACGTCCACCCTGTTATAATTCTTCAGTTACCTGGTCTTCTAGCAATAAAGAGATTGCTACTGTAGATAGTAAAACAGGAGTTGTTACAGGAGTAGCTCCCGGAAATGTAGTTATAACTGCAACCTCAAACTACGATAGCCGCATAAGCGACTCATGTAATATAACTGTTAAAAGAGCGGTCTCAGCTGTAACCTTAAAGACTAATGCAACGAGTTTCACTGTAAACAAAACTTACCCTTTTACTGCAACGTTATTCCCAGAAGATGCTACTGATAAATCCCTTACTTGGACAACTAGTGACACTAGCATAGCTAAAGTAGATGCTTTGGGTAACGTTTCAACACTTAACAAAACTGGAAAAGTAAAAATAATAGCAACTTCAAATGATGAAATAGCAAAGTTAAGTAACGTACAGGGAATATATGAGATAGATGTTAAAATTCCTGTTACAAGCATATCACTAGATAAAAACGGACTAAATTTATCTATTCCTAATACTAGTAAACTGACTGCTACAGTATCACCAAACAATGCCACCTATAAAAATGTCATTTGGAAGTCACTTAGCCCAGATATCGCTAGCGTAGACAGCACAGGCTGTGTTACAGCTATAAAAGCTGGAACTGCAGTTATAATTGCAACCTCAGAGGATGACACAACTAAAACTGTTTCTTGTACTGTAACATTAAAGCGAGCAGTAACAGAGTTAAAATTAGATAAAGCCCTAATGAATTTAAAAGTTTCAGATACAAGTACATTGTCTGCAACAGTAAACCCAGTAGATGCAACTAATAAAGATATTAGCTGGTCTTCTACTGACAGTAAGATAGTTACCGTGGATAGTACAGGTAATATCAAAGCTATAGCAGCAGGTACTGCAACAATAAAGGCCACCTCAAAGGATAACAACGATATATTTGCTGTATGTGTTATAACAGTTAATAATCCAGTAAGCGGAATATCCTTAAAAGATACTACGATGGAGTTATATCCTTATCAAAAGAGTACTTTAAATGTTTCTATATTACCAGCAGATGCTACTAACAAAGCCATCAATTGGATTTCAAGTAACAACGACGTAGTTACTATAGATACTGCAGGTAATATTGAGGCCCTAGCTCCTGGAACTGCAACAATAACAGTTACATCACAGGACAATAACAGTATAAAGGCACAATGTACTGTAACAGTTAAAAACATTGATATTACAGATATAAAGCTTTCTAAATCTGAAAAACAATATGACAAAGACCTGAAATTAACCACATCAATAACTACTACTCCTTCCGGACATGAATTACTATATCAGGTTTGGGTTGAGGACTCTAATGGATGGAGAATGGTTAAAAACTTTGAGGATGGAATTAAAATCAACAATAACACAAGCTCTAACAAGCTTACCCCATACGATTTTACTATCCCATATAATAGCTTAACTAAAGACTTTTCCTATAAAGTACATGTGAGAATAAAAGATTCAGAAACTGGAGTAGTTTATTCTCAAAAAACAGAAACTGCAGAATGTGTAGATTCTCAGCAGCTAGCTTTAGATAAGCTCTGCACAAATACAGCTGTAGAAGGACAGTGTACTGTAGGAGATAATATAACCATTACAGCCTATGGCAAGAACATCTCTGAATATGAATTTAGTATTAGTAATGGCAGCTCATGGGATATAATAAAAGAGTCTAGTCCCTCAAATTCCTGCCCCTGGAAGCCTAAACAAGCAGGAAATTACATATTAAAAGTAACAGCAAAGAATGGAATTGAAGATCAAACCAAAGAACTGACACTACCTTTTACTATTACTGTACCCGAAAAAGAAGTTTATAAATACACAGAATTAACTTCCTTTGATGTACCAAAGGAGCTTACTCTTGGTGATGAGTGCACAATAAGTGCTAATGGTTGTGGTATGGATTGGTTCTCCTTACAATATAGGTTTGAAATTGGAGAGTTTATGCGAAGCCTTAATTTAATGCAAGATTTTACATCATCAAAGAAAAACGAATATACTTGGAAGCCAAACAAGACCGGAATATATTATATGAGGGCCTATATTAAAGATGGGCAATCTTCATATTCTCAAGACCGTATAGAGAAATATTGCAAGGTTACTAAGCCCGGACAGTGCATAAAAATTAACAGTGTAACATTAAGTAATGCCGCAAATCAAACTTATGCTTTAAATACTCAGACTCCAACAACCTTTACCTTTGATGTAAACGCTAGTGATGGTAAGGATTCAAAGAACCTTCAGTATTCATTTTGGAGATATGACGAGAGAGGATATCGTTTAATTAAAGATTATAGTGAGGATAAGACCTTTAGTTGGACTCCTTCTAAGCCTGGAGTTTATTCCATACTTGTAAGAGTTAAAGGCAAAGACTCAGGCTCTTATGAGGATCAAAAATCCTTCACATATACTATTACAGACCCATCAACTTCTTGTATATGCATAAATGATTTTAGTATAAGTGGCTCATATAAGAGAATGACTAATCATGTGTTATCAGCTAATGCTAATAACAGTATCACTAATCAAACAATGATGTATAAGTTTGTGGTAACTAATGATTTATATGGTTATAAAGAGCTTCAAGCCTTTTCTCCATTAAGCACTTGTAACTGGTTGCCTAACAAAGCAGGAACATACAAAGTAACTGTTTATGTTAAGGATGCTGCATCAGGCTCTCATGAAAAAATAGTGACCGAAGAAGTAACAATAACAAACTAAAGATTTTTATTTAAGTAGTTACTTTAATATAAATGGACATAAAAAAACTTCATTGGAATATCTCCCTATACCAATGAAGTTTTTCTTTTCTGCCTAAATTTCATAAAAACTTTATAATAAATATAATAAAAAACTGCTATGCCAATTAAGCTTCCAGAAAAATCAATCAATACATCGCTAACTAACGAAGACCTACCGATGGTAAAACTCTGATGAAATTCATCTAAAACAGCATATAAAAGACATATGAACATTATATATATCAAAGCATTTTTCCCCTTATACTTATAGACGAAAAATGCTTTTGAAACTAATACTGCAAGTATAAGATATAAAAATACATGAGCATTTTTTCTTATAAAAAGATTTAGCTTTGCGTCCCTTGCAGTTGGCTTATTAGTTTTATTGTTTTTCCCAACTGGCAAATCACCTTTTGAAACACTTCTAGCAATATTACCTTTATTCTTGCCATTACTGCTTGGGTCAGCATTAAGTATTGCCTTCCCCTTTTTATACTCCTGCTTTACAGTCTTTAAAATAGTATAGCTTTTATCATTAGATACTGCACTATTTTGAGAAGACATGTAGAAAATAAAAGACATCCATATGAAGCAAAATAAAATAGATAATTTTTTCAAAGGACCACCTCATCTGTTATTAATCCATGTATATTATCAGTACTTTTAGGATATATTGCCAAGTCATTATCAAGTCTACTTATATTATAATCAAGATTACAAAACTGTGTTTTAAATTAAATACTTTGTAGCTGCTACTTCCTCAATATCTTCTTCGTATTCTAATATATCTGCTATCCGTTCACTTGCCTTTCCATCACCATATGGATTGCTTGAATGACTCATTTTTTCATATTCTTCTTTATTTTCAAGCAGCAACTTAAATGTTTTATAAATAGTTTCTTCATCTGTGCCTACAAGTTTTAATGTTCCTGCAGCAATTCCTTCTGGTCTCTCTGTTGTATCTCTCATTACAAGTACAGGCTTACCTAAACTTGGTGCTTCTTCTTGAATGCCACCACTATCAGTTAAAATTAAATAAGATTTTGCAAGAAAATTATGAAAATCCAGCACATCTAGAGGATTAATTATTCTTATCCTATCACAATTACCGAGAATCTCATTTGCAGCTTCTCTTACTATAGGATTCATATGTATAGGGTAGATTGCCTTAATGTCCGGTGTTTCTTCTATTATTCTCTTGATAGCTTTAAACATATTTCTCATTGATTTTCCGAGATTCTCTCTTCTATGAGCTGTTATCATTATAAGCCTACTACCCTTTGCCCAGTTAAGTTCTTCATGGCTATAATCCTCTCTAACCGTAGTTTTAAGAGCATCTATTGCCGTATTTCCAGTCACATATATTGACTTTGGCTCTTTTCCTTCTTTAATTAGATTGTTTTTAGACAACTCTGTAGGCGCAAAGTTATACTTTGCTATGATTCCAACTGCTTGTCTGTTAAACTCTTCTGGAAATGGTGAGTATATATTATATGTCCTAAGTCCTGCTTCTACGTGTCCAATTGGTATTTGCATGTAAAAACAAGCCAGAGAAGTTACAAACGTAGTAGAAGTATCCCCATGAACTAATACTACATCTGGTCTTACCTCTTCTAGAACAGTTTTAATGCTGTTAAGAAGGTTCGTGGTTATATCAAATAAGGTTTGCTTCTCCTTCATTATACATAGATCATAATCTGGCACAACATTAAAAGCACCTAAGACTTGATCTAGCATCTGACGATGTTGTCCAGAAACACATACAATGGTTTTAATATTTTTTCTTGTCTTCAATTCATTTACTAAAGGGCACATCTTTATTGCCTCTGGTCTCGTGCCAAAAACTAGCATTACTTTCTTCATAGTTTATTTCACTTCTTTTCTTATTTAATTACACATTTAATATTTTGCAACAAATCGTTTAACACATACTACAACTAATATATTGTAAATACCTTTACAGCTTTAAATTTATTTACTTTTGTATCGCCATTTAATTATTTGATAAATACTCTTTTAAGCTATCTTTCCAATTCCTCGTTATATCTCCAGTAGTAATCTCTAGCATATAATTTCTAAGCACAGAATACTTAGGTCTCTTAGCAGGTCGAGGAAATTCATCTGTCGTACATGGGATAACTTCTATATCTATGCCCTTTAACCTAAATATCTCTTTAGATAAATCATACCAAGTACATTCACCTTTACAAGTAGCATGGAATAAACCATAATTTTTATTCCCTACCAAACTGATTATTACCTTAGCCAAATCAACTGTACTTGTTGGACTTCCTTTTTGGTCATTAACTACTTTTAAAGTTTTATTAGTCTCACTTAACTTAATCATAGTTTTTACAAAATTGTTTCCATCACCATAAAGCCAAGCTGTTCTTACAATATAATGCTTAGGATTAAGCTTACTTACAAACCTCTCCCCTTCTAATTTTGTCTTTCCATAAACAGTTTGTGGGTTAACTTCATCAAACTCTGTAAGCTCTATATTGCCTTCTCCATCAAAAACATAATCCGTAGATACTTGCACTATTTCAGCACCAATAACATTTGCGGCTGAAGCTAAGTTTTTGGGACCAATACTGTTAATTTTGTATGCCATTTCAATATCTGTTTCACATCTGTCTACCGCAGTATGTGCAGCACAATTAATTATTACCTCTGGTTTATGAGAGTTTATAAATTCATTTACCTTTGTGATATCCGTTATGTCTAATTCTGGTACATCTGTAAGAATTAACTCTACATTATCCGTTTCTTCATATTGCTTTGTTAATTCTCTCCCTAGCTGACCATTAGCTCCAGTAATCAATACTTTCATACTTTGCACCTCGCCATGAAGTTTTTATTTTATACTAAATTCGCTTATAATAATTGTAGTCTAAAAGCACTACTTATTTTTGTTTGTTTAGTTTTTAATTATCTTTTTAAAATTAATATTTAATTATTTGTACATAATCTTAAAACTAAAAATGCTTAACACTTCTATAATTCAAATTTAACTTTTATCACAAATTCCTGTAATGTAAAAAAACTTTATGTATCATTTTGCTAAGCACTTTCATTTTTTTCTCCATCTATCTTTACTGTACCTAGTTCCCTTTTGATTTTAGAAGTAGAAATACCTTCTGTTCTTTCCAAATATACTACTCTACAAAATTCCTTTAAAAAATCAAAACTTCCTTTCCAGTCATCTCCCATTACAAATACATCAATATTATGTTTTTTTACATCTTCAACTTTTTGTTCCCATGAATTCTCAGGAATGACTTCATCAACATATTTTATTGCTTCTAATATTAATTTTCTTTCTTCATATGAAAAATGAGCTTGTTTATGCTTTAAAGCATTAAACTCATCTGTAGATAAAGCTACTACTAAATAATCACCTAAATCTTTTGCTCTTTTTAATAAGTTAATATGTCCATAATGTAAAAGATCATATGTACCATAAGTCAAAACTTTTTTCACATTCTCACCTCATTTCACTGGTTTCCATCGGGAATATCAAATAACTTCAAAACACGCTTATTTCTATTATCAGATATACCACAATTTAATACTTCTAATTTTAGTACGCCTTCCTAATAAATTTACTTTTTAAATTTTGTATGAAAACTTTATCTTCTTGTTCTGTTGAAAACTTAAAACTTATATAACAAAAACTTAAGATTGCTACTCCATTACCTAATCCCCATAGGTAAAAATTCTTTATATTTTTTGTAAAACAAAAGAACACAAATTCCCCCACTCCAATGATTAAAATATATATTAGATTTTTAAAAGAGTATGGATATATATTGAATTTTAGCTTTAGTTGGAATGTCTTTAAAATATTCACTAACACTTCTGACATCGCTAACGAAAAAGCAATCGTCCAAACATACTTCTTGTTTAATAATGCTACCATAATTACAGATGAAATAAGCTTAACAATACCGTTAAATATTTCATAATTGGAATATTTAGTCATCGTCAATATAGTACCATTAGGACCTGTAAATGAATTTATAAACTGTGAAAACAACATTAATGATAATATTACTTCTCCTCCTAAGTATCCTTTACCTAAAAACTCCAGAATTTTTTTTGAATTTAATATTGCACACATAGCGATAGGTAATACTAAATAGCAATTTATTCTAGTGGTAGTCTTATATATCTCTCCCAATTGTTTAATATCTCTCTTTTCCCAAGCTTTTGCAAATTCCGACATGCTAACTTTTGCAAAATTATCTCCCAACATGGCGATTAAACTACTTAAAGTAATAGATATAGATAGAACAGCTACACTTTCAAATGTTCCGAAGCTTTTTTGCAGTACTTTTGAATAAGAAAAATACACACCATACACAATCTGAATAATATAAAAATTCATACTTTTGAAAACGAAACTTAAATTTATGTGGATTTTTTTTAAATGTTTTAATAAAAAAGGTGTTAAGATAGCAATATATGAGAGAATTATACATAAAATATAATAATAATACTTAGTTAGTGCTAAAATTAACATTAATAATAACAATATTATGTTAATTAAACTATATAAAAACCTTCTTTTAAACATAGCAATTTGGGTTTTTCCAATTCCAATATAATAAGCTGTAAATAGCTCTGCCACAATACTCAAATATGCTACTATTAATATAAGTATTAGTGCACACAGATTTATTTCATTCTTTAACATAAACCATATTATTGGTATTGCTATAGCATATAGCATAGTACAAGTCCAAAAAACATCTGAAAAAATATTTTCTTTATCTTTATATTGATGAAGGTACTTAGGTAAGAAAGTTTGCAATCCAAAACAAGTAAATATTGTTATAGTCGCTGCATATCCTAAATAATAATTTGCTTCTCCATATATTTTCGCACCTAATACTTTTGCAGAATATACTTGGAATATAAATCCTAACATTGCTCCCATCAAATTCCAAATGAAACTTCTAAATGAATTCTTAATTATATTCATGTAATTCCCTTCCAATTCATTGTTGATATTTCAAATTAATACAACTCAAGTACCTTAACCTAATTTAGATAACTTATCCAATCTTAAATATACCTTTTTTTAATTTTAAATAACCCAACTTCTCTTTTTTACCATTTAGGACAATGGATATGCTCATTCCACTAAGTTATAAATATTTGTTCTAGAGTTTATATTAATGAATAATTTTATTCAAAGCTATCAACTAACATTATTAATTACATAGTTAATAATGTTGTTACAGCTTTCTCCTTTTTCGAATGACATAAATTTCTCTCTAGCTTTTTTTCTTGCAACACGCCCTATATCATTCATTAAATTTTCTTCTAATACATTTAATAACTCATCGATTTCATAAGAAATACTTCCTCCAGCAGCTTCAGATAAGTCGTAATACAAGCCCCTATCCTTTTCCTTATAATTTTTATAATCATATGCATAATGTATTATCGGTCTATCTAAGTTTAAGAAATCAAAATAACAACTTGAATAATCTGTAATTAAAATATCTGTGCAAAATAGCAACTCCTGAGTATCAACATCCTTAATATTAATAATGTTTCTTTCACAATTCATTAAATTAACATTATGTTTTTTCTTAGAATTAACAAAATGCTTTTTTTGAATTATTATTGCATTATTTTGATTAAGTATTTTATTTAATTTAATTTTATCCTTCTCTTCAAGTTCGTTAAAATCAAAATTATATGAAGATTTATCCCTAAAAGTAGGCATGTAAGTTATAATTTTTTTTTCCTTAATATTATAAGACAATTCATCACATATATTATTTATAAACCTATTTTTAAGTTCACTATTCATATCAAAGAAAATATCATTACGTGGTTGTCCGCTTTTTATAATTTTGCTACTTTCTGTACAAAATGCACTTTCAACCTTATTTATATTTTCTTGGGAACAAGCTATATATGCATCGTTATAATTTAATTTTTTAATAATAAATCTATTTATTTTTTTTAATACGCTTTTGCATTTTATATAAGTGTCATATCCTATTTTTTTTAGAGGTACACCATGCCATAATTGTACTTTAAATGCTCCACCAATTAAATACATAGATGATAAATCTAAATAACTCTGTGTCATAAATACAACATCAGCTGTTAATATGTAATAGATGGCATTTATAGTATTATACAAATAAACCTTTCCTCCTAGCTTTTCAATTTCGTCTATAGTTTTTTTATTCTTTGTTATCCATACTATTTCTATATCATTCAAATTATTGTTTAACATATATAAATATAGCCATTTACTATTATCCGTAAATTTTTCACCAAACCATGAACCATATACCCATCGTTTTTTCTTTTTAGGTATAATCTTGGATACATAATATAACTGTAAATTAAGAATGTTTTTTAATACTATTAATATTTTATCCATTTCACCCTCACTTTCAAGATTGTTGAATTTACAAACATTACAATCCACTCTTTCGTTATGTAATTACATGTAGCAACAAGTTTAATAAAATTTAAAATATTTTATATAAATATAAAAAAACATCATCAGTAACAACCTGCTAGAATACTATATATACACAAATTAACATTAATCAAATAGCATTTATATAGTTAAGTTATCTTTCCTTTATAATCCAATTGAGACAATGCTAAAATTATGAAATAAAATTTAGCAAATTCCCAAAATGCAAAAGCATCAAAAGTTACATTATATATTACAACTTGTACAAATATGAATAAAATAGAAAACTGACCACTTCTTTTATTTTTAATAAACAAATAGATGCTAATGAAAAAAATCACAAACGAAATGACTGCCAAAATTCCATTTTCATATAATATTGTTAAAAAATAATTATCCACGGCTTGTCCTGTATTTTGAAAATAAGCTCCTGAACCGTAACCTAATAAAGGTTTATTTTGAAATTCGTTTAATACCTGTTTATAGTCTTTAAACCTTTGCTCTATACTAATATCTTGATTAAAGCTACCATCAGGCATTAATGCTCCAATATTTTTTATAAAGAATCCAAAAATCAAAGAAAAAATAGTTAAAGCTAAAATAAAATACATAACTTTTTTCAGATAACTACGATTACCTTTTTTAACTTGGATAATAAACAATATAATAAAATAAACAATTACCATAAAGATAGGTATACGTGAATATGTATACCATAAATTAACAACACACATTGAAATAGTAATATAAAATACAAAACTATTTATAACTTTATTTTTATACAAAAATACTAAGTATGGTATAGCTATTGATAATATTGAACCGTATGCTAAACTATGTGTAAAGAATGATGTTAATCTTGTAAGTGTTCCCCTGTAGAATATCATATTTATATATTGCATCTGATCATAACTTTTAGGTAGATTATATAACAAACTACTTTTAAATACATCTATTCCGAACATTTGTAAAAAACCAATAATACATGATATGTTTAAAAGCACAACCAAAATTCTATTCAAAAACTTTGTATTTTTTGAAACAGATATTATATGAAATATTAATAAAATTTCAATATAGAATATTAGTCTCTTTAAATCATTGCTGGAATTTCCATTATAAAAACTACTAAAAAAGACATAAAACGCATAAAAGGTAATCAAACATAAAAATACATTTGATGTTTCAATCATTTTTTTTCTATTGCCAATAATTTTAAATAGAAATAATACACTTATTAATATTAAAAAAATTCTATCTAAAAATAGCGTAAACCCCCCAATGCTTATGCTAAATGTCTTAATTGTAATAAAAAACGAACAAATTAATAAACATAAAAAAACATCATATATTTTATCGGTCTTATTATTATATACCATTATTATTAAACCTCGACTGTATATTTGATAAAATCATTTTTCCATTAGACAAATACTCTACACTATTTCTATATATGGGATTTTTTAATAATCTCCATAATAGTTTATAAATAATTATTTTTTCTCCAATTAAAAGTTTGTACGTTTTTACAATTCTCTCACTAGAATATTTATCATGATTCTTTATAGCAAATTTAATAAAACTATTAAAATAACAATCTGATTTAAATTTTGAAAACTCACTAATAACAGCACTTCCGTAATGAACTACACTCTTATTGTTGTATATCATCACTTTTGCATTATTGTTTTTTACCTTTTTACATAAATCAGTTTCTTCAAAGTACATAAAATATTCTTTATCAAAACCGCCTATATTTTCAAACAAACATTTTTTAATCAAAAAACATGCGCCCGAAACATAATCCACCTCTTCACACTCGTCCTCTATGTAATAGACTAAAGGTTTTGTAATTTTCTTTAAATAGTTTATTTTATTTAATGACAACATTTCAAATATAAATTGTCTGATGGATGGAAAATATCCACAACTCTTTTGAATAGACAAATCTGAATTTAACAATTGTAATCCCAAAACATCACTATTATATTCTTCCATCTTATTTATCAAATCAATTATAAATTGTTTTATTATAATAGTATCCGCATTTAAAAATAATAGTAATTCTGCTTCAGCGTAGTACACTCCAATATTATTAGCTACTCCAAAACCTAAATTTTCTTGATTATAAATAATCTTTAAATTATCAAATTGCTTATTTAATTGTTCTAAATTTTTCTTTTCTTCAATATTTGAATTGTTATCAACTATAATAATTTGAATTGCATGCCAAATATCCTCTTCATATAATTTTAAGGATATTAATAACTCATTTACGTATTTATATGAATTATAGTTAACAACTATAATTGAGATTATTTTATCAGTATTCATAGCTCACCTATTTATTATTTTTTATTTTAATTATTTCCAAAGCATTCTCTGTTCTGCTTTCCCAAGTATTTCTGCTTGCAACGTCTTTCCGTTTACTAAATAAATTTACATCTTTTTCGTCTAAAGCCTTTCTAACTGCCTCTAAAAACTCTTCTGAATTATCATATGCATATAATAAATTTTCAAACTCTCTAATTTCTGGGATATTTGCAGTAACAACTGGTTTTCCTTTTGAAAAATATTCGTACAATTTTACAGGATTTGTGTTTAAAATCAAATCATTTACAATGAATGGTATTAAACACACATCAAAACTTTCAATTAACTTTTCAACCTCTTCATATGAAACTTTACCAAGTAATTTCACATTATTATATTCCATTAGTGTTGAGACATCAATTCTTACTGGTCCTGCTAAAATAATGTCTATATCTGTATTACATTTAGCTAATTGTTCTATTATAGCTAAGTCAAACCATTCATATATTGTTCCAACATATCCAACAACCTTTTTCTTCTTATCTGCATTCACCCTATTTTTTTCATTTAAAAATTCTTTTGATACTGCATTTTTTAACATATATGTATTTTCATTTAACTGGATACATTTTCTATTTAATGCATTTGAGGTTGTAAAAACAATATCACTTTCTTTGATCAAATTTTCTTCAGTATTTATAATAATTTCTTTTGTATTAGGAATCGATTTTATATCATCAATACAATCAAAAATTATTTTATTGAATTTCATTTTCTTTAACAACCTATATATAGAAGGATGTGGAAGCATAACCCATGCTATTGTATCCTCTAATTTAATGTTATGCTCTCTTGTTATTTTATTAATTTGATATTTAAGTAACACACTATTAATTTCATATGCAGCATCGTTAAATAATGGCAAAAACTTAGGAGATAGTATTTTTATCTTTTCAGATATTTCATCATCAGTATGTTGTTTAGCTTTTGACCTGCTTACAACTTTTTTTATACCTCTTCTAAGATCCTCCTTATTCAACATTAAACTTCTAGTACCTAACGTTTCAACAAAAATTATATTTTCAACCTCTAACATTTCTGCGAAAGCAGACATTAGATGCTGATGTCTTTGTTTAATAAATCCCCAATCAATATTTGAGAAGCAAATAATATTCATAATCTCACCTTTGTCTACAAAATAAACTATATGAATTTATCATAGAAACATATATTTATTTGTACATTTCATTATAATAGTTTTGATATCTACCCGTAGTAACATTCTTTAACCACTCTTTATTATCCAAATACCACTTTATAGTTTTCTCTATACCAACTTCAAAATTAGTTTCTGGATACCATCCTAATTCTTCTCTTATCTTTGTCGGATCTATTCCGTACCTTAAATCGTGACCTTTTCTATCTAATACATACTTGATTAGATTTTCTGTAACTTCTTTATCTACATTTTGATTTATATAATTAATAACGGTTTTCACTATAATAATATTAGTTCTCTCATTGTGTCCACCTACATTATAAACTTCGCCAAGCTTACCATTATTAATAACCATATCTATCGCTTTGCAATGATCTTCTACGTAAAGCCAATCTCTTACATTCATCCCATTTCCATAAACAGGTAATTCCTTGTGATTTAAACAATTGTTTATTAAAAGAGGTATCAGTTTTTCAGGAAACTGATAAGGTCCATAGTTATTTGAACATCTAGTTATATTTACTGGCATATTATATGTATCTGCATAAGCTTTTACCATTAAATCTGCTCCAGCTTTACTTGATGAATATGGGCTATGTGGATCTAATGGTGTAGTTTCCATAAAGTATCCTGTCTCCCCTAAAGAACCATATACTTCATCAGTTGATACTTGAAGGTATTTAACACCTTCTTTCCAACCATCTTTTATCTCCCATGCTCTCTTTGCTGCATTTAACAAATTAACCGTTCCTAATATATTTGTCTTTGCAAAAATCTCCGGCTCTCTTATACTTCTATCAACATGAGATTCTGCTGCAAAGTTAACTACATAATCAATTTCATACTTCTCAAATAATTCTTCTACTAGATTCTTGTCGCATATATCTCCTTGAACAAATACATGATTAGGATTGCCTTCTAAAGATTTCAAGTTCTCTAGGTTCCCTGCATAAGTTAATTTATCAAGATTTATTATCTTAACATCCTTGTACTTGTCCAACATGTACATTACAAAGTTTGAACCTATAAATCCTGCACCACCGGTAACTAAATATATTTTCATATCTCTACTCTCCTTTATACTCAAAAGGTATTTCTAATTCACTTAATCTTTTTTGCACTTTATCTTTTTCAGATAGAAGAAGTTCATCAATTCCATCTAAAGGCCATTGTATACCCACAGTTTCATCATTCCACAAAAGTCCACAATCATATTCTGGTGCATAAAAATCGGTACATTTATAGTTAAAGACTGCTTCATCAGACAAAACTAAAAAACCATGAGCAAATCCTTCTGGAACATAAAATTGCCTTTTATCTCGTTCCGAAAGAATTACTCCTTCCCATTGTCCAAAAGTTGGAGAACCTTTTCTTAAATCTACAGCTACGTCAAAAACTTCACCCTGAGTTACTCTAACAAGCTTCCCTTGAGTATGTTTTGTTTGAAAATGCAATCCTCTTAGTACACCTTTTTTTGATTTTGACTCATTATCTTGTACAAATTCCATAGTTAATCCAGCTTCGAAAAAAGCATTTTTATTATACGTTTCCATAAAATAGCCTCTTTCATCTCCGAATACCGTTGGTTCAATTATATATAAATCTTTTATCTTTGTATCAATAAAATTAAAATTTCCCATAATTCCCTCCATACAATTATTCTGTTGTAGCTGCTACTTCTGCATAAACCTCTTTATACTCATTTGCAATATGTACTAAGTACTTACCATACTCAACTTTCATTAATGGCTTTGCTAATTCGAATAATTGTTCTCTGGTTATAAAACCTTTTCTATAAGCAATCTCTTCTAAGCAAGCTACATATAATCCTTGTCTCGTCTGAATAGCTTCAACAAAATTTGCAGCTTCAAGTAATCCTTTATGAGTTCCTGTATCAAGCCATGCCATTCCTCTTCCAAACAACTCTACCTTTAATTCGCCTCTTCTTAGATATTCATTG
>Ga0316601_100000730_pt1 | contig 14961 bp, 20 predicted proteins | sample OWC_soil_day5_no_FD_207663 | JGI IMG/M metagenome (GOLD analysis project Ga0316601, IMG submission 207663) | Wetland soil microbial communities from Old Woman Creek delta, Ohio, United States - OWC_soil_day5_noCT | ecosystem: Environmental > Terrestrial > Soil > Wetlands | place: USA: Ohio... | reverse complement strand
ACGTGGAGGCGCCCACCGCAGGGTCCGTGATCCTCGCCGGCGTGCTCCTCAAAATGGGAACCTATGGGTTCATCCGCTTTGCCATGCCTCTGTTTCCCTATGCGGTTTACGAGTCCATGACGGTCGTCATGGTCCTGGCGCTCATCGGCATCATTTACGGCGCCCTGGTTTCTATGATGCAGGATGACGTGAAGAAGCTGGTGGCCTATTCCAGCGTGAGCCACCTCGGGTTTGTGATGCTCGGGCTTTTTGCTCTGAACTCGGCAGGCGTCCAGGGCGCCCTCATCCAAATGATCAACCATGGTCTTTCCACAGGGGCCCTCTTCCTCCTGGTCGGCGTCATCTACGAGCGTAGACACACCCGGCTCATAGCCGAGTTCGGCGGCCTCTCCAAGGTCATGCCCCTGTACGCCGTTTTCTTCATGCTCGTGATGCTCTCCTCGGTCGGGCTTCCGGGCCTGAACGGGTTCGTAGGCGAATTCCTGATCCTGATCGGTACGTACACCTCCCACATTCCCCATGCAAAATACTATGCCGTGCTTGCCGCGACAGGCGTGATCTTTGCCGCCTGTTACCTGCTCTGGATGTTCCAGCGAGTCATGTTCGGCCCGATCAAGAACGAAAAGAACAAGAACCTCCCCGACTTGAACAAACGGGAAATCGTCTACTTGACCATGATCCTGGTGTTCATCGTCTGGATTGGTGTCTACCCGAAGACTTTTCTCAGTCGCTCTCAGGTCACCGTCGATCACACCATCAGCCTGATCGACAAAGGACACAAACAAACCCTGCTTCAATGGGAGGGACCGGGCGGAGAAAAGCTCATGGCATCCAAAGGACAAAGGCAATGATTCCTTCTCTGGCAACCTACGACTTTCTGTCGATCCTGACACCGATCCTCCTGGCCCTTGTGGCCCTGGGCGCTATGGCCCTGGATGCCCTCGGTTCCGTGGCGGCCATGCTGGTGGATGCCTCTGTCCTCAAGTACCGCTCCAAGGTGATCGGTGCCTTTACCCTGTTTGGCCTTCTCGTGATTCTTGTGGTGGGATGGATGGTCGGCCTTCCTCCCTGGCTGGGCTCCCCCCTGCGCTCATCCGGCGCCTTTTTCGGCCAGGTTCTGCCTGACGGGTACACGCTCTTCTTCAACACCCTGTTCCTGATCGCAGCGCTCGCCACGACGATCCTTTCCCTGGCCTACTGGGATGCCCTTCAGGAAAGGGGCGAGTCCTACATTCTCCTCCTTCTCTCCGTCATCGGAATGAGCCTTATGGCCTCGGCCCATGACCTCCTGATCTTTTTCGTGGGCCTTGAAACCATGTCCATCCCGATCTATGTGCTGGTCGGCAGCGAGCGAAAAAATGTGCGCTCCAACGAAGCCGCGCTCAAGTACCTTCTCCTGGGCGCCTTTGCATCAGCTCTGCTTCTCTACGGAATCGCCTTGCTGTACGGCATAACCGGGAGCATCGGGTACAGGGACATGGCCCTCGGGGTCGGCAACATCCTTCTGACGGGCGATGCGGCGTCCAAGACCGTTTTGATGGTGGGAGTCGGCCTTTTGCTGGTGGGACTCTTTTTTAAAGTGGCTGCCGTGCCCTTTCACATGTGGACGCCGGATGTCTATGAAGGCGCACCCACTCCGATCACCGGCTTCATGGCCACGGGAGTGAAGGCTGCTGCCTTTGCAGCGCTCGTGAGGATTTTTATCACGGCCTTTGCGCCTGTCTGGTCGCAGGAAACCCTGCTCGTCGTTCTATTCATTCTGGCGGTGCTCACCATGACCCTGGGGAATGTGACCGCCATCGCGCAACGCGATGTGAAGCGCATGCTCGCCTACTCCAGCATTGCCCACGCCGGATATCTTCTCGTGGGGCTGGCGGCCCTTGCCGCCTCGGGCGTACCCCTGCCGGGAACCGCAATGTCCGAGCTTTTCTCATCGGGTTCCAGCATCCTCTTTTATCTCCTGGCCTACACCTTCATGACTCTCGGGGCCTTCGGCGTGCTGGTCGCCCTGGAGCGTGAAAAACAGGTTGCCCAGAGCCTGGAGACGCTCGCCGGCCTCTCGACCCGCAGACCCGGACTCGCGGCGATGATGGCCATTTTCATGTTCTCTTTGGCCGGGGTGCCGCCCTTCATAGGCTTTGCGGCCAAGTTCTACATTATTCAGTCGGCAGTGACCATGGAGCTCTACGTGCTTGCCGTGATCATGGTGGTGAACTCGGCGATTTCCGCTTACTACTATCTCCGAATCCTCGTGGTTATGTACATGCAGCCCGGTGAGCGCCTCACCATCACGGATCCCACCTTGCCCTTCGGCACCTACGTGGTTAACGTGGTCATGGCCGCAGCCGTCCTTGTCATCGGCGTGTTCCCTGAGACGGTCATGCCTCTCCTTGGAGAGGTTTTTGATAAGGGGATGTTCTACTTCCCTTTCACCAAGTAGCTGGTACACATTAAAGAATCTAGTGGGCGATTAGCTCAGGTGGATAGAGCGTTGGTCTCCGGAACCAAAGGCCGCGCGTTCGAGTCGCGCATCGCCCACCAGTTGAAACTCTCGTTTCCTTTTAGCCCGGGAACCCCTCACCCGCTTGTTGAGCTCATCCACGTGCAGGGATGTGCACCCCGAGACCCTGGTCGGCCCTATGGCGCGGTTTTGTCTCGCCTCCAGGCGCAACCTCTGCGCCTGCGGCCGCAGCAAGCCCCATCACCCCTCTGTGCGCAAGGGTCTGCGTTTTTTCTCATTCTTTCTTATGAGACTGCTCTCATTTATCCTTCGATCTCTCAGTCTTTTATATTATACTTTTTTATTCCTTCCGTAATTTTACAAGCTATTCAGGTAAATTATCACAAAGGAGCACAGCTAAGAAGTAATATGAATTGATTATTGCAGACTGATCTTCTTTATGCTATATATGCGTCACAATTGTTTTGAACACCCTCTTGGGCCCAGGAAATCGATTTTTCTGTGTCACCGCACGCTGAGTGCCTGTAACTCAAGATGCGGAGCTTTGTCCTGCCCCTGAAACCCTGCAATCTCCGTTTCCACTCCAGCAAACGCTATTCGCCAAGGAGACCTCATGAAACGATTTCTTTTAACAGCCTTCATCGTCTTCTCAGCCCTTTTTCCGCAAGCAGCCCTTCTTGCCCAGCACGAACCCGCGCCGGACACCGCTCCTCCTGAAGACGATTACATCATCGGTCCCGGCGATATCCTCTTTGTGTCTGTCTGGAAAGACCAGGCCATGACCCAAACCGTACCTGTGCGGCCGGACGGCAAGATCTCTTTTCCCCTGATCGGTGAAATCCAGGCCGGCGGACGATCGGTCGCCCAAGTCAAGGAGGAGATGGAAGGCAAAATCTCCCGTTATGTGCCTGACCCTGTCCTGACGGTAGGGATCCATGAAATAAGAAGCCTGCTCATTTACGTGATCGGCCGCGTCAACTCGCCCGGACGGTTTGCCGTCTACACCAGGATCGACGTGCTTCAAGCCCTGGCCACGGCCGGAGGGTGCAACCCCTTTGCGGATACGAAGAACATCAGGGTCTTTCGAAAGTCCGGGAACAAGACCCTGATGATGGACTTCAACTACAACGATGTTTCCACCGGAAAAAACCTGGATCAAAACATCCTACTCGAGAGGGGCGACGTGATCGTGGTTCCCTAGATATCTTGCCCTGCCCCGGATTCCGGACAGTGAACCAGGGAGTATTGATGCGGAGGCTGTTTAAACCAGGATGGGTTCTCTTTCTCTTAGGGCTTTCATTTCAGGGCGCCCTGGCCGATGAAACCCAGGTCACTCCCTCCATCGCGGTCCAGGGCGAGTACAATGACAACATTTTTTTCGACAGCACCAACGAGATCGCCGACTATCGCTTCAACATCACGCCGGGAATGACTCTGACCCGGCGCACGGAGCGCACGGACTCCAGCCTGAGGGTCTCTTTCCCCATCAACCGCTACGCGGATCTTGACGAACTCAACGCTGTGGATCAGATCTACTCGGGCGGCCTGCGCTATCAATGGTCCCCTCGCATCGCCACTTCGATCCAGGCAGGCTACATACGAGATTCCCAGCCGGACCGGGATCTCCTGGAAACCGGACTGGTCCTCGGCACCGGCACGCGGCACCGCCTCTCGGCCGGGCTTTCAGGCGATTATGTCCTATCCGAGTTGACCACCGCCGGTCTCTCCTACGCCTATTCGGAGGATGAATTCAAGGAGCCTGGGTACACGGACACCGACTACCAAACGCTTAACCTCGTCCTCACGATAAATATGGAATGGACCTTTGCCAACACCTATGGGAGGATTACCCTCAGCGGCAGCCGTTACGAGTTCACGCCGTCCACCTTTGATTCGCCCCGGAACAACGTGAAAAACGCCTCGGTCATGGTCGGCGCTGTCCGAGGGCTGACCGACCTCTACAGCCTCTCGGCCGATATCGGCGTGCGCTACACCCGGCGGGAATACGAGGTGCCCCGGCTGGAGGCGGTGGCTCCCGGCCTTTTCCGCATCGTGAGCGGAAAACTGAAAGACGAAGACGTGGGCGGAGTGGGCCGCGCAGCCTTCTCCTACCAGGGCGAATCCCTCAAGGCATCCCTCAGCGCTTATCAGGATATCGCCGCCTCGGGCGGATCAGCGGGCTTGGTCCAGCGCACGGTCTTTGCTTTTGACGTCAGCAAGCGCTTCATGGATAAGCTTTGGGGGCATTTCGCAGCCTCCTATTACCTCAACACTTCAAAAGGCCGGGAGCTGTCCCTCCAGGAAATCGATGAAGAAACGTGGTTCCTTACCCCTTACCTCCGCTACGAATACTCGCGGGATCTGCGCTTCGAAGCCTCCTACAGCTTTGGAAAAATCAATGACCGCATCGACAATACCGATGCGCAAAGAAACCTGTTTTTCCTTCGCGTCGTCTATTATCATCCCATGTTGAAGTAGTGGAGGTACAAGCTGTCTGCTGCTCGACAGGAGTCTTTTATGGAATTCATGACCCCCCAGTCCGATGTCCGGTCCATTGCCGACCTGTTTCAAATCCTCAAGAGGAGGAAATGGAGCCTCATCCTCCCTGCATTCCTCGTTTTCTTCACAGCGGGAACCGTGGCCCTTCTCCTTCCTCCGGTTTACCGTTCCACCTCCACCATCCTGATCGAGGAGCAGGGAATCCCGGTGGAATTCGTCAGGGCAACCGTCACGAGCTACGCTGAAGAACGCATCCAGATGATCAAGCAAAGGGTCATGAGTTTTTCAAAACTCAGCGACCTCGTCAACCGCTTCAACCTCTACCCGGATCTCAGGAACTCCCGGACAGCGGAAGAAATCATCAACAAAATGCGCGACGACATCCGGGTCGAACCTGTTAGCGCAGAGGTGATAGACCCCCGTACCGGAAGACCGAGTTCGGCGACCATCGCATTCACCCTCTCCTACGATGGAAAGACTCCCGAAACCGTTCTCCTGGTCGCCGACACCCTCACCTCCCTCTTCCTCTCGGAAAACCAGCAGGTCCGGGAACGTCAGACCGCCGAGACCTCCCAGTTTCTGGAATTGGAGATGAACCGGGTCAAAAAGGAACTCGCCGCATTGGACACCAAAATGGCAGACTTCAAAGAAACCCACATGCATGAGCTTCCCGAGCTTCTCCAGGCAAACCTCGACGGCAAGGAGCGGACCGAACGGGATATTGACCGCCTCAACGACCAGATCCGCACCCTCAAAGACCGGGAGAGTTTTTTGCAAACCCAGCTCTCCGGGTTGTCCGTCAATTTCGGCAACGAGGACAAGAGGAGGCTTGAAGAGCTGAAACTGCAACTGGTCAACCTGAAAACCTGGTTCTCGGACGAACACCCGGACGTGATCAAGACCCGCAGGGAGATCGCCGACGTGGAAAAACAGATCGCCGATGCGAGGCCCGGCCGTCAGGCCCTGCCCCGGACCTCCCCCCTCCCCAATGAATCGGATAACCCCGCCCATGTCAACCTCACCTCTCAACTTGCGGCCACCCGTTTTGAAATTGAATCCCTGAACAGACAGATCCGGGCCCTGCGCCAGAGAGCCGAGCAGTACGGCAGCAGGCTCGAGTCCGCCCCTCAGGTGGAAAAAGCTTACAACGCCCTGCTCCTCGAGCGCAACAACACCCAGCTTAAATACAACGACCTCATGGCCAAGTACATGGACTCCCAGGTGGCCCAGGGGCTGGAAAAGGAGCGGAAGGGCGAGCGCTTCACCTTGATTGATCCGGCAAGGTTGCCTCAAAGACCCTTCAAGCCCAACCGCCTGGCCATCGTGGTCATCGGTTTTGTGCTCGCTGTGGGCAGCGGCGTGGGATTTGCGGCCATCCGGGAATACTCGGATGAATCGATCCGGGACTATCGTCGCCTGCGCCGGATCACCCCCTTTCCTGTCCTCGCAGGCATCCCCCTGATCGAGAACGAAAGCGACATCACAAAGAGGAGATGGAAGAAAGCCGGCTTTTCTTTCGGCCTTGTCGTTCTGATCGCCGGCACCCTCTATGCTTTTCACAACCTGGTCATGGGCCTCGACACCTTGTGGCGCAACATCAGTTCGAGGCTCAGTCTCTTCGTTTGAAAGATCTGCTTGTCGCGAGGAAATAACCCATGGATTTGAAAGTTTCAATCGATCAGGCCAGAGAACTTCGACGCCAGACCGGCAACGGTCTTCCCGCCGCCTCCACCGGTCAGGCGCCTGAGCAAGAAGCTCCGGGTTGGGCTGCGCCCGTTTACCGCGAGTGCCGTTCCGTTGCTCTCGATCCCGACAAGCTCCTCAAGAACCACTGCGTGTGCTTCTTTCCCGATGCCCCGGAGCTGGGCCCCTACAAACTTCTCAGGACCCAGATCGTTCACCGCTGCAAGCCCCACCACTGGAACACGATCATGATCACCAGCGCCCTGCCCGGGGAAGGGAAAACCCTCACCGCCATCAACCTGGCCTTCACTTTTGCAAGAGGCTACGGCCAGACAGCCCTTCTGGTTGACTGCGATCTCCAGCGCCAGGTCATCTTTCAGTACCTGGGAATATCAAGCCCTGTTGGGCTGGCCGATTATCTTCAAGAAGACGCGCCCTTCAAGGACATCATCATCTGGCCCGGGGTGGAAAAGCTCACGGTCATCTCAGGCGGAAATACGGTGCGCAACAGCGCCGAACTGATCAGTTCACCCAGAATGGCCGAGCTTGCGGCGGAAATGAAGACCCGCTACCCGGACCGGTACCTCCTCTTTGACATGCCCCCGCTCCTAGCCGAGGCCGACGCCATGGCCTTTGCGCCTCTGGTGGACTGTGTCCTCATGGTCGTCCAACCCACCACATCCTTCAACGACGTCCAGAGAGCGCTTGAGCTGGTTCCCAGGGAAAAACTCCTCGGGTTCGTGCTCAACCGCGTTGAATCATCGAACAATGATTACCACTACTACCGCTACAGGTACGGGTTCCATAAAAAACGAGGCTGATGCGACTCCTGCAATGCTCTGCTGCTCTGTCTGCGCCCTCTGTGGCTCTGCAGCTCTGACCACTGTTTTTCTGTGGCTCTTCTTTCCGCAGAGATCGCGCGGATGCTGGGGGACTTCGGGAGGGAATTGGAACATCAATAGATGGGTGGAAGCCCTGCCTGCTTACACAGCTCATTAGCGGTGATTCTGTTGAGTTCCTTGTACCTCTTTACCGGAAACACCTTATCTCCATTCGTGTATATGGAATGCTTGCTTCCTTCTCTAAGCAAGTAGAACCCGTTCTGCTCCAAGTAACGCACCAGATCACGCCGTTTGACCGACATGCTCAACCTCAACCGGCATCTGTTCAATGAGCGCATTGCCGACGGGGATCTCCTTGCCGAGCTGCTTGTAGGACAGAACCATTTCCTTCAAGGCGTCTCTCAACATGGATCGGCAATCTTCCAAGTCCCGACCTTCGGTAACGACCTCAGGCCACTCTACCAATTGTCCCATATATCCTGAGCTGGTTCTCGTGTACTTAGCGGTGTAATTGACCATATTCATATACCTCCACCAAATAATGGAATTGTATAATATATCCGCTGGTTTCGTCAAGATAGCCATGGTGTGATTCGAGCTGCCTTCCAGAGAAAGGATTCGGTGCTCACAGTGATACCAAACTGGTAGAGATCCTCCACCGACGGCGAGCTTGCCCGCCGTTTCCCCGGCGGGCTTGTCTGACCTCTGTGTCTCCGTCTTCCGTGGCTCTATGGTTCTGATCTCTGTAGCTCTGATCTCTGTCTTCCGAGGCGCTGAGTTGAGATGAGATGGAAGCAAAGAATTTATCTAATGAGAAAAGGTCTCCACCATCGCTTCGGCAAAGCGCGCATTCATATTTTTTTAATTTTTTAAGAGCGTCCCACTCTCCACAGCTCTCATCGAGAACGCCCTTGGGGTTCTTATTGTAAAGGTCGGCCCCTTCCTATATCAATTACGGCAAGCTGGATGCTGGCTCTCGGATGAAATCATTGGAATCGCAAAAGGGCTCGCGGAGGAATGAGCCATGCCACGCCTCCCGCGGCAGATCGGTTCTGCCGGTCGAAACTTATAATATGATGTACCCCCTATGATCACAGGGCTAAAAACCGTGAAACATCGTCTTAAGTCACCCGAAAAGGACCTTATCGTGCGAGAGATTTCCGGACACCTTATGAGATGCCATGAGGAAATCGTTACAGCCTATTGTCATGGATCTTTTCTCAAGGATGCTTTTCGCGACATAGATCTCGCGCTTTTGCTTTACACGGCATTAGAGGAAACCCTCTTTTATGAAGTCAGCCTGGAAACCGAACTGGATAAATTGATCCCATACAACCTGGATATCAGAGTCTTAAACAAAGCCCCCGTTTCCTTTTGCCAGGCCGTTGTCCGGGGCGAAGTGATTCTGGATCGAGATCCCAACCACAGAGCTGAATTCGAAAGCAGGGTGCTCAAAGAGTACTTCGATTTTGCCCCTTTCAGGCAGCGGTATCTATCGGAGGTCTTGAATGCCCCTTTTTGATCAGGAAAAGATGGTAACCTTGACTTCTGAACTCAGAAAAAGCGTTCAGCGGCTCTCTGCCCTGAGTAAATCGAGCGAAGAGGAGTTCAAGGGTGATCCCGACAAAATCGGCAGCGCCAAGTATCACCTCATTGTGGCCATAGAAGTCTGCATTGATATATGTACACACCTGATCTCGCGTAATGGATTCCGGGTGCCGGAAGATTATGGCGACACGTTCGCGGTGATGAGCGAGGTGGGAGCGTTGGACTCGGCATTCTCCGAAGAGCTGATGAAGATGGCCAAGTTCAGAAACCGGCTGGTCCACCTTTACTGGCAGGTGGACGATAAGCAGGTGTACGATATCCTTCAAAACAGGCGGAGCGATTTCAAGCGATTCCTGGACTCCGTGGCCTTGTTTCTCGGCTGGCAGAATCTGGCTTCCGCCCTCCCGGCCTCCGACTTCTGACCTCTGCAGCTCTGACCTCTGTGGCTCTGCCCTAAGGCAACCCAAGTAACCCTATGAACTCAAGCAACCCCGTGAACCTACTGTGGCTTTGCGTGAGATAATTTCACCACAAACCGTCAAGCGACTCCTTGTGGGTTTGGCTGCCCTCCCTGCCCTCCTCCTTCTCTCGGAGGCAGGCTACTTCGCATGGGTTCTGACAAGAACTAACCATCTCGAGAAAGCCGACCTCATCGTGACGTTTGAAGGAGGATACGACAGGGTTCGGACGGCCTACAGCCTGGTGGATCAATCCTATGCCCCTAACCTGCTCATCTCTCCTGCAACTGAGAAAAAGCTCAGGGTCTATGAAAATAGATTTCAACCCTCCCAGCCCTATGCTCGCATCATGGAAGACAAATCCCGCACAACCCTCGAGAATGCTGCCTATACACAACGCATTCTTGAAAAAAAGGGTTTTCACTCGGCAATCCTCATCACCTCGTGGGACCATATGCCGCGGTCTTATTTCCTTATGAGAGCCATGACTCTGGGCTCGGAAGTGACAACCCAGCCCTACCCGACAGCGACCGGCACTGTGGACCAAACCAACTGGTACCGGCACGGCGTGGCCTGGAAGATGGTGTGCAACGAAATGGTGGAGTTCTGGGGAAGCCTCATTGAACTTGCAAGGTACAAAGTCAGCGGCGGGCTTCCCAAACAAGTCCCTGGGGGATCCAGCCTGGCTGCGCGGTTGAAACAACTCCTTCTATTCAAGATCGACCATAAATCCCTTCATGCATGAATCTTTCTGTCACCGGCTTTGCCGTGCACCGCGCGCGTACGCCGTGCACCCTCCTCTTGTTTATAGCTTTAGTGCAAAAGGCGGAAACTTAAAAACCTAACAGCCTCCCGCTCTATAGAAGTTCTGTGATGTTTACAGCATCAGTGTTTCTGTTTGCGACTACCTAAGGGGAACTGCATCATGACCGGCCGACAGCTCTTGGATATCCTCAAGAAGGAAAAGCCTTACCTTCAAGAGGAGTTTAATCTCCTGTCAATCGCTCTCTTTGGATCCTACGCCAAGGGTGCCGAACGACCTGATAGCGATATCGATCTGCTCGTGGAGCTCGCCGAGCCAAGTTTCGATTCTCTTGCAGGATTGCAGATATATTTGGAAAAGAAACTGGGCAAACCGGTCGAGCTCATACGAAAAAGAAACACCCTGAGCGGGCGATTCCTGCGGCGTATAGAGAAAAGTGCTCTCTATGTCTAATCATGAGATCATAGAAAGCTTGGACTGGATAACGGAGTGCATAGGCTTGATTCGGGAAAGATTTGCAAAGATCCGCGTGCCCGATGACTTCGTTCTGACGCCGGAAGGAATTACTCTCCTCGATGCCATTTCTATGCGGCTCCAAGTCATAGGCGAAACAGTAAAACAAATCCAGAAGACCAATCCTGCTTTCTTGCAGAGCGATGCTTCAATTGATTGGGACAAGATCGTTAGGTTTCGTGACCTTGTTTCGCATCATTACGAACACATTGACCATGAGATAGTCTTTGATATCTGTCATACGCATATTCCAAAACTGGGAGAAGTAATCCGGAGCATGCGGATGGCACTTTCCCAAAATGGAATATTTCCATCCCAATGAGTTTCAGCGTTCCACGAACGCCCAGAGCCGGAATCTATCTTTTTGCTCCCGGCGGCTGCCTCATCGACATGAAATGCATCCTGGACCCGGAGGAAGTGCGGAAGTCCGGCGCCCCCTTCTGGCGATTGTAACCTTAGCCACGCCGCCCGCGCCAGATCGGTTCTGCCGGTCGAAACTTATAATATAATGTATGTCCCCTATGACCCCACGAACATAGAGGTTGCCACTCTTGCCTAAACTTCCCGTCCTTTCCGGAAAAGAAGTCTGCGCCATACTCGCCGGGCATGGATTTGTCGAAGTCAGGCATCGGGGCAGCCATTAGGGAAACTCCTCTCCATTATCCGTCAATCCGGCCTGAGCAGAACAGATTTCGAGTAGTGTCTCATCATTCTGGAGCCTGGCCGGATTAGGATAAGGCGCGCTCGCGCTTGAGTATGCTGGCTGTATCTAATTGATTGGTCTCGGCGCCCTCTGTCGTTTGTCATCTGGCCTCTGAGGTTTACCCGCCTCAGCCGGGCTCCGACCTCCGTGGTTTGATGTTCTATTCCTCTTTGCGCCCTGCCAGAGGTTTACCAGCCTTTGGCAGGCGGGTAAATTTTGCGGCTTTGCGTGAGATCAGATGTTTTTTCCCTGAGCGTCCCCAGAAATCACACTAATGTACCCTCTGCCAGAGAGCTTCGGCTAACAAATATTGCGTTTGAACTCATAAGACGCTATAATTTTTCAACACCTCGAAAAACCGGTTAACGAATTGAGGCTTGATATGGCCAAGACAGCAAGTGAGCTTAGTACAGAAGAACTCGGCGCTTACCGCCCATGGCAGAGCATGGAACGCCATCGGAAAGACCCTGAACTCTCACAGCGCAAAGAGCGAGCGTTGAAGGTGGCGGAGATCGTTGCCCATATGTTAAAAAAGCGCTTCCAAGCGACACGGGTCATCGTTTTTGGCTCGCTTGCTTGCAAGGATACATTCACTTTATGGTCGGACATTGACCTTGCTGTTTGGGGAATTCCCCCGGAAGATTACTACCTGGCAGCAGGAACGGCAATGGATATGGGTTTGGATAAGGGAATCAAGGTGGAAATCCTGGATTCGGGAGACTGCAGCCCCGAGTTCTTATTGGACATCGAGGAAGAGGGAATTGTGCTGTGAGTGAAAGTTTCGCTGGAATGGCGAAGCGAATTCAAAGAGAAATCTCGGAATTCGAAAAGATACGAGATCATGCCCAAAGAAGATGGCAAAAGTCCTCAATGGACGAAGACTACCTTGGTAGCGTGTTCTTTGACCTGCAGGGATTCTATCAGGGCGTAGAAAGTGTCTTCGCAATAATAGCGAAGTCAATCGATAGATCTTTGCCTTCCGGGGACAGTTGGCATAGGATGCTTCTCGATCAGATGACCTGTGAGGTTCCTGGGATTCGGCCTGCGGTGATCTCAATGGAAACAAGGGGCGCTTTAGATGATTTGCGGATGTTCCGGCATCTAGCCCATAATATTTACACGTTCAATCTCGATCCCAGGAGGATCAAGACTCTGATTGAACACTTGCCTGGGGCAGTCTCCCTGCTTTGTAAGGATCTCACGGTGTTTGCTGATTTTCTCGACCATTCTACGCGCGCTCGGACATGATGTAGCCCAGGATGCCTAAAAGCCTTCCCTTTGAGCTCTTGTTATTCGCCTTTTGCCCTATGCCCTTTGTGGGGGTCTGGAACACGTGAGCGGGCCCGATGCGACAGCATTGGACATGCAGGGGGAGCATTCGAGGGTAAATGAACTCGGCGATGTTCACGTCAACGGCGCCTCTGCATACAAGTGGTCTTTTGTCTGTGATCCGTGTCGATCTGTGCCCCATTCCTCTTTGCGCTTTTGCGGCTTTGCGTGAGGCTCCTCTGCTTACTCCACCGAGAGACCTTCCTTCAAACTCTCTTTGAAGAAAGGTAAATAGTTAACAGCGTCCCAGTCTACCCTATGACCAAAGGTTCACGTAAACTGTTCTTGGAGGATGAAATGAATGATTCTAATATTAGCAAAGTAATCGAGGGATTCAGCCACCTTGCTCCAGAGGACAAAGAATACGTCGCTGAAATCATCAGAAAACAACTGATTGAAGCGAAGAGGAATGCACTTGCTGAGAGGGCGCGAGAAGCTAGAGCGAATTTTGAGAGGGGGTCTGCAAAGGCCGGCACCTTGAAGGAACTCATGGAGGATCTGGATAGTGATTAGCGCCATCTGGGATGAACCCTTCAAGAGGTGTTACAGGAAAAAAATCAGGGAAAATGACAAACTCAGGCGTCGATTTTGGACGAGGATGGAGATGTTTCTGAGAAACCCGTTTTCACCGCAATTGAGAACCCATAAGCTGAGCGGGCAACTCGAAGGCCAATGGGCTTTCAGCGTTGACGCCGACTGTAGAGTTATTTTTGAGTTTATTGGGGAAGACAAGGTTCTTCTCATCGACATTGGTAGTCACGATGAGGTCTACTAGGCCTGCGGCTCTGTGGCTCTGTCTTTTGCCATTTCTGATGCTCCGCTCACCGCCTGTTTGGAGAAACTTAAAAACTTAACAGCGTGCCGCTTTCTACTACTTTTTTTGTTGCGGTACTTTCTAAATGCAATATGGAGGAAAATAGAAATGGTTGATGAACACCTCATATCGCGTATCACTGCGAATCCAATTATCTTTGGCGGAAAACCCATCATAAGGGGAATGAGGATATCCGTGGAACTAATCCTCAGCCTGCTTGCCCAAGGTGAAACACCGGAAAGGTTAATGGAGGACTACCCTGAGCTTGAGCCTCAAGATATTCGCGCCTGCCTCGCCTACGCGCATGCTGTGATAGCCGACGATTCACTTGATAGTGTTCAGGTCTTGCCCGGACCAGAGACTGAAATCAGATGAGATTCCTTATTGATCGATGTGCGGGCCGAAAACTGGCTGAATGGCTGAGGAGTAAAGGGCATGACGTGCTTGAATCCCGCACACTTGGTCCCGATCCCGGTGACAGGGAACTCCTTAAGAAGGCGGCAGAGGAAGCGCGTATTTTGATTACCATAGATACTAATTTTGGCCAACTGGTCTATATGGACCATGTCTGTCATTGCGGGATAGTTCGACTGCCCGATGTACCTGCTGAAAGGCGAATTGAACTGATGAAGGCAATATTTCGCGAGCATGCGTCGGCTTTGAACAACCAGGCAATAATCACCGTCCGGGGGCAGAGAATAAGGATTTCTAAGCCGCCCCGCGCTCGTTGATGCCCAATGAAAGATTTGGCCCATTTGTTCCTACCGTGGCGTGCAGAAGAACCTGGATGCCGAATCATTAATCCGTGGAGACAAGCACTTGCTGACCAACTCGGGTTATGGAAAGGTGCAGGTCGTGATGAATCGAGGGTTTCTGATTGAACGATCTTTTTACCCTTCCCAACGATCCTAAGCATTGGACATGCAGGGGGAGCATTTGAGGGTAAATGAACTCGGCGATGTTCACGTCAACGGCGCCTCTGACGCTCCGTAGCTCCGTAGCGCTGTCTTCCTGATCCTCCGATACAACGCCTGTTTGGAGAAACTTAAAAACTTAACAGCGTGCCGCTCTATAGATACTGGCTTTCGGATGAAATCATTGGACTCGCAAAAGGGCTCGCAGAGGAATGAGCCATGCCACGCTGCCCGCGGCAGATCGACTCTGTCGGTCGAAACTTATAATATGATGTACGTCCTCTGTGACAGCCGTCCTCTGACTTTCGGCGGGGCTTTTGTGGTATCATCTTGGAAATTCAGCAATGGGCAAAGCGAGACAGAGGAATTTTGGCAGGAATACGGACTCATAACGAGTTCGCTTAACCCTATGTGCGGAGGTAACCATGGAGATA
>Ga0316601_100000729_pt1 | contig 14970 bp, 12 predicted proteins | sample OWC_soil_day5_no_FD_207663 | JGI IMG/M metagenome (GOLD analysis project Ga0316601, IMG submission 207663) | Wetland soil microbial communities from Old Woman Creek delta, Ohio, United States - OWC_soil_day5_noCT | ecosystem: Environmental > Terrestrial > Soil > Wetlands | place: USA: Ohio... | reverse complement strand
GAACAGACTGAACAGCGTCGTCAAGATGCTCGCCTGGAATATCGTGCAGGTGGTGATTTACGTTGATGATGATTCCTGGACGGTCTGTACGATGAACGGCGCGATCATCCGGTGCACCTATGACGCTTTCGTGCAGGATGTGTTTCAGGTGCTGGTCCCGAAGATCGCCGCGCCCGTAGTTCCGCCTCATGCCTCGGATTTTGATGTTCGCGAGGGCGGCCTGGATCTTCATGATCCACGCTATCGGGCGTACGTTCAGGACTTTCAGGAAAGCGGGAAGTTGTGGGCGGACACGGGTCTGATGCTGTTCCACACGTCTCTGGAAAGCCTCGAATTCCGCAACCGCTACTACAAGCGCCTCGCCGCCGCATATCTCGACCACCGGTCAGGAATGAGCTATGGCTTCCTGGCCCGCCAGCTTGCGCTTCCGTCGACAGTAGTGCTTACGATGGCCGACGCCACCGCACGTTTCGGTTCAGCCTCTGCGGCAGATGAAGTCATTGCAACGGACGAAACACTCTGGGTGAAGGTGCACCTCCCGGGATCCGTATTCTGGGTGAACGTGCCGGACACCTGGATGCTGACGACGCGCTCGGGCTGCGACAAATCCAACATTGACCCGCACCGGGACCTGGTCCTGCTGGGGTTGTCGCGGGGCACAGTTATCTTTGCGACCCCGAGGGGGGTGAGTCCCGGGCTCGACTGCAAACCTTCGTATGATACGCTCACCATTCTCTCGCATGCTGCTGCCAATGCGCTGATTGCGGGCATACAAAACATGGTGACACCCGCTGCGCGGTTCGCTGGCACGTCAGCCTCATCCGGCATGGCTCTCGCGCACTGGCATGGATACCTCCACCAGGCCATCCTTCCCGCCGACTACGTCGTGCACGGTGAGGAAAATCCGCCGGTGTCCTGTTCCACGTTTCAGGCCGCGATCTACGCCCTGCGCGGAAAAGTGAATGCGTTTGCGCGCGCTGCGGCCGCAGGCCGCGAGTTCACCGGCGATGCGCACATCGAACCGCATCACGGCGTGAATGTGACAGGACCGACACTGCTCTGGCTTGCGCAATGGGCTCTCGACAATCTGGAGATGCTGACAGAGATCCAGACGAACGGCGAGGTCTCCGTCGGCAGAGAAGCCATGGGCCGGTGATCATCAGTGCGTCCCATGAGTGCATGTTTCCATCCTTCCATGGTCGTTTCCCAGTCTTCGAATTCGTTCCTTGTCCTTCTTCCAATGGAGCACCTATGCGCCGCTGGTTGCTGTGTGCACTGCTCATTGCGGGAACTCCGGCAATGAGCAAATCCATCTTTCCGTACACGTCGTACAAAGAAGTCCTGCCAAACGGTCTGACCGTCTATCTTATTCCCATGGAGAGTCCGGGACTCGTTGCGTACTACTCGATCGTGCGCACCGGGAGCAGGGATGAATACGAACCCGGGAAGTCCGGCTTTGCGCACTTCTTCGAACACATGATGTTCCGCGGCACCAGACGCCATCCCGGCCCGGTCTATGATAGTCTGATTACAGGAATCGGCGCCGAGGCCAACGCGTACACCACCGACGACTACACGGCATACCATCTCAAGTTCGCCACCGAGGATCTTGAAACGGTCATGGATCTCGAGAGCGACCGGTTTCAGAACCTTTCGTATGAAGAACGGGAGTTCCAGACGGAAGCCGGCGCTGTCTACGGGGAGTACCGGAAGAGCATTACCAGTCCATTTGCGCTGCTGAATGAAAAGCTGCAGGATGTGGCCTATGACGTCCACACATACAAGCACACCACCATCGGCTTTGAAGCGGACATCAAGGCCATGCCCGGCGCGTATGCCTACAGCAAATCATTCTATGAACGGTACTACCGGCCGGAGAATGTGGTCATCATCATTGCGGGTGACTTTCACATGCAGGGGACATTGACCCTGGTCCGTACATACTACAGCGGATGGAGCAAAGGGTACGTACCGCCCCGCATTCCCCGGGAACCGCCGCAGAAGAACGAACGCACGGCATCGGTGACCTATGCCGGCAGGACGCTGCCCATCCTGGATATCGCCTACAAAGGCGAAGCGTTCGATCCGGCGAACCGCACATACGTAGCCGCAATCCTCCTCGGCGATCTCGCGTTCGGCGAAACCAGCGAGCTGTACAAAAAGTTGTACATCCGGGAACAGAAGGTGGAGTTCATCCAGCCCAGCATTCCCATGAACCGGGATATGCCCCTGTTCGAGATCATTGCGATGGTCAAGCGGGAAGAAGACGTGCCTGGAATCCGGGAAGAGGTGTACAAGGCCATTGCCACCTTCCAGAAGAATCCGATCGATGCGCAGAAACTGGCAGACATGAAGCGGCGGCGCAAATACGAGTTCCTGATGCACCTGGACACACCCGACAAGGTCGCCGGCGGACTGGCACGATTCGTTGCGCTGACGGGCGGCATTGACGTGGTGGACCGTTTCTACACAACGCTTGCACGCATCACCCCCGACGACATTCAAAAGGCTGCACGCCAGTACTTCACCCCCAACCGGCGCACCGTTGTTGTGCTGAAAGGAGGCGGGCAATGAGATCCGCTGCCGGCGTTGTTGCACTGCTTCTCCTCTTCTCCGTTTTTCAAGCCGGAGGTCAACCCGTGGACCCGAGCACGTTCGTTCTGCTTCCTGTGAAGAATGATCCGACGATTTCATTCCGGATCTGGTTCAAAACAGGCTCTCACAATGATCCGGCAGGCAAGGAAGGTCTTGCCTATATCACCGGACAGATGCTGGCCGATGCCTCCACACGCACCCACCCGTATGCACAGATCATCGACAAACTCTATCCGCTTGCCGCAGGATACAGCGCATCCGTGTCGGCGGAGATGACAATCCTCTCCGGGCGCGTGCACAAAGACAACCTCGAGGCATTCTATCCGCTCTTCAGGGATGCCATCCTGCTTCCGGCGTTCACCCAGGAGGATCTGGACAGGATCAAGAGTCAGACGCTGAACTATCTGGAAAACATCCTGCGATATTCCAGCGACGAGGAACTCGGGAAGGCTGTTCTGTACAATGATGTGTTCGCAGGATCTGGGTACGGCCATGTGGAGGCCGGAACGGTGGCCGGAGTGCGAAGCATCACCCTCCATGATGTGCGGGCGTTCTATGTCACCCATTTCACGCGTGATAACGTGGTCCCGGGGATCGGCGGCGGGTATGACGAACAATTGGTGACTCGCCTGGCGGCCGACCTCGGGAAGCTTCCTTCAGGACTGCCGATCAAGGTCCCCCTTTCCGTCCCTGTTCGGATCAACGGATTCTGCGTGACCATTGTCGACAAGGATGCGCCGGCAACGGCGATCTCCATGGGATTCCCGATCAGGGTGTTGCGGGGTGAGCGGCAGTGGTATGCCCTGGCCATCGCGAACTCATGGCTGGGAGAGCACCGCAATTCCAGCAGCCATCTGTATCAGGTGATCCGGGAGGCGCGCGGACTCAATTACGGTGATTACTCATATATCGAACACTTCCCCGGCGGTGGCATGCGCAACATGCCGCCGCAGAATGTGCCGCGCCGGGTGCAGCTGTTTGAAATCTGGATCCGGCCGGTCCCGCTGGAGAATGGCTTCTTTGCACTGCGTGCGGCGCTCAGGGAGTTCAAGATGCTGGTGGATCAGGGGCTGACGGAAGAGCAGTTTCAACAGACGCAGACGTTTCTGAAGAAATATGTGCTGCATTACGCGCCGACAACCATGGATCGGCTTGGGTACGCGTTGGATGACCGCTTCTATGGCATAGAGGGGAGCCATCTCGAGCGGTTCCGGAAGATGATGGATGAGATCTCACGTGACGAGGTGAACGCTGCGATCAAAGAGCACTGGCACTATGGAAGCATGCGGATTGCGATTGTGACGAAAAACGGAGCGGCATTCCGTGACGCACTGCTTGCCGGCACGCCGAGTCCGATCAGCTATGCAACGCCCAAACCGCAGTCCGTTCTCGACGCCGATAAAGAGATCGCGGTGTTTCCTGTGCGGGTCAAGGAAGAAAATATCAGGGTGATCCCGGTAACGTCAGTGCTGGAACGATAGCGGGGAGGGTGATCAGGAAAACATCCGGCGCCGGGGAGGGTCTCTTTTGTCCGGGGACGCGTGGCTGGAAATCAGGGCTGCTGCGGCTGGACCTGGGTGCCGGCTGCGCGGGAGTTTTTCAGGAACGCTTTGAGCTCGTCAAAATTTCGGAACATCGTCGTTGTGCAGCCCAGCACCCAGCCCGGGATCTCGGCGAAAGGGATAGTGGTCACGAGATAGACGGGTTTTTTGAAGTACCGGGCAATCGTCAGTTCCCCCTTTGTGCCCGCTCCCCGCATTGCGCCTTCGTCCCAGAAGCAGATCACGCAATCCGCCCGCTCTGCGACCTCGCGGCAGTCAAGCTCCACGATGTCGGCGACAATCTTCAGAAACCGTTCGGGGTCGACGGCCTTGAGAGACCGGAACGACGTATCGGGAGTCCGGGCGGCGAGGAACCGGTCACTTTCGCGGTTGGGATTGAAGGTCTGCCATCCCATCTCTGAATTCAACCAGAGCTCAAGATCCTCTCTCCAGGAGCGGCCTTCGTTCGCTGCGTACTCCATTCCTCCCGAGAGATAGGCCCGCATTAGCCTGCTCCCTCGAGAGCGAAAACGTTGATGGAGGGGAGAAGGAGCGCATACAGCGCCCACATCACAAGGCTGATGCTTATGGGGATGGTGAGGTTGTCATCGATGACTTCGCCCGACATGACCTCCACGAATGTCCCGACAACCGCGGCTGCGATGCCGATGAGGTATTCTGTGGGGAGGTAGAGGATTTTCGGGGCCACGACAACGACAAGGACCGCTGTCACAAAGAAGGCGGACGTGCCTTCCATGGTCTTCCGGAGAAATGGATGCCGGCCGAATTTGCGCCCTATCAACGCGGCAAAGGTGTCCGAAATGATCAGGATCGCGAATGCCGTGATGACGATAACTTTCGGGAAAAGCCAGACGCAGAGTGTTGCCGAAATCAGGACGTAGGTTGCTCCGTTGAGCCGCCGGTTGCGCACATCGTGTTCACGGCTGCGGAGCAGAAATCCGAAGAAGCGGTGGTACATCGCTCTGACTGAGGGGACAAACAATCGCGCCAGGTCCGAGAGCCCGAACGCAAGCGTGAGGGGGATGAGAATTGCGAGCGCTGTCTCTTTCGGGATGTAATAGTAGATGACGGGAATCGCAATCGAGCACATATGGATTCCCTTCCGTATGAGCTCGGTTGTGTAACTGGTTTCGACGCTCGGCAGCTCGGTCATTTTTTCGGTGCAGCAGCGTCCGGCGTCTGGCCCTGTGGGATCTTCGCGGCCGCCTGGGGTGTTCCATTCCCCCGCCGCTCGAGAGGAGGCAGCTCGTCACCGCGTATCACGGCATCGATCTCTGTGGAGTCCAGAATCTCACGTTCCAGAAGTGCCGCTGCCAGGCGGTGCAAGGTATCGACGTTTTCGGTCAGGATCTTCTCCGCCCTTTTCATGCCGTTGGTGACGATCTTCTTGATCTCGTCATCGATGACGATGGCTGTATCTTCACTGAAGTTCTTGTGCCTCGTGATCTGACGGCCGAGGAAGATCTCTTCGTCCTTTTGTCCGTATGCCAGGGGTCCCAGTTTGTCGCTCATACCCCATTCACACACCATCTTCCGGGCAATATCCGTTGCACGTTCGATGTCGTTGCCGGCACCCGTGGTGAGTTGCTTGAAGATCAGTTTCTCCGCTGCGCGGCCACCCAGCGCATACGTGATCATGGTCTCGAGGTACGCTTTGGAGTAGGTGTGCTTCTCGTCGATCGGAAGGTACGTTGTCAGACCCAGTGCGCGACCGCGCGGAATGATTGTCACCTTGTGAACCGGATCAGCTTCGGGGAGCATGCGCGCGACAAGCACGTGTCCGATCTCGTGATACGACGTAACCTTGCGTTCCTTCTCCGAAATGATGAGGCTTTTCCGCTCCATGCCCATCATCACTTTGTCTTTGGCCTCTTCGAAGTGTTGCATGCTGACTGCGCGTGCATTCTGACGGGCTGCAAGGAGCGCCGCTTCGTTGACGAGGTTTGCCAGCTCGGCGCCGGCCAGGCCGGGTGATCCCTTGGCCAGCACTTCCAGTTTCACGTCGTCGGCGAGGGGGATGTTCTTCGTATGGACACGCAGTATCCCTTCGCGTCCTTTCACGTCCGGGCGGTCCACAACCACCTGGCGGTCGAAGCGGCCGGGGCGCATGAGTGCGGGATCGAGGACATCCGGGCGGTTTGTGGCAGCGATGATGATGACGCCGCTGTTCTGTTCAAACCCGTCCATCTCGACGAGAAGCTGGTTGAGTGTCTGTTCGCGTTCATCATGGCCGCCGCCAAGTCCCGCGCCGCGGTGGCGTCCGACCGCATCGATTTCGTCGATGAAGATAATGCACGGTGCGCTCTTCTTGCCCTGATCGAACAGGTCACGGACGCGGCTGGCGCCTACGCCCACAAACATCTCGACAAAGTCGGCACCCGAGATCGAGAAGAACGGCACGCCGGCTTCTCCTGCCACAGCGCGGGCGAGGAGTGTTTTGCCTGTGCCCGGAGGACCGAGCAGCAGCACGCCACGCGGGATCTTTCCGCCGAGTTTCTGGAACTTGCTGGGTTCCTTCAGGAACTCGATGATCTCCATCAGCTCCTGCTTTGCCTCGTCCGCCCCCGCAACATCGATGAAGGTCACCTTGGGCGCGCCTTCATTCAACATCTTCGCACGGCTCTTCCCGAAGGAGAAGATCCCTTTCGGTCCGGCGCCCTGCATCCTGCGCATGATGATGAGCCAGACGACAAGCAGGAGCACCCAGGGGAGCGCGCTCAGCAGTGCGCTGAGCCAGGTGTTGTCTTCTTTCTCCACAGAGAAGTCCACACCCCTGTCGTTCCATTCCTTGATCACGTTGCTGTCCAGAATCGGGAGCGTCAGCACAAAGTGAGTGACGGGGATATCCCGCCCGGTGCGCGTAACGCGTTGCTGGCTCTTGAGCTTCCCGTGAAAATCGAAGTTCGTCAGTTCCGACTTCCGGACCGTTGCCCGCTCGATCTGGTTGGTCTGAAGGAATGACTGGTATTCGCTGTAGGTGACCTCCACCTCAGTCGGTTCGGTCCCCTTGAAAAGGGTCATGACCAGAAAGACCAGCAGGATGATGGCCGACCAGCTCAGGACGACTTTCAGCACCTTGTTCCAGTTGAAGTCGTCGTCCTGCCGGAATGACGGCACAGGTCTCTTGGAGCGCTGCGGCTTTTGCAGGCCGCGTTTTGGGTCGGAACCCTTGCGGGCCCCGTTGTCAGTATTCTTGGACTCGTTCATGTTTTCGTTTCAGGATTTCATTCTATAGATAGCCTTCAGATTTCGTTCCCGCTGGGCGTAGTCCAATCCATATCCGATAACAAATTCCGGCTTGATCGTAAACCCGACGTAATCAAGCTGAATATTGCTTTTTACGGATGCGGGCTTGTACAACAATGTAACAACTCTGAAGGAAGTGGGGTTCTGCCTGAGGGTCAGATCCCGGATATACTGCATGGAGAGGCCTGAATCCACGATATCTTCCACAATAATGATGTCCCGCCCGGTGACCTGGCAATTCAGGTCTTTCAACAAGCGCACGTCGCCGGAGCTGATCTTTGCGTCACCGTAGCTGGAGAGCTTCAGAAAGTCCACCTCACAATCGATGGTGATCTCCCGGATCAGATCGGCGAAGAAGATGAACGAGCCGTTCAGGATGCCTATGAAGACGGGCGTTTTGCCGGCATAGTCGCTGTTGATCTGCGCGGCCAGTTCCTTGATGCGGTTCTTGATCGTCCGCTCACTGAGCATGAGCTCGAAGGTGTCACCGTTGACGGTGAGGTTTTTTGCCATGCGTTATTCGGCTCTCCGTTGAAACTGCAGCCGCAGCACATGCCGGGTGCTCTCGGTGATTTTGAACCGGTCATCGATCCGAAGGCCGCAGACCCAGATAATCTCGCCGGATGCGGACGTCAGCACCGGGTACCGATGTTTCTCACAGGCCGGGATGCCGGCATCGACAAAGAAATCGCTGAGCTTTTTCTGCTGACCCATGCCCAGTGGAACGAACCGGTCGCCGCGCCGCCAGGATCTGAGGACGAGTCCGCTTTGTCCGGTGCGATCGGCGTCCACATATTCACCGGTCGGCCTGGATGGAGCATCAAACAGCGCACGGTCCGCGACACCGTATGTAAAGATCCCGCCGGCCGCCGCACACGGAGTATCCTGTGTAACCGCACAGCAGAAGGTGGCATCGAGTGGCCTTCTGCCGATCCGCAGCGCGTCGTGCGTCCGGGATGCCTGCCACTCTTTGCCGAGTCCGGCTGCCGCACCGACACGCGCCGTGCGGAGGCGGAGCAACCGCTCCGTCTGCCGGAATCCCGGCCGCATTCCAGTGAGCAATGCCACTGCCTCTGCAAGGAGGGCAGACTGGATCGCTTCCGGGAGTTTCGAGAGGAGGGAAAGAGAAAGTTGCACCTCCTCGCCGGTGCGACGCGTCACAACCTGGTCGAGGCCGGTGCGTGCTGCGAGCGTTACAAATGCATCCAGCTCGCGAAAGAGAGCGGATGTGCGAAGCACCGTCCGGGCCACATCCGGTTGAACCTTGCTCCGCACCACCGGCAATACATGATGACGGAGAATGTTCCGTGCATGCGCGTCTGCTGCATTGCTGGAGTCTTCGCGGTGTTCCAGCCGGCAGGCCGCAGCAAAGGAGGCGATCTCCTCCCTGGATGCGAAAAGCAGGGGCCTGATGATGCGGCCGTCGTTGCGTGACACCGGAATTCCCGCCAGACCCCGCACGCCTGATCCGCGAAACAAATTCAGGAGCACGGTCTCGACGTTGTCATCAGCGTTGTGTCCTGTCGCGATCCTGGTGAACTTCCTCGTGCGCCTGGTCTCTTCGAGAAAGGAATAGCGCAGCGACCGTCCCGCTTCCTCGATACCGATGCCGCGGGAGGCCGCGAATGTCTCAACGTGCCCCCGTCTCGCCTCAAACGGCATTCCATAGGAGACGGCAAGCCGTCTGACAAATGCCTCGTCTGCATCCGATTCATCACCGCGCAACTGGTGATTGAAATGCGCGACCAGGAGTTCCAGTTCCCAGCGCGTGCGTTCTCCCGCCAGCAGGTGCAGCAGAACAACGGAATCCACACCGCCGCTTACCGCCACCACAAGCCTGTCACCGTTGGTGATCAGGCTGCGGATGCGTACAAATTCGCGGAAACGGGCCGGCAGAGTCAACGACGCAGCCATCATGTCAGTAGCGGGAGAGGGATTCGAACCCCCGACACGTGGATTATGATTCCACTGCTCTGACCACCTGAGCTATCCCGCCGAGGGTATTGCTTTCCAATATACGCGAATCAGGCCAAAAGAGCAAGGTGATTGACCTTCTCGCGGTCATTGGATATCTTCATGCATGCACACTCCAGATGCCGTCCGAGATGCGTTTGCCCACTGCGAAGCTCTTGCACGCACGCATTATGAGAACTTTCCGGTGGCCTCACTGGCAGTTCCCCGTTCAATTCGACATTTCGTTGCTGCAGTTTATGCGTTTGCCCGGACTGCCGACGATTTTGCTGACGAAGGGGACCGCGAACCGGCAGAACGGCTCCGGCTGCTGGATGAGTGGGGAACCAGGCTCGATCAGGTATACGAAGGGCACGCGGACCACCCTGTCTTTGTTGCACTCATGGAGACCGCCCGGCAGACAGGCTTGCCCCGGGCTCCGCTGGCTGATCTGCTCTCTGCGTTTCGTATGGATGTCACTGTCAGACGGTATGCAACGTTCGCAGAGGTCCTCTCGTACTGTAGGTATTCAGCCAATCCGGTGGGACGGTTAATGCTCCACCTTTTTGGCGTTACACGTGAGGATGCGCTTGCCCCGTCCGATGCCATCTGTACGGGCCTTCAACTGGCCAATTTCTATCAGGACTTTGCGATTGACTGGGGCCGGGGGCGGCTGTATGTCCCGCTTGACGAATTGTCAGGTTTTGGTTATACTGAAAACGACATCGGGCGCAAGGTCCGGGATGAGCGTTTTCGGGCACTGATGAGTCTGCAGGTGGGGCGAGCCCGGCAGTTCCTGACCGATGGTGTGCCCCTCCTGAGCATGGTTTCCGGACGTCTCCGGCTCGAACTCTCGGCTACGGTCCGTGGCGGACTCGCAATCCTGGACCGCATTGCTGCCATCGGATACGATGTGATGGAGGATCGTCCCCGGTTGACAAAGGCGGACAAAGCACGGATCCTGTGGGGGGCAGTTGTACAGAGTCGACTATGAACGCATCGGCCACAGCCATAACGAGAAGCAGCAACAGCAGCTTCTACTATTCGTTCTCACTTCTGCCAAGGCAGAAGCGGGAGGCGATCCATACGGTCTATGCCTTCTGCCGCACCACCGATGACATCGTGGACGAGGAGCGGGATGAAGCAAACAAGATGGCGCTTCTCCAGAGATGGCGGTCGGAACTGGGGAGGGCGCTCCGCGGAAATTCCACGTTCCCGCTGCTCAATCAACTGAGCGTTACAGCCGCCCGATTCCATATCCCCGTGGAGCACTTCTATGATCTTATCCGCGGGATGGAGATGGACCTGTCCAAGACCAGGTACGGGACGTTCGAGGAACTCAGGGAGTATTGTTACCTTGTAGCTTCTTCGGTTGGACTGATGTGCCGGAAGATTTTCGGGTACCGGAACGAATCTACGCAGGAATATGCCATCAATCTGGGTATTGCCCTTCAGCTCACCAACATCCTCCGGGACATCAAGGATGACGCAAAACGGGGCCGCATCTACATTCCTCGGGAAGATATGGCACGCTTCGGCTACAGCGAGGATGACCTGTTGAACAGCCGCTACACTCCGCAATTCGTGGAGCTCATGCGCTTCGAATGCCAGCGTGCCAGCTCCTATTATGATCTCGCGCGAGAAGCGCTGCAGGATGAAGACAAGCGTTTCTTTTTTCCCGCACGGATCATGTGGTCGATCTATGCCCACACACTCAACCGGATTGTTGCCTCGAACTACAATGTCTTCGAGCGCCGGATATCCATCCCCAAGTTTCTGAAGCTTCTCATCACATTCCGCTACTGGCTCAGCCACCGGCTGAAGTATTCCTGGTTGAAACGCGGTCCGCTGTGGAAACACTCCTCAACCGAGACCCAATTGTCATAGTCGGTGGAGGGCTCAGCGGACTTGCTGCTGCTCTCCGCCTCAGTTCGTCACACATCCCCGTGCTTCTTCTGGAGCAGCGCCCGGTGCTGGGTGGACGCGCGTCGTCCTTCACCGACACCGCCACGGGAGATGTCGTTGACAACGGTCAGCATCTTCTCATCGCCGGGTACACCCGCACACTTGCCTTCGCCGAAGCCATCGGATCACGGCACCTGCTGAGAGTCCAGAAGCATCCCCTCCTCTCCTTCTATCGCCCCGGCAAGGGGTTTGCAGACTTCCGGATTCGAGGGCTTCCATCGCCCCTTCATCTGATCCAGGCCGTACTGACCTCGTCGCTGTTCACGGGCCGTGAACGGTCGGACGTACTTCGCGCCGGAGTCGATATCCTTCGTGCGGCGCACACAGATCATGGCCCCGGGGCGGGGAAGACTGTTGCAGAATGGCTGGACCAGCGCAGGCAATCCGATGGCGTACGATCAGCGTTCTGGATTCCGCTTGCCGCATCGATCATGAATGAACGGATCGAGACCGCTTCCGCGGCGCTCTTCCTGCATGCGCTGCACGCTGCATTTCTCGGGCACTGGCACCATGCAGCGCTCGTCTTTCCGGAAGCGGGACTCAGCCAGATCTTTGCCGGGCCTGCCGCAGAGGCAATTGCACACCGCGGAGGAATGATCCGCTGCAATGCGGATGTCCGTACGCTGGAGATGGACGGAGGAACGATACGGAACGTATGCCTGCGTGACGGAGCAACGGTGCCGTGCCGGAGCGTCATCCTGGCTGTCCCGCAGAACCGTGCGGTGGAACTCTACCCTCCCGCAAGCGTGCGTCCGCCTGGACTCGAAGAAGGGCAGGTGGCACGTGTATCGCCGATCGTTTCTATGCATCTCTGGTTTGACGATCCGTTCATGGATCGGGATGCCGTGGGGTTGATCGGGAGGACGGTCCACTGGGTGTTCCGGAAGAACACGCACGTGTCGGTGGTCATCAGTGCTGCCCATGACCTGGTGGAGCGAACCCAGGAAGAGCTTGTGCGCCTGGCTGTGGAGGATTTGCGGGAGGTGTTCGGAAGGAACGTAGGACAACCGCGACACGCGCTCGTTATCCGCGAGAAACGGGCGACCGTCTCGCTGACGCCGGAGAACGCCCGCCGCAGACCCGGGGCCGCAACAGCTGTCCATAACCTGTTCCTGGCAGGAGACTGGACCAATACAGGGCTTCCTGCCACGATTGAAGGGGCTGTTCTGAGCGGAGAAAACGCCGCAGAATTGGCACTCAAACGGGGATAATTGCATTTCAAAAAGGAATTGGGGATATTACTTAACCATGGCTTCTGGAAATGGAATGTTAAAGGATAAACTGGTTCTGCTCGTTGACGACGAGCCGGCAATCCTGAGCGCAACCCGGGCGGGATTGCTGGACAGGGGGTTCACCGTGCAGGCAGTCGGCGGGGCGGAAGATGCACTTCGCCTCATGCAATCGCTGAAACCCAGTATTGTGGTCTCCGATCTGGTCATGCCCGGGACAAACGGGTTTGAGCTCTTTGAGGCCGTGAAAGAACGACATCTGGGCATTCCCTTTGTATTCCTCACATCGGTCGATGATTACTACGCCAAGAAGTTCGGCAAGGAAATCGGCGGGGCGGCATATGTGACAAAGCCTGTGGATCTTGACGAACTGGAACGAATTATCAAGGACAAGATCGGCGAGTAGCGGTCCCTCATCTCTGCGGTCGTTCGTCCAACCCCGATTCATGATTCAAAAGACACAACGCGTACAAGCTCTCGATTTCATGCGTGGCTTTGCTGTCATCGCCATGGTGATGGGCCACAGCATCGATGCCGTACTGAGTCCGGCTGCACGGACAACGGATCTGTTCCGTGTGTACGACGGCCTGCGTGGATTCACGGCACCGCTCTTCCTCTTTATTTCCGGCTTTGCTTTTGCGGTGGTTGCGCTCAAACGGTGGGATGCGTACGTCGCCTTCGGAGCCCCGGCTCGCCGGCGGCTGACGAAGATGATCATGCTGCTTGGACTGGGATATACCCTCCACTTTCCCTTTTTCTCACTGAACAAGCTGCTGCACGACACCCGGCCGCAGGAATATGCCATGATGTTCCAGGTCGACATCCTGCACTGCCTGGCCATCAGCATTCTCATGCTCATGGCGTTCATTGTCATCGCACGGACTCCCCGGCGGTTTGCGATCCTGACCGCAGGGAGTGCGGCGGTGATCATCCTGGCATCGCCACTCGTCTGGCTCGGCAACCTGAGCGGGGTGGTCACGCCGTTCCTGGCGCCCTACTTCAACCAGAATGTACCGTCCATTTTCCCACTCTTTCCGTTTGCAGCGTATCTCTTCACGGGCGCTGTGCTGGGTGTTACCTATATCCAGCAACGGAACAGAGGAATGGAGCAGGTGCTGCTGCGGAACATGTTCAGGGCCGGACTTGCGGTGAGCGCCGTGGGGTTGATGCTTGATCTCCAGCCGGTTGTTCTCTATCCGTCCCATGATTTCTGGAAGACCAGCCCGAACTTCTTCCTCATGCGCATCGGGATCATCGCGGCAGTGACCTCGTCGATCTTCAGCATCCGTACGCTTCCGCACCATGTGGCGGACTCGCTGATGCTGCTCGGACAATCCTCCCTGATCGTCTATGCTGTGCATCTTGTCCTTGTCTATGGCTCGGCGGCAAACCCGGGTCTCGCACAGATCATCGGCCAAACACTCTCTGCTCCCGGTGCCGTCACCGTTGCCGTCGGTGTCCTCATGGTCATGGTGACGCTGGTATACACCCGGGGGATTCTGCGTGAACAGCATTACTATCCTCTGCGCATCTTCCAGGCTGGCTTCACAAGCACCGTACTCTACTTCTTCCTGACAAAGCCATATTAGGCAGGGCGTATGCCCCCCTCGAAGCGGCTCTCGTTCATCGACCTCCTGCGCGGATGGGCGGTCATCGTCATGATCGAAACGCACGTCGTCAATGCGACGATACGCCCTGAGACCGCTGCCCAGCCATGGTTTGACATCATCAACTTCATCAATGGACTCGTCGCGCCGTCATTTCTGTTTGCTTCGGGGATGGCATATGCGGTGACCACCCGGAGGAAACTCGATTCCTACGTTTCGTTCGGAACCCCGCTCTTCCGTCAGCTCTGGCGACTCCTGTTCATCCTGCTCCTTGGATATGGCCTCCATATTCCCAAGTTCAATCTCGGACAGATGGTCCAGGGCGTGTCGGAAGGGCAGTGGCTTGGGTTTTTCCAATCGGATGTGCTGCATTGCATTGCCGTGAGCCTTCTGATTCTCCAGATGATTCTGCTCATCGTCCGGACTGAACGGCGGCTGTACCTGATTGCCGCGGGTCTGGCTGTCGCCCTCCTATTTGCGACGCCGCCGATGTGGAGTGTCGATTGGCTGCAGGTGATGCCCGCTCCTGTGGCGGCATATCTGAACGGACTGCATTTTTCACTCTTTCCGTTGTTTCCCTGGTCCGTGTTTCTCTTTTCGGGCGCCATCGCGGGATACCTGTTTGCCGAATCGCAGAAGCAGGCGCCTGCAGGCGGTGAAAGTGTGCGTGCGTTTCCCCATGCTGCCTTTGCCAGGGCGGGCAGCGGGCTCATCGGGGTGTCAATCCTCCTGATGCCGTTGGGATGGCTCTATCCCACGTATGACTACTGGCGATACAGCCCGAGTTTCGTGCTCCTGCGGCTCGGCATCGTCGTG
>Ga0316601_100000728_pt1 | contig 14986 bp, 10 predicted proteins | sample OWC_soil_day5_no_FD_207663 | JGI IMG/M metagenome (GOLD analysis project Ga0316601, IMG submission 207663) | Wetland soil microbial communities from Old Woman Creek delta, Ohio, United States - OWC_soil_day5_noCT | ecosystem: Environmental > Terrestrial > Soil > Wetlands | place: USA: Ohio... | reverse complement strand
AGCTTCGGTGAGCCAACGCCGAGCTTGGACGAAGTCGTGGTGCCGAGGCTCGCCATCGGGCCGGATCGACGCTGCTGCTGGGCCGGGCGCGGATTGCGAATCAGATCGGCGAGGTTGACGACACGCGACACCTCTCCGATGTTCATGTCGTCAGGCTCGGCGGGCTTGCCCGGCTCCACCGCCGCCTGCTTGAACGGCTCCTTCGAAGGCTCCCTGGCCCGCTCCTTCGACGGGACGACCGGGGCGTCGGCGTCGTCGAACGCTTGCGGCTGGAGCACGGTCGCCGAATCGATCTCGCTCTCGCTGGAGTCGAAGCCGAGCCGCTTGCCGGCCACGCCGTTGGCGCGGGGCGCCGGGCGGCCGGTGGGCGGCGTGGCCGAGGCGCGTTTCGGGGTGCTTGGCGAGACACCCAGGCCGCGCCCCGAGGCCGAGGCCGGGGCCGAGGCCGAGGCCGTGCCCTTCTCGAGCGACGCCATCGTCGCCGCGAACAGCGGCTTGGGATCGTCCTCGACCCGAGCTGTCATCAACGCGCGCGCGGGCCCGGTTCCCCCGCGAGGAGGAGGCGGCGGTGGCGCGGGCGGCCCGGGTTTTCTTCGCAGCCCGCGGAAGTGGCTGATCTTGTCGACCGGCAACCAGTCGTCGAAGCCCTCGCTCCAGCAGTGCAGATCGGCATCGACCGCGTGCTTGCCGACCCAGCGCTGGGCCTCGGCGAGCGAGAACGGCCCGGTCTGGTCGCCGTCGATCGAGACGTACCACTCCTCTTCCAGCGCCGGAGGCGGCCTGGTCATCGCCGACGCGAACGCCGCGCCAAGCGCGCTGCTGTTCTGGCCGCCGTCGTGAACCGGCTGTTCGGACCCGAGCGGTACGGCCTGGGTCGTGGTCTTGTTGCGGCGCTGCCCATCGGCGGCGTCGGCGGCGTCGGTGGCGTCAGCGTCGGGCATGCCCTCGCGGACGGTGATCACGTTCGCGCAGTTCTTACAGCGGATCTTGAGGATCTTGCCGCGAACGCGGTCGTCCCCGATCGAGTAGCGCGTCTTGCAGCGGTCGCAGAGGAACTTCACGCCGCGCGTCCCTTCGCACGGGCGTCATCTCGAGCGCTAAGCATTGCTGCGCGACGGGACACGAGGGGTAATTGTGCCGAAAAAAACAGTGGTGGCAAAGGGGTAGAGCCGGTGACACGCACCAGCCTCAGAGCTTGGCTGAACCGCGTCCGGAATGCGCATCAATCGGCCCAGCATCGTTGACGCCGGCGTCAATGCCCACATCCCCTGGCTCGCCGGCCACAGATTTGCCGTGCTTGCGGGCTACCTGCACCGGCGAGATGAGCACGACATCCCGGATCTTGTCACCGGTGTGGGTGGTGAGCAGACCTCCGACCTCGATGCCGTCGGACCGGCTGGCCAGCTCGAGGTAGAGGTCGACTTCCCGGAGATCGGCACCGATCCAACGCGTCTGGGCGCTCGACAGCTGGTACAGGGGCGTGGAATCAACGACCCGGACCAGCTTTCCCGCGTCGAGACGGTAGACGATCAGCGCCCAGGTCCGCTGCTGCGGCTCGTCGGTCCGGGTCACGATCACGAGCTCGTCGCGGCCCTCCTGGCTGCGGAGCGGCGCGGCGAACACCAGGTTGGGGACCCGCAGGTTCGCGACCACGCGCTCGGAGTCCTGGGCACGGATCGTCAGCTCGTCCCGATCTACCTCGACCAGCTCGCCCGCGCCGGTCAGGCAGATCCGGAAGCCGGCCTCGTTGGGGGCGGTGCGCGGACAGGCTGGCTCGGAGCTCGGGTCACGGGCGGCCGCCGGATCACCGGTCACGACGATCGCGACGATCCGATCGTGATCGAAGACCATGCGGGCGTTGCGCAAGCCCGCCGCCACCGCGAGCCTCGGATCGCGGGCGCGATCCGAGTCGTCGACGAGCGGCCCCAGCGCTTGCACGAGCTCGGCCTTGGTGGACCCGACGTGGACGCCCGAGTCGGTACGCGCGACCTCCTTGCCGATCACGGCGATGAATGTCGTGGTGCTCGACGACGAGCTCGTCGGCTCGCCCCCGATCAGCACGGTGTCGTCCTCCGCCCGGATCAGGCTGTGGTGAAGCAGGCCCGGGATCTCGAACCGCGCGATCCGAGGACCGGACGGCAGCTGATCGAGGAGAGCCGCGATCTGCTTGCGCAACAGGTACGGCCCCACTCCATCGTTGCGGATCGCGTGAGGCGGCAGCGGCCGGACGGTACCCGTCGGCGGCTCGATCACCCGTCGTTGTGGGACGGCCGGCTCGCGCTGCGGTGCGTCGGCCCGACGATCTCCGCACGCGGCAAGCCCGATCAGCGCAAGGGCGAGGCCCCAGCGAACCGGGTGGCGGGAAGACCGAGCGCTCACGTCATGACGATATACGCCACCAGGCTAGCCACGGCCACGCCGAGCGCACCGACCAGGATCCATGGCAGGCGAGCGGCCATGGGGGGGGCTTGGGCCAACGGAATCCAGGTGATCGCTCCAGGGCTCCGCCCCCCTACCGGCGCGCCGGCAGGGTTCCCCCCGATCCGCGCCGGGGCTGGCTGCGCCGGGGTTGGCCTCGCCGGGGTTGGCGGCGCCGAGGTTGGCTGTGGCGGGGCTGCCGCCGGCGACCGCGGCTGCGGGACGGGCGAGGGATCGGGCGAGGGATCGGGCGAGGGATCGGGCGAGGCATGGGGCGAGGAACTGGGCGGCATGACCGGGATGAGATCGGCGCTCTCGCGTCGTCCGGGGGGCACCGGCGTGCGCAGCGCCCGCAGCTCGGCAAGCTCCATTCCCAGCGCCGCGGCGACGTCCGCCTCCGGCTGCTCGACCTCCTCCCACTCGGGAGCCTGCGCGGGCCCCGCGCCCTCGATCTTGCCGTAGCTCCCGAACACCTGGCTATCGAAGTCGAGCTCGTCGCTCGCGGCGCGGATCTCGGCCTCGGACACCAGCTCTGGCCGGCGTGGTCCGCCCGCGGCCGCGGTCAGCAGGTCGAGGTAGCGTGCGATCCGCACGGGGCCCGAGTGCATGCGCTCGTCGCGCAGGAACGACTCGAGATCATCGGCGAGATCGTAGGCACTCTGGTAGCGATCGTCGACGTGCTTCTCGAGCGTTCGCATCACGATGGCCTCGAGGGCCACCGGAAACGTGCGCCGCACGAACGTCGGAGGCTGGACCTCGGCCTCGACGAGCCGGGCGACGACCTCGTGCGCGGGCCCGCGGAACAGTCGCTTCCCGACGGTGATCTCGTAGAGCACGATGCCGAGCGAGAAGATGTCGCTGCGGTGATCGACGTGCTTGCGCGCCGCTTGCTCGGGCGACATGTAGCCGAGCTTGCCGGGCATCACATCGCTGCGCTGGCGCTGGCCCCGCGCATTCGCGATGCCGAAGTCGATCACCTTGAGGAATCCGTCCTGGGTGACCAGCAGGTTCGAAGGCGAGATGTCGAGGTGCACGATGTCGAGCGATTGATCCGCGAGCTGGCTCCCCTCGGAACCACGCCTGGAGTGGAAGTAGCCGAGCCCCGCCGCGGCCTGGCGAATGAGCTCGACCGCGTGCTCGAGCGGGAGAAACCGATCGTGCGCGAGCCCGCGCCGGCACAGCTCGTTGAGCTCCTCGCCGACGATGTACTCCATGGCGATGTACGGGATGCCCTCGTGCTCGTCGACGTCGTAGACGTGGACGATGTTGGGGTGGTTGAGCAAGGCGCCGATCCGTGCCTCGTCGAGGAACATCTCGACGATCCGAGGATCGTCGGCGAGGTCGGCCCGCAGCCGCTTGATCACCACGTCCTTCTCGAACCCAGCCATCGCGGCCTGGCGAGCGAGATAGATCTCGGCCATCCCTCCGACGGCGAGCCTGCGGAGCAGCGTGTAGCGACCGCCGAATGCAGTCGGATCTAGATCGGCGGCGTGGTGGCGACTCATGTCAGGGCGAGAATCGGGTGGCCTGCTGCGGCGTGCGCTTCGAGCGTCGCATCGATCGCGGCCCGCACGCTACCGGCGGCCGGCATCGGGACGATGGATTCGATCGCCCTGCTCGCGGGCTGCGTGAGCTCGTTCAGCACGCAGGTCATCCCGCCCGAAACGCCTGCGAGATCGTAGCCACCTTCGAGCACCGCGACGATCCTGCCGCCGGCGTGACGGTCGGCGACCGCACGGAGCCGGCGCGCCATCGCGGCGAACCCGGCGTGGGAGACCCGCATCCCGGCGAGGGGATCGTGCTCGAACGCGTCGAACCCGGCCGAGATCAGCATCAGATCGGGGCGGAACTGCGCGAGCGCCGGCAGGAACACGTGATCGAACACCGCGGCATAGTCGGCATCGCCGGCACCGCTCGGTAGCCCGACGTTGACCGTGGCGCCCGCCGCGCGCGGCCCGCCGACCTCGGTCGGTGCGCCCGAGCCCGGGTAGTACGGGAACTGGTGAACGGACAGGTACAGGACGTCGGGATCGTCCCAGAAGATGTCCTGCGTGCCGTTGCCGTGGTGGACATCCCAGTCGATGATCGCGACCCGCGCCGCCCCCGCCGCCCGCACCGCCGCCGCCGCGACCGCCACGTTGTTGAGCAGGCAGAAACCCATCGCCCGATCGCGGGTCGCGTGATGCCCGGGCGGCCGCACGACCGCGATGCCCTGGGTCAGCGCGCCGTGGAGGACGTCGAGCGCGAGCTGGCTCGCCGAGCCAGCTGCGGAGCGCGCCGCATCCCAGCTGCCCGGCGAGTAGTAGGTATCGGGATCGATCCAGCCGGTCTGACCGGGGATGACCTTCTCGAGCTCGGAGAGGAAGGCCCCGGAGTGGACGCGCGCGAGCTCCTCGTCGGTAGCGAGCCGCACCGGCACGCGCCGGCCGCGCTCGGCAATCCCTGCCGTGTTGAGCGCATCGCGGACCGCCTCCGCGCGGGCCGGTCGCTCGGGGTGCCCCGATGGCGCGACATGCTGGAGGAAGATCTCGTCGAGGACGTAGCCGAGCGTCATGATCAGTCGCGTTCCGATCGCGCCGGCCGGGCCTGCAGCCGCAGGATCGCCTCTGCGGCCGGGACACCCTCGTGGATGATCGCGTACATCATGTCGATGATCGGCGCTTCGACCCCGATCTTCGCCGTCAGCTCCTTGGCAACCTTCGTCGTCTTCACGCCCTCGGCGACCTGGCGCATCTCGGCGAGGATCTCGGGCATCTTCTTGCCCTGACCGAGCGCGAGGCCGACGCGCCGGTTGCGCGACGCATCGCCCGAGCACGTCAGCACGAGATCCCCGACGCCCGAGAGCCCGGAGAACGTCAGCGCGTGGGCCCCGAGCGCCACGCCGATCCTGGTCATCTCGGCGAGCCCTCGCGTGATCAGCGCGACCTGCGTGTTCGAGCCGTACCCGAGGCCGTCGGACAGGCCCGCGGCGATCGCGATCACGTTCTTGAGCGCACCGCCGATCAGCACGCCGAGCACGTCGTCGGTCGTATAGATCCGGAAATGGAGCGTGGTCAGCGCGCTCTGCGCGGCCGCGCAGGTCTCGGGGTCATGGCCGGCGAGGACGATGGCGGCCGGCAGGCCTGCGGCGATCTCGCTCGCGAAGGTCGGTCCCGATAGGTACGTGGCGCGCCGCGCGATCCGGTCCGGCAGGATGTCGCGATAGACGGCATCGATGGTCTTGAGCGTGCCGTCTTCGAGGCCCTTGGACGCGTTGATCACGATCGCGTCGGGATCCATGATGTTCGCGATCTGACTGAACAGCTCGCGCACCCCGTGGGAAGGCGTGACGCCGACGACGAACTGCTTCGCCTTCACCGCGGCGGCCAGGTCGCTGGTCACGGTGACGGCGTCGGGCAGTCGGTACGCCGGCAGGTACGTCTGGTTGACCCGCGTGCGCTGGAGATCGTTGGCCTGCTCGGGATTGCGGCAGTACAGGCTGACGCGATGGCCGGCCTTGCCGAACAACATCGCCAGACAGGTGCCGTAGCTGCCGGCACCGATCACCGCGATGTCGGTGGTGCTCATCGAATCCAGACCGTATCACGCCCCACCGGACGAGGGTTCAGGCCGGTGTCGCGGCCAGCGCCTCGGTTGCGAGTACGACGCGGTTGCGGCCGGCGCGCTTCGCCGCATACAGCGCGGTATCGGCCGCCCGGACCAGGGCCTCGGCATCCCCGCCATCGTCGGGGAACGTCGCGACCCCGATCGAGACGGTGAGCGGCGGCACCCGCGGCGCCGCCTCGGAGAAGTCGTGGGCGCACACGCGCTCGCGGACCCGTTCGGCGACCTTCGCGGCCGTGAACTTCGCCGTATCTACGAGGATCACCGCGAACTCCTCGCCGCCGTAGCGGGCGACCACGTCGTTGACCCGCCGGGTGTCGGCGAGGACGCGGGCGAACTGGCGCAGCACCTCGTCGCCGGCGGGGTGGCCAAAGGTGTCGTTGAACTGCTTGAAGTGATCGACGTCGAGCATCAGCAGCGAGAGCGGCAGGCCGCTGCGCTGGCTGCGCTCGACCTCCAGCGTGAGCCGCTCGTGGAAGTGGCGGTGGTTGTAGAGGTTCGTCAGGCCATCGGTGACCGCGAGCTGGGCGAGCCGGGCATTGGCCTCGGCGAGCTCGTGCGTGCGTTCGTGGATCTTGGCCTCGAGCTCGCGGTTCATCTCGAGCAGGGTCTGGTTCTTGGCCGACAGCGAAGCGATGAGCTGCTGGTTCTCGTGGACGAGCCGGTACTGCCTCAGGAGACTCTCGACCGCGAGCAGCAGCGAGGTCTCGTCCCAGGGCTTGGCGATGTACTGATTCAGGTGCGCCCGGTTGATCGCATCGATCACCGCGTCGAGTCCGGCTTGGCCGGTCAGCAGGATCTTCGTCGTCGCGGGCAACCTCCGATCGACGATCTCGAGCAGCTCGACGCCCTTCATGCCCGGCATGATCTGGTCGGCGATCACGAGCGCGATCGCCTCCCCTTCGCGCGTCAGCTCGTCGAACAGCGCGACCGCCTCGTCCCCCGAGCGCGCGGTCGCGATCTGGCACTCGTGCCCGAACCGCGCCCCCAGCTGCGCACGCAGAACGCGAAGCACCCCCTCCTCGTCGTCGACGCAGACGATGACCTCGCGCGCGGTCATACCGGCAGTCGAACCTCGAACACGGTGCGGCCGGGCTCCGACGTGCAGCTCAGCTTGCCGCCGTGCTTCTCGACGATCTTGCGAGCGATCCCGAGCCCGAGCCCGGTGCCCTCGCCCTTCGGCTTGGTGGTGAAGAACGGCTCGAAGATCCGGCCCTTGGCCTCGTCCGGTACGCCGGGGCCATCATCGATCACCCGGACGACCACGGCATCGGTCTCCGTGGCGGTCTCGATCGTGATCGTGCCCTTGCCTCCCAGGGCCTGCTGCGCGTTCGAGATCAAGTTTGTCCACACCTGGTTGAGCTCGTCGACGTAGACCGCCACCTGCGGGAGGTTGCCATAGTGGCGTTCCACCACGATATCACGCAGTGCGTGATGGAGGAGCGCGAGCGTGGTCTCGAGTCCTTCGTGCAGATCTGATTCGGACCGCGTGGCCTGCTGATCGAGGTGGGAGTAGCTCTTGAGCGCGCCGACGATCCGCTGGATCTGAGCGATCGCGTGCCGCACGGTCGAGGCGGTGCGGTGGAGGTAGACGTGGTCAGTGAGCGAGCAGACTACCGCCCCGGCATACCGGCATTCGGCCCCGAGCGCGGCTGCGAGCCCCTCGGCGTCGTCCGGCGTCGCGCCGAGATCGGCGAGCTCGGCCGCGATCTGCTGAGGATCGGGGATCCCGGCGGCCTCGAGCACGCTGACGAGCTCGCGCGCGGTCTTGCGCGCCAACAGGCTGGTCGACAGCGGGCGCTCGGCGAGCTGGGGTGCGAGGGTGTCAAAGTAGCGCGCGACGGTGATCGCGACGCCCGGCGCCCGGGCGGCGAGCTCGGCGCCCTGGCGCGCGACCCGCCCGAGCGCCGCACCGAGGCCATCGATCGAGCCGCGGATCGCGGCGGTCGGAGAGTTGATCTCATGGGCGACGCCTGCGACGAGCAGGCCGAGCCCGGCCATCCGCTCCGACAGCACGAGCTGGGCTTGGGTCTCGCGGAGGTCGGCGAACGCCCTGCCGAGCTCGTGGTTGATCGCGGTGAGCTCGGCCGTGCGCAGCCGCACCTTCCTCTCGAGCTCTTCGCTGGCCTCGCGGACCTCCTGGTAGAGCAGCGCGTTCTCGACCGCCGCGCCCGCCTGATCCGCGAACGTCATCAATAGATTCAGGTCCGCCTCGGAGAACTCGCGGGCGTGCTCGGCGCGGCCCACCGCGAGCACGCCGACGACGCGGGCCTTACGGTCCAGCGGCAACGCGACGAGCGGGCCCGGTGCACCCGCATCGCGCGCGGCCTCGCCGTACGTAGGATCGATGCCGGCACGCTCGAGCCGCAGCGGCGCGCGGACGGTCCGGACGTGCTCGGCGATCAAGTGCAGCGTCTCCGCGGCGGCCAGGGCCTCGTCGGTTGCGAGCGAGGTCGAGACATCGACGCGACGGGCGCGTGCGGCCGATGCCCGCAGCTTCGGCTGCGGCCCGCTCTCGACCAGCCACAGCGCCACGAGCTGGACATCGAACGTGCGGGCGACTGCATCGACGATCTTGCGCGAAACCGAGTCGAGATCGATGACCGACGACACGGCGCGGCCCGCGTCGTGGAGCGCGACGATCTCGCGCATCCGGGCAGCGAGCCGGGCCTGGTTGTCCTTGAGGGTCGAGGTCATCTGGTTGAACGTGGTCGCGAGATCGGTCAACTCGTCACCACCGGCGATGTCGATCCGGTGGTCGAGGTCGCCACGCGACACCGCGATCGCTCCGCGATGCAGCCGCGCGATCGGCGCACCGAGCCGCCGTGACCAGAACAGCGCGAGCACGAGCGCGAACGCCACCGCCCCCAGCCCGCCCGCGATCAGCGTCCTCAGCGCGAGCCGCTTGGTCGCCGCGAGCGGCGCGCGGTCCACCGCCACGCCGATCAGCCCCACCGGGCGATTGTCGCGATCGAGCAGGGCCGTCACCGCCACCTTGTACTGTCCGGTCGCGACATCGAGATCGCCGATCGCCGCCGTCCGGTCGCCGGGCTCGAGCTGGACCGGGTCGCCGCGGCGGCCGAGCGTCGAGCGAAACGTGACGGCGAGATTGCCGGACGGCCCGCCGAGCAAGACGTCGGCGGACAGCGCGCTCTTGATCCCATCGGCGAAGTCGCCGTCGAACGGGGTCGACAGCACGAGCACTCCGCGCAGGGTCAACGACGCATCGACCACGGGCGAGACCGCGCGCATGATCATCCGATCGTCGACGGTGACGATCGAGACCCCGCGGGTCCATGCTTGCCCGGCCCGGATGGTCGGATCTCCAGGGCCCACGCCGACCCCCTTGAACCGGGCCTCGGCACGGCCGATCGTGCGCTCGAGCACGACCTTGCCATCGGGGTCGAACAGCTGGAGCCGCGCCGAGGGGACATGGACCTCCTCGTGCGCGAGCCAGGTCTCGATCGCGGAGGGACCCTCCCTCATCGCCTTCGCCAGATCCCCGCTGTCGGAGAGCTGCACGGTCTCGTCCCCGAGCCGCTCCACCGAACGCAGCACGAGGTTGAGCCCGACGGTGAGCTGGCGATCTGCGTCCTCTCGCAACCCGCCCTCGAGGCTCGACAGGATCACCCGCGTCGCGAGCAGCGCGACGATCATCACCGGCACGAGCGCGGCGAACACCATCGCGACCACGAGCTTGGTACGCATCCGCAGCCGCAGCCGCGGCCGCCCGAACGATGAGCTGTCGCGGCCAGGCGCCGGCGTCGTCACCGGCCCCCCTCGAGACGGCGCCAGATCTTCGCGTACAACGGGTGCCCGAGCGGCGACAGCACCACGTCGCGAATCTCCGCGCGTCCGGCGACCACGTACTCGCTGTGCGCGATCGGGACCCATGGCACCTCCTCCACGAGTCGATCCTGGACGGCGCGATACAGCTCGGTGCGGGTGACCTGGTCGGCCGCGACCTGCGCCTCGATCAGCAGCTTGTCCACGCCGGCATCGCGAAAGAACGCGAAGTTCTGCGCCGACGCGCCGACGACCGCATTGTCAGAGTGGAACAGGACGTAGAGAAAATTGTCGGGGTCGCCGTTGTCGCCAACCCAGCCGTGCAGCGCGAGGTCGTGCTCGCCGTTCTCGAGCGAGATGCGATGCTCGCGGTACGGTTGCAGCACGAGCTCGGTCTGGATCCCGACCTCGGCGAGCGCCGCCTGGAGGAACCGCGCCACCCGCTCGGGCTGGTCGAGGTAGGGCCGCGGCGTCGACGGCGCGTACAGCTTGTAGACGACGTCGGGATCGAACGTCTTGCCGGCGATCGCCTGGCGGAGCAGCCTGCGCGCCCGGGGAAGATCGAAGCCGTAACGCGCCTTGGGCTCGTGATAGCCCCACTGCGTCGGCGGCAGCGGACCATCCGCGGCGATCGCGCGGCCTTGATACGCGAGCTTGACGATCGGAAGCTTGTTGATCGCATGGCTGGCGGCCTGCCGCACGCGGAGGTCGCGGAAGCCTGGCCGCTGGACGTTGAACGCGAGGTAGCTGACGTCGTTGCCCGCCGTATGGTGCAGCAGGAGATCCGGGTGGAGCTCGACGAACGGCTGCTCGTCGGGGAGGATCGACGTCGCGAGGTCGACCGACCCGGACTCGAGGTCGACGAGCCTCTGGCGGGCATCGACCACGACGCGGAACACGATCCGGTCCAGCCGCGCGGCGGTACCCCAGTAGCGCTCGAACCGCTTCATCACGAGCTGCTCGCCCATGATCCAGCTGTCGAACGTGAACGGGCCGGTCCCGACGGGGTGCAGGTTGAACGCGTCGCCCCACTGCCGCACCGCGGTCGGTGAGACCACCGGGAACATCGCGAGGTCGCCGAGCAGTGGTGCGTACGGCCGCGACACCCGGATCTCGACCGTGGCCGGGTCGATCGCCACGATCTGGGTCACCGCCTGGAGCAGCGACCGCCAGTACGCCCCCTGGTTACCTGCGAGGAAGTTCGGATGGCGGGGATCGAGCAGGCGGTCGAACGAGAACCTCACGGCAAGGGCGTCGAGAGGCGTGCCGTCGTGGAACACGACCCCGGGCCGGAGGTGAAACAGCCACCGCTTGCCGTCGGTCGAGACCTCCCACGACGCCGCGAGGCCAGGCGCGATCTCGGTGGTCCCCGGCTTCCAGCGAACGAGCCCCTCGAACAGCAGCTCGCCGGCCTCGATCGATTCGCTGTCAGTCACACGCAGCGGGTCAAGCCCGAGGACACCCGTGGCCTGCGCGACCACGAGGGCTCTCGGATCTCGCCGGCGATACGTCGCGTCCCGGTCCTGCGGCTCGGCGTCGCAGCCCACCACCACCAGAACCAGGGCGGCCAGGGCCAAGCGCCGGGTCATCGACGGCGACTCTAGCATTGTGCCGCGATTGACTCTCGGCTTTCGCTGACTTAGCGTTCCGCCACACTTCGCGGTCCTGGTGAATGCAGGTCCGGCGACTTCGTCGAAGGGGAGCTTTCCGACATGCGCAAGAGTCTGGCCTACATCGTACTGGCGCTCGTGGTGCCAGGCTGCATGAGCTTCAAGGTGCATCAGGCACTGCCGCCGACCGCCTGGATCCTCGTCCGCGCGCAGGGGTCGATGCAGCAGGAGTCCGATTACGAGATGGCGCGGCAGGCGATCCCCGGTGCCCTCAAGACCGTCGAGGGCTTCTGGTATGTCGCGAACGGCGAAGGCGGGATGCCCGAGGTCGCCGGCAAGCTCGCCGCGGTGCTCACCGAGGGCTACTGCCAGTACGGGACCGCGTTCGTCGAGGACGACTGGGAGGCGGCGAAGTTCAAGAAGGACCTCGACGCGATCGACTATCACAACTCGCGCGCGACCCAGATCTTCACGCGCTGCCTGAACTACGCGCTGCACTCGCTCGGCAGCCGGTGGGAAAAAGAGATCTACGGCACCACCGACGTGACGAACAAGCTCATCCACGACGCCGGTCCAGACCAGCGTACGCCGATGATGTTCGCCGGGATGGCGCTCGGCTCGATCATCAACCACAACATGACGCGGACGGAGATGCTCGCCCTGCTCCCGGCCGTCAAGGCGATCATGGAGCGAGTGATCGAGCTCGACCTCAAGCGCCCGCCAGCCAACAAGCAGCTCGCGGCGTTGCCGTACATCGCGCTCGGGATGATCAACAGCTCGGCGCCCAAGGCGATGGGCGGAGATCCCGACAAGGCGCGGCAGTACTTCGAGACCGCGCTCAAGATCACCGACAACAAGTTCCTGCTCGCCCGCACTTTGATGGCATTCCAGGTCGGCACGAAGACGAACGACCAGAAGTACTTTCACGATCAGCTGAAGCTTGTGCTCGAGACCGCGCCGTCGGTGTGGCCCGAGCAGCGTCTCGCGAACGAGGTCGCCCATCGCAAGGCGCGCCGCTATCTCTCGAAGGAAAAGGAGCTCTTCTGATGACGAATCTTTGTTCTGCGTCCCTGATGCGATTGGGAATGGTTACCGGCGCCGTCCTGGCAATGGGGCTGGTCTCGGCGCCGGCGGTGCACGCCGAGACCGAGGTCACGATCGCGACGCTGGCACCCTCGGGTAGCCCGTGGATGGCGGTCCTGGACAAGTCCGCGGCCGAGATCAAGGAGAAGACGGGGAGCCGCGTCAAGGTCAAGTACTTCGAGGGCGGCCAGCAAGGCGATGAGCGGGACTTCATCCGCAAGATCAAGCTCGGTCAGCTCGACGGCGCCGCGGTGACCTCGATCGGGCTGTCGATGATCGACGAATCGATCCGCGTGCTCGAGCTGCCGATGATGTTCGAATCGGTCGAAGAAGTCGATTTCGTCGCCGACAAGCTGTGGCCGTACTTCCAGAAGAAGTTCGAGAAGAAGGGCTTCAAGCTCAACGACCGCGGCGAGGTTGGCTGGATCTACTTCATCTCCAAGACGAAGATCGAGACGCTCAAGGACCTCCAAGGCCAGAAGATCTGGCAGTGGGGTGACGACCAGCTCGTCGGCGCGATGTTCAAGAAGTTCAGCCTCAGCGGCGTGCCGCTCGGCGTGCCCGAGGTCGATGCGAGCCTGACCTCTGGCCGCATCACGGCCGCGTACGGCTCGCCGCTCGCCGCCGTGGCGCTGCAGTGGTATTCGAAGATCAAGTTCATGACCTCGATGCCGATGAGCTTCGCGATCGGCGCGACGGTCGTCTCCATCGAATCCCTGAAGAAGCTGTCCGCCGAGGATGCCAAGACGGTCGAAGAGATCGGCCGGTCGTCGGCGAAGAAGCTGCGCAAGACGATCCGCAAGGCGAACGAGGACGCCAAGAAGACGATGACCAGCAAGGGCATCACCGTGGTGCCGACGCCGGCCGACATGATCCAGGCGTTCACCACGAAGGCGCTCGAGGTCCAGCAGGACCTCGCCAACAAGATCTATACGAAGGAGGAGCTCGCCATGGTCCTCGCGGCCCGTGACGAGTTCCGGAAGACCCACAAGAAGTAACCACGCGCGCTCACGACCGAACGCCCGCTGCCTCCTGGGAGCGGGCGTTTTTGCGTCCGGGCATTTGAAGCGGCCGAGGGTGCCCTCTACCATCGCAGCGTGAGCCAAGACGGCGACGGGTCGGACACCAAGAAGCCAGGCGGCGAGCAGCACCGGTCCGGGGGCGAGGTTCTCGCCCCCACCGACGTTCCGCCAACACGCAAGTACGAGGTCAGCATGGAGCCGCCGACACGTCCGAGCCACGTCGATCTCAAGGCCCCGCCCAGCTTCCCCGATGACAGTGCGATGTCGAGCCGGCTGCGCCGGATCGATCGGCACCTCGGCACGGTCGAGCAGATCGTCCTCGTGTCGATCCTCGCGATCGTCGTCTTGACCGCGGCGGGCCACGCGATCCTCGACCGGCTCATCGACTACCAGATCCCGTTCAAGGACCGCGTGATCCGCGGTGGCACATTCGCGATCGCGATGCTCGGCGGCGCGTTCGCGACCCACCAGACTCGTCACCTCGCGATGGACCTGATCTCGCGCCGGCTGTCGCCCCGTGCGCGCCTGTTCCTCAAAGTGGCGCTCGCGCTGTTCACGATCGGCATCGTCACGCTGCTCGTGCGCGCGGGCCTCCACACGATCACCGTCGAGGAGACGGTGCCGCACGAGGACACGTTCATCACCCCGCTCAAGATCGCGTGGCTGATCCCGATTGGCGGCATCTTGATCATCACGCACACCGTGCTGCACACGCTCATCGATCTCGACTACATCGCGAGACGCAAGACCCCGCCCGAGCGGATGAGATCGGGGCACTGAGATGATGACCATCCTGACGATCGCGCTCGTGCTGTTCTTCATCAGCGGCGCGCCCCTGTTCACCATCATGCTCGGCGCCACCGCGCTCGGCGCGCTGTCGTCGTCACGCGGCTTCGAGATCGGCTTCGATGGCGCGATCAACAAGCTGTTCGGCACCAGCGGGCGTGACGAGATGGAGGTGCTGTCGACGATCCCGCTCTTCATCTACGCCGGCTACGTGCTCGCCGAAGCCAAGACGGCCGATCGGCTCGTCCGGTTCGCGAACGCGATGCTCGGCTGGCTGCCCGGCGGACTCGCGATCGTCACGATCGGCACCTGTGCACTGTTCACGGTGTTCACCGGGGCATCGGGCGTCACGATCATCGCGCTCGGTGGCGTCCTGATGCCGGCGCTCGTGCGCAACGGCTATCCCGAGCGGTTCTCGATGGGCCTCATCGCCGGAACCGGATCGGTCGGCCTGCTGTTCCCGCCCGCGCTACCGCTGTTCATCTACGGCACGGTGTATGGCCTGATCCAGTCCGAGGAGGAGAAGAAGGGCGCGGTCTGGGCCACCGAGCGGTTCCTGTTCGCCGGGGTCGTCCCGGGCCTCGTCCTGATCGGCATGCTCTCGGCGGTCGCGGTGACGGTCGCGATCTACAAGAAGCTGCCGCGCCAGAAGTTCTCGATGAGCGAGCTCGGACGCAG
>Ga0316601_100000724_pt1 | contig 15010 bp, 11 predicted proteins | sample OWC_soil_day5_no_FD_207663 | JGI IMG/M metagenome (GOLD analysis project Ga0316601, IMG submission 207663) | Wetland soil microbial communities from Old Woman Creek delta, Ohio, United States - OWC_soil_day5_noCT | ecosystem: Environmental > Terrestrial > Soil > Wetlands | place: USA: Ohio... | reverse complement strand
CGAGGCTGGCGAGGGAGGCGGGCCCGCCCTGCGGCTCGGGCTGGGCCGGGTCCGCGGACTGTCGCGGGAGGCGGCCCGGCGACTGGTCGCGGCGCGGGCCCGGGGCGCCTTCGGGTCGGTGCAGGCGCTGGCGGCGCGCGCCGCCCTCGACCGCGGCGAGCTCGAGGCGTTGTCAGCCGCCGGCGCCCTCGCGAGCCTCGCCGGCCACCGCCATCGCGCCGCCTGGCGGGTGACGGGCGTGGAGCGGCCGCTGCCGCTCCTGCCGTCCCCGGAGATTGCGGAGGGCCTGCCGATGCTGCGCGCGCCCCGCGAAGGCGAGGACATCGTCGCCGACTACCGGTCGCTCGGCCTGACCCTCGGCCGTCATCCGCTGGCGCTGCTGCGCCCGCGGCTGGCCGCGCTGGGCTGGCTGACCGCGGCCGAGCTCTGGGACCGGACCGACGGCTCCCGGGTCCGCGCCGGCGGGATCGTGGTGACCCGGCAGCGGCCGGGGTCGGCCTCAGGTGTGACCTTCGTGACGGTGGAGGACGAGACCGGCCAGGCGAACCTGATCGTCTGGAAGTCGCTCGGCGAGCGGCAGCGCCGCGTCCTGCTGGGCGCGCGGCTCCTGGGCGTGACCGGGGTGGTGCAGCGCGAGGGTGACGTCCTGCACGTCGTCTCCCACCGCCTCGAGGACCGTTCCGTGCTGCTGGGGGAACTCGAGGCCAGGTCGCGGGACTTCCGGTGAGCGGCCGCTCACGGTTCACCCGCCAACCATCACTTCTTGCCCTTGCTCCGCGGCTTGTCGGCTTCTTCGCCGATTTCGTAATCGTCGAAGTCCGACAGCTGCTCGGCCGTGCGCTTCTCCTCGAGGTAGCGCTCGAGCTTGCGCCAGGCCGGATCGGCCATGACCGTCTTCTGCCCACGGCGTTTCTTGCCGGAGTCGAGGTCCCGGATGATCTCGTCGAGGTCGAGCTCGTCGCCGCTGTCGGCGACGTCTTCGTCCTCTTCTTCGTCGAAACTCTCTTCCGGTTTCTCGCTCATTCGCTGCTCTCGCACGCGGGTTTCAGGTACCTGGACCACGACTGGCCCGGTACCGCGGCGAGTTTATAAGGTGCCTTGCGCCCGGCCGCAAGAGGGGTGTGACATACCGGCCCGGAGCGCGGGGCGGCGGGGAGCTCACCGCACCAGCTGGTTCAGCTCGAAGATCGGCAGGAGCAGGGCCAGGACGATCACGAACACGAACCCGCCCATCAGCAGGATCATCAGCGGTCCGAGGATGCCGACGGCGGTGTTGACCAGGCCGTCGAGTTCCCGTTCCTGGTTTTCCGCCGCCCGGTCCAGCATGGACTCGAGCGCGCCGCTGGTCTCGCCGCTCGACACCAGGTGGATGAGCATCGGCGGGAACAGCTTGCTGGTCGCCAGCGACCGCGCGATCGGGGCGCCCTCGCGGACGCGCACCGCCGCTTCCATGACGGCGTCCCGCATGGGCAGGTTGGTGACCACCTCGCCGGAAATGCGCAGCGCCTCGAGCACCGGCACGGCGCTCGCGGTCAGGATCGCGAAGGTGCGCGAGAAACGCGCCGCGTTGTTGCCGCGGGTCACCCGGCCGACGAGCGGCAGCCGCAGCTTGAAGTGGTCGAACCGGCGCCGCGCGGCGGGCTCGCGCAGCCAGCGGCGAGTCGCCCATACCGCGACGGCGGTCAGGCCCACGATCGCCCACCACCAGCCGCGGATGAAGTCCGACAGCGCGATGAGGACCTGGGTCAGGATCGGCAGCGCCCGGTCGCCCGCCTCGAAGACCCGGACCACTTCCGGCACGACGTAGCCGAGCAGCAGGGCGACGATGCCGACGCAGACGACCGTCAGCAGGATCGGGTAGACCATCGCGTTACGGATGCGTTGCTGGAGCACCTGGCGGCTCTCGGTGTACTCGGCCAGGCGCTCGAGCACGGCGTCGAGGTGGCCAGACTGTTCGCCGGCGGAGACGGTCGCCCGGTAGATCTCGGGAAAGACCCCGGGAAACGCCGCGAGTCCCTCGGCCAGCGTCCGCCCCTCGACCACGCGGGCCCGGACGCCCGCCAGCACGCTGCGTACGCGCGCCTTCTCGCTCTGCTGGGAGACGGCCAGCAACGCCTCCTCGAGCGGCAGGCCGGAGCGCACCAGCGTGGCGAGCTGCCGGGTGAGCAGCGAGAGGTCCATCGCCCCGATCCGCCCGGCCAGGGAGAGTCGCCCCAGCGGGTGCGGCGCCGTGTCGACGACCTCGGCGACGCTGACGGGGAGCAGCCCCTGCTCGCGTAGCTGGGCGCGGATCTGCCGGGCCGAGTCGCCCTCCATGACGCCGCTGCGCTCGCGGCCCGAGGGGTCGAGCGCGGTGTACTCGTAGGCGGGCATCAGTCCTCGCGCGTGACGCGCAGTACCTCTTCCAGCGACGTGATGCCAGCGAGCACCTTCTGGCGGCCGTCCTCACGGATGCCGGGCGTGACGGTGCGGGCGTGGCGCTCCATCTCCATCTCGCCCTTGCCGTCGTGGATCATCTGGCGGATGGTGTCGTCGATGATGACCAGTTCGTAGATGCCGGTGCGGCCCCGATAGCCCCTGGACAGGTCCTGGGACGGGCGGTAGAGCGTCGGCGACGGGGCGTCGGCAGGCACGTTCAGCAGGCGCCGCTCGTACTCGCCAGCCTCGTACGGCACCCGCGTGTCCGGGTCGAGCTTGCGCACCAGTCGCTGCGCCACGACGCCGATCAGCGAGGACGACAGCAGGAACGGTTCGATGCCCATGTCCCGCAGCCGGGTGACCGTGCCGACGGCGGTATTGGTATGCACCGTGGACAGGACCAGGTGGCCGGTCAGCGAGGCCTGCACGGCGATGTGCGCGGTCTCGGTGTCGCGGATCTCGCCGACCATCACCACGTCCGGGTCCTGGCGCAGGATGGCGCGCAGGCCGCGGGCGAAGGTCATCTCCACCTTGGTGTTGACCTGGGTCTGGCCGACGCCGTCGATGTAGTACTCGATCGGGTCCTCGACGGTCATGATGTTGCGCGAGTGGTCGTTGATGCGCTCGAGCGCGGCGTACAGCGTCGTGGTCTTGCCGGAACCGGTGGGACCGGTCACCAGGACGATGCCGTGCGGCTTGTGGATCAGGTCGTCGATCATGGCCTGCACGCGCGGCTCCATGCCGAGCGAGGCCAGGTCGAGGCGGCCGGCCTGCTTGTCGAGCAGTCGCATCACGACGCGCTCGCCGTGGCCCGAGGGCATCGTCGAGACGCGCACGTCGACCGCGCGGCCCGCGATCCTCAGGCTGATGCGGCCGTCCTGCGGCAGGCGCTTCTCGGCGATGTCGAGGCGCGACATCACCTTGATGCGCGACACCAGCAGCGGCGCGACCGCGCGCTTGGTCTGCAGGACTTCACGGAGCACGCCGTCCACCCGGAAGCGCACGACCAGGCGGTTCTCGAACGGCTCGACATGGATGTCGGAGGCGCTCTCCTTGATGGCCTGGGTGAGCACGGCATTGATCAGGCGGATGACCGGAGCGTCGTCCTCGCTTTCGAGGAGGTCGGACGGCTCGGGCAGGCCCTCGGCGAGGCCGGCCAGGTCGGTCTCGCCCTCGATGCCTTCGACGATCGACCCGGCCTCGCCGCCGCCGCCCTCGTAGGCCTTGCCGAGCATCTCGTCAAAGGCTGCCGCGGTGGCGCGCTCGATCACGATCGGCATGCCGACGAAGCGCTTGAGCTCGGCCACGGCGGCCGGCGTGGCGCCGTCGCGATAGACCACGTGGGCGCGGCCCTCGATCACGGCGCGCACCAGGACGCCGTGCCGCTTCGCGAAGGCGAAGGGCAGGCGGGGCGCCGGGCCGGGTCGCGGGTTGTCCATCACGGCGCTCATCGGTCAGTCCCCGGTCGGCGCGTCGGGATTCGGCGCCGGCTGTTCGGCCGCGGCGTCGAGCCCCGGGACCGGCGTCGCCGGGGCCACCGGGCCCTCGAGCACCGGCAGGGTCGGCTGGACCTCGCCCGGCATCAGGTTCACCTTGCCGTCGTTGCGGTTCAGCTGGATGTCGCGGATGTAGTTGTACTTCGCGTTGGTCTCGATGGCGGCCTGCTCGGCGTTGCGCACGATGCGCGGCCGGATGAAGACCATCAGGTTGGTCTTGGTCTTCTGCACGTTGCGCGTCCTGAACAGCTCGCCGATGAGCGGGATGCTGCCCAGCAGCGGCACCTTCGACTCGTTTTCGGTCAGGCGGTCCTCGATCAGGCCGCCGAGCACGAGCATGCCGCCGTCGTCCACCAGCACCCGGGTGGTGATGGTGCGCTTGTTCGTGACCAGGTCGGTGCTCGACACCTGCTCGGCCTGGGCGGCGATGCCGGAGGCCTCCTGCTCGATCTTGAGCAGGATGGTGTCCTCGTCCGTGATCTGCGGCGTGATCTTGAGGATGTTGCCGACTTCCTTGCGCTCGACCGTCTGGAACGGGTTGACGCCGGGCACGGCCGAGCCGGTGTTGGCGTAGGAACCGGTGATGAACGGCACTTCCTGGGCCACCTTGATCTGCGCTTCCTCGTTGTCGAGGGTGATGACCGACGGCATGGAGACGACGTTGGTGTCGCCGCTGCCGGACAGCGCGCGCAGGATGGCGGCGAAGTTCGTCCCGGAATCCTGCTTGCGGCCCACGCCGAGGGTGAAGCCGCCCGGCGCGCTGGTCACCGACTCGGGGTCGTTGATGCCGGCTGCGATGTCCGCCAGGCTGACGCCGCCGATCGGCTGGTTGAACAGACCTACCAGGAAGTTGTCGTCCGAGCCGTCGAGCACCCAGTTGACGCCGAGGGCGCGCGTGGCGTCCGCGGCGACTTCGACCAGCAGCGCCTCGATCAGCACCTGGGCCCGGCGGATGTCGAGACGGTCCACCACCTGCATCAGGGAGCGCATGACCTTGGGCGGCGCGGTGATGACCAGCGCGTTGGTCTCCGGCTCGGCCCAGATGGTGATGGAGCGGTCGACCGCGGCAGAGGTCGTCGCCGCGGCCTGGCCGGCCCCCGCTGCGGCCGCCACGGTGCCCGTCGCCTGTTCCTTGAGCTTGGCGGCGATCTTCTCGGCGTCCGCGTAGCGCAGGTACCGGACCTGTGTGTCGCCGCCGGCCTCGAGCGGCGTGTCGAGGTGCGCGATCAGCGTCTTCCACCGCAGTCGCTGCGAGGACTCGCCCGACAGCAGCACGCTGTTGGTGCGCTCGTCGGCGACGAACTTGCTGCCGCCGCCGCCCTCGGCGCCCTGGCCGGCGGTGAGCGAGTTGATGACCCGGACGATCTCTGCCGCGGAGGCGTGCTCGAGGCGGATGACGTCGATCTCCGCGTCGCCGCCCTGGTCGATGCGGCTGATGATGCGGACCATCCGGTTCACGTTGGCGGCGCGGTCCGAGATGATCAGCATGTTGGAGGCGGGATAGGCGGCGAGGTGGCCGTACTGGGGGATCAGCGGCCGCAGGATCGGCACCAGCTGGGCCGCCGAGATGTTGCGCACCTGGACCACCTGCGTGACGATCTCGTCCGAGGTGGAGCTCACCCGGTCGGGCAGGTCGTTGGCCGGCAGCTGCCGCGCGTTGGCGTCGGGCAGGATCTTGATCACCTTGCCGGACGGCACCGCCACGAAGCCGTGCACCTGAAGTATCGCCAGGAACGCCTCGTAGAAGGCGCCCGGGCTCATCGGGGTGGACGACAGCATCGTCACCTGCGCGCGCACGCGCGGGTCGACGATGAAGTTCTTGCCCGTCACCTGGCTGACCGCCTCGATTACCTGGCCGAGGTCCGCGTCCTTGTAGTTGGGCGTGATCATCGCCCCCTGCTGGGCGCGCGCGGCGCCTGTGAACGCCAGCAGCGCGGCGAGCGCCAGGATCGAAAGACGTCGGGGATTCATGGCATCGTCCTCAAGCCGGGGCTATTCCTCTTCATCAGCGGAGCCCGCGTCAGGTTGGGGTTCGGTGGCGTTCTGCATCCCGGCGACGGCCGCGGACGCGTCGATGGTGACCTGCTGCTCGGTGCCATTGCGCTCGATGGTCAGCGTGACCGCGCCGCCGGCGCCGATGCCGCGTAGCGTCTCGAGGCCGCGGTTGGGGTCGTCGAGCGGCGCGCCGTTGACCGCGGTCACGAGGTCGCCGGGCATCAGGCCGAGGCTGGCAAACTGCGCGCGGTTCCGTCCCGGATACACCCGGTAGCCCTTCTGCTGGCCGCCCGCGAAGACCGGCTGTGGCCGGATGATCTCCGACACGGCGCCGGGGTCCTGGCGCACCAGGTTCTGCACCGAGTCGGCGAGACTCGGCTGCTGCGCGGCCGCCGGGGGCGTGAAGGCGACCGGCACCGCCGCGCCGTTCGCGGCCAGGCGCGGCAGGGGCAGCGACTCCAGTCGCCCGCCGCGCTCGAGGATCACGCGGTCCGCATAGACCTCCTTGAGGCGCGCGCCGCCGGGCACGGTGGCCCCGGTCGCGTACACGCGCGCCGCCTGGGCCGACTCGCCGATGATCGCCCAGCCCCGGGCGGGATCGCCGCCGGCCAGCGTACCGGCCAGCGTGAGCCGCAGGTTGGTCTGCGGCGCGCTGGCGGCATCGCCGGTCGCCTCCAGCGCCGCGCTGCCGAACAGGTGGGCATTGACGATGCCGGCGACGTTCGGGCCGGTGGTAACGGTCGAAGGCAGGTCGGCGGCCGGCGCCACCGCCGGCGCCGGCACCACGACGCGCCAGACGAGCGCGGCAAGCTGCGCCGCCAGCGCCACGACGAGGATCACCGAAACGATGGCCGGGGCCGCGGCGGCCAGTCTTGCGGCAGCGTCGCCGGAGCCTCCTGTCGCCAACCCCAGCCTGGCAAGAAACTGCATGGATCGAGAGCCGCCTGTGTTCCTGAAAATGCCCGGCTACATCCGCGCCGCATGATACGGGGTCGGGCGCGGGGGCTACAAGGCGCAATACCGAAGAAAATCGGACAGTTGGTCCGTATTTCTGCCGGTTGTCTCAATTGCGCGGCGCGTGCCGGGCCCGGCTGGCCCCGCGTCCTTGTGCCGGCGCCTTCCTGCCCCTATAAAGGGGACGTCGGCAAGATACACCGATTCGGCGGCGGAACCACGCGTGAGCGGCGAACAGGACAATGGCAAGGAGCGCCCGGGACAGGGCCTGGTCGTCGAGGAGGCGGCCCCCCGGCTCAAGAAGCCGCCGCTGTACCAGGTCGTCCTGATCAACGACGATTACACCCCGATGGAGTTCGTCGTCGACCTGCTGCAGCGCGTCTTCGGGCACGACCGGACCAAGGCGACGAGGATCATGCTCGAGGTCCACACCCGCGGAAAGGGCGTCTGCGGCGTCTATACCTTCGAGATCGCGGAGACCAAGGTCGCCCAGGCGACCAGCTATGCGCGGCAACACCAGCACCCGCTGCTGTGCACGATGGAGGAGACCTGATTGCTTTCCAGTGAACTGGAGTTCTGCCTGAACGAGGCCTTTCGCCGGGCGCGCGAGCAGCGGCACGAGTACATGACGGTGGAGCACCTGCTGCTCGCCATCCTGGACACGCCCGGCGTGGCCGAGGTCCTCAAGGCCTGCGGCGGGGACCTCGCCGCGCTGAGGCGCGACCTGGACAAGTTCATCGCGGAGACGACGCCGCGCCTCGCGGATGACGACGAGCGGGAGGTGCAGCCGACGCTCGGGTTCCAGCGCGTCCTGCAGCGCGCCGTCTTCCACGTGCAGTCGAGCGGCAAGAAGGAGGTGGGCGTCGCCAACGTCCTGGTCGCCATCTTCAGCGAGAAGCAGTCCCATGCCGCCTACCTGCTTTCGCTGCAGGACGTGACGCGTCTCGACGTCGTCAACTTCGTTTCGCATGGCCTGAGCCGCGGCGGCGAGTCGCGCGAGCCGGCCCGCGAGGAGCAGGCCGAGACCGAGAAGGACGCCGAGGCGGGCGGCAGCGCCCTCGAGAAGTACTGCACCAACCTCAACCAGCTCGCGACCGAGGGCCGGATCGACCCGCTGATCGGCCGCCAGCTCGAGGTCGAGCGCACGATCGAGATCCTGTGCCGCCGGCGCAAGAACAACCCGCTCTACGTCGGCGAGGCCGGCGTCGGCAAGACGGCCATCGCCGAAGGCCTGGCACGCCTCATCGTCGAGGGCAAGGTGCCGGACGTGCTGCTCGACAGCACCCTGTACTCGCTCGACATGGGCGCGCTGATCGCGGGCACCAAGTACCGCGGCGACTTCGAGAAGCGCCTGAAGGCGGTGATGGCAGAGCTGCGCAAGCAGCCGGGCGCCATCATGTTCATCGACGAGATCCACACCGTGATCGGCGCCGGCGCGGCCTCCGGCGGCGTGATGGACGCCTCCAACCTGATCAAGCCGGTGCTCGCCAGCGGCGAGCTGCGCTGCATCGGCTCGACGACGTACCAGGAGTACCGCGGCATCTTCGAAAAGGACCATGCGCTGGCGCGGCGTTTCCAGAAGATCGACGTGGTCGAGCCGACGGTCGCCGAGACGGTCGAGATCCTGCGCGGCCTGCGCGAACGCTTCGAGGCGCATCACGGGGTCAAGTACACGGACGACGCGCTGAAGGCTGCCGCCGAACTGGCCGCGCGACACATCGGCGACCGGCACCTGCCGGACAAGGCCATCGACGTCGTGGACGAGGCCGGGGCCGCCATGAGGCTCAGGCCCGCCGGCGAGGGCACGGGAATCGTGTCGGTCGAGAACGTCGAGGCCATCGTGGCGCGCATGGCGCGCATCCCGCCCGCCAACGTCTCGGTGTCCGACCGCGAGGTGCTGAAGAACCTCGACCGCAGCCTCAAGCTCGTGATCTTCGGGCAGGACCCGGCCATCCAGGCGCTGTGCGCCGCCATCAAGATGTCGCGCGCCGGCCTCGGCACCGAGACGCGGCCGGTCGGTTCCTTCCTGTTCGCGGGCCCGACCGGCGTCGGCAAGACCGAAGTGACGCGCCAGCTGGCGCTCGCGCTGGGGGTCGAGTTCATCCGCTTCGACATGTCGGAGTACATGGAGCGGCACACCGTGTCGCGGCTCATCGGCGCGCCGCCGGGCTACGTGGGCTTCGACCAGGGCGGACTGCTCACCGAGGCCATCACCAAACACCCGCACAGCGTGCTGCTGCTGGACGAGATCGAGAAGGCGCACCCCGACGTCTTCAACCTGCTGCTGCAGGTCATGGACCACGGCACGCTGACCGACAACAACGGGCGCAAGGCCGACTTCCGCCACGTGATCATCGTGATGACCACCAACGCGGGCGCGTTCGAGATGAGCCGGCCGGCCATCGGGTTTGCGCCGTCGGACAACGCGCCGGACGGCATGGAGGCCATCCGGCGGATCTTCTCGCCGGAGTTCCGCAACCGGCTCGACGCCGTGATCCAGTTCCAGTCGCTCGATCCGCGCACCATCGAGCGGGTCGTGGACAAGCTGCTGGTCGAGGTCGAGGCGCAGCTGGAGGGGAAGGGCGTCTCGCTGACGGTGGACGACGCGGCGCGTGCCTGGATCGCCGCCAAGGGCTACGACCCGAAGATGGGCGCGCGGCCGATGGCGCGCGTGATCCAGGAACACGTCAAGCGCCCGCTGGCCGAGGAGTTGCTGTTCGGCAAGCTCGCGGACGGCGGAACGGTCCGCGTGACCCTCGACGAGGAAGGCGACCGCCTGGACCTCATCTGCAGGCCGGCGAGGGAACCCGAGCTGATCGAGCAGAAGTAGGGCCCGTCCGCCCAGAAACGACGACCCCCGTGACTCGCGCCACGGGGGTCGTTCTGCATGCGGCGCCGCTCAGCGGGCGCGGTAGACGATCCGGCCCTTGGTCAGGTCGTAGGGCGTCATCTCCACCGTCACCTGGTCTCCCGTGAGGATGCGGATGTAGTGCTTGCGCATCTTCCCGGAGATGTGGGCGGTGACGATGTGCCCGTTCTTGAGCTTTACGCGGAACGTCGTATTGGGGAGCGTGTCGACAACCTCGCCCTCCATCTGAATTGCGTCTTCTTTGGACATCCAGTCTCGCGGCTGTTGCAAATGGCGCGCGGATTGTGCCGCAGGCAGGCTCACAGTGCAATTCGGTGTCTCATCCGCGCCACAGGTCCCCGACGCCGGTGCAGTGCTCGTCCAGCAGGGCCTCGAAGTGCCGGCGCGGGATGCAGCGGCTGCCCAGCGAGGCGAGGTGGGCGGTCTCCATCTGGCAATCGACCAGCCGGACGTCGCGGTCCAGCGCCTCGTCGACCAGCCGGGACAGGGCGACCTTCGAAGCGTCGCGCGACCGGCTGAACATGGACTCGCCGAAGAAAACCCGGCCGATCGCCACGCCGTAGAGCCCGCCGACCAGCCGGCCGTCCTGCCAGGTCTCGACCGAGTGGGCGATGCCCCGCTCGTGCAGCTCGACGTAGGAGCGGTACATGGCGGGCGTGATCCAGGTCCCGTGCTCCTCGCGGCGCGGCGCCGCGCAGGCGGCCACCACGTCCGCGAAGGCGCTGTCGAGCCGCGTCTCGAAACCGCGGTTGCGGACTGACTTGGCGAGGCTGCGGGAACGCCGGAACTCGTCCGGGAACAACACGGCGCGCGGATCGGGCGTCCACCAGAGGATCGGCTGCCCCTCCGAGAACCAGGGGAACACCCCCCGCCGGTAGGCGTGCAGCAGCCACTCCGGCGTCAGCGCGCCGCCGACGGCCAGCAGCCCGTTCGGTTCGCGCAGCGCGCGCCGGGTCGGCGGCAACGCCTCCGGCGGGTCCCACTCATTGAGGAAGATCACGCCCGACATCGAGGTGCAGGGTACCGTCCGGGCCGGCCTTGCGGAAGGGAACGTGCGCACGGATTGCATCCATGTAGTCGAGCACGTGGGCGCGTTCGCGCACGAGGTACTCGCCGATCGCCGCGCGAAAGCCCGGGTGGCGGATCTCGTGCAGCGACCAGACGGGCGAGGGCGAGAACCCGCGCGCGATCTTGTGCTCCCCCTGCGTGCCCGGCTCGAAGCGCGCCAGGCCCTCGCGAATGCAGTAGTCGATGCCCTGGTAGTAGCAGGCCTCGAAGTGCAGGCTGTGGAAGTCGGCCGCCGCGCCCCAGTAACGGCCGTACAGGGTGTCGGCGCCGCGCAGGAACACGGCCGCCGCGACCGGCTCGCGACCGAGCGTCGCCAGCTTGACCATCAGCGCAGCGGGCATCGCCGCGGCAATCCGTCGGAAGAAGTCCAGCGTGAAGTAGGGCGGGTTGCCGCGCTCGGCGAAGGTGCGCGCGTGCAGCGCGTAGACGACTTCGAGCGTGGCCTCGTCCAGGTCGCCGCCGTGCAGTTCCACGAACTCGATGCCGGCCTCCGCGACGCGGCGCCGTTCGCGGCGGGCCTTCTTGCGTTTCTCGGCCGTGAACGTGCCGAGGAAATCGTCGAAGTCGGCAAAGCCCGCGTTGTTCCAGTGGAACTGGCAGTCGAGCCTCGGCAGCAGGCCCTGTGCCGTCAGCCACTCCCGGTCCGGCACGTCGGCGAACAGCACGTGCAGCGAGCTGGCCCGCACTTCGCGCATCAGTGTCCTCGCGGCGGCGAGCAGCGCGGTCCGGATCGCGGCCGCGTCGGCACCGGGCCGGACGAGCAGGCGCGGGCCGGTGGCCGGCGTGAACGGCGACGCGGACACCAGCTTCGGGTAGTACGCCAGGCCGTGCTGCTCGTAGGCCCGCGCCCAGGAGAAGTCGAAGACGAACTCGCCCCAGGAGTGGGTCTTCAGGTACAGCGGCAGGGCCCCGACGAGGACGCCGCGCGACTCGACGACGACGTGCGCCGGGGTCCAGCCGGTGCCGGTGGCGGCCGATCCGCTCAGTTCCGCGGCCAGCAGGAACTCGTGCCGCAGGAACGGCCGTCCGCCGAGGTCGAGCGCATTCCAGTCCTGCGCGCCAACCTCCTCCATCGACTGGAGGACGCGCTCGCGCAGCAGGGCGGGCTCACTCTCCCGAATCGAGGCGCTCCAGGTAGCGGTCGGCGTCGAGCGCGGCCATGCAGCCCGTGCCGGCCGAGGTCACGGCCTGGCGATAGACGTGGTCGGCCACGTCTCCGGCGGCAAACACGCCGGGAATGCTGGTGGCGGTAGCGTCTCCCGCGCTGCCGGTCTTGACGACGATGTAGCCGCCCTTCATCTCGAGCTGGCCCTCGAAGATCTGCGTGTTGGGCGTGTGGCCCACGGCGATGAACACGCCCGGCACGGTCAGATCACGGGCCGACGCGTCGACGACGTTGCGGACGCGCACGCCGGTCACGCCGGTCTCGTCGCCGAGCACTTCCTCGACGGCGTGGTTCCACAGCAGCGTCACCTTGCCTTCCCGGGCGAGGGCGAACAGCCGGTCCTGCAGGATCTTCTCCGAGCGCAGCTTGTCGCGGCGGTGGATCAGCGTCACGTGCGAGGCCAGGTTGGCCAGGTAGAGCGCTTCCTCGACCGCCGTGTTGCCGCCGCCGACGACGGCGACCGGCTGGCCACGGTAGAAGAACCCGTCGCAGGTCGCGCAGGCCGACACGCCGCGGCCGCGGAACTTCGTCTCCGAATCGAGTCCAAGGTAACGGGCCGAGGCGCCGGTGGCGATGATGAGCGCGTCGCAGGTGTATTCGCCGGACTCGCCGCGCAGCAGGAACGGCCGGCGGCCGAGGTCGACGCTGGCGATGTGGTCGGAAACCAGCTCGACGCCGAAGCGCAGGGCGTGCCGGCGCATGCGCTCCATCAGGTCCGGACCGAGCAGGCCCTCGACGTCACCCGGCCAGTTGTCCACCTCGGTGGTGGTCATGAGCTGGCCGCCCTGTTCGAGGCCGGTGATCAGCAGGGGCTGGCGATTGGCCCGCGCGGCGTACACGCCGGCGGTGTAACCGGCCGGCCCGGAGCCGAGGATCGCGAGGCGCGTGTGCCGTGGGGTCGTCATGTATATTCTCCGCGGAGTTCTCGAGCCGGCCCGCGGGCCTCACGAGACGCGCCATGCTAGGGGAGCGCGGGCCGCGAATAAAGCCTTGCACGGGGTCGGGCCCGGCGGGGCGGGCCCCGATCGACGCAACGCTTGCGGCCTCACCTTTAATTCTCATATCATCAATACCTTAGATCTGTTAGCTCAGACGAAAGATTAATATGACGGCCCAGACGGCACCGAGGCAGGAAGAGGGTGAGGGCGGGCTCGAGCCCGGGATGGTGCGTGCGCTGCGCGAGGCTGCCTTCTGGGTGCTGTCTGCGGCCGCGCTCGTGCTGCTGCTGGCGCTGTCGAGCTTCGATCCCTCCGATCCCAGTTTCAGCTACACCGGCGAACCCGGGCGCGTCGGCAACCTCATCGGCCCGCTCGGCGCGTGGACGGCGGACCTGCTGTTCATGCTCTTCGGGCTGCCGGCCTTCATCTTCCCGGTCGCCATCGCCTATGGCGCGTGGCTTGCCTTCAAGCAGCAGGCCGGGGAGTCGGCCGCCCGCAGCACGGTTGCGCTGCGCGCCATCGGCTTCGTCCTGGCGCTGGTCACGAGCTGCGGCCTCGCTACGCTGCACTTCGACCCGGGCAGCCTTCAGTCTACCGCCGGTGGCGTGCTCGGCAGCCTGGTCGGCGAGAACCTCTCGTCGGCCGCGTCGTTCCTCGGCGCGACGCTGCTGTTGCTCGCGTTCTGGTTCGCGGGCGTGCAGCTGTTCACGGGCGTGTCCTGGCTCGCCGTCATGGATTTCCTCGGGCACTGGACGCTGTTCGCGGTCCATTGGGTCCACGCCCGGGTCAGTTCGGCCCGCGACCAGGCCGCGGGCCGCGAGCTGCGCGAGCAGCGCGAGGCCGTGGTGCGCGAGGGCAAGAAGAAGGCCGCCACGCGCACGCCGCCCAGGATCGAGGCGCCGGCGCCGCCCGTGCCGGAGAAGAGCGAGCGCGTCGAGAAGGAGAGACAGGTCTCGATGTTCGCCAAACCGGCGTCAAAGGACCTGCCCGAGCTGAAGCTGCTCGACGACCCGCCGCCGCGCGACCAGACCTACTCGCCCGAGGCGCTCGATGCGATGTCGCGCCTCGTGGAGATCAAGCTGAAGGACTTCGGCGTGGACGTCGAGGTCGTGGCGGTACAGCCGGGCCCGGTCGTCACCCGCTTCGAGCTCAAGCCTGCACCCGGGGTGAAGGTGAGCCAGATCAGTGCGCTGGCCAAGGACCTCGCGCGCGCCCTGTCGGCGATCAGCGTGCGGGTGGTCGAGGTGATCCCCGGCAAGTCGGTCGTCGGCCTCGAGATCCCCAACGAGAAGCGCGAACTGGTGACGCTCGGCGAGATCATCAAGTCGAAGGCCTACGACGACATGGGCTCGCCGCTGGCGCTGGCCCTCGGCAAGGACATCGGCGGGGCTCCGGTGGTGGTGGACCTCACGCGCATGCCGCACCTGCTGATCGCGGGCACCACCGGCTCGGGCAAGTCGGTCGCCATCAATGCCATGGTGCTGTCGCTGCTGTACAAGGGCACGGCCGAGCAGGTCCGCCTGATCATGGTCGACCCCAAGATGCTCGAGCTGTCGGTGTACGAGGGCATCCCGCACCTGCTCGCGCCGGTGGTCACCGACATGAAGCAGGCCGCGAACGCGCTGCGCTGGTGCGTCGCGGAAATGGAGCGCCGCTACCAGCTGATGGCCGCGCTCGGGGTGCGCAACCTGGCGGGCATGAACCGCAGGATCCGCGACGCGGAGGCAGCCGGCAAGCCGCTGGTCGACCCGCTGGTCGAGAACCTGTTCAAGGCCGGCAAGTACCAGGGCGACATCCCGACCCTGCAGCCGGCGCCGTTCATCGTCGTCATCATCGACGAGCTCGCCGACCTGATGATGATCGTCGGCAAGAAGGTCGAGGAGCTGATCGCCCGGCTCGCGCAGAAGGCGCGCGCCTCCGGCATCCACCTGATCCTCGCGACGCAGCGGCCGTCGGTGGACGTCATCACGGGATTGATCAAGGCCAACATTCCCACGCGCATCGCCTTCCAGGTGTCGGCCAAGGTCGATTCGCGCACCATCCTCGACCAGAGCGGCGCCGAGTCGCTGCTCGGTCACGGCGACATGCTCTACATGCCGCCGGGGAC